>Ga0187771_10000097_pt1 | contig 42088 bp, 42 predicted proteins | sample 0116_SJ02_MP15_1_FD_133139 | JGI IMG/M metagenome (GOLD analysis project Ga0187771, IMG submission 133139) | Tropical peat soil microbial communities from peatlands in Department of Meta, Colombia - 0116_SJ02_MP15_10_MG | ecosystem: Environmental > Terrestrial > Soil > Wetlands > Peat | place...
ACTGCCTCCACCACCGGCATGGTCGGGTTGAACCCGAGGGCGATTCTCATTGAAACCTTCCGGTACCGGGTTTCCTAATAGGCTTGCCTGCGAGTTCATCGTGAAGGCGTATAACTCAGCAAGCTGCCGCAGCCCTCGTTTGCCTCTGGCGAAGGGGGACAAAGCACCCAAGGTCACGGTGAAAGGGGAGCTCTCTGATGTAACCCTTCCGTTCCCTGAAGAGGCCACCGTCCTCTTCTTTTATCCTACCAACTAGGGCTCGACCTGTGTAACAGAAGTGGTGGACTTCGACATTCGACTGGACGACTTCTGCTCCTGTGGGATCAGAATCGCGGGGGTGACCACCGAACCGCTCACCGAGGTGGCATCCCTGAAAGGAGCGAAGCATCTTGCGCTGACCCTTTGCAGCGACCCCCTTGGGATCGCCAGCGGCCTCTACGGCGTCAGGAACGCCTACGGGTTCGCAGACAGGTACACGTTCCTCATTTCAAAGGAGGGGGAGGTGCTTCAGGTCTGGGACGCCTACAGCACGGCCGGACATGCGGGAGAAGTGCTGGGGCAATGTCGTCGAACATTTCATAGATGAATTCGGCTCGAGCGCTTCCCTTTATAGTAAGGCTTGCCGAGCAGTTTCGGACGATTCCTTGAAGATCTACCTTGCGGTTCCCCTGTCTTACAACAGAGACCAGCTACTAGCGGCCGCCCTGGCGGAGTCCTTCGAGAAGCTCGGCCATCAAATAACTTCAAAATGGGTCCTCGACAAAGACCCCAGCTGGGGGCTCACCTACCTGCAGATCGCCCAGCGAGATTTCCGGGCTCTGGACGAATCCGAAGCATTGGTAGCGGAAATATCGGCTCCGAGCCATGGCGTTGGCATGGAGATTCAGTTCGCAATCGATAAGGGCAAGGCAGTCATCTGCCTTAGGCGTCCCGATGCCAAGGTGTCCGGGCTCATAGCTGGAACTCCCTCGATTTCAGTCATAACATACCTCGACAGAGAGGATGCCGTTCGCAGAGTGGATGCCCTCCTCTCCAAAACCAAACCAAAATGACTCTGACGTCCTCGAGACTATGGAGAGTAAGAGGAGTCGGGGAGGACCACGAGATAACCATACATGTAGGGATGGTAGACGCAGACGAACTCGTAAACGCCAGGCGTGGTTGCGACGAAGCTTCCCGTTCCCATCAAAGAGCCGGCGGTTCCCGTCACGTTGACGCCTGCAGAGTTGCCGGTCGGAGGCGTGGTGAACGTCAGACCGTTCAGCGTGTTGGTCAATCCCGGAGCGGTCAAGTTGATTTGGAAGTTGTAAGGCCCGGTGATGAGGGTGAAGGTGTGGCCGTCGCCGGTGTCGTTGCTCACGAAGGTGAGGTCGATGGTATCTCCTTGGTTCACTACGATCAGGTTGGGCGTGAAGATATCGAGGCCCGAAGGGTTCAGGCCCCATTCGATCAGGATGTTTCTAGTCGTAGGCGTCTCGTTTACCGCTGTGCTTGAGGATATCTCGGTCTGGAGGTTGGACAGCGTCTGAGCTATGTTCGGCGGGACCGCATTGACGTTCATTGTGGCTACCTCGGTGTAAACCGCGATGGCGAAGATGAAAGCCGCGAGAGAAATGCCGATCGCTATCCAAACGCCTATCGGCGTCGTCTGGCCCGACATAGATGATTCTGTGCCTGATGTTCTGAAAACTGTTTAAAAGAATTACGAAGGAAACACGAAGACATTCATTATTTAACGGAAATTGGGCAACGCATTTATCCGCCATGAATGGTGCGGTCCCTTGGCAGGCAGGCTAGTGTATTGTACTCGTTGGCATTCACTTTAGCCGGCGACGTGGGGTTCGGCGTCGGCTTCTTGGGTGCCCTTCTTCTGGTGCTTGTTGCGATTGCCATGTTCTTTCTTGCCTGGGCCATTTACACAACGCGTCATCCGAGGAATCCGGAGAAGGCTCCCGGATGGTACTACAGGAAGGGTGTTTATGTCATGGCCATCGCCGCAGTCTTCCTCGCCCTCTCGGCCTTCACATACCCCTTCATTCCCGTCGTTTCGTTCTCCAAGCTTCAGCCCACCCAGTTCGTCTCCGTCCAGGCCCAGCAGTTCAGCTGGACCTTCAACACCACCAAGATAATCGCCGGCCAGCCGGTCGAATTCATAGTCACCTCTAAGGACGTAACACATGGGTTCGGCGTGTACGATTCAAAAGGTACGCTCCTTCTCCAAGAGCAGGTCATGCCCGGGTTCGACAACGATTTCGTATATACGTTCACTACGCCTGGCGTTTACACTGTCAGGTGTCTGGAGTACTGTGGCTTCGGCCATCCCTATATGGTAACTTCGTTTGCAGTGGTGACAGGCTAATTGGGCCAAGAGGTGGCCAGTGTTGAAAGCACATGGGAGGTCCCTTCCAACATCCGTCGCCTTTCCTTTGCCCTGATAGCAATCTCCTTCGTGAACTTCATCATAGCCGGCGCTTTCGCCCTCTTTATGAGGACGGATCAGGCCGGCGTGTCGGTGACTTCCGCCCAGACGTTCTACCAGCTGCTCACCGCCCACGGGCTGGGGATGTTCGTCGGTTGGCAGTTCCCGTTCTCGTTCGGGCTGACCTTCTTTCTGCTGGCCTATTTTCTGAAGCGACCCCTGTATAGCTACAGGCTCGCCCTATTCGCCTCCGTCTTCACCTTGGTCAGCTTTTACCTGATGCTGGTGAGCATAGGGATGGGGTTCGCCGCGGGCTGGTACTACCTTTTCCCACTGCCCTTCTATTCGGCTGGCGCCTGGACCGCCGCCTCCGCCGCGCTGTTCCTGCTCACCGCTTTGGGCGAGGAGGCTGGCTTCGTAATCTTTGCCTACGTGGCCCTGCGGACCGTCTACTCTACGAAGATACAGGGCTTCGGACAGTCGAAGTACTACTCTCAGTCCAGCTTCTACCGTTTCATCCAGAGCATCGGCCTTGACGCCTACATGCCGACCTCCACATGGAACAGGCTGGATCCGTTCCCCCTCCCGGTGATAGGCGTCGTAGTAGCGATCCTGGTCCTGCTCTTCTCGACGCCTTCCGTCATGCTTGAGCAGATCCTCGGGCTTCTCCAGATCGCCGCTCCGCCCTTCGACCTCAACGCCCTGTTGGCCAAGAACCTCTTCTGGCTCTATGGCCACCCCATCGTGTACTTCGCCTTCTTCATCATCATAGGTCTCTACTATTTCCTGATGTCGACCTTCGCGAATCGGCGTTTACCGAGCGAGCGGTGGGCCCGGGTCCCTTGGCCACTGCTCCTCGTCTCTGGGGTGGGGGTCTATAGCCACCATCTATTCATGGACGTAAACCAGCCCGTGTGGATAAACGTCTTCTCCCAGTCCATGAGCTACGTGATCGGGTTCGCGTCGGGGATCACCGTCTTCACACTCCTAGCCGTAATGTGGAGGAGCAGGTTCAAGTGGAGCACCGCCTCCATGTTCATAGTGGCCAGCATCGCTGGCTGGATAATCGGCGGATTCATCGGCGAAGAGGCCGGCACCATCGCCTTTGACGTTTACGCTCACAACACCTACATAATAGTGGCCCACTTCCACTTCAACGCGCTGGCCGGCGTCATGATGGCCAGCTTCGGGACCCTATACTTCCTCCTCCCTGAGCTCATCCACCGCGACTTCCCCAGCGTGGTGCTCGGCCGGATTCACTTCTGGACCTCTCTGATTGGGGCCTTTGGCATGTCCGGCTGCTTCCTAGCCCTCGGACTGTTGGGGGCGCCGAGGAGGGAGTACAACGTCGTGCTGAGCTCCCTTGGCTTCACGACGACGTACGCGATCTGGCTCGATCTCGCGCTCGTCTTCGCCCTGATCCTGGGGCTCGGCCAGGTCCCATTCCTTTATAACCTCTACAGGGCCCTTAGGCCGGCCAAGGCTAGGACCGAGGTGGTAGTGTCTCCTTGAAGATGAACTACACCCTCGCTGGGACGGCGATCATCATACTCCTTGCTGCAGCTGTGGGCGGGGGGCTCGACTATCTGGGCTCGTCGGGCCTCTATCATTCGAGCAGCATACCGACGGTGCCGTCCACCGAGGCACTGGTGGTGATGGTCAGCGGCGCCTACTACAACGAGTCGCTCGGGTTCTCCCCGTTGAATGTGACAGTCATGCTCGGCGTGAACAGCACCGTGGTCTTCTTCAACAATGACGCGGCGGTGCATACGGCCACGGCCAATGACGGCTCTTGGAACACGGGCGACGTGCTCCCCGGCCAAGCCGCCATGATCAAATTCAACACCACGGGAACCTTCGCATATCACTGCACTTACCACCCATACATGGTAGGAACCATCACCGTGGTGGCGAGCTCATGATCGAGCAGCCCGTGGAGGCGGTGAGCCCGCGCGGAGTAACAAGGCTGAGGGCATTCCTTTCCCTCTTCAAGCTTCGTATCTTCTCACTCCTCTGGGCCGAGTCTGTGGTGGGCCTACTCCTCGCTTCGGGCATTTCGCCGAGCGCCTACGGAATCTTGGTCCTGACATGCGCAGGCTTCCTAGCGACCGCCGGCTCGGGCGCGTTGAACAACTACTTTGACAGGGACATCGATGCGAAGATGAAGCGCACGAGCACCCGTCCCATCCCCACCAAAATGGTTAGGCCCCAGGAAGCCCTCTACCTAGGCATCGTGATGGGCGTACTAGGCGTGGGCCTTGCGTTCTTCGGCTTGTCGCCTGCAAGCGGCGCCATGGTGGCTTCCGGCTTCCTGACGTATGCGATCGTATACACCTACCTGCTCAAGCGGACTACGTCCTGGAACATAGTCATTGGGGGCGCAGCCGGAAGCTTCGCTTTCCTCGCGGGATGGACCGCGTCCTCTCCCATCACCCTCGAAGCTTTCGTAATCTCCCTCGTGATATTCCTCTGGACGCCGAGCCACTTCTGGGCTCTGGCCATCAGGGCTGTCCGCCAGTACGAAGCTGCCGGCATCCCCATGCTGCCCGTGGTCGCCGGAGTGAAGGCTACGGCGCAGGCCATTATGGCGAACAGCATAGCCCTCGTCGCCTCATCGCTCCTGCTCTTCTCCCTGGGCTTCTTCGGTTACCTGTACCTAGGGGTGGCGCTGGTCTTGGGTGCCCTTCTCCTCTTCTCCGATTTCCTACTGGTCAAGTCGACCTCAGCCGCTGTGGCGTGGAGGGCCTACAAGTTCACTGCTCCGTATCTTCTTCTCCTTTCCCTTTCCATGGTGGCCGACAAAGCCGCGGCGCACTTGGCCAGTTTTCTGTAGCCTTTTCACTCTATCCGTGCTGGCGAACGATGTGGTCCCGCGGGCAGGATTTGAGCCTGCGACACTCCGGTTTCTGTGTATGCCTGGCAGGCTGGACGGGTCAGCCAGAGCCAACCACTACAGCATCTCCCACGGACGGTGGGAACCGCCCATGTCGGAAGCTCTACCAGGCTGAGCCTGCGGGAACTTCGAAGTTCTTACCGCGGGACGCGGGACCGGATTGAGGCTTCACATGCTCCGGATAAAAAGGTTACCGAGACGACTTGGCGGCATTCGCCTTTCGCACGATTCGTCCGCGGGCCTTAGGTTTCGGCCGCAGGGACAACTCCAGTACGCCGTTGTTGAAGGTCTTCCTGAGGAGCTTTGCCTCCACGGGGATGTCCAAGGGGACGACGGTGGCGTAGCGCCGTTCCCCATCCGAGGCGCCAATCTGGACGCTCCTCTGGCGTACTACAATCGAAATCTTATCCTCCTCGACGCCAGGCATGTCCACGACCACCCTTACCTCGTTGTGCTTCCGATCGTATACAGTATCGACCAGAGGCTCTCGGACCTCTGACCTAGAAATCGACTGGCCTGAAGGCTTGATGTTCCCGAACTCCCTGATGACGGGCTTGCCCTCTGGTCCCTGCGTAATCGAGAAACCATAGAAGAACGAGCCCTCGAACTCTTCGTCCGACGGGAGATTCTCTAACGACTTCAGGGTCTTCTCGAACATCTCGAGTATGTCCTCGGGCTCCTTGTCGAGATCGTCGAAGAGTTTCCGAAAGTCCTTGCTATTCCACCATGGTTCCACCTCTATTTCACTCCCGGCAGGGAGCCCGTGGCTGAGGGATAAAAGCTTGGCTATGCGACGGTGATTCTGACGCTGGACGGTCTTCCTCGATTCAGCCTGTAGGCGGCGAACCGCCAATCGAGGTTCGAGACGATCAGCCAGACCGGCGCACTCCACTTCATGAAACCCAGGTCGGTCTTGGAGGGAGCGGCGGGGGCGGGATGGGAATGATACACCCCCACTATCTCCATGCCCACTTCATCAGCGTGGCGGTACCCCTTTAGGAGCTCCTGTGGCGCTATCGTGAATGACGTGGGGGATCTGTCTACGTTGTCAGTCGGAATTATATGGTCGCAGACGCAGGCCCCGTTTCGCCTTCTCCCCACCATGAGCCCGCAGGACTCCAAGGGGTGGCTCTCTCTCGCCTGCCGCAGGATGGAATCTATGTCATCCTTCCTCAGGCGGAGCTCATGGACGGGCTTTGGCAACTTCATCATTACGCATTGGAAAGCGTTTTTATATGGTAATCGGCAAAGGCTATCCGCTATAAAGCGGCCAAGCGTGGTCGAGTTTCGTTGAGTGAAGAAAAACCCGCAAGAAAGGCGCCTTCTAGGAAGAAGGCGGAGAAGCCCGCAAAGTCAGTGAAGAAGGTCCCCGCAAAGAGGCCTACGAAGCCGAAGAAGGAAGTCAGGCCGAAGGCCGTCCCCAAGAAGGAAATCAAGCCGAAGGAGGTCAAGGTCAAGAAGGCCGCCAAGGTCGCCAAGGAGCCTGCTCCGAAGGCTCGAAAGGCTAGAGCCAAGGCCAAGAAGGAGATCCCGAAGCCAAAGGAGGAGCTCCCCGCCCCCGTAGCAGTCAAGCCTATTGAAGCGCCCAAGCCAGCTCCAACGCCGAAGGTCCAGCGCAAGGTGGCAGGGACGCGCGCTCAGAAGACTGCAGCGATCGCAGTGACCGAGGCGCCACAAGCCAAGCCCAAGCCGGAGGCCGTGGCCGTGATCAAGCCTGTCCCCAAGCCTGCGCCGAAGGTCAAGAAGGTGGCCCCCCCCAAGCCTGTCAAGCCAGCGAAGCCGAAGCCCGTCGTAGTCAAGAGCCAGGCGACTCCGACCGTGATGGTCGCCTATCGAGGAGACGTAAAGGAGAGGGAGGCCAAAGGTTTCTCAATTGCAGAGCTGCTGGCTGCGGGCGTCACCCAGATTCAGGCCCTCCGGTCCGGGCTACGGATTGACAGTCGGCGAAGATCTTCGCACGAAAGCAATGTGAAACTGCTCCAATCCATCAAGCCGAAGGCCGCCTAGGCGTGGCAGTCCTCATGTGTAGGAACAGGCATTCCTGCACCCGGCCCCCAGCTTCGCCGAAGTAAGACCTCAGATTTCTAGAGACGGCTGCGTATTCCTTGTACGTGAGCGACCCCCCTCCCTTGCCGAGCTTCGCTGCGATTGGCTGAGGGAGAAGCCAACTGTAATGTCGAGCCAGACCTCTCATGATCCACCTGTCCATGGGGAAGGCCTCGGGTTTGTCCAACGAAAAGAGCAGGGCGCAATCGGCGACCTTCGGTCCGACTCCTTGGATGTGCCCTTCCTTTGAAGTCACCAGCGATCCCCAAGCCTCTTCGTATCTCGAGCGCCTTAACTTCTCGAAATCCATGGCGCCGGTGTTTACTCGGTTTGCAGCGCCCTTCAGGTAGTCCCACCTCCTGCCGAGATATCCCTCCAAGGGGCGCTCCATGCCAGCGAATTCCTGGGGGCTTGGAAAGGATTTCACTTGATGGCCCTCCACCCGAAGCTCCTCGCCATGGAATGCGATCCTTTCCATGATCTTGTCGATGGCCCTGATGCTCAGGCTCGCCGAGACCATGTACGAGACGAGACAAATCCAAGGATCCTGTCGCAGGACCCTGAGTCCTCTGTAATCTCTGAGGAGTGATATTGAGAAGTCGTCTAGATGCCTCATTTGGGAGATTTCACCTTGGGGGACGTCCAAGCCCAGGAAAGCCCGCAGCCTCGGTTCCTCTAGGCCGCCATCAGACTTGAACAGCAGGGAGCCGCCGTCAACCTTGAGCAGTGTCGCATGATTCTCCACTTGTCCAAGCCACCAACCGTCTACCTTCCGCCACTGAAAGATCTGGCCGCAGCCGAAAGTGTAGTCCAGGTTCAGGGGCTCGCCGTTAAGATCGATTCGATGAAGCAACCGTTACACCGGCGGCGCCATGTTCATTCAGCTGGCCCCCGTCAAGGGAATCTTCTTGAGGCCGAACCTTCCGAATGCCTCATTCAACTGCCTCACAAGGCCCTTCTTCCATTCGAACCAGTCCGCCGGCTTCTCCGGATAGTTCAGGTTGTGTGAGATCAGGGATTCGCTCTTCTTGGCCGTGAACCTGAGGTTGCTGGCGAGCGCCGGCTCGGCGAGGATCCTGAGCCACATCATGGGGTTGAACATCCTCACCCTGTCGAACTCCGGGTGCTGCCGCCTCGTAATATGGGCGACATCATCCTCCGACAGGAAGTGTTTCATTCCGTAGCTGATTTCCTCGTTGGTGAGGGTCTGGAGGTATGATCTGAGTATCTCGAAGCTCGACATCTGGTATCCGTAGAACCGCATGTATTCGACGTTGTAGCCCCACAACCCCTCTTCGCTGGTGTCCTTGGCCTCCAGGGCTCTAGCGAGGACGCCTCCCAATATCACGCTCGAATAGATGCAGGGACCGATTCCGCCGGCGTCGATGGGCCTGGGCATCCACGCCGCGTCTCCTATGAGGGCATAACCATTCGCCACGAGGCAATCATTATGCCTTCGCACGGGCACCTGCCAGCTCCCCTTATTGTTCCCGATGTCCTGCTGAGCCTTGGACAGGACTGGATTCCTGATGGCCTTATTGGCCCTGACGTACTGGTCGATCAGGTCCTGCAGGGTGTCCTTTCTGCCATACTTCGCGTTCCTCGCATCGAGGGCCGACTTCTGGACGCCGAGTCCTATGTTCGCCTTGTGCTCGCCTCGCGGAAAGGTCCAACAATAGCCGCCGCTGGAGAGGTACTGATCGAAATGTATGATGGCGAACTTCGGGTCGAACCAGGTCTTGTCCTCCACTCCCGGCTCGAAATCGAAGATGTAGCGACCGGTGCTTTCCAAGTCATCCCTGTCGATCTCCTTCTCCACCTTCGATTCTATGGCCAAGCTCCTCCTGAGCTTGGTGGCCGACCCGGCGGAATCCACGACGACCTTCGCCGTCTTGCTGAAGGTCGACCCGTCTTGGTTCCTGCCTACAACCCCCGTGACCCAGCCATCCTCGAACTGCAGGCTATCCAAGCTCACTCCGAACGCGAATTCGACGCCCACCTTCCTGGCGTCCTCGACCTGCTTCTTTGCGAGTACCTTCCTGCTGAGCATGAAGCCCTCCCCTTCGAACAGGACCTTTGTCTGATGGTCGGGAGAGAAAAGGAGCACCCCACTGACGGGGTGCTCAATCTCCGGAGGACCGTACCGTATGCCGACGTTCTTGTATAGGTAGTCGAGGCTGTTCTTCGAAGTCGCGTCGCCGCAGGTCCATCCGTTGACCGTCTTCTTCCCAGGCTCAGAGGCGGGGTTCCTGTCCACCACCAACACACGAGCCTTCTGCTTAGAGTAGACCCCCACGGCCGCCGCGGTGAGCAGCCCTGACATGCCTCCTCCGGCGATTATGACGTCGTAGTCGGGCTCCCGCACCATCCCCTCTTCACCCAAGCACGCGGATTCGAATGCTACTCTATGACGCATATAAGACTTGCCTCCGCGTTGCCTTGAAAGCTGATTGGGCTTCGTCGAATGCCTGAAACGCAGACCCTGGGGCTCTGACATCCGAGCCCAGCTTCAAGCAAACTTCATACTTTACCTCCGCAGACCATGGTAAAGGAGGGCCGCAGATTTGGCCAAGGCCAAGCCGTTCACCGGTACCGGGGACGGAGGTCTCACCGCGACCGCAAGGTCAAGGATTAGGAAGGACTCAGATCTCATGGAGGCGATCGGATCCGTCGATGAGCTCGTCGCCTATCTCGGCCTCGCCAGGTCTCTCTCCAAGGAAATGGAGGACGTCTCCGCGACTCTCAAGGCCATCCAGGTGTCGCTCTTCAGGTTTAACGCCGCCCTGCTATCGATGAAGGGTTACGAGGTGACTCCGTCGGACGTAGCCTGGCTGGAGAAGGAGGCCCTCGACTACGACTCCAAGCTGCCCACTCTCAGGCGGTTCGTCCTGCCCGGTGGCACCCAGCTGGGGGGAACCCTCCACCTGGCTAGGACGGTGTGCCGCCGAGCCGAGCGGAGAGTCGTCCGAATAAAGATGGGAAGCAAGGAGGCCGGCCTCGAAATCGCCTTCCTCAATCGGCTCTCCAGCCTCCTTTTCGTCCTAGCCAGATACGCCTGCATGGTACAAGGGGCGCCCGAAGAGCTCTTCTAGCTTCTGCCCCTTCGCTAGACGGCTATCCCTAGGAACGTCCTTGCCACGAAACCGATGATGAATGTTGCTATGGCTGCGGCAAGGGCGACCGCGTCCATCTCAATCACTTTGCTCCTTATGCTCACCCCCGACAGCATTGCGATGATGGCGCTGGAGATGCTCAGCAGGACAACGGAGAACGTAACTGAAAGAGCGATCCCCAGCCTTCCGCTGACCATGGCGAGGAATGGCGCTATGGGGGCCAACGAGCCAATGAAGTAGTAGACTCCGGCGCTCCTGGCGGCGTGGACTGGGTTCTCGAGGCTCTCCTCCGACGTTCTGAGGTCCACAGCCTTCCCCATGGCCTCCGCCAGGTCATGGTTCCTGGTCACCTCTGCTCCAACCTCCGCCGCCACCGGGGCCGTGAGCCCCCAGGTCATCAGTTGGGCGCTGATCCTTTCCGCCTGTCTCTCCGGCATGACTCTTGCCCTAACCGACAAATCGGCTATCTTGCCCTCGACTATGTCCCTTTGCGATTTGGATGACAGGTAGGCCCCGGCGCTCATGGACAACGTTCCGGCTGAGGCAGATATGATTCCTCCCAGCGCCACGATGACAGGGTTAACCAGGACCACAGCCAGGCCCACTACAACCGCCGTGACCTCCACTAGGGAATCGACCATCCCGTAGACGGCGTTCCTCACGTCGTCCACATTTCCTCGGACAGTAACGACCTCGGAAAGCAGGGATATCTCGTGGTGCACTTCATCGAGTATGACGCCCCGAAGCTCTTCTCGGTGCTCCCTGAGCTCAGGCGTGTCGAGGATCTGGCCGTAGGTCCTTATGGCTGCCGATTCGCTGAGCTCCAAATACCTGATGAACGCCGAGAGGCCCATCAGCCTCAGGAAAACCTTGAACATCGCAAGTTTGGCCTTCAGCCTGATTCCGGCCTTTGGCTTCTCGTCGGCGTTCCTCTCAGCGTACATCTTCTCCCAGAGGGCGCCGTGGCGGGCCTCCATGTCCGCGAGGTCGTCAAAGAGCTTCGCCTTGTCCTTCCTCTTTTCAGCAATCGAACGGTAGATCCTGGTCGAGATGTATTCGTCCTCCCAGAACGCCTTCGACGCCCTCTTCAGGTCGACCGCCAAGACCCATCAGCCCTCACATGGAGTCCAGAGCTGACTTAAGCCTTAGGGCTGTTCGAAACCTCTTCCTACCTTCAAAGTGCAGAGACTTTACCCTGGCCGAACCTCGGCCCAACCATCGATTACAAGGTCAGGCTTCTCCCCTTCGCCGAAGACCCCTGTCGGGTAAGCCCAAAACGCAGTTTGATTCGGGTCGAATCTGTAACCTGAATGCAGCCTTGCCATCGCGCCGTGATCTAGTCCTTTTGTCAGGCTCAATGGAATGGGTTGGCTAACCCTTTGCTCGCCTTTCATCAACATCTCCATCACTCGCTGGCAGCCCTTATCCAGCTCGACCATCTTATCCCCGGTAATCCTGTCCGTAAACACTTGATGAACTGGATAGGCCCTGCACTGCAGAGGCCTCTCATCATATATCATGCACTTCAACATCCCGTCTCCGGTACGGCGATTCTCGGCCGGCGTGCTTAGAAACGGGCACATATCTCCATCTTCGAACCGGCCCATCAGCCAGTAGGAGATAATCTGTTCGGGGGCTTTCGCCCCAAGCGGCCCCACGGCCTTTGCCGGCAGGAACCGATACTGGATCGGTTTCCCCTTCTCGTCCACCCGCCTCCTCAACTTCTTCGCGAGCTTGAGCATTTTGGGCAGCTCCCAAGCCTCCACTTCCACCATTCCCTCCTTCCCCATCGACTCCGGTTTGATCTGGACGAAACTGCGGGTGTTCGGATCTCGGACGATGTTAATCTGAGGATATCCCCTGGTTATACAACACACGTTGCACCCGCTCGAGCAGCGGAATGCGATGCCCCTATCTTCGGAGGCCAACGAAACCCGTGAGACGCTTGGTCAGGGATAAGAGTTTCTCCTTCTGAGGGTTGTGGCTGCGGGGGCGAACCTCTGTAAGCGGGTCTGGACTCCGGTATCTGCTGTGAGGCTGAGTTCGGACCGACCTGCCGTTGTCGCAGCTAAGTGCTTGCGCTGCCGCAGGGGAGGACATTATCTCGTCACACCTTTTGGGCAGCGGCTCTATGAGCGATGATGAGGCACCTGTGCCTCTGAGTTTCGATGAAGCCCCTCCTCTTGACGGTCTGATTCAGCCTCTGAAGCGCTTCAAAGTATCCTTCGACCGAAAAGTTCGGGACCTCCCAAGGGATTGCTTTGAGATAGTACACGAGAGCGCCCAGGTCATAGAACCGCGTTACCGTGACCTCCTCCCTCTGTTCATCGATTAAGAATCCGGCGTCTTTCAGCTCCCTTGCGGCGGCTTTGAGATTCCAGATGTTCGGCGAAGCGTCCCGAATCCCTAGTGACCTCCTCAAGCTGCGGTTGGTTTTTGACCCAACCTGTTGCGTAATGAACCTGCCTCCATTCCGTAGCACCCTGAAGACCTCTTTCGCCGAATAGCCCGTGTGTCTATCTATTACGAGATCAAAGACGCTGCTCTTGAACGGCAGGAGACCGCCCTCTTCGGCAGCGACCACCTTGACTCCGAGCGGCTCGAGCCTGCGCCTCGCCGCCTTGACGTTGGGCGGGTAGCCCTCAGTGGCGTAGGCCACCGTCGGGAGAGGATGCAACAAAGAAAGGAGCTCCCCTCCACCCGTCCCGACGTCGAGGAGGGACCTAGCTTTCGGTAGGGCAGCGATGACGATGCTGGGGTAGTTCCACGTGAGAAGACCTTCCTGCATCCTGCCACTCTTGGTAATGTAGGAGAAATCCCATCCTCCGAACGCTTGGCTGTACTCCGACTTGAGCGTTGAATAGAGGTCCCTTGATTCATTCTCAGGCATAAGACTAAGGTCGCCCTTGCGGATAGATAAGGCCAGCCCACCAGTGACACCTCAGGCCAATTCGAGACGGGAGCCCAGGTCGACGTCATGGGCCAGTTCATGCAATACGTAGGCTGGGGGCGCAGAATCTATGGGCCGAGCAGGATTCGAACCTGCGATCTTCTGCGTGTAAGGCAGATGTCCAAGACCGAACTAGACGACCGGCCCAGCACAGTTGTTCTAAGATATCGGATGTAAGAACTTTTCCTGCTCGGGATCAACCTTGCCAGCATCGCGGATTTGAAAATCCAACAAGGAAGCCAAACCTTAAGATGCGCCCATCTCTACAGTTCGCTGTGACGAAGTGGGATTGCCAAAGGCCATCCAAGACGGGAAGGGAGCCGACGTCGTGAGCCTGGTCAAGGCGCTTCCTCGCCATAAATCGGCCGAGTTCATCTTCTTCAAGGTCGGCTTCCTCGGCGAGCTCGAAAGGCTGATGGCGGACCTCGACGATGTAGGTGAATTTACAGGATTGGAGACCGCCGGGCGGTATTTCACTCTGACGATAAGGCATCGATGATGTCTATAGTCTCTCATTAAGGAGACGGCACGGAGGCGATACCTTGTCGGACTGTCTGAGGACCGGCAGCTTCTTTCTAGCGTCGCGCACGGCCTTCAAATCCAATTCAAAGTAGGATACGCGCTCTCCCGTCCCCAGGTCCAGAGCCTTGATGCCGAAAGGAGTCACGACGATGCTTCTTCCGATGAACGCCGGGTTGGCATTGCCCACTCCGACGACATAGCAGGTGTCTTCGTGGGCTCTCGCCATCAACAGGGTCTGCCACTGCTCCTCCTTCATCTCCCCCCGGTACCAAGCCGAGGGCACCAGGACAACTTCAGCCCCCGCCATCGCCTCCCTCTTGGCTAGCTCCGGGAAGCGGACATCGTAGCAGATTACGATGCCGAACCTGAGCCCGCCCAGCTCGAACACGACCAGCTCGGAGCCGGTTCCAAAGACGTCGGACTCCTTGTATCCCAAGGCGTCGAATAGCTTCGACTTCCTGTAGCCCCCCAGGACCCTGCCGTCCACCATGACCACAGCGGTGTTGTAGACCCGGTTTCGCCCCCTCTCGAAGATGGGGAGGACGACGCCCAGATGTTTCCTTCCGCTCAGCTTCGCGACCTGTCCTACGAAGTTGCCGTCCAACCCCTCCGATGCCTCTAGGACGTAATCTGGGGTGAGGCCCTCCTTCGGGTACCCCATGCTGTACTCGGGGAAGACGACGAGCCTAGTGCCGGGCTCAAGACCTTCGATGATAGAGAGAACCCTTCGCAGGTTCGCATCTTTGCTGGGGCCAACCTCGAGTTGGGCCAGGCAGATCTTCAACACGGCCTTGCGAAGTAGCGTGCGCTGTATAACGGTTTCGTCACGATGTGAGTACATCTGGATACCTTTCGACTACGGCTCTGCCTCCGTCGAAGGTAGCGTGAACCAGCTCCCTGTTCCCGATGAGCTTCCACCGAAGTCCCAAGAGCGGCTCCGAGCAGAAGATGACGGAGTCCCTCTCCTGAGAGTAATAGAGAGTGTAGTAGTCCCCGTACCTGCCAAAGTGACGGTAGGCATAGATTGAAGGGCCATCCTGCATCACGAACGTGAGAGAGGTGTAATCCATGTGCTCCAGTCGTGAAATGGTCTCCCTCACGGCATCACGGACCCGCCTCCCTTCGAGGCTGTCCAGCAGCATGAGGAAGTACACCTCGCTATCCGTCTGGCCGAGGGGCTCGCGCGAGGTCGAAATCGAATTCGCCAGGCCCTTCACGCTCCCGTTGTGCATGAAGGCCCTGCCCCCCACTACGAAGGGATGGCTGTTAACCACCCGCTTCGCTCCGACGGAGGCCTTGCGCAGGTGGAACATCAGAGCGCGCGGTCCAGAGATCCTGCCGACGGCCTCGCTGATCGCTTGAAAGGACGGGTCGTCATAGGCATCCTTGCTGCTCCGATAGTGCAGCGTCGTCGTTTCGAAGTTTGATGCATAGGCTCCCCATCCGGAAACGTGACCGGGGGCCGCCCTCGGAGGGACCATCCCTTCATGGGAGAGACGTTGGAAACGGGTCACCAGGCCATCGGGTAGCCCGTCTGCAGTCAGGCAGGCCAGCATTCGGCACATTGCAGGGCCTAGCACGAAGGACACGTTAAAAGGGCATCGGTCGAAGGTCCAATGCAGGAAGGACGGCTAACCACATTAGCTTTAGCCCACCCAATAGGAACACTTTTTACGCCGCCAGAGGTTGCGACAAGGTCGTGAAGATAACGTTCGCGCCCTCGGAGAGGAAGTTCCTTGAAGCCAACGAGATTTGCAGGCTGGCGACGAGCTCCTCGAAGGGCTGGCCTCTTGTTACGCCCGTAAGCTATGTTCTGATTGGGGACGATTTCTACATCGCCACCGACTATGATACAACGAAGGTCCGGAATGTCAAGGAGAATCCCAGGGCGTCGCTCGTCGTCGACGCCGTCTCTCCCAATAGGGCCGTAGTCGTGCAGGGGAGGGCCGAATTGATCGAGAGAGGGAAGGAGTTCGACGACATCTACAGGGTCTTCCACGACAGGTTCGCATGGGTCCGCAGGGACCCGTGGAAGCAAGGAGAGGCGCCCTTCATCAAGATCTCCCCCTCAATGAAGTCGAGTTGGCCCTGAGATCCACGGGCAAGCCGCCATCAGCCGCGTCCGGACCGAACCCCAAGGGCCGTCGATGGATCAACAGGTTCATCTCCAGCGATGGGTTCGAAGAAAACGCCTACCTTTTCGGCGACGCGGCCAGCCGCGAATGCGTGCTAATAGACCCGGGCGCTTCAGCTGAACGGGTGATTGCCTACGTTGAAAGCGAGGACCTGAGCGTAATGGCGATCCTCGCCACCCATGCCCACATCGATCACGTCGTTTCTGCTCCAATCCTCTCAAGGCGGTTCGGAACTCCCTTCCTGGTCCATGCCCAGGACGAAGGACTGCTCGACGGACTGGCCCAGCAGGCCGCATCCTTCGGCTACAAACTGATGGAGAAGGTAAAGGCCGACGGGTTCTTCCAGGAGGGAACCGTCTTCCATGTCGGTTCGCTCTCGCTCCAAGTCCTTCACACCCCTGGTCATACGCCAGGGAGCTCATGTTTCATGTCAGGTGGTGACCTGTTCACGGGAGACACCCTCTTCGCCGGCTCCATCGGCCGAACCGACTTCCCAGGGGGCTCTACTAGTGAGATGACGCGCTCTCTGAAGAGGCTCGCGTCCCTTCCTGAGGCACTGGCGATCTATCCTGGACATGAGGGCGAATCGACGATAGGGGAGGAGAAGGCCACGAACCCCTTCCTCCTCTCTCTCTACAACGCGCAGGACCACGGCTAATGTTCAAAAGTCCCTGTGGTGGCGTACCCTATCGGTTTCCCTTGGGCACAGTTTCAGGAAGGGCCGGGCGGGTCATCATAGCGAACCTCCCACGCGGAGGCGACCTTATGGGTTCGTTGGAGAAGCTGGCGGCTGACTCTGGCGTGGCGGGTGGTGTCTTCACGGCGATTGGGACCGTCTCAAAAGCTGCCTTCGCGTACTACGACCAAGCCAGCCACAAATACATGAACATCGTGAAGGAGGGAGGCTTCGAGATTATCTCATGCACGGGGAACTTCGGCGTCCTCAAAGGTCGGCCGAGGATACACTGCCACCTTGCGCTCGCCGACAGGAACGGTCACGTCTTCGGGGGCCACCTCCTTCCCGGCACCGAAGTCTTCGTGGGAGAGGTCCACCTGACCGAAGTGAAGGATGTGAAATTGAAGAGGAAGGTCGACCCCGAGACGGGGCTAGCTATGTTCGACTTCTAGGTGCCCGGCTCCAGCTCCCTGATCCTGGAGGGCACTTCGGGGAACTTCTCCTTGGCCTGTAACTCGGCTGCGGCAGCGGCCTCCCTCATGATGCCCTCAGCCTCTTCGTTGGCTAACGATACGTTGAGGGAGCCTCCTGTAAGCTGGCCCGCCTCCGTCATCGTCTGCTGGAGGCTCACGAATGAGTCATTGATGGTCCCGCTAGCCTCCGGCATCACCTTTGCCAGCTGCTTCTGCAGGGCAGCAGCGACGGCGATAGTCGGACCGATGATGGAGTTGAAATCGCCCAGATCCTTAACGGTCTCCATCCTCAGGATTATAGCGTTGAAGGCGAGCTTGGATTTCATCACGGTCTTCTCTGTCTTCCTTAACTCGGAAAGCTCGCTAGCGAGCATCTTCGCCCGGGGCCGGTCGTTCGCCTTGAGGGCCGTCACTATCTTTCCGAAGATCTCTGCGTCCTTGGTCTTCAGCCTGAACTCCCTCTCGTCAAGGAGCCTTGTGACGGTGGTAAGCGTGTTCATGGCGTTCTGAAGCATCGGTCTCAAAGGTTCACGGGACATTGACCTCTAATAGCACCGACCGAGGTTACCATACTCTCGTAATTAATACTTCGCTATGGGCGTCACGAGAGCACAGCCCGCTAGGTGCCGACGAAGATGCTGTAGCTTGTCAGGAGCTCCTGCTTGCCGAAGATGTTCTCCCACTCTAGGTAGAGCGTATAGACGCCGGGTCCGTCGCTTCTCATCACCGCGCCAAGGTTGAAGATCAGGGAGATGGTGGTCTGGGTGACGTCCCACTGGCTGGCGGTCACTGTTGTGCCCTGGGAGAGCTGATACCCCTGCTGCACCACGCCGGCGACGAATGTCCCCTGTGTGTAGTCGCTGTCATATGGAGAGGCACCGAGCTGCGCCGAGGTCAACTGAGAGGGCGAAGGGTCGTAGAACACTTCGACCAGCTGGATGCCGTCGCCCGTCACACCGTTGAGGCTTGAGAAGTTAGCCGAGAAGCTTACTGTCCCCGTGCTCGTCATGGAGATGGGAGCCGTCCAGTTCAAGTAGTCATTGGTGAAGTCCTCCACAAGGTACACATCGTCAACGTCGTAGGCTATGCCGATGGAGACTCCAGTGTGATACGCATCCAGGATGTTGTCCCGGTGGCCGTTGTTGTGGGCTGCGTCGTCGTACACCATCTCATATTCCAACGTCTTGATGGCCTCTTCGACCGAGGCCGTCGTCCTGTAGCTCCCAATCTGCTGTACAAAGGCCACGTTCTCATCCACGTAGCCCACACCTCCTGCTACGGTGTACCGCATGTACGGCTTCAGCCCCTGGGTGTCCCAATGGCTGAGGTAGTCGTTCACCAGCATGCTGTAGGCGTGCTGCTGAGCTGCCAATGGCGGATTCAATGTGACCTCTGACAACCCTCCATTTGTGCTCCTGTCCTGGTTGATGAGCTGAAGTGTGTAGTTGGCGAGGACCGAGTAGTCGGAGGGAGTGGGCGCCCCTAGGTAAAGAAGGGTGGGCGCGTTAGCGCTTCCGTTTATGGAGGGCGCAAGCTCCTGCCCCACGCCCTGGTCCAACCCCTGGATTAGGGGGCTCATGTCTCCCACGGCCAGCGGAGCTATCACCAAGATGGTCCCGATGATGAGCAGGAGCAACCCGGCCACTGCTAGGTAGACAAGGTTGACCGATCCTCGCCTGTTTCTCCTGAGCATCTACAAAGAGTGACCTAAAGATGCTCTATAACCTTTCGAGCGGTCCCTCGAGCAGCTCACTCCGCATTATGCCGCTGAACCGGCCGTTTGCTCAGCGCCTGACTAGGATTGGATGGGCCCTGCCTCAGGTCAGCGCCTTCATCTCAGAAAGGCCAAGAGCAACAGTGAACCAACCACCAGGGCCACGCCGATCCCTATGACCTCCTCTGGTCCCACTGTAAAGCCGGGTGTATCTTCGTCGAAGAAGGTCAAAAGTCCGGCGCTCGAGGCGGGAAGAGGGGCCTTATTCCTCTCCTTCTTAGTCGCCATTTAGGTCCGGACGGTTGAACTTCTGCTGTCGGCGTATACGCCTTGCCGGTAAATCCTGATGGCGGGACCATCAATTCCGTACCTGCGGAGGATCATATCCATGAATCATGAGAGAGGAGACCGACTCCGAAAGACGGGCCTTCTTTCTTGCACACCCTTGGCTAGCCGATCAACGATGTGGCGCCCAAGGCGAGATTTGAAGTCGCGTGGCAGAGACCAACTCGCGTCGTCCGCGTGACAGGCGGACATACTAGACCGGGCTATACGACTTGGGCACCACTGCCGGAAGTCCGAAAGGGGGTTTTTATGCTTTTGTGACGACGGACCATGTCACGCCTGAGCTACGCCGGGACCTTGAACACGAAACCAATCAGATACAGTGCACCCGAAGCCAGCAACAGGATCACCACGCTCCTCAGGCCTGCACGCCAGTTCGCGCCCCTCAATCGAGTGAACTGGGTCGAGCTGGAGACGAACAGCAGGAGGGCCCCAAGGACGAGCGAAAGAGCGATCGCTTCCATCGAGCTGATGGCAAGAAGGTACGGGACCAAGATCAGGAGCACAGCGGCTGGAAACGCCAGGCCCACAGGTAGGGCCCTGAGGCTGCTCTTCGGTTCGAGCTCGTCCCTGTGAGTGTGGAGCTCAAACAGCACCTGGGTGTTGAGCCATCGCGCCGGTTCCCTGGTGATTATGTCCAGCATGGTCTTCCTTTCTTTCTCATCATACCCCTCGGATTTCAGGATCTCGTCGAGTTCTCCCCGCTCCTCTTCGGGCTCCTCCCTGACCTCCATTGCCTCTCGCTCGAAGTCCTGCTTGGTCAGCGAAAGCTCGCTCTCCTTTGAGAAGAAGGCTGCCACGAACATGGAGATCCCTCCTGCGACGGCGAACACGACCCCCGAGAAGAGTATTGTGTGGAACGCCATGCCGACTGCGTTGAGCGCCGCAAGGAACGCCGATCCATCTACCAATCCGTCCCCAACGCCCAGCTGCACGTCGGCCACTACGTTTCTAAGCTTGCTGTGAGGGTGCAGCTCGGTCCTGGGCTGCTCCAGCTTCCCAGGGACGGCCTCAGTTCCGGACTCCAACGTTCTGCTGAAGACTTCATCTAGCTTATAGGTTGTGAGCCCCTCTCCGTTTCTCAGCCCCTTCGCTGCTACAATGGTCAGCCACTCCCCTGGACTCTAACAGAGATGTCTGGAACGGAGATAGGCGGCGGTATCTTGCCGTCATTTCGTCCGTGGATTACCTCGACTAAGCGTCTCGACAGTTTAAATCACCGCTCTCCTCGGTGCATCTTGATGAACCCTCGCCTTGAGGCCAAGCTGGCAAGGATGTATCCAAGCTGCACCCGCAGGGAGATTAGCGAGCTCGCCTCAAGCATAGAAGGGGGCAAGTACTGGAAGGCACAGCCCGGTTTCGTCTTCTCCATCGCCCTGACTCGGGCTAGGATGCAACTTGACTCCCACTGGGTGGCCGAAGCCACTGGAGTAGGGCGCATACTGGTCTCCGAGGAGCTGAAACCCTTGTGCAGGAAGGGCCGGGTTGCCCTCACATCGGAGGGCAGGGAGCATGTCGCCATCCTCTTCCTCGGATGGCCCGCTTTCCTTTGGGCCATGAGGAAACACGAAGTCCCTCGGCTGGTCGAAAGCGCCACGCATAGGACTTTGAGGGGATACGTCGGTGTCCCCGAGCTCAAGGAGTACCTGAAGTACCGCGACAAAGGGATGGCGGGCCCGTCGGGAATCGGACCCGAGACACCCGGGTCTCCTTGACCGTGTCCGGCCGTAAAAGCCCGGCGCTCTACCTGGCTGAGCTACGGGCCCGTTCTGACTTGGTTGAAGTCCCCCCGTTATTAAGACTAGGGTGAGTAAGGCGCTCCGTTACGTTGTGTGGTTGAAGGCTTCCGAGCTGTCCTAGGGCAGGGTCATGGCCATGACGGCCTTCTGGACGTGCAGCCTGTTCTCGGCCTCTTCAAAGTACAGCGACCTCTTGTTGTCATCTATCACGTCATCTGTGACCTCCTGTCCCCTGTCGGCTGGGCCGCAGTGCATGTAGAACGCCTTGTGGGTGTCCTTGAGGCTGTCCATGGTCGTAATCCAGTCCTTGAACTTGGACTGGTATGCCGTCGCCGCGTCCTTATCCATCTTCGCGCTGTGGGGAGGAAAGAACTCCTTCGGCGACCAGGCCTTCGGATAGACGAAGTCAGCCCCCTCGAAGGCCTCCTTCATGTCGTAGCTTATCTCGAAGCTCCCGCCATACCTGTCGGCGTTCTCCTTACATGCCTTAATCGCGACATCCTCGAGCTCGAACCCCTTGGGGTGGGCGAGCACGACGTCCATCCCGAACTGAGTTGTGATCATCGCCTCGTTCTGCGGGACCGCGAGGGGCTTGAGACCTCCGGAGTAGGCGTATGATACAACGAACTTCTTCCCCTTCAGCTTTGGAGAGGCCTGCTTGGCCGCCATGATGTCTGCCATGGCCTGGAACGGGTGATACATGTCATCCTCCATGTTCAGCACGGGGATTGAGGCCCACTTCGCGAACTCCTGAATCACCTTGTGCCCCCTCCCGATGTTCCACTTTGCTGCGTCGCCGTAGATCCTGATGGCGATGGAGTCTCCCATCCTGCTGAGCACCCTTGCGACGTCGGAGATGGCTTCGGTCTGGTAGGCCACCATGTCTTCAGGGAGAGATGGGGTGTATACATCCGAAGGGCTTAGGAAGTGCGCATGGCCTCCCAGCTGGTAGATCCCTCCCTCGAATGAGTTCCGGGTCCGAAGGGACCTGTTGTAGAACAGCATGAACAGGGTCCTGCCGGGCAGGTAGGGGGTCTCCCTCCTAGCCCTGAACTTCTTCTGCAGGTCGAACGAAGCGTCCAGGACCTCGTCGAGCTCCTCCTGAGAGAAGTCCTGAGTGTTCAGGAAGTCCTTTCCCTTGAACGCGCCGACATACGAAGGAACCTTCATGGATATCACACGGTCGCCGGTCTTCTCGGATTATAAGGGTTTTTCAATCCCTCGCCCAGCGGAGACGGGCTGAGGAAGGGAAAAGTTAAATACACACCTTCTGACGGTATTGTTGCGGAAAATTTTGTATGTTGAAATATCTTCGGTTTTTAAGGCACTTCCTGTCCGGCCCCGGGGGGCTTTGTAGCTAGGTGGATGTCCTTGGCTGAAGTGGTGAAGGAGTTCAAGCCGTCGGCTCATAGGGACGTGCCGAAGCACGAAATCGTCCCAAAGGATGAGGTGGAGGGTATCCTGAAGCAGTGCAACGCCACCTACGAGCAGCTTCCTTACGTTCTGATGACGGACCCCGTCGTCTTGGAGCTCCAAGGAAAGCCGGGCGACCTGATCAAGATCACCCGGGAGAGCAAGACGGCGGGCTCTAGCGTCTACTACCGCCTCGTTGTCGAGGGTTGAAGATCATGATGGAATCTGCATCGACCAGCCTTACGGACGGATGGCCGATAATAGAGGACGTCCTGAGAAAGGAAGGTGTCGCCAGGCAGCACCTGAACTCGTACAACGAGTTCATCGCGAGGGGGCTGCAGAGCATCATCGACGAGGTCAGCGAGGCCGACATCGAGACAGCCAGCGGCTCCTACAAGGTCAAGTTCGGGAAGATCATAGTTGACCGTCCCAGGGTCGTCGAAATTGACGGCTCGATAAGCTACGTGCTCCCCACCGAGGCACGGTTGAGGAACCTAACCTATGGCGCCCCTCTCTACCTCGAGATAACCATAATCGACCCCCAGCTGGGGCCTGCCGGCCAGGTCACTCAGAAATTCCACATAGGCGACCTCCCCGTCATGGTCAAGTCGAACCTCTGCGCCCTCTTTGGCCTCTCCGATGAGCAGCTCATCGAAGCAGGAGAGGACATCAAGGACCCCGGGGGCTACTTCATAATCAATGGTTCCGAAAGGGTGATCGTCGGCCTAGAGGACCTGTCCCCCAACAAGATCCTCGTCGAAACGGACAAGAGCGGCGGCAAGACCTCGTACAAGGCCAAGATCTACTCCTCGATCGTGGGCTACCGGTCAAAGCTCGAGCTTGAGCTCAAGCCCGACGGCGCCCTCTACGTCAAGCTCCCCGCTTCGCCCGTGGACCTGCCCTTCGTCATCGTCCTCAGGGCGCTCGGCATCACTACGGACAAGGAGGTCGCCGACATGGTATCGGTCAAGGGTGTCATCCAGGACCAGCTCGAGACCACGTTCGAGAAGGCCTCCGAGGCGCTCACCACCCAGGACTCCCTGATGTACATCGGCAACAGGGTGGCCCACGGGATGATGGACGAGCTAAGGTTGAAGCGCGCAGAGATGCTGTTGGACTGGTACCTTCTCCCTCATCTTGGGAGGCAGCCCTCCAACCGGCTGGACAAGGCCGCTTTCCTCGGCGAGGCCGCCTGCAAGCTTCTGGAGCTTAGGCTTGGCACCATCGATCAGGACGACAAGGACCATTATGGCAACAAGGTCATCAAGTTCGCCGGCCAGATGCTCGCCGATCTGTTTCGCACCGCCTTCAGGAACATGGTGCGAGACATGAAATATCAGCTGGACAGGGTCGGCCAGAGGAGGGGCCCAGCCGTCGTGGGCGCCGCCATCCGTCCCGGCATCATCACCGACAAGCTGGCCAATGCGATCGCAACTGGTAACTGGGGTAGGGGAAAGGTGGGTGTCACCCAGCTGCTGGACAAGACAAACTACCTTTCTACGCTGAGCCACCTCAGGCGCATCCAGTCCCCTCTGAGCAGGAGCCAGCCCAACTTCGAAGCTAGGGACCTCCATTCCACCCACTTCGGGAGGATATGCCCCAACGAGACGCCTGAGGGCTCTAACTGCGGCTTGGTGAAGAACCTCGCCCTCTCCGCCATCATATCAGTCACCTCCTCCAGCCATGAGGTTCTAAGCAAGCCCTTCACCCTGGGGGTGATGAGATATAACGAGGCCTCCGCCGAGCTCAAGGAGACGGGGGCCAAGGTCTTCGTGGACGGCAGGATGGTGGGCTACGTCGACGATGCCTTCCGGCTCTCTTCGGCCTTTAGGAGGCTACGTCGCAGGGGCGAAATCCCGCCGGATGTCTCGATATACGTCTACAAGCCCGAGCTCCCCAACGCCACCGTCAGGGTGTACGTTTCGGCCAGCGCCGGCAGGGTGCTAAGGCCGCTCATCGTGGTGGAGAACGGCCGGCCGCTCGTGACCCCCGACATGATTGAGAAGGTGAAATCCGGCATGCTCAGCTGGCGCGACCTGGTCTCCCAGGGAGTGATGGAGATCATCGACGCCAACGAGGAGGAGAACGCGTACATCGCCCTCGACGTCAAGGACCTCACGCCCCAGCACACCCACCTCGAGCTCTACACCCCTGCCATTCTCGGCGTCGCCGGATCCCTTATCCCATACCCCGAGCACAACCAATCCCCCAGGAACACCTACGAGTCGGCCATGGCCAAGCAAGCCCTGGGCTTCTCCACATCCAACTTCGGGACGGCTAGTTACGTCCGCCAGCACCTGGCCGTGTACCCACAGGTGCCGGTGGTGAAGACCCGCTCTCATACCCTGATCAACATGGACGAAAGGCCCATGGGCCAGAACGCCGTCGTGGCGGTACTGAGCTTCGAAGGCTATAACATCGAGGACGCCGTCGTCCTCAACAAGTCGAGCGTGGACAGGGGCCTGGGCAGGACCTTCTTCTACAGGCTCTACGAGGCCGAGGCCCAGCAGTACCTCGGTGGCATGAAGGACAGGTTCGAGCTCCCGAGCGCCGACGCGAACATCCGCGGCTTCCGGGGAGAGAAGTTCTACCGTCTCCTTGAGCCAGACGGCGTCGTGATGGCGGAGGCCGTGGTCTCAGGAGGCGACGTGCTTGCAGGAAGGACCAGCCCCCCTAGGTTCATGGAGGAGTACAAGGAGTTCGAGGTCAAGGGCCCCTACAGGCGGGATACCTCCATCGCGGTGAGGCCAAGCGAAAACGGCGTCGTCGACGCCGTCTTCATGACGCAGACCGTGGAGGGCAACAAGATATACAAGATTCGCGTCAGGGACCAGAGGATCCCCGAGCTGGGTGACAAGTTCGCTTCGAGGCATGGACAGAAGGGTGTCGTCGGGCTCCTGGTGAACCAGGAGGATATGCCATACACGGAGCAGGGGATCGTCCCCGACGTCATCATGAACCCTCACGCCTTCCCCTCAAGGATGACCGTGGGCCAGTTCCTTGAGTCGTTGGGCGGAAAGGCAGCAGCGCTCAGGGGTTCCCCTGTTGACGGCACGGCGTTCCTCGGCGAGAAGCCCAAGGAGATTAAGGAAGTTCTGAAGCAGTTCGGCTTCCTTCCCACCGGCCGTGAGGTCATGTACGACGGGCGCACCGGAAAGCGGTACCCGGCGGACATCTACGTGGGCGTCGTGTACTACCAGAAGCTCCACCACATGGTGGCCGACAAGATCCATGCCCGTGCGCGAGGCCAGGTGCAGATGCTCACCAAGCAGCCTACCGAAGGCAGGGCGCGCGGAGGCGGCCTCCGGTTCGGCGAGATGGAGCGCGACTGTCTCATAGCCTACGGCGCTGCCATGGTCCTGAAGGACAGGCTCCTCGAGGAGTCGGACAAGACCGAAGTCCACATTTGCGAGAAGTGCGGGCTCATCGCCTACTACGACTCGAGGCAGCGCAAGTACGTCTGCAAGGTCGACGGAGATGCGGGCAAGATCTCCACAGTCACCGTCGCCTACGCCTTCAAGCTTCTCCTCCAGGAGATGATGAGCCTCGTCATCGCCCCACGTCTGCAGCTGAAGGACAAGGTATAGAGGTGCATTGAGTTGGAAGAAGCGATAAAGACCGTCGGCGGAATCGGGTTCTGCGTCTTCTCTCCCTCAGAAGTCAGGAAATACTCGACCGTCGAGATAACGGTCCCCGAAACCTACGACGAGGACGGCATGCCCGTGCAGGGGGGCCTGATGGACAGCCGTCTGGGGGTGCTGGAGCCAGGCCAGAAGTGTGGGACCTGCGGAAACACGAGCGCCCGATGCCCCGGCCACTTCGGCCACATCGAGCTGGCCGAGCCGGTCCTCCACGTGGCCTTCGTGACCATCACTCACACCCTGCTGGTTGCCACCTGCAGGAGCTGCGGAAGGATACTCCTTCCCGAGGACGAGGTCAAGGCCTACCGCGAGCAAATCGCAGCGAAGGGATACACCACCCCCAACATCGTAGAAAGGATATCGAAGGAGATCGTCGCCAAGGCGAAGAAGGCTAAGGTCTGCCCTCACTGCGGCAAGAAGAAGCTCGAAGTCGAGTTCACGAAGCCTCATCTGTTCCATGAGATAAACGACGAAGGTGGAGCCGTCCGCCTCCTCCCCGCCGCGATAAGGGAGAGGATGGAGAGGATATTGGACGACGACCTGATACTCCTGGGCTTCGACCCCAAGTCGGCCAAGCCTGAATGGCTGGTCCTCCAGGTCCTCCCCGTTCCGCCCGTCACGGTCAGGCCATCAATCACACTGGAGACCGGCATCAGGTCTGAAGACGACTTGACCCACAAGCTCGTAGACATACTGAGGGTCAACCAGAGGGTCAGGGAGAGCAAGGAGTCAGGGACGCCGCCCCTCATCGTCCAGGACCTCGTCGACCTCCTACAGTATCACGTTACGACCTACTTCGATAACGAGGTCTCCGGCATCCCGCAGGCCCACCACCGGTCCGGGAGGCCGCTGAAGACCATCAGCCAGAGGCTCAAGGGGAAGGAAGGACGCTTCAGGGGGAGCCTCTCCGGCAAGAGGGTCGACTTCTCCAGCCGAACGGTTATCTCCCCCGACCCGTCGCTCGACATATCGGAGGTGGGCGTCCCGGTGGAGGTCGCGAAGAAGCTGACCGTCCCCGAGAAGGTGGCGCCTTGGAACATCGAGCACCTCAAGAAGCTCGTGGTCAACGGGCCTACGGCCCACCCTGGCGCGAACTACATAATACGTCCCGACGGCGTCAAGATTCGCCTCGAGTTCGCCGGTGATAGGGCGGCCATCAGTGAGGCCCTGGCCCCAGGCTACATCGTGGAACGCCACCTTAGCGACGGAGATATCGTCCTGTTCAACCGCCAGCCTTCCCTGCATCGCATGTCCATAATGGCGCACTTCGTGAAGGTGCTCCCCTACAGGACCTTCAGGCTCCACCCAGCAGTCTGTCCCCCGTACAACGCCGACTTTGACGGAGACGAGATGAACCTGCACGTCCCCCAGGGAGAGGAGGCTAGGTCGGAGGCCCTCACCCTGATGCGGGTCCAAGACCAGCTCATCTCGCCGAGATACGGTGGCCCCATCATAGGGGCCATAAGGGACTTCCTTACGGCTGCCTTCCTGCTCACCAGGGACGGCGTTTACCTGACCAAGACCCAGTTCAGCAACCTGGCCTACGCTGGAGGCTACAGCGGCGACCTTCCGCCCCCTGAGAAGAAGGAGCCCGAGGAGCTCTACAGCGGCAAGCAGCTCTTCAGCCTGTTCCTCCCGAAGGACTTCAACTACGTGCTGACGTCGAAGTGGTTCAAGGCGAAGGGCGGCAAGAAGGGCAAGGACGTGGTCGTGAAGGGGGGCATCCTGGAGTCCGGGGTCATCGACAAAGCTTCGATCGGCGCCGAAGAGCCTGACACGATCCTTCACAGGATCGTCAAGGACTACGGTACGGATGCGGCGAGGTCATTCCTCAACTCGACGCTGAGGATACTGAGGGCCTACATAACCTCCGTCGGCTTCTCCTTCGGGTTCGACGAGCTGGAGCTCAGCGACGAGGCCGTCAAGGAGATTGACGATATAATCAAGGACGCCTACACCAACGTCGACGACCTGCACAAGAAGTACGATGCCGGCAAGCTGCCCCTTATCAAGGGGCTGAAGCCCGAGCAGGCCCTCGAGCAGTACATAATGAGCGAGCTTAGCAAGGCCAGGGACCATGCAGGGCGAGTCGTGGAGAAAAGCCTCCCCGACACCAACTCGGGCATCGTCATGGCGAAGACAGGAGCAAGGGGCTCTTCGCTCAACCTTGGCCAGATGACCGCCACCGTCGGGCAGCAGTCGGTCCGTGGGAAGCGCATCACCAGGGGCTACTATCATAGGGCGCTGGCTCACTTCAAGCAGCTCGAGAAGAACCCCGACGCCTACGGATTCGTCAAATCCAACTATCGTGAAGGCCTTGACCCCATCGAGTTCTTCTTCCACGCCATGGGCGGCAGGGAGGGCCTCGTGGACACGGCCGTCAGGACGCAGCAGAGCGGCTACATGCAGAGGAGGCTCGTCAACGCCATGGAACACGTCAGGGTCGAGTATGATTCAACGGTGAGGGACCCTCAGGGAAACGTCATCCAGTTCGTCTACGGGGAGGACGGAGTGGACCCCACCAAGAGCGACCACGGGAAGGCCGTCAACGTAGATCGGCTCATAGACTCGCAGCAGCTCCTGGACGAGAAGGCCACTGCCCGAATCAAGGAAAGCGAAGCGAAATCCCTTGTCAAGGGGTACGCCAACAGGCTCAACCCCAGGCTCGCGGAGGAGCTCGAAGAGGCCCTCAAGAAGGGCGAGCTCAGCAAGAAGGCGTCGAAGGCCGTCTGCGAGGCTACGGTTTCGCTCTACAAGAAGGCGCTGGTGGAGCCCGGCGAAGCCATGGGGGTCGTCGGAGCCCAATCGATAGGCGAGCCGGGCACCCAGATGACCCTCAGGACCTTCCACTTTGCAGGCGTAAGGGAGAGGGACGTCACCCTGGGCCTCCCCAGGCTCATCGAGCTCGTCGACGCGAGGAAGCAGCCCAGCACTCCCACCATGGACGTCTTCCTAGACGAGGAGCACAGGGCCAGCCAGGAGAAGGCGCTGGAGGTGGCCCGGGAGATACTCTTCACCAAAGTCGGCGACCTGGTCAAGCAGGTGAAGAGGGACTACGAAGAGATAGGCTTCGAGTTCGTCCTTGACCCGGAACGGATGGCGGAGAGGGCCTGCACCATGGAGACCATACTTTCGGTCATAAAGTCGCCCAAGAACAAGACCAAGGTGGACGAGAAGGGAAGGTACTTCAAGATACTCGTGGACAACTTCGAGGACCAGGCGTCCGTCAGCGTACGGGACAAGTCCATGAACACAAGGGTCAAGGGCGTCCCCGGTATCTTCAGCGTCTCCGTGGTCCAGAAGGACGAGGAATGGATGGTCCAGACCGCCGGTTCCAACCTCGGAAAGGTGCTCAAGATGAACGGAGTCGACTCGACCAGGACCACGACCAACAACATCTACGAGATAGCGATGAACCTCGGCATCGAGGCCGCCAGAAACGCCATAGTGAGGGAGATACTCAACACGCTGGACGAGCAGGGCTTGGAAGTGGACGTGCGGCACATACTTCTGGTCTCGGACCTTATGACGAGTAAGGGGGTCCTCCAACAGATCGGAAGGCACGGGATAGCGGGCTCCAAGACCAGCGTGCTGGCCAGGGCGGCCTTTGAGATCACGGTCCCGACGCTGGCCGAGGCCGCCGCGAGGGGAGAAACCGAGGAGCTCAAGGGCGTCACCGAAAACGTTATTGTGGGTTCCACCATACCAGTTGGCACCGGGATGGTCGACATCTACATGAAAGGTGGCGAGTGAACACGGACGGCAAGGCTATCGCGTCTCTGGTCAAGGTAGCGATGAAGTCGGGCAAGGTCGTGCTGGGCGAGCGGGCCAGCCTGCGCACCCTCAAGTCATCCAAACTCGTGATCGTGTCCAGCTCCCTGAGGAGCGACGAAGTCAAGGAAGTCGACAAAGCCTGTAAGGACGCCGAAGTGCCCCTGGCTGTCTTCGAGGGCTCGGCCATCGAGCTCGGAGCGGCCGCGGGAAGGGCCTTCCCGGTGAAGGTCCTATCCATAAAGAGCGCTGGAGACGCCGACATCGGGAAGCTCCTCAGCATCGGGGCTCCGGAGGCCCCCGAGCAAAAGGCTTAAAGAATAGGCAGCGACACGAGTCTCGTTTGTTTGGGATTGCGGTGTTGGTTTGTCGCCTGAAATAAAGCTCACGTCCGAAGAGCTCGGCCTGATGGCCGTTTTCCAGAACGTAACCGGTGTCAGCTCGAGGGACTGCGTCATCGATCCGGCCGGCGATCGAATCATCTTCGTCCTCGAGAGGGAGTTCATGGGTCAAGCCATCGGGAAGAAGGGTCAGACGATAGCCAACCTTGAAGAGGTCCTAGCCAAGCCCATCGAGCTGGTCGAGTATTCAGACGACCCAAAGGAGTTCATCAAGAACGCCCTCGGCACGAGGAACGTCATCGACGCCAAGGTCAACGAGAAGGCTGACGGCTCGAGGGTGGGCATCGTGACCGTTTCAATGAAGAACAAAGGTGCCGTCTTAGGGAGGGGAGGAAGGAACGCCGAGAGGGCCAGGATACTCGCGAAGCGGTACTTCGGAATCGAGCACATCCACATAATCACCCAGTGAAACGGGGCGTTGAGGCCTAAATCTTATATGGACGTATATCGGCGGGTTGATGGTTAAAGCGTGGCTCACAAGTCGCCGAGAGGGGAGTTCGCCGCCCGGAAGCTTCAAAGCCGCAGGCAGGCGCACCGCTGGTCCAACAAATACTACAAGCGTCGCCTGCTGAAGCTGGACGAAAAGGCTGACCCCCTTGAAGCCTCGCCACAGGCTAGGGGCATCGTGCTCGAGAAGGTGGGCGTGGAGTCAAAGCAGCCCAACTCGGCAATCCGCAAGTGCGTTCGCGTGCAGCTCGTCAAGAACGGGAAGCAGGTCACGGCATTTCTTCCAGGCGACGGCGCCCTGAATTACGTCGACGAGCACGACGAAGTCGTCATCGAGGGGATAGGCGGGTCCCAGGGAAGGGCCATGGGGGACATCCCCGGCGTCCGATGGCAGGTCTCCACCGTCAACGGCGTTTCGCTGGGCATGTTGGTCGTCGGGCGGAAGGAGAAGCCGAAGAGGTAGACGTCTCGTGGTCGACAAGGTCCTTCTGTTCGGGAAATGGGACGTTGCAGACGTGGAAGTCACCGATGTGGGCCTACAAAGGGTCCTCTCTCTCAGGCCTTCGGTGATACCTCATACTCATGGGCGCCATGAGCACAAGAAGTTCGGGAAGGCAGATGTAAACATCGTCGAAAGGCTGGCCAACTCGCTCATGCACTTCGGGAGGAAATATGCCAAGAACACCGGCAGGATGGCCGGAAAGAAACAGAAGAGCATGAACATCGTACGGGCGGCCCTCGAGATAGTCGAATTGAAGACCGGCGACAACCCGGTGCAGGTCCTAGTTAAGGCCGTGGAGAACGCGGCCCCGAATGAGGACACGACCAGGATAAGCTACGGTGGCGTCGTGTACCACCTTTCGGTCGACGTTTCGCCCCTTCGAAGGATCGATCTGGCCCTCAGGTTCATAGCCGAAGGCGTCAGGGAGTCGGCCTTCTCCTCTCAAAGGGGAGTGGAGGAGGTCCTGGCCGAGGAGATTATAGCAGCGGCGAACAATGATGGGTCGAGCTTCTCGGTAAAGAAGAAGACCGAACAGGAAAGGATAGCACTCTCTTCACGTTAATCGCGCGGCTAAACCTTAAATAATATCTTCCTTGTGGTTATGCGATAGTTAGAGTGAATACGCTTGCCTGAGAAACCACATCTGAACATCGTAATCACCGGCCACATTGACCACGGCAAATCGACTACTATGGGTCACTTCCTCTTCGATTTGGGTGTCGTCGACCAGAGGCTCATCGACGAGTATGCCAAGAGCTCAGAAGAGACGGGTAGGGGCGACACTTTCAAGTACGCTTGGGTGCTTGACCAGCTGAAAGAGGAGAGGGAGAGGGGAATCACCGTCGACCTCGCCTTCCAGAAGTTTGAAAGCAAGAAGTATATGTTCACGCTAATCGACGCCCCTGGCCACAGGGACTTCGTGAAGAACATGATCACCGGTGCCAGCGAAGCTGACGCCGCCGTCCTGGTCATCTCCTCAAAGCCTGGTGAAACAGAGGCCGGGCTGGGCGAGGGGGGCCAGACGGTGGAGCACGCCTTCTTGCTGAAGACGCTCGGCGTCAACCAGCTGGTCGTCCTGATAAACAAGATGGACGCCACCACGCCTACCCCATACGACCAGAAGCGCTTCGATGAGGTCAAGGCGGAGGCTTCTGCGCTTTTGAAGAAGGTGGGCTACAAGGTGGAGGCGCTGAGCATCATCCCGGTTTCGGGCTGGAAGGGCGACAACCTCATCACCAAGTCGACCAACATGCCTTGGTACAAGGGGCCCACGCTGCTCGAAGCGCTTGACCAGTTGGTGGAGCCCTCCAAGCCCACCGACAAGCCGCTCAGGATTCCAGTTCAGGACGTCTACACCATCACGGGTGTCGGAACTGTGCCGGTGGGCAGGGTCGAAACCGGCGTCCTCAAACCCAACGACGTAGTGGTGGTCATGCCAGCTGGGGTGAAGGGCGAAGTCAAGACCATCGAGACCCACCACACCCAGATACCGCAGGCCGTCCCTGGAGACAACATCGGCTTTAACATCAGGGGCATCGCCAAGACCGACATAAAGAGGGGGGATGTCGTAGGACCCTCCAGCGCCCCTCCGACCGTCGCCAAGGAGTTCGTCGGCCAGATCATCGTGGTCTATCATCCGACTGCCATTGCGGCGGGATATACTCCTGTGCTTCACGCGCACACGCTACAGGTCGCTGCTTCGGTAAGCGAACTGGTGTCGAAGATTGATCCGCGGACCGGCCAGGTCGTGGAGGACAAGCCGAAGAGCCTGAAGACTGGAGACGCGGCCATAGTGAAGGTTAGGCCGCTCAAACCCATCTGCGTCGAGACTTACAAGGACTTCCCAGAGATGGGAAGGTTCGCCCTTAGGGACTCCGGCAGGACAGTAGCAGCCGGCATCATCAAAGAAATAACAGCCAAGCAGGAAGTCCAGGTCAAGTAGGACCTCAAACCCGTCTTCTGTCGTCTATTCAACCTAGCACCGGCTCTACGAACTGGAAGGTCCTGGTGTTCAGGAGGCCCTTGTCGGTCAGCCTGAGCTCGGGCAACACAGTCAACGTGATGAGCGACATCGTCATGAACGGCTCCACCATCCGGCAGCCCATTCTTCTCCAGGCCTCGAGGAGACCCTCAGCCTGAGCGGCGACCTCTTCTACGGGCCTCTCGGACAGCAGCCCTGCCACCTTCATCTGGATGGCACCTTGGACGCGTCCCTCCCTGACGGCCACCATGCCTCCTCCCTGCTCCGTCACCATCTTGGCCGCGAAGGCCATCTCCTTCTCGTCGGTCCCCACCAGGAGCAGGTTATGGGAATCGTGGGCCACGGTAGAGCCCACCGCCCCTCCCTCGAAGCCGAACCCCTTTGCGAAGGCGACGGCCTTCCTGCCCGTCGCATGGTGCCTTTCGACCACCGCTACTTTGAGCACGTCCTTAGAAGTCGATATCTGGGCCTCCCCATCTTTCACCGCCACCTCTTCAATGACCTCCTTTGTTTCAACCCGACCTCCGGCGACGCCGATGGCCCTGACTTCGACCGAGCCCCTCTCCTTCCCTGCCCTTACCACAAAATCTCTTGGAGTGGGGAGGCGTTTCAGATGGATGGAGTCGGTCATCTCCTGAGGGATTGTGCGCTGCGCGATGGGCGCGACCAGCTTGCCGTCTCTTGCTACCACCCTGCCGTCGGCCATCACCAGCGAGGGCCTGAAATCCTCAAGAGATGAAAGGATGACCAGGTCGGCGCTCCTCATGGGGGCGACCGATCCGAGGTATCTGCCCATTTCGAAATGCTCGGCGGGGTTGATTGTGGCCATCTCGATGGCCTCGATCGGGTCCACCCCCTCCTCGATCGCCCTCCGAACGACATGGTCCATATGACCCTGTCGCACCAGGGAGCCGGGCTCCCTATCATCGGTCACCAAGCAGATGTGGCGAGTGTCCACCTTCCCCTCCGTGATGGCCCTTACGTTCTCCTTGAGGTCCAGCCAGGCCGACCCCTCCCTAATCTGCAGGTACATACCCCGACGCAGCTTCTCGATTGCTTCCTCCTTCTCGGTGGATTCATGGCACGACGTGATGCCGGCCGCGACATAGGCCGAGAGGTACCTGTCGCGTAGCCCAGGCGAATGTCCCTCCACGAGCATGCCAGCGTCAAGGGTGGCGCCTATCTCGCCCATGGCATTGCGGTTCCCTTCGATTACGCCTGGGTAGTTCATCATCTCTCCCAGGCCGACCACGTTCGGCCACTTCAGTGCCTTGGCTATGTCGGCGACGCCAATCGACGCGCCGGCGGTCTCGTACCCCGGGAGGGCGGGGACGCATGAGGGAAGCGTAACGTAGACCTTTAGTGGAAGCGAAAGCGATTCGTTCAGCATATACCTCACTCCATCCATTCCTTTTACGTTCCCCATCTCATGGGGGTCGACAAAGACCGTCGTCGTGCCCCTCGGAAGAACCGCCCGGGCGAATTGAGTGGGGGTCACCATAGAGCTCTCTATGTGCATGTGGGAATCGATGAGGCCGGGAGCCAAATATTTCCCGTCGGCGTCTATCACTTTCGTATTGGGGCCGATGGTGTGCTTCGCGTCCCCCACCAGGGCGATTCGGTCCCTCTTCACCGCCACATCCACTCCCTCTTCGACCTCCCCCGTGTTTACGTTGACCAGCCGTGAACGAGTTATCACCGTGTCAGCGTGCACGCGGCCCATCGCCGTATCGACTAGAACCTTCCCTATGGCGCCCGGCTGCGTGCGCCAGCTCGGCGTGGACATTTAGACTCAATCGTCGTCCGTTTCTATTAAGGGTTTACGGTCGTACTTGCAAAGCTTCGTGGGCTTGCCTTCTGGTCTGTTCATGGTATCGATGGGTCTCTGGCGCACCACACTTAAATCTCGGGGAAGCCCATTCAGTTTGATCTGTTTTTGACCGCCAAGCAAGATGTGAATAAGCCATACGAACTAGCGGTAAGATACTCTCAGTTTTATGGGGGGAAGGTAGAAGTCGCCCCCCGCGTCCCAATTACCTCCCTAAAGGACCTCGGCGTTTGGTATACCCCTGGAGTGGCCCAGGTGTCGAGAGAGATCGTCAGGGACAGGGGCCTTTCGTTCGAATATACCAACAGGTGGAACACCATAGCTGTGCTCACCAACGGAACACGGGTGCTGGGCTTGGGCAATATCGGGCCCGAGGCCTCCGCCCCGGTCATGGAGGGAAAGGCCCTGATCTTCAAGTACCTAGGCGGCGTCGACGCCTTCGCCCTTCCGATCGACGTAACGGACAAGGAGCGTTTTGTCGAAGTGGCCAAGGTCCTCCAGCCAGCGCTGGGCGGCATCAACCTGGAAGACATCAGGCAGCCCGACTGCTTCTACATCCTCGAGCGGTGCAGGAAGGAGCTGGAGATCCCCGTATGGCACGACGACCAGCAGGGGACGGCGGCCGCCACGGTCGCTGGACTCATCAACGCAGTCAAGGTCGTCGGGAAGAGGATGCCCGACGTAAATGTGGTGTTCTTCGGCTCCGGCGCGGCGAACCTCAGCAGTGCTCGGCTCGCCATTTCGGCTGGAGTCGACCCCAAGAAGGTCATCCTGGTCGACAGCAAGGGGATCCTGCAGCCCGAGCGCGATGACTTCGATAAGATGGCCCTCGAAAACCCATGGAAGCACGAGATGGCCTTGAAGACGAACGGAGAGGGGAGGAAGGGAAGGCTCCCTGAGGCCCTGAAAGGCGCCGACATCCTCATCGCCGCGGCCGTTCCTGGCCCCGGCGTGGTGAAGCCCGAATGGGTCAGGGAGATGGCCAAGGGCTCGGTGGTCTTCGCCATGGCCAACCCCGTGCCCGAGATTTGGCCTTGGGAGGCGAAGGAGGCCGGGGCGAAGATCGTCGCTACGGGCCGGAGCGACTTCCCCAACCAGGTGAACAACTCATTGGTCTTCCCGTCCGTTTTCAGGGGAGTTCTCGACATCCGGGCGAAGACGATAACCGATGAGATGGCGGTGACGGCTTCGCTGGAGCTCGCGAAGTTCGCTGAAGAGGGAGGCCTCACTGAAGAGCACATCGTTCCGAAGATGGTTGAATGGGAAGTCTACCCACGCGTAGCCGCGGCGGTGGCCTTGAAGGCCCAGGCCCAGGGGATCACCAGGAAGAAGATGTCCAGGGACGACCTAATCCACACCGCAACCAAGATGATATCCCATGCGAGGGACCAAATCGACGTACTCATGAAGAACGGCATAATCCCCCCATTCCCTGACTAGCCCGACGTAACAAGTAATCGCAGAAGGAACTCACCGTCCCCCAGCCGCCCCCGTCCACCGATACTAGGTCAAGGGGTTGAGCTTCGACCGATCTTCATCCTCAGGAAATGGGTCGCGCACGAGATGCAGGGGTCGTAGTTCCGCACCGCCATCTCTGCCAGCCTACGGCCCTCTTCCGGTGAGGCCTCCACTATGCTAGGAGCCAACGCCTTGACGTCCTCTTCGATTCTGACCTGGTTCTGAGCCGTCGGGGGCACGATCTTGGCCTTCTCGATTATGCCCTTCTTGTTCACCCGGTAGCTGTGGTAGAGCGTCCCTCTCGGCGCTTCGCTCACACCGTATCCTGTGCCCTCACGGTATTCATAGCCGACGTGAGGACGAAGGGGCGGGGCATAGAGGGAGACCTCCTCCTTGACACGGTCAAGGGCATGGACTAGCTCTAGTGCCCTTGCCACGATGCTCTTGAAGGGGTCCGTAACGGGGGGCCTGAAGCCCACTTCGTCAGCCAGCTCCCTCGCCCTAGGACTGAGCTGGTCAAAGTTCAAGTTGGCTCTTGCAAGGGGGCCGACCATGTACGAGCTGCCCTCCTTCGTAAGAGAGCGCAGAGCGTGCGAATACTCAACCTGGTGCTCCACAAAGCGCTCCTCGAACGAGGAGGCGGGAATGCTCAGCCCATTGTTTGAAATGATGTCGCCGCCTGAAATGGCGTATCCAGTCTTCTCCCTAAGGCACACATATGTGACCTCCCTCTTCAGTTCAGGGCCTTCAAGCGAGGCTGAAAACCGAACCGCCTCCTTCGCGAACGCCTCTAGGGTGTCAAGCTCGGCCGCCACCTTCAGAAGTGCCTCCCTTGTTGGAGCTTTGTATATGCCTCCGATCTCGAGCGAAACCGGATGGATCTCTCTCCCGCCTATGAGCGCCATGAGCCCGTTGCCCAGATGCTTTAGCGCGAGGGCCCTGTTCACGAGCTCCGGCTCCTTCTTTGCTAGGGTCAGCACGTCTGGAACCTTCAGAAAATCGGGGGCAGCGAGCATGAAGACATGAAGCGAGTGGCTCTCGATCCACTCCCCGAGGTACATCAAACGGCGCAGCCTCTGAACCTGCTCGTCCACCTCCACTCCTAAGAGGCTCTCAAGGGCGTTCAGCGCGCTCACCTGATAGGCGACCGGGCAGATGCCACAGATTCTGGAGACGATGTCCACCACCTCCTCCACCTTCCTTCCCTGGAGGAAGGCCTCGTAGTATCTGGGAGGTTCGAAGATGTTCAGGCGCACGTCGAGGATCCCATCGGCCTCGCCTTGGATGACGAGAGAGCCTTCGCCTTCGACTCGCGCCAGGGGGCCCGTGTCCACGATGAGCCTTCTACTCATGGGTCTCCAACCACCCCTTGAATTCCTTCGAATGAGAGTTGATGCCCTTCACAAGAAGCTCGATGGACTGTCGGTCCAGGCCCCCCTTCTCCAGCCAGGAGGCGTATGACTCCAAGTTGACGTCATCCGAGGGCCCATAGCAACCGTAGCAACCCCTGGCATAGCTGGGGCAGATCGCCCCGCACCCCGCAACAGTGGCGGGGCCCAGGCAAGGCGAGCCGTTGGCCACGACCACGCAGACGTTCCCCTTCCTCTTACATTCGAAGCAGACCGAGTATGAGGGGAACCTGGGCCTAGCCCCCCGGATGACAGCCGCGAAGAACTGCAGGAGCTGCTCCTTACTTATCGGGCAACCGCGAAGCTCGAAGTCCACGGCCACGAAGTCGCTTACGGGGAGGGCCTTCTCCAAGGACCTGACGACCTTGGGGTCGGGGTACACGGTCGCTTTGAACAGATCCAACCTGCTCCAATTCCTCAGGGCCTGTAAGCCTCCTGCAGTCGCGCAGGCCCCGATGGTGACAAGCATTCGCGAGTCTTCCTTCACCTTCGTTATCTTCTCGACTTCCTCTGGAGTGGAGATAGAGCCCTCGACCAGAGATATGTCGTAGGGTGCCCCAGAGGATGCGCTGCTGGCCTCCAGGAAGTCTCTTAGCTCGACGCTATCAGCTAACTTGAGAAGCTCCTCCTCGGCATCTAGGATGGAGAGCTGACAGCCATCGCAGGATGAGAACTTGAAGACCCCAAGCTTTGGCTTCTTCACCCTATATCCCCTCCTTGGCGAAGAACCGTTCGACCCTTGGATAGGGGAAGACGGGCCCATCCTTGCAGACGAAGACTGGCCCCATCTGGCAGTGGCCACAGGTCCCGACTCCGCAGGACATGCTACGCTCCAGCGAAACCACTATGTTGTCCTTGGGGACCCTCCTCCTGAGCAGCTCCTGGATGGTGAACTTCATCATCACTTCAGGGCCGCAGACGAAGGCAGTCGCCTCTTCGGCCAGCACGTCCACTTCCTTGAACAGGGTGGTGACCACCCCCACGTTCCCCTTCCATCCCTCTTCAGCCCTGTCGACAGAGACCAGGAATTCGCTTCCTTCCCTGGTGCTCCAGCCGTGGTGCTCGTGTTTGTAGAGGAGGTCACTGGGCGTCCTGGCTCCGTACAGGATCTTGACTCCCCTGAACCTTCTGGGATGGGAAAGCGCCTCCATGATCACCGGTCTCATTGGAGCCAGCCCAAGTCCGCCCGCAACAATGATCAGCTCCTTCCCCTGAGCGTCGTCCAGAGGCCACGAAGTCCCGTAGGGACCCCGCAGCCCGATTACGTCTCCGGCCTTGAGACGGGAGATCATGGTGGTGACCGTGCCCACGGAGCGGATCGTGTGCTTGACCGACGCCTCTCCCCTCCACGACGCTATGGAGATGGGCACTTCGCCCACGCCGTATACGTAGAGCATGTTGAACTGGCCGGGCTTGAAGTCGGCCGGCCCCCGTCCATCATTCAAGTCAAGGGTGAAGGTCAACGTGTCCGGGGTCTCCGAGAAGACCTCCTTGACCAGCGCATGGGCATATCCGAGCGACAGGGCTTCAGGCAACCTTGACCACCTCGGGAAGGGGCCTCCTGCTCCCTTGTTCTCTCAGCACGGAGTTGACGGTCTCAGAGATGTCGATGCCGACGGGACACCAGGTGATGCACCTCCCGCATCCCACACATCCATACAGGCTGAACTGATCAGGCCAATAGGCGAACTTGTGCATGACGAACTGCCTGTAGCGAGCCTTCCTGTCAGCGCGTGGATTTCCCCCGGCGCTGTAGGTGAACTTCTTGGACAGGCAGACGTCCCAAACCCTCTGCCTCGTCACGCTTCCATCCTTCATGTCGGTGACGTCTTGGATTGTGTTGCAGAAACAAGTTGGGCATACCATTGCGCAGTTGCCACAGCCAAGGCACACCTGGGCAACTTCGTCCCAGACGCGGCTTTCAGATCCTCCATACATGAAATCCGACGGATCCCTTCGGGCGATCGCCTTATGCATCTCCCCCTTCACCCTCTGCATCAGGTTCAGCTCCTCTCGCAGGTCCTGCTGGCTCGCAGGCTTCATCTCTACGCCTTCCAGCAAGTTCATTCGTCCGTCAGGGATGTCGAAGAGCAGGCGGTCAGGGAGCTCGGTTATCCCCAGGTCGTATCCTCCGTCCGCCTTGGGCCCCGTTCCCATCGATTCACAGAAACAGTTCTCCCCGGCCCTGCCGCAGTTTACGACGATCATCAGGGAAGCCTTTCTGAGTGGCGCATACACGGGATCCCTGTACCGAGGCATTATGAGGGCCCTGTCTAGGGCGTCGACCGCCTTCAGATCACAGGGTCGGATGCCAAGGAACGCATATTTCCTGTCGGCGTGGAAGGTCGGCTCCGGCCGTGGGCCTCCTTCCTCCTCCTTCAATTTCAACATCGGCAGGCAGGCGGGGTGCAGGAACTTCTTGACTGAGTGAGGTCCGTTCACGGCAGAGAAGACCGATTTGGAGGAACCCCGCAACCTGTAACTCCCCGGAGCCTGGACGTCGACCGCTCCCGCCGCAAGGTCGCCAATTCCGGAGATTTCATCGAGGCACACGGCGCCATCGACGACCTTCGGCCCCACGACCGTGTAGCCCAGCGTATGGAGGTTGAAAATCAGCTTCTCCAGGGCATCGAGGCCGGCGACGAACTCCATAGCTCCTCGTAATGGACAGGGTCTATCCGGGCTAAGAAGCTTGTTGATGCAGGAAAGATGAGATAGAGGCAGTATTGGTGCGCATAAACCCCGGAGAAATGGCGTTGTACATGTTTAATGGAAACTAGACGCTATTTTCAGACACTTTACACGAGTCTTGGCAGGTCGATGAAACGACCGCGGCTCAGGCGGACATCTCGAGCCTCTCCCTAATCTCCTGGCTCTTCTGCGTGGCCTCCATGACGGCTCGCATCAGGGCCGGTCTGATCTGGCTTCCCTCGAGCTCGTAGATGGCCTCGATAGTCGTCCCGCCGGGGGTCGTGACCATATCTTTGACCTTCGCCGGGTTCTCATTCATCTTTAGCACCAGCTTCCCCGTCCCCAGGACGGTCTGGGCCGAGCTGATCAGGGCCAAGTCCCGGGGAAGGCCCACTCTCAGCCCTGCGTACATCAACCCCTCTATTATGATAGACAAGTATCCCGGACCGCTGCCGCTGAGGGCAGTTATGGCGTCCATGTACTTCTCTTCGACCTCCATGCAGCTCCCGAGCTCCTCGAATATCTCCTTCACCACCTGCTTGTCCCTCGCGGTAACACCCTCCCCGCAACAGTACCCCGTGAAGGCTTCGTCGACCAAGACGGCTACGTTGGGCATCGCCCGCACGAACCTGGCCTTTGGAACCAGCTTGGTGTAAAAGCCCAGGGGGACGGTTGCAGCCGTCGAGATTACCAGCTTCCCGTTGATCTCCCGAGATATCTCCTTCAATACCTTTGAAACGTCCCCGGGCTTGACGCATAGGAACACGATGTCCGCCTCTCCCGCTGCCTTCCTGTTGTCAGAAGTTACGATGACCCCTAGAGCCTCCAAGTCCTTTGACTTTGCGATCGTCCTTCTCGTGGCTATTACCTTCCTACTCCCCCCTTCCTGCAAGCTCTTGGCGATGGCGCCACCTATTACGCCGGCACCTATTACGGAGATGACCTCACGACCTGACTTGGGCTTCATATGGAGGGGATTGTCTTCCCATATCTCCAATATAAGTTGTCGGCCCACGGCTCTGGTAGCAGGTGACGACCCCGGCCCTTCGGAGGAGCTCCCATTTCAGCCCTTGGGCTCGGCATCGTGGCCTAGTCTTCGCGATTCGGATTGTCAACTTATCGACGGCAGCAACCGGACTAGATCGCATAAGGCGCCATCCGCCTAGCCACAGTGCAAGCAACGCTGATTCCGTTCTGGGCCTCCATTCCGGGCAATGTTAATACGAAGGGAACCTGAACCCGATGCGAAGAGTGCAGACAGCCGTTGCCCCTTTGCCCGAACTGTCGCAACGAAATACCCGCAGACTGTAATTTCTGTCCATACTGTGGGGCTCGGCTTGTTCCGGCGGCAGCCGGCTTTGGCGCGCCGCCAATCGGGGGTGAGCCTACAGGCGCAGAAGGGAGGCGCAGGTGGTCCGGGCTACAGGTTGCGGCGATAGTAATCGTCTTGCTGTTGGTGGTCGTCTCCGTGTACGCGGCGATTTCCTTCGTTTCGCCGGGCTTCTTCAGCGGCCTTCAGGC
>Ga0187771_10000098_pt1 | contig 41545 bp, 42 predicted proteins | sample 0116_SJ02_MP15_1_FD_133139 | JGI IMG/M metagenome (GOLD analysis project Ga0187771, IMG submission 133139) | Tropical peat soil microbial communities from peatlands in Department of Meta, Colombia - 0116_SJ02_MP15_10_MG | ecosystem: Environmental > Terrestrial > Soil > Wetlands > Peat | place...
AAAAATTCCGGTTCAACATGCACGGCTTCAAACGAAAGTTGAACACGACCCCGCGAGAGACATGGATAAGTCCAAAATAGGCACTGGCTACATGGCAGGTGCTTATGATGTGCTCATCCCTATCGGCGCCCTCAGCTATCTGAGAACGAAGCCAAACTGCAACTCGAGAGGATGTCAACGGAAGAATTTCGTAACAAGCACGCGCGCCACTAAAATCACTTTGTGTGCCTCTAGGAGCGCTTTGAGCTCTGATCATTAGCGCACGCTTTTCGGAACACACTTACATGCTCGTGTCGCTTATCATCTTACGCCTGCATCCTAGCAAAAATTATATTCAGCAAGAGAAGATGTGCTGCATCGGCAAAAGTGCGAGCAAAGGCGGCAGCAGCGTGACTAATTCTAGCGCACAAGCAGAGGAAACAGTTATCGAAACTCTAAACCTGATCAAAGTCTACAAGGAAGGCAAAATCAAAGCGGTGGACCACCTAAATCTGAAGATAGACAGAGGTGAGATTTACGCGCTAATCGGCAGCAACGGTTCAGGCAAGACCACAACCATCAACATGCTCACAGGAAGTCTCTTTCCCACCTCAGGCAACATTCAAGTCCTCGGCTTACAAGTCCCTAAGCAACGTCGAATGGTCGCAAACCAAATAGGAGTGGCTCCGCAGGACTACGCCTTGTACACTGACTTAACTGTGGAACAAAACATTCGGTTCTTCGCCAACCTCTACGGCATGAAAAAAACTCAATTTCTAAAAAGACTCGACGAACTATTACCTATTTTGCGCTTGAATGAACGAAGAAAAACGACAATATCCAACCTTTCAGGGGGAATGAAACGCAGAGTCAGCATAGCATGCGCGTTAGTGCATGAGCCAAAGATCGTGTTCTTCGACGAAGCCACCGTCGGTATCGACCCCGTCCTCCGCGCATTTTTTTGGGATTACTTCCGATCGCTCGCAGAAACGGGATTGACAATCGTTTTAACGTCACACGTAATGGACGAAGCAGAAAGAGCAGACCGAATCGGACTGATGCGAACCGGAAAACTCATTGAAGAAGGCACACCGCAAGAAATCAAACAGAGACATTCAGCATTATCAATCGAGCAGGTCTTCCTCAAGCTCAGCGAAGGAGTCGTCGCGGATGAATAAGACTAATTTCTCGTTCCGCAGGGCTATGGCAGTAACGCGCCGCATCTTAACACAGATCCGCCGAGACAGACGTACGATAGGACTAATGATATTCATCCCTGCCCTTATCATGCTAATATTCGGCTTCGTATTAGCCGGCCAAGCGAAGAACCTACCTGTGATCATAGACAATCAAGACGCAGGATACATCGTTCATGTAGGCAAGAACTCTACGAGCTTCAACTTCGGCAGCAAAATCTTGTCCCAACTAGAGTCAGATGATCGAGTGAGAGTAACTGAGGCAAGCTTCGCTTCTGGGAAAACAGGCGTGGACAACGGATCCTATTATGCAGCCATAGAATTTCCAGCAAACTTTTCTGAGGTACTGGTTCAGAGAAACGCTGGACGGAACATCAACTCATCAATGACCGTTTACATAGATGGAACAAACCCGACGATTGAGGCCACCGTTCTAGCGGCACTGCAGAGTTCCCTTCAAAACAGTTTCGGCAACAGCGGAGTGGTCTTGAACGAGCAATTTGCATTTAGAAACGTCCCGTTTTCAAGCCTAGACGTCAGTATCCCAGCCGTGATTAGCCTGGTCCTTACTCAAACTGTAGTCCTCATCTCCTTGATAGTCATAGTCAGAGAAGCAACAGCTGGCGTTCTGCCCAGACTCTACACTATGCCTCTATCAGCCTTCGAGAGGTTGCTCGGATACTCAGTTGCACTTCTAATACTGGGAATGGCGATGACAGGCATCGTCCTATTCATAGGATTAGGAATTTTCGGAGCAATCATACAAGGAAGCGTTGCCCTGCTGTTTCTTGGAGCAGTCCTTTACGCCTTGCTTAACATATTCCTAGCGGTCTTCCTATCCAACTTCGCCAGCAATGAACTTCAAGCGGTGCAGATGGTACCGTTGATTACACTAGCAAGCATGGCATTGAGCGGCTTGCTCATACCAGTGGATAGCTTCCCAGGATGGGTCCAGATTCTCGCCAGGTTCGTTCCCATGTATTACGCGAACAACCTATTCGAAGGCATAATGCTGAAAGGATACGGAATAGACAACGTTGCGCAACAATTCATCATCATCGGCGGCATAGCTCTACTGTTCTTTATTCTGGCTGTAATCACGGTGAAGGACAGGATGCCGGATTAAAAGAGCACATCCTCGTGGGCTAGAGTCTGGTTTCGCCGGATGATCATCAGGACCTGCTGATGGAACAGTTGTTTTTGCAGGATGGAAGTAAAAAAAAAGGAAACGGCAGATGACAAGGTCTCTAGGAAATTACTTGAAGGCGCAGTTCTGTTTCGCGGGCCTAAGAGATGAAGGAGATCAGGTAGATACTACGATCTTGTCTACGATGAGCGAGGGGGAGATGACGGTTCGGAAGCTTCTGGTGTCGTTGCCCACGGCCACGACGGAGCCCAAAGCTTCGTAGAGATTACCTGCGACGGTGCACGGCTTAAGTGGATAGGCAACCTCTCCGTTCTCAATCTTGAACGCGGTGTTAGCACTCACGGAAAAGTCGCCGGTTATAACGTTAGAATGCAGCGCTCCAGTCAGCGAACCTTTCACGAGAACACCGTTCCCGGTCTGACGTACCAAATCATCCAAACTCCCTGTTCCAGGCGAGAAGACAAGGTTGGAAGGCCTTATGACTGGTTGAATGGCGTAAGGAGACGCTGCACCAAATTGCCTGCTAGCGTTTCCACTGCTCTCTCGACCTTCACGTTTTGCAGCGTACTGGTCATAGAGGAAGCCATCAAGCACGCCTTTCTCGATTATCGGCTTCTTCTGCATCGGGACTCCTTCATCGTCGATCTTCATAGTTCCAAAACCATCATAGAGTGTTCCGTCGTCCACAATAGAAACGGTTTCTTTGGCGACTACAGTCCCAATCTTGCCTTTGTATACTGAACGGCTCTCCTGGACGTTGAGCGCTGAAATGCCATTTGGAAAGATTGCAGAGAAGAGCTCGTTCCAGCTAGAGCTCTCAAACACCACCTTTCCAGTGTGTTTTTGGGATAAGGGTTTCTTGCCGAGGCTTTCGATCGTCCTCTTTGAAGCGCTTCTCGCTAGGGGGTGAAAATCTCTAGAGTAGGATCTAGAAATGAGCTCCTCTCCGCTGGAAGCTTCTTCACCTCTGGATTTTGCTTTGGCTTCAAGGTAAGCGGTGAAGGCTGTTCTCTTGTCGAAAGCTTCAAGGCCGTTTGTGTTGATTGTTGCAAACGCCGCTGACATGGCAGACGCCATTATCAATGCTTGGACTATCCGCTTGTCAAAGTCTCCCATGGCCACGCAGCTACCACTGCAGTATTCGAGGAGATCTTCAATTTCCAGCTGCGAAACCCTTTTGTCAAATACTCCACCTTCGCCTAGGGGTTTCTTGCTGTCTGGCAGGGAGACCCAGTTCGGGTCGGGTGGTCTTATTTTGGCTATCTTGGTGGCCTCTTCGGCTGCTTCCAAGATTTTTTTCTCTTCAGTGTTTGAAACGCTGCAGAAACCTACAGCCTTGTTCACCACGGATCTTATTCCGACACCGGCTTTAATGCCGCTGGTTATCATGGGCAAGCCTTTCTTCTTGATCCAAAACTCAGCCAAGCGCGCGAAGGTACCCTTCAGTCCTTTAACGGCGCCGCTTCTGGAGGCGAATATTCCGCCTATGAACGTTACTGAGGTCTGGTCTTCCGTGTAAACGAATGCTTCGGCCTCATCTGCTCCTGACTCCTGAGCATGTTTCACAGCTTTGTTTCCTATCTCGAACAGCTCGTTCTCTTCCATGCTTACGCAGCGCCTCCGAAAAGGACCTCTTTGATTCTCAAGTGTGGACTGCCAATCCCAACGTATGCCCTCTGGTTCATCTTGCCACAGCCTCCGAAGGTCGTAGAGCCTATCTGCAGATCGTTGCAAACCGCCTCGATTCTCTTCAGAAGCTCAAGGATGTTACCGGTCAGGGCAACATCTCTTAAAGGGTATTTTAACTCGCCGTTTTCAACCCAGTAGCCCCTGACGGCCTTGAACAGGAATGTGCCCGTGTCTTCAACCTGACCTCCATTAGTGTCTATCGCGTAGACTCCACTCTTAAGTTCCTTCAAGGCTTCTTCTGGCCTCCAGGTGCCAGCATCAAAATACGTATTCCTCATCCTCACGATAGGTTCGAACGAGTAATCTTGGCTTCTAGCATTCCCAGTCGGTTCTGTCCTCAGCATCGTGGCCGTAGCCCTGCTTTGAAGGTAATGCTGAAGCACCCCGTTTTTGAGGATCTCAACACGCACGCATTGTACCCCCTCATCGTCAAAGGGAAGAGCATAGCCTCCTTTCTCGGGCATGCCTTCATCGATTATGGTCACATCCTCGGTGCCCAGCTTCTGTCCAATTTTTCCAGACAGAGGAGAAATGCCTAAGGCGACGCCATCTCCCTCGGACAAATGGCCGAAAGACTCGTGAGCAAGTACTGCCGCGAGTTTAGGGTCGACGAGTGTATCAAATTTTCCGGCTGGCGCGGGTTTAGATTTCAGTTTTTCCAGCGCCCAGTTGGCAGCATTTTTCGCCATCGTCTCCGGGCTGTGCGCCTGTTCTTCGAATGTACCAAGTCCTACGCTGCCTCCATATTCGTCTTTGGCATCCACGATGATCGCACCCTTCTTGGCTACGCAGATGACTCGCAATCCTACCAGCAAGGGTTCATAGGATGTCTTTGTTCCCTCACTGTTCGCGTAGTATATGGTCCCATGATACTCTCCGAATCCGCTGTTTACGTTGACTATGTTCTTGCTGACTTCCATAGCCGTTTTGCTCTCCCTCAGGCAGAGTTCCTTCTTTTCTTCAAGCGAAACTTGTTTTGGATGTTTATCGACGTTTGTAGATTTCTTCTCCTGAAGAGTTCTAACGGCCGCGGGCTTGAAGACGAGCAGTGTTTTCTTTGTTGAGGCTTTGGCGATTTTCACGGCTTTTTCGGCGGCGCGGAGAACACTCTCTTCGTCAAGAATGCTTGAAAACGAAAAGCCAGGGCTCTTCCCGTAGAAAGCTCTCACTCCGACGCCGACATTGCTCACTTGGGAAACCGTGCGCGTCTCCTTATTCATAGCTCCGATGCTCAGCGTTGTCGTGTCTTCACCCTTTGCTTCAGCAAAACGCGCACCGATTGCTAATGCGTGCTTTAAGGCTTTATCCATCAAGTCCTCTATTTGTGAACTCATACGTTCGCCATCACACGATCAAGGGGTTATCCTGACCCTAAGATATAAGCCTAGACCATATATAGTCAGACGGGCGACTCAGACAATTGTATCAACCGCGGATCTGCAGGTCTACTGACAGGTCTCTTATATTCTGTCAGGATCAGGAACGCGCGCTTGCTCTATTAGTTAGCAAAATTTGAAGCACATACGGAACCGAAAACTCAAACCCTTTTTCTCTCCTGCACCCACACATACCCTTCCCAAGTTACAGACTCAATCCGATAGCATTTAATACATTAAAGTGCGCTCAGCCCTGATCGACAATTTTGTTGCTACATAATGTTAAGGGAGTCAAAAGCACGAGCCCTGAAGACTCTGACGTTTTCCACAAAGCTTTAAACTCCATTCCTCTCAGAGAGAAAGACGCGAACTGTCCTCAGACCGGCAAGGCCGGTTTTCGAAGCGTAGTGTAGTTTCCAGTGCCGGGGTCTCCTAGCCAGGTATGGAGCAAGCCTGGAGACGTTTAGAATGAAAACGCCGAACAGCTTGTGGTCCTTCGGGGCCGCGCGGGTTCAAATCCCACCCCCGGCGCCTACGACGATCCTGCGGCGCTTGTTCAACTTAGGTTTCATTTTCTCTTCCTGAAAAATTTGACGTTGTCCATTTCGGTCATGAAGTCAAAGCCTTGCTGTATCAGTTTTCTGGTTGAAGCTGAATGAGTGAAGGGATATTAATACCAGCCTAAGATGTACAGAATCAACCTCGAAAACAGGGTAGCGAAGTATTTTTCGGAGTTTTTCCATGCAATCAGGTACTTTTGAAAGTCACTCTTTTTGTGGTTTAAAGAATCATAGCTACTCTTATTTGGTTCAAATCATCCGGCTATCACCTGATGGTTTGAGATGGCAGCAGCAATCATGAGCGTGTATTTGAAATGAGAAAAGTCAAGCTCGAGACCAACTACTTCTTTTCCCAATGCCCGTTACGTTGCTCGGTACGATCGCGGATAATCAAGTTAACTTCACAACTGTGGCTTGGATAAGTAGAGTCAACCTTAAGCCACCAGTATTAGCCGTGGCAATTAGCAAGAAGCATTATGCTCCAGAGGGTATCCGACAAACAAGAACTTTCAGTGTGAACATTCCCATTGAGGATTTGCTCACGCAAACTGACTATTGCGGAATTGCTCCTGGAAGAAACATAGACAAGAGCAAAGTTTTCGACGTGTTTTTTTGGGGAGCTTGAAACTTCACCGATGATAGAAAGCTGTCCCGCCTGCGTGGCAGGCTTTTCGACGTCTACGATTCGCTGCCCACGAAACATCTCTTCATCGGCGAGATTGCCGCGCGGTTCATTGCGAACAGAAACGCCTCACCGATGGCAAACCTGACATTAAGAAGATACGCCCATTGATCTTAACCGTAACCCAGAACAAATGGCGCGCGTGCGTGTTCCTGAATTGGCCGAAACCATCCATTCGCACGGAGCGTCTGAAGTGCTTATCCAGTGCAGGCTGGGATGAGCCCTGATCAGCCGGGGCAGCCTGGCGGACAAGCGTTTTCGGGACAAAGGCACCTTTTTTTCGTGGAGCGTGGGTGCTTATGCTACGAGGTCAGTGCAACATGAAAAATTCCAGTTCAACATGCACGGCTTCAAACGAGAGTTGAACACGACCGCGCGAGAGACATGGATAAGTCCAAAATAGGCACTGGCTACATGGCAGGTGCCTATGATGTGCTCATGCTGTCGGCACCGTTAGCTATTCGAGAACGAAGCCAAACTGCAACCCAAAAGGACGTGAACGGAAGAATCTCGGAACAAGCACGCGCGCTATTGGGCTATTGGGAAGCAAGTCGGAAACGCTTGGAAAGAGGGCTTAAGACTCAAGGATTAGCCTCTTTTTGCGATCAGATCGGGGCAGGGAGTCGATGTCGCACTACTCGACTATTCTCGAATGACGACCATAGACGCGTAAGCGAAGCCGTCGGTGAAGTTGCTGTGGGCCGCGCGCTCTACGTTTCATGGTCCTCCTCCTATCGCGTGTAGAAGAAGCCACACAAAATACAAATAAATAACGATACCAGACGTCAATATTCCTAGAGTATAACCCAGAGACGAGAAATGCTTTCTGAAAATGGCATAAACAACTATTGCAGGAGTAAGATATAGCAGAATAATCACGATGACCAGAGATATAGCAGCATTCTCAAGAATAACCGTATGAAATTGACCACTCAGGAATAACCAAAATCCAGCGGATAAACCGACCAAAGATAAACCGAACGATATTAACCAGCTGGTAGGATTATTCAGTTTTCTCAGTTTGATCTTCATTTTTAAGCGCGATAGCACCCTATCTACGTTATCTTGTTTATCTCCCTGTCTTTTCATTTCCGCGCGCTAATGGGTTTTGTCTTAAACCGACTATGTTAACTCTTTTCGTCTTTCGCGCTCAGAGTCTCTCAATGGATTTCAGGGCACTAGGAAGCTGCTTCCATTCTTGAATGGTCGCATCAGGCTTCGCGCTGCTTGCATTCATATCAGTTGAGGTTCTCTTCAGCAATACGGTGCGCATACCAACTTTGCCTGCACCTTCAACATCATGGTCCAACTCGTCTCCCACATACACCGTCTCCTGCGCAGATATTCCCATGGTCCGCAGTGCGCTCCTGAAGATTCTCGGGCTCGGTTTTCGCCATCCAACGTCAGCCGAAACGATTATTGCCTTGAAACAGTCTGTCACGCCAAATCGGTCAAGAGTCCTCGAAACAGCTGGGGCATAGGCTATGTTAGAAACGACCCCCAAACTGTACCTCGCTTTAAGTGTGCGAAGAACGGATGGGACACTCTCCTCCATAATTCTCGTCTCCACCCAGCAATTCATGAAAGCCTCTGCCGCCTCTACTGTCGCCTTATCTGTGGGCTTCAAAGGAAAGCCGCATAATGCTAGCACATGGGAAACAACCACGTCGTAGGTTGTTTCTCTAACCGAGTTTCTAGCAAGTATTTTCTTGTAAGTCGTCTCGTAAGCCTTCTTGCAGTCTTCAAAGGAAACCGAGATGCCATTCTGTGCCAGGCTTTTCACGAGACGCGCCAAGCAAGCGTCCTGGCTATAATGAGCGGACGCTTGCACAAGCGTGTCGCCGAAATCGAACAGAACATTCTTAATCTGCATCTTCACACCGTATTCCTCCAATTCTCCGGCAAGCTTGCCCACTTACCACCAAGGGTACGTTGGCTCCGTAAATATCCTCTCAAGCAGCTTCTATCAATGTGGAGATGGAGAGACAAGTGGAAAAATCAAGAAAAAACCAGTCAGAAAGCTTCGTCACAAGCGCGGAGATACCTTCTTGCCTTTCGAATATTCTAGTGCACTTCGCTTCATCATGCTCTCTAGGGCCCTTTCTTTTCAGTCACTTTGCTGAACCTACATCTTGTGCTGCGACCCAACTCATCTTTATGAACCTTATTCGTTAAGCGCTCTAATCTTCCACCACTTAGGATGATAATCCATGTTTCGTGAGATCTACGGACTATCATTGATGTGATGAAACTTTTTATCCCTGCAGCGTCACTTAATAGATTGAGAACTGTGAAAAGACATAGCCTACGAACCTTTGCTCTTCTACTAATTCTTTCGTCCGCGGTTGCATGCATCGTTTATGGAGTAGACCTCTGGGCCATCACGTTCTTTGCTTATGGACCTTTGAGCATTCTACTCCCAGACGCAGCGTTTCTCGAAGGCCTGCTCTTTCTCATCTGCGGAGTCCTGGCTGTCATCGGTTCAGGCGGCATCAGCCAAAGCACGAGAAAGGCAGCAATGTTGGCTGCCGCCGCAAGCGCGATGAGCAAAGATGTTATCGGTCCTTCAGAAGTGTACAGAAGAGATAGGTGGAAACCGAAGGGTTTTACGCGATTAGGATTAACGCTGACCATAACGGGAATCATTCTAATCATCGTTTACTTCGTTTTAATTTAGGTCATCTGGGGTCACAGAGAAGTCAAGGCGTCAGCATCACACTACTGCAAGTTAAGTATGATACCCCAACTTAGGAGATGAACAAAGCTTTCACCCTGGCATCTGTTGAGCGGGGCGTCTGAATTTCAGGCGATAAAAAGCTCTGCATTTTTTTGGTTGTCTCTTCAACTTGTGATGCCTTTCAATACTTCTTTTGTGAAATGCGAGTTGGCTCTTATCGCAATTCGACTTGCCTCATCGTTTCTTCAGACAAGATAGCAACGCACTTTCAGACTATTTTTCGAAAAATCGTTACATAAGTTGGCTTGCCATCACCGTTAAGAGAACGAGGAGCTGATTGTTCTCGTACGAGCTTTTTCCTAATGACGACCATGGTCAGCGTCATAGCAATGAACAGAATCGGTATGTCGATCGACGGAAACTCGGGCACCACACCGTTCTGGTCGGTCTTTACGAGCCAGAAATTAGCTGGGCCAGGTCCGTAGGATTCTGTGTATCCTGCTAGTGCGTATCCTCCGTCGCTCGTCTGAATCATGGAATAGCATGTGTCGTTGCTTGGTCCTCCGTAGGTCTGGTTCCACTGTAGGTTTCCGCTGCTGTCAGTCTTGACGAGATAAAAATCAGCGAAGCCAGCCCCGTAAGAAGTTGTTGACCCCCCCAACGCGTATCCTCCGTCGGATTTCGTCTGAACGACGGACCATGCCTCATCGTAGCCTGATCCTCCGTACGTTCTGTTCCAGGCTTCGTACCCGGTGCTGTTTGCCTTGACGAGAAACATGTCGACGCCGCCGGCACCTGCAGCATCCGTCGATCCCGCTAGTGCGTATCCTCCGTCGCTCGTCTGGATCACAGAATACGCCAAGTTATCGAAATAGCCACCGTAAGTTTGGTTCCAGATCTCGTTCCCATTCGCATCGGTCTTAACCAACCAGAGCTGGCTGAAACCGATGCTGAAGGAAGATGTTTTTCCGGCCAGCGCGTATCCTCCGTCGGCGGTCTTAATCAAGGAGTAGCAACGATCATCGCCTCCGCCTCCAAAAGTTCTGTTCCAGAGTTCAGTTCCTGCACTGTCTGTTCTGAGAAGCCAGTAATTAGTAGCCCCATGACCGACCCCGAAGGATTGCGTGTATCCTGCTAGTGCGTATCCTCCGTCGTTCGTCTGAACTACCGAATACGCCACATCGTCTTTCGGTCCTCCGTATGTCTTGCTCCAGAGTTCGTTCCCCCTTGAGTCCGTTTTTACGAGATAGAAGTCTGCTCCGCCTGCTCCGTAGGAATCCGTGTATCCTGCTAGTGCGTATCCTCCGTCGTTCGTCTGGATCACACACCGTGCCTCATCATCGTTTGGTCCTCCGTAGGCTCTGTTCCACTGCTCGTTTCCGCTGGCGTCTGTTTTTACGAGCCAGAAGTCTGCTCCGCCTGCTCCGTAGGAATCCGTGTATCCTGCTAGTGCGTATCCTCCGTCGTTCGTCTGGATCACGCAGAATGCTTCCTGGCGTTTTGTTCCTCCGTATGTCTGCTCAAATCTTGCTACAGATCCAGACGCTTCCGCTTGTCGAACGCCGAGTGCCAGAATCGAGATTCCGACGATCAATGTTACCAAAGTTTTCTTCAGAATTTCTCTGCTCACTCTGTCATTCTCCTAAAACCATACATCTTCGACGCGAGCTTAAACCTTCCGTTTGACGAGCTCTTCTGGTTGCGAGAATGAAAAACGGATATCGCGGGGAACGTCCCCGTAGACTTCAGGGTTCAAATCCGCTCTGCACCTTTTCTTCGGTCGCTTTTTCTGCTCTTGCCGTTTATGTTCAAGGTTCAGACGTTTTCGGGACTCTTTGTGCTATTCTCTCACCGGCGGCGGAATAGTTATCAGAGTTTGAGTTCGAAGAACGCCATTCAGATGCTGAATTTTCTCTATTATTCTTGCGAGATGATCCATTTTTGAGAATTGCACCAGGACCACCGCGTCAAATTGACCCGTTACTGCATGCGCCATCTTTGACCCTTCTATTTTGAGCGTTGCTTCGGCGACTTGCCACAACGCGTTGGGATCCGTGTTGATCAGAATGTAAGCTTCCAAACTATCTACCCCAATTACTCAATAAACCGTCCTCATTCCATAAAAACCTTCAGTAGCTCGCCAACAGCGCTGAAGTAAAATAGAAACAGCGCAGGCCGTATCGTTCTTCATAAGATGAACGAATACATAATTCGAATCGAAGTTCATTACTTTGGATTAACAATGCTTTAGTTAACGTTTCTTCACCACCGCGTGGGTGAACAGGTTGAGTCAGCGTAGAACCAAGCACGAGGACACTTCATGCAGGTTTGACATTGAAGAAACGGGTTTTACTGTCGAGCCTGCGGAGGTCGAGATAGGGTCGGGATACAGCGTCGTTTGTGACCATGACGATAATGATGAACCGGTAGTGAATGTTAGGACGTACGGTACAGTAGACATAGCGAAAGTGCAAAGAGAATTAGCAAGTTTGTTCCCGGACGCAAAGATAAGACATTTGAACCCTGGCTCTTCAGTGGTCGTAATCAAGAAGGCCAAGAAAAAAAGAGTTTGAGCAGCGATAAATTGTCTTAGCAACTTTATCGTGAATCGTTATTCATGAATCATAAACTTTACTTCAATCGGTGATTATCATACTTCTGTGCTGCCTAAAACGTAGACATCGACGGTGAAACATTGTCCTACACCGATTGGCTTAAGAGGAAGACAGATGAGAGCGCGCACAACGAGGTCCTCGCTTTTCTAACTGTGATTCTAGGAATCAACATCATACTCGGCGGATTAATCGTGACGATCCTGATGTTAGGCGGACCAAACTTCTTTGTTTTCCTGACACAACGTCGAATCGACATTTCAGTCGCATTAGGTCCGGTTCTCACGTTCGTGGGCTTCATAATAACTTCCGCAGGGTTCGTATTGACATTTTATCATGACAGAAAAAGAGCCTGGTATCAGGGCGAGATACAGAAATCCAGTATATACGAAAAGAAAAAGACCGGGGGAAAGACGCCCGAGGAAGTCCTGCAAGAATATATTCACCGAAAACAGGACTGAGACAAGCTCAAGCAAGGCCTCCTCTAACCTTTACTATAGATTCGTAAGAACGTTAAAAAGCAACGAGGAAGTCCTTCAGTCCTGGCAGGAGCTTGCGAGTTGAAGGCTCTAGTCCTGAGCGGCGGCAAAGGAACGCGCCTGCGTCCATTAACTTTCACTTTAGCCAAGCAGCTCATACCGGTCGCGAACAAGCCCATTTTGGGCTACGTCCTCGACCAGGTCGCCGAAACCGGCATCGTGGATGTAGGCGTTATCATAACGCCGGAGACGGGAAACTACGTAAAGCAGTACGTCGGCGACGGTTCATCGTGGGATTTGAAGGTCAGGTATATAACCCAAGAACCCCTGGGGCTCGCTCACGCCGTGAAGACCGCCAGAGACTTTCTTGGGAACGACGACGTGATCATGTGCTTGGGAGACAACCTTCAAGGCTTAGGCATGCTTAATCTAGTGAGAAGGTTCAAGGCCGAAGGATTAGACGCGCTCATCCTTCTGAAAGAGGTGGAAGACCCAACAAGGTTTGGGGTAGCAGTTCTCGACAAAAACGGAGTCGTCAAACGACTCGTGGAAAAACCGAAACAGCCTCCTAGCAACCTTGCCATAGTTGGCACGTACGTTTTCTCAAGCAACATTCACCAGGCCATCGAGAGGATCAACCCTTCTTGGAGAGGCGAACTCGAGATAACAGACGCCCTTCAAGAAATGATAGACATGGGATTCAAAGTCAAGGCTGAAGTGCTCAAGTCTTGGTGGCTGGACACGGGAAAGAAAGATGATATACTGTCCGCGAACGCGAAGATCTTGGATGAATACGTCAAGAGAGACGTGAAAGGAAGCATTACTGATAGTAACATAGAGGGAAGAGTGAGCGTCGACGTGGGCGCAAGGGTGGTGAAAAGCACCGTAAGGGGACCCTGCGCTATTGGAAAAAACACCCTTGTGGAGGACTCTTTTGTAGGACCGTACACCAGCGTAGGCGACAACGCGCAGACGATCAATTCTAGCGTGGAGTACTGTGTGATCATGGAGGGCGCGCTGATAAGAGATGTTAACAGACTTGAGGAGAGCCTTGTCGGGAAAAACGCTAAGGTGACATCTGGAAGCAAGAACCGTGCGCTTCGGCTTCACATTGGCGACTACTCAGAAGTGGAAGTGTAGACGCCACAAGCGCGCTGGTCATTGCTACGTAATTCAAATGTTAGATAAGCTTCTAGATCGCGAGTCCCTAATGAACTGAAAACTTATTAGATAGCTCAGGATGAAAACGGAAGAATAGGTTGCATGCAAAGGTTTGTTCGGGGTAAGAGTATGAAGGATTATGCGCTCAGGGGAGTTAGAACTCTCGACTTAAACATAATTCCAGACGAAAGAGGATACTTTGCCGAAGCGTTGAGAGAAGACTGGAAGGAACTCCTTGAAGACGATAAGGTGACGCAGACGAACGCCAGCTTCAGCTATCCTGGCGTGATAAGAGCATGGCACAAACACACGAGGGGACAGGTGGACTACTTCCTGGTGCTCCAGGGTTCCATGAAAATCTGCGCTTACGAGGAAGACAGTGGGAAGATGGCAGAGGTGATAACAAGCGGGCAGAAGCCAACGTTAGTGAGGGTGCCTGGCAGGTATCTGCATGGGACAAAGACCGTCAGCAGTGAGCCGTCTCTTACAGTTTACTTCGTAACGAGGCTCTACGACTACAAGAATCCGGACGAAATTCGAAGACCATGGAACGATCAGACGATAATTCCTACTGAAATAAACGCGAACAAGAATGATCCCCGCGTCGGAAAACCATGGGACTGGTTTGCTCCTCCCCATAAGTAGCCCATAGATAGAGAGAGAAGAGAATGAGGGTTCTGGTTACCGGCGGCGCAGGGTACATCGGTTCTATCCTCTCTAGGGCTCTCCTTGAAAGAGGCTATGACGTTACTTGTCTCGACAGGCTCTTTTTCGGAGAAGATTCGATCAGAGAAATAGCTGATAGAATGACCTTGGTCAAAGATGACGTACGATGGTTCGAACCGACGGTGCTAGAGGGCGTTGACGCTGTTCTTGACTTGGCCTCTCTTTCGAATGATCCCAGCGGCGAACTGGACCCTCAAAAGACGCTGGAGATAAACTACAAGGGAAGAACGAGGGTTGCTGCTCTCGCCAAGAAACACAAAGTGAAGAAGTACGTGCTGGCCAGCACTTGCAGTGTTTACGGTTTTCAGGAGGGAACGCTGGACGAAGAATCTAGCCTGAACCCGCTGACCACTTATGCGAAGGCGAATGTCTTGACTGAGAAAGAGGTTTTGCCCATGGCTGACAAGTCGTTCAGCGTGACTGCGCTTAGACAGGCCACCGTCTACGGCTTCTCTCCTCGAATGAGATTTGATCTTGCGATCAACGGTATGGTTCTTGGTTTTTTCAGAAACGGAAAGGTGCCTATCATGCGGGACGGAGAACAGTGGCGACCGTTCGTGCATGTAAAGGACACGTCGAAGGCTTTCATCAGAGTGCTAGAATCGGACTCAGATTTGGTTAGTGGGCAAACTTTCAACGTGGGCGACAACGGACAGAACGTTCAGGTGTTCAAGCTAGCTCAGCTCGTAGCAGAATCCATCGGTTTGCCCTTTAACTACGAGTGGTACGGCTCGCCTGATAAGAGGAGTTACAGGGTGGGCTTTGACAAGATCCGAAGGAAGCTGAATTATCGGACAGAAAACACTCCGAAGAACGGTTCAAAAGAAGTTTTTGAGGCTCTCAAGTCTGGAAAACTGAACCCAGATGATCCCAGAACTATCACGGTCAAATGGTACAGCCATCTTCTCGAGATGCACGCATTCCTCAAGAACGTGGAGGTCAAGGGGACACTGCTGTGAGAGTAGTTATCATTGGTTCAACAGGACAGTTGGGCACAGACTTGACGAAAGCCTTGAGTGGAGCACACGACGTTACTGGGCTATCGCATCAGAGCATTGAGGTTTCGGATTACAATAGTTGCCTAATCCTGAAACAGCATCGTCCAGACGTAGTGGTGAACACGGCAGCGTTTCACAAGACTGACCAGTGCGAAGAAGAACCCATGAAAGCGTTCTCCGTAAACGCTCTAGGCGCCAGGAACGTGGCAGCAGTGTGCAGGGAGATCGGGGCGCTGAACATTTACGTGAGCACAGATTACGTCTTCGACGGTTCTAAGAACAGACCGTATACCGAAAACGACGTGCCAGCACCAGTAAACACGTATGGAGTTTCAAAGCTCGCAGGAGAATTCTTCACAAGACAGAACACGCGACACTACGTCGTCAGAGTCGCAAGCCTGTTCGGCGCGGCTGGATCAAGCGGCAAGGGCGGAAACTTCGTAGAAACAATGATAACAAGAGCCGTCAAGAAAGAGCCCATAAACGTCGTAGATGACATATGGATGAGTCCGACATACACGAAAGATGCAGCATCGACGATAGGAAACATGATACTCGCCAAGTTGCCATACGGCGTCTACCACGCCGCAAACAAGGGATACTGTACATGGTTTGAGTTCGCCGAAGAAATATTGAAGCTCGCGAGCCTCGAAGCTAGTCTAAAACCGACGAAGACCTCTCAGTCTCCAGGGAAGGCAAACAGGCCAAGGTTTTCTGGGCTCAAGAGCACGAAGCTTCAGAAATATGGCCTCCCGACGAGAGGCTGGAAAGAAGCTCTTCTCGACTACTTATTGGAAAAAGGGCACCTAAAGCAGGAGCATGGATAAGAGCAAACCACTGCAACAAATTTTGCCTACGACTATGCTCAAACCAAAAGACCAAGAACTGGTTCGAGACAAACTTAATATGGCGTCTCATCTTAATCAGCTCGGCGCCCAAGCCGTTGATCAGCCCTGGTAGTATAGTCCGGTCTAGTATATGCGGCTGTCGCCCGCAGGACCCGGGTCCAAATCCCGGCCAGGGCGCCAAAACCTCAACTTGGGTTTATTCCTAAAAGTGAAGATTGTTCGAGCCTATACTGCGTTAGGAGCGACATAAGAATGATGCATTAGCGTTTTTGCTCTTTCTCCTGCTGATGTGAATTCGAAGGGTACCATTTCTCGGCCCATTTCAAGACATGCTGCAATGAAACTGCCAACTCACAGCCCTTTTGAGTGAGAGAATACTCAACTCTAGGAGGGATCTCTGAAAACATTTTCCTTGTCACGATGCCCTCTCTCTCTAGTTCCCTGAGACGTTCTGTCAGAGTTTTGGGACTTATCCTCTTAAGTCGATCGTTTAATTCAGTGTAGCGAAGACTTTGACCACGAACCAGAAGACTAAGAATAAGCAGAGCCCACTTCTTGCTGAGCATCTGCATCACTTTGATTGGGTCGCATTCGTCTTCTTTCAACTTCTCGTTATCCCGCTTTCTGAACATGAAGCTACTTCTATTGTAGAAACTTCCCTATTTATAGCTTACTTCATTATATAATGTATTACGGTCCAAGAAAACGTCAGCACATCCTGACAGCGAGGACAATCAGCATGAAAACCGCCGTAGTGTATGTTTCGATCCATCATGGAAACACGGAGAAAATCGCGAAGGAAATTGCCAGTGTTTTGGATGCAAGACTGCTTGAAGCTGAAGAGGCAGACCCGAAGTCCCTCTCAGAATTCGATCTGCTCGGTTTCGGATCAGGAATTTACTATGGCAAACATCATGAGAAGCTTCTGAGGCTGGTTCACACGTTGCCTACAGTGGAGCGAAAGAAAGCCTTCGTCTTCTCAACAGCCGGCGTGAGCGACCGATTAGTCGAGAAAAATCTTTGCAAAAATCATCAAGCCCTGAGAGGCGCGTTGACAGACAAGGGACTCGATATAGTTGGCGACTTCTCATGCTGCGGCTTTATGACATGGGCGTACTATAGGTTTCTCGGAGGCAGAAACAAAGACAGACCGAATCGAGATGACCTAGAGAGAGCAAGGGCTTTCGCTGAGAATCTGAAGAGGAAAATACAGACCTTACCTGGTAAGTTCAACTAGTTTACGCGATCGAGTTTGATTCAAAGCTGACAATGATGCAGCAACGGTCTGAACGACTGTTTGAAGCTAGCTAGGAACACGAACTAATTATGATCGGGCATTGAATTGACAGAGCCCTCGCGTTTCCGGCGTTAAAGTCTTGGTGCAGAAGTGGACCAGGGCGCCAGCCCTGCTGTCATAAGAGGCTTTAACGCGTTTTAGAAGTTTGCTATTCGACGCTATTTACTCTTGTTTCTTTGGACGAGTTTCTTTAGTTTCTTTTCCATCTTCAGTTCGTACGAGTGTTCCTTTTCAGGTGGTGATATGTTTTGTCTTCTGAAGAGAAGGTTGGGGGCGACGATTCTTCTTTCTCCGATTTTGACCTTCAATTCTTGTCCGTTTACGGTATCCGCAAATGGCTCTAGGGCTTCCACGATCCAGTTCCCTGGGCTCTTAGTGAGGACTCTGACTCTGTGTTTTCCCTTGTAGTATCTGATGTCTTCGGCCATTAATCATTCACGGCATATTGGTCTCAATGAGCGGATATAAAATGAACGCTTCCTGAAAAGGGGTATCAAATCTGAATGGCAGAAGAGTTAAGAAGTACTTTTTGCCATGATCTTGGCTGATAGGGGTCGATGTTTTCGCCAGTCGGTTCGGGCCAAAGAGTCTCTTCTACATGGTTAGATGATTTGCTCGCTGGCTTGAGTACTGAGACAGATCGGTCGATCAAGGTGACGACGAATGCTTCTAGGAGCAGTCAATGCGTGCTCTGTAAGGGCTCGAGAAATCTGTGCGGCAAGCTTCGGTGTCCCATCATGGTTAAAGTGAACTGTTTTCTCCGAAGTGTGCCGCTGATGGGCAGTGAGGATATCGCCGGGTTTTCTCCGCCTAGCGTCTTTGTTGGTAGGGTCGGTTACCCCATGGTTTACGCTGGACCCTTGGTTCCGCCGGTTGAGGCGAACACTAGTGATTACGATTTGCCCGAACTTTGGTTTGGCCGATCCATGGACGAGATTGTTGGATTTCGTTCGCTTCTCGTTCGTGGCAAACGCAGAGTTCACGTGATGAAGTTTGAGGAAGCAGGCAGAATTATTGATGAGACACGTGAGTTAGCTCTGGCTGTGAACCCGGTTGATGTGGAACTCGTTTTGCGCAACAAGCCGAGGGGCAGCATCTTCTTAGACGATGAGGTTCAGCCTTTTGGGCCTTCAGGGCAGATACGAGATCTGAGCGTGGGCAACGCTCGTTGGGATCAGCGTGTTGAGAAAGCATATTTCGACACTGATCTCAGAGCGGTCGAAGCGGTTCAGGATCTCTACGGCAAAGGCGTCCTGGTTTCGAAGATTCAGAGGGCCTTCAGCGTCGGAGCCTTCGGCTTGGAGAGGAAAAGGCGTCTGGTTCCGACCCGTTGGAGCATAACTGCCGTGGATGATATTCTCTCCAAGGATTTGATGAGAAAAGTCAGGGAGTTCCCTGAGCTTGATGAGCCTCGGGTCTATGAGTCACGGTACTTAGACAACGTTTTCGAAGTCTTGCTTATTCCTGGTTATTGGAGTTACGAGGCTATCGAAGCGTGGTACCCAGGCACAACTTGGAATCCCACTGGCAAGTGGACGGTCATGTTCGGCGATTGGGAAGGCCATGACGGTCGGACAACATACGCCGACATCGGAGGTTGCTACTATTCAGCGAGGCTGGCAGTCTGCGAGCACCTCGTGAAAGAGCGCAGGCAAGCGACCGCGGTGGTACTCCGTGAGGCTAGGCCAGGGTATATCATGCCCGTAGGCGTGTGGCAGGTTAGAGAAAACGTGCGAAACGCCATGAGGCAGCCTCCCTACAGGTTTAACAGTCTACAGATGGCTTTGCAGTGGATTGGCAGCCGCTTCCAAATACCGTTGAAGACTTGGATAACCAAGAGCGAGCTTCTGAAGAAAGCCCTTTTCCAGAGAAAGATGACAGATTATCTAAAAATGAAGCCCTAAGGCGCACATGGACAGTTACTTCTGTTCAGTTCCTTCGAACTTCTGCATCATTTTTGAATACTTTTCTATCGAGTTGGAAACTATCTTTTGGGCTTCTTTAGCGTTCTTCCACTCTTTAATTCTTACCCACTTGTGCGGTTCTAAGCGCTTGTAGGTTTCGAAGAATTCTTGTATCTCTCTGAGCTGATGCGGGTGTACGTCCGTTATGTCGTTGTATCCATCAAATCTAGCGTCGTTAACGAGGGCTGAGAGTACTTTTGCATCCTCGCCTTCCTCGTCCTCGATTATCAGTGCGCCTATCGTCCTCACCTTGACTATGCAGCCCACTTCCAGCGGTTCATATGTTGGGACCATAATGTCTAGAGGGTCGTTGTCCTCGCTCCAAGTTTGTGGGACGAAACCGTAATCAACCGGGAAGACTACAGACGAAGGGATTATTCGGTCCAGGACGAAGGATTCCCAGTTCGAGTTGTACTCGAACTTGTCTCTCGAACCACTCACCACTTCAATAACCATATTCAAAGACACAGGCGGCTTATCCCCAGCTGGGATGTCTTTCCACAGGTTCATAATCGAGACCTTTGATATACAATTTATCGTGACGTTTTATTTAGTTTTTGATAAGGATAATCCTAAAGTCTTGACGTCGTGCTCGAACTGTTCTCTTTCTTGGAGCAGGTCGGAATATGGTGTCTACAACATCCTGACCTGATCCACCGATTGCGTATTGTACTCAACATGGTTCTAGTCTAAGAAAAGTTCAATTTGCCACTGGCCATGTCAGGGAAAAGCTGAGCAAAGACTTTGAGATTTATGTGGTCCTCTGTCGTTGGCGTCGGACGCTGAAAAATCACCTGCAGGGATTGCTCGCGGCGATCTCGATCTCTTTGATTGGCCAGCGACTCCTGTCGCTCTCAGCATCGAGCAAATCCATGATGGCATGGCAGTAGTGTAGGAACTCTTTGCCCCTGTTGGTGGCTTTGACGGCCATTTTGTTGTTCGTCAAAGTCACGTCTATCAACTTCGCTCTCATCATGAGCCTCAAGTACCTGTCCAACATGAGTGAGCTCATTCCCACCTTGTACATCACGCTGGTTTTCTGCACTCCACCGTAGGCCATGTCAAGAATCTCCCCAACTATGGCAACCCTGTCGCGGTACGGTTTTCTTCTACGGGCGGCCATGTTCTGTAATTTCTCCTCCATCATGCTCTCATCGGCTACGGTTTGCTCACTTCAAAGGTAAGAGTGTCAGAAAGCGGCACTTCATACTGTGCAGTCGCATAAACCTGAAAAGTACCTACAAAAGTGGGGTTGGTCGGAGAATAAGACGGTATTCTGAACTTGTAGGTGGCGATTCCTGAAGCATTCGTTGAATTAGCAACGACAAACCACTCTGTTCCATCTGGTTTTATGACAGAAAAACCCACGTCCAAGTTTGGGATCGTATGGTTAAGGTCATCCCAGGCTTCAGCATAAAGTACTACTGTTTCATTAGGCGCAAAGCTTCCGCCAGGCACGCCTTGGCCTAAGCCGCCCTTTTGGGTGAAAAGATCCATTTCAGGTGTCACTTTAAAGAGACCCAAGCTAGTGCCAGCACTGACATTGTAGAGTTGGCTTCTGACAGTTACTTGCCAGACTCTAGTAGTGATATTGGAGGAGAGATCAGGAGTCGAAGGAAGTCGAAAGGTCACGTTCGCTGTTCCATAACTATCTGTGACTGCGGTTTGCGAGGAGAATAATGTACCGCTCGGAGCCCGAATGTCAAATGTTAGGGGGGTCCCGGCTACTGAGGCGTTTCGGTAGGACAACTCTGCCTCAACAACAACACTGTCATTTGGGAGAAAGGAGATGCTGGGGACCCCGTTCTTAAGAGAAAAGACATCAATTCTGGCACCCTGCGACGCGCATTGGAAGTCAAATGCTTCCTTTACGACCTGGTTATCGACGGTTGCGCTTGCTTGAACTTGCCACTTTCCGATAATGGGACCCTGGGAAGGGAGAAGGGAAATGTCTGTTTCAGCAATCCCGGAGTCGTCCGTTAGGGCCGTTCGAAGGATCTGAGCGCCGTCTGGTCTTTGAATCGCGAAATCTACTGTGCAGCTTTGCAGGTTCTTTCCTCCTTGGGTGACGTGAGCGTAGATGGAAACGTTGTCGAGAGGCTGAAAGTTCACGCTCGAAATGCTCGCGCTTTGCCCTGCTTTTTGGGCAAAGGCGTCTAGGGCAGGCTTTGCAGGAGTGGGTCCGGACGCGAAAAGGGCGTAGCTCATTGCTCCTAGGCCCACTGCTAGGCTAATCGCCAGAATCGAGGCAGCAAGCACTTCCTTCTTGGAGTTCATTAGCGTCAATAACATTATTATGCGGTGGAAAACTTAATTCTACCGTTTTGTACATGTGTACAAACAGTTTGAACAACGATATTTCAATTAACCTGAAGACCCTTCTTTTTCAAATGGAGATGTGAGAGTCTTGGGCGAATCGAAAGATGTTCTCAAGGGGCTTACGTTGAAGGTATACAGGTTCATTCTGAAGAACGACAAGCCTGTTGGAATCCGTGAAGTTCAGCGAGCACTGCGTTTGAGCAGCCCAACCCTAGCGCTTTACCACATGAACAAACTCGAAGAAGCAGGGTTCATTAAGAAGGAGTTAGGCGGCTATGTTGCAGATAGAATTGTCCTTGAGAACTTTGTTCGCTTAAGAAAGATTTTGATCCCGCGACAGTTCTTCTACACCGTGTTTTTCGTCACCTCCTTCGTTTTTCTTGCAGTTTTCCTGAGGCCTCCCGTATTGACGAGAGATTACATATTCTCCCTTGGAGCTCTCAGCGTCGCGGCTGGAACATCAGTCTACGAGACAATAAAGACTCTTTCGGAGAAAGCACTATGATTTAGGGTTCATGCTTTCCGAGAGGGTGCTTGAGCCAGTTCAGGTTTTGAGGTACTTGCCGAAGAAGTTGATCGTCCTTTTCCATGAGTCTTTGGCAGCATCTGGCCTGTAGCTCTGCCTCGAGTCGTTGAAGAATCCATGTGGTGCTCCGGGATATGTCTTAATGTCGAATATTTTTCCGTACTTCGTGAGGGTTTCTTCGAGTAGTTTGATGTCTGCCTCAGATATGGCGAGGTCGGCCCCTGCGTAGTTTCCTAGTATGGGACATTGAAGATTCTTGACCAGGTCTAGCGGAGTCGGGTTTCTTCCATAGAATACTGCTGTTGCTGCAATCTCTCTGCTCTGGCAGGCAAGCAGCATTGAAAGCCCGCCTCCCATGCAGAAACCAATCGAGCCGATGCGATCGGGGTTGACGCTTTTCAAGGTCTTCAGGTAGGAGTGTCCGCTGTTCAGGTCTGCAAGCATCCTCTCTTGCGTGAATTGTTCTCGGAACTTGCGGCCTTCCTCTAGTTGTGTGAGGGTTTTTCCTTCGAAGAGATCGATGGCAAGAGTTGTGTATCCTTCTTTGGCGAGTCTCATGGCCACGTCTTTGATGTGGTCCACTAGACCGAATATTTCATGAATCACTATTACGGCAGGATGCTTTCCGACTGACTTTGGGTTTGACAGGAAACCTGCCGTTTTCCTCCGCGCTGTGGCGCTCGGAAATTCGACCATAGAAGATGAGACTTCCATAATCAGTGTTCCTCCGGCGAGATCATCTAATGAAGAAGGCAATATAATCGTTAAAAAGCCTTTTCTGAAAGTAAGACAAAGTCCTTGTCGTGGAACCGAGGGGAAGTACGGTGGTGACGAGGTCTGTTGGGCTGAACGTTGAGATCGATAGGTTTACGAGGGATCTGCGCAAGACGTATGAGAAAAACTTCAGGAGGATTAGGAAACTGAAAGACAAGATGATTCTTTTGGAGCAAGCGCTAGGTCATGAAGGAGGTTCCAACTCAGCTTTTTACGTAAGAGAGTTGAACCTGACGATGCGTCTCCTTAACAGACTCAGCGACTCCCTAATCGTGACAAGCAGGAAAGCATCACAAGAATTAGAGAACCTTGAACAAAGGTGCAGAAACGCCGGACTAGAGCCGAGCCGATTGAATGACCCGCGGGCTTTGTGCAAGAAAGCAGATCTCATGGCAGCAGACCTTCTCTGCTACACCCTGGGTTCTCTCCGACGTCCCATAATGAGGAATTCAAGCCCTTCTCTTGAAACACATAAAAGTCCTTTCTGAGAGAATGCTGTCTCCACTTAGGACCCAAGTGAACCGGGTCGTCGTTTGTTAAACCTAAGAGGAAGCTTGCATTTCTTTCTGCAGGCGAACTCTAACGAAACTCTGCACTCCCCTTGCACCAGCATCGAAAATGCCCCTGTATTCTCATGATCGTCACCTTTTGCACGAAGTTTCGATGCAGATTTCTTCGTAAAGGTCTTGGCTTCCTTAGGCCCCTTTTGTGAAATTGGCTTGGAAAGGCTTATATGGATGGAGCATCCAACCAATCATGACGCCAATTGGATGTACGTAAACTTGCGTTCCTGATTATCCTGACTTCATTTTGTTTGGCTATTCAGATCATTCCTAGACCGCCCGATGTCGAGTTTACCTCTTTCTTCTGTTTCGTTGGAGGCCTGACTGAAGGAGCAATGTTTGGGGCGCTTCTCGGGAGCATTACGATGCTCGTTAATGGCTTCCTGTCACCGTATGGTTTTGGGGGTTTGAACATTCCTTTTCAGGTAGCCGGCATGATAGTCGCTGCGGTTTTGGGTAGCTTTTACAGGAGGTTCACGCCCAACGTTGGCTTTTCAGCAAGGTTCTCTGTAGAGACGGCTGTTTTAGGCGCTTTTATCGCCCTAGTTTATGAGCTGATAACAAACTTCGGGTACGGTCTCCAACTTGTTTTGCTCGGCGAAGGACAATCTTTGGCCTTGCTGACCGCGTTTGCTACGGGTTTCTTCTTTTCGCTATTACATGTTGTGTCCAACACGTTGGTCTTTGGCGGTTTGTTTCTGCCGGTCACGAATGCGCTATATCGTTTAAGATTAGATGATGTCCATTGGTTGAAAAAAGAACGTTTGTATTCGTAATACTCGCAACGATCGTTTGGGCTGGTCTAGCCTCAGCGTTCGGAGGGTACTACTACATCCAGAATAACTACAACGCCGGACAACTCGAAAGCGCTCAGAACTCGCTGAACAAAGTTGCATCCGACTATGGCGAAGCTGCGAGAAAATATGACTCACTGTCGAGCGATTACGGGTCACTGTACACAGACTATTCTGACTTCACGAGCACTAACTACACCACTCTAATGCCTCTTTTGGGAACTCTAATTTCAAACTTCTTCCAGAACTACACAGCCGTGTTCTCCCAGGTTAACATCAACGAATCATATAATCAGCTTCTGGGCGATTATCAGAAACTTCTGCAAAACGCTAATGTGACAAAAACGGATTTCGGCAATTTGTTGAGCGAGTTCCGAGATGTGTTCAGCCTTTCTGTGATTAGGGAGCTAGGGCTTTCTATTAGTGAGGCTACTTCGTTGTCCGTGGATGTCGAGTTCAATTATGGAAACGGAACTGTGGACTGGCTTAACGAAACCAACGTTCCTTTAGGGCTCAGTCTGTTCGAGTTAACGCGTGAGATAGCCATTATCAAATACAGTTACTATGCTTACACTGAACCGGGTCACGTGCTGGTCGACTCTATCAATGGCAAAGCAGAAGTCACAAACCCAACGTACACTGAAGGCTACTCGTGGATATGGTATTACTGGAGCAAGAGCGACGCAAAGTGGGTACCCGGCCCGGTAGGCTGCGACGCGTGGCTACTTGAAAACGGCAGCAGTTACAGATGGAACTATGAACAATGGACATATCCCTGACTAGGCTTCGGTGGACGTGGCACTTCCGTGATCGAGATGATAAGTACCGCGGGTCCGCGACAATACGGCAACTCTCCGGCTCGTTCATGTTGATAATCCCACGGTTCCTTCAAACTCTTCGGGACTTTGATGGATAGGTCTCTGTCCATGTCACCAGAATAGCTTTCTTATCAGGATACTTTTCTATCTCAGTCTGTCCCTATTGAGATTCAAATTCTTCAATAAATAACAGAACCTGTTAAACGAAGATTTAAGTGGAGTCACTCGAATCGAAGAGCAACGAATCATTGGTGGGAAAACGTTGAAAGTGATCTCCATAATTACTAGGCGGCTGAAAGAGGACAAAACATACGAAGACTTTAGGAAGGCTTGGTATCACACCGTCGGATTTGGTACCGCTTGCAAACTTTACACGGCGATTAACGTTTTTGACCAGCGAGAAATCATTGTCGTTGCAATTGGAGAAGTGAAGCCAGGACAAGAGCCGCTGAAAATACTCCGGATTGATGTTAAAGAAAGACTTGAGCATCCTCTTGAGGCTGTAATCGAGCCGGAAATAGGTCGTACCTTCGGAATCTTGGTTTCAGAGGATGATTTTTCTCCATCTGGCGAAATCGAGTATAAACCAGCTTCTATAGACGGAGAAGAAACCGATTTTAAGGAAATTGCTCAAGCGCTAGCCTTAGCCAAGAAACTGATCGCTCAGGCCTCGGAAGAAAGAGATATGGCGAAGAAGAAAAAGTAAGAAAGAAGTCAAACCAAGAGTTCTTCACGTGAACATGGAACAAAAATCTGATGTCTGTTTCAGCACGAAGGGGTAAACGCGATCCTCCTGCAAGAGCCCGATGGTTGACAAACTTCTTTAGGACCCTAAGAGTTAACAGAACTCGTTCAGCTATGGCACGCATGCACGAGGAAAAACCGGTGGACATAATTCAAACGATTGATAGGGTTGCAGAAAAGATGGCGCCTGGGCGTTCACCCTCGTTTGCTGAGGCTCATGTTATCAAGGCTCTAGAGGAAATAGACTTGAACGACAGTGTCGGGCGCTTGAAACTTTCAAAGGACCTTAATTTAGGTGAGGGCGCGGCTAGGACTCTCATTAAACATCTCAAGTCAGAAAGATTGATAAGAGTGTCGAAATCTGGAATCTCATTATCTGCAAGCGGAAGAGAGCTGCTTCAGGATCTGAAATCACTGGTGAGCGAACCGGTGCAGATTTCTTCGACACCGTTAACGCTTGGGCCGATGAACGTCGCTGTAAGAGTAACTGGCGTGAATGCATCTGTGAAGTATGGTTTGGAGCAGAGGGATGCGGCCTTGAAGGCCGGAGCAAAGGGCGCTACGACTCTAGTTTTCAGCGGAAACGAGCTGCTAATACCAGGCACCCGTGAAGATGCATCGAAGAGCGACCCCTTGATTCGCACCTCACTGTCAAGGATGGACCTGAGAGACGGCGATGTCGTAATAATCGGAAGCGCCGATGAAAAAATCGACGCTGAACTTGGAGCGAGGGCGGCGGCTCTTGAGCTTCTGAAATCTGCAACCTGGAAGCATCGTTCGAAACCGGGAAGTTCTAAGTGAACAGATGCAATTGTTTCGTCAATGATTATCTGTCTTGGTTTCGTTGAAGAATGTAGCAAGCTTCGTTGCCTTTGATTGCCTGAGTGTTTCTGCGCATTTCTTCGGATTCAGCTTTCTGAACTCGAGACCTAGATTGGAGAGAAGCGTCTGAACCCCTTTTGCGATGTCTGGTGCCGCAAGGATTCCCCGCACTTGACGATCTGCTCTTTCTCTTATGGAATCAACGTATTTGGCGAGCTGGATTGCTGCCTGTTTGCCTGCTGTCTTGCGTTTGACTTCGACTACCACGAGCCGCCCTTCGCTGTCTTGACCATAGACGTCCAAGAAGCCCGGGTCCACCTTCTTCTCATAGCTGACCGGCTTGAAACCTTCTTCGAGCAGCGAGGGACTTACTAGAATAGCCTTGTGCATATCCTCCTCGCTAGCATAGAGTGAAAACTCTCCAGGATCTTCCAAACTCATGCCAGACACGAGGAAGATTCTGTCGAAAGACACCTTGACAGACTCCGAAGGTCTGTGTCTGACGGCTTGAATGTCAAGCACACCATTCTCAACATGCGAGTGGTAAACACAGCCGGGCGGCTGCCAATTAACAGGCTCATATCCCACAGAGCGGTGAACGAGGAGGGAGCCGTCTTCCTTGATGATCAAGGTTCGCTCACCAGGTTCGAGTTTCGATTCGGCTCTTCCGACGTAGTGAACTGAGCATCTTCCGACGACTAACAGTTGCCAATGCTGATAAAGCGCTTCTTCGACGATCATGCTCGCGTCTTCGGCGTTGGGGTTAACTAGAATGGCCAGAGGTAAGTCTGACACGTGTTCTTCCCTCACAGTTTATCAGCGCTTTTTGCACATAAGACTTCTGAAGAACGTTGCTCAGCAGCTGGAAGAAGAAACGACGCATCATGCTGCGATACGATGCAGCCGCGGAAATTTATGACCTTCGCTATGAGGAGGAACAAGTCGCCAAGTACGCTGCGGCGATAGATGGTTTGGGAGAGAAACGGTTCGAGCGTGTTTTGGATGCCGGATGCGGAACAGGGCTGTTGTTCGACCATATTGTCAAAAGGGTCGAGAGCATCGTCGGCATAGACACGTCGAGGAAAAGCCTCCTCAGGGCAAAAATGAGAGCGGCGTCCTGTCCGACCATAAACCTGGTGCTCGCTGATGCTGACTGGATGCCCTTCAGGGCACGCGTTTTCAACTGCACGTTTGCGGTAACAATTCTTCAGAATATGCCAAACCCAGTTCTGACGCTGAGTGAAATCATCCGGGTCTCAAGGGACGAAGCCGTCATCATAGCCACGGGATTGAAGAAGATCTTCACGAAAGAGGCCTTCGCATGGCTTCTTCAGAAGGCTGGAATGAACATCATGGCTTTGAAGGACGAAGAAGGACTAAAATGCTACGTGGCTACGTGCAGAGTAGCATTTCGAGCACCACAGTAACGGCGAGACAGTATTTGCGTCAAGCTTCCTCGCTTGCGCTTTTTCCCTCTGGAAGTTGTCGTTGGCAGGTGCCGAGACATTGTTGGAACGTCAATGATTTCTGGGTATGCGTCTCACCTAAAACTCAGGTCGCTTCATGTCTTGTTGATGTTCCTTTTTCTCTTGACTATTTTTTTCACTGTCCCTCCGACTAGAAAGGCTATCGTTAGGATTAGAGATACGGCGTATAGGCTCTCAGCTGCTCCATAGGCTACTTGGTCTTGAGTCGTTGAGGGCGAACCTGCGCTCCCAAGAGTGATTAAAAGCCCGATGCAGAGAATCGCGGACATTATCGCCATTATGAAGTAGTCGTTGGCTTCCAAGATCTCACATTTCCAACGTCTTATGAGCCTTTCTTTCTCTCAAAAGCTTTGCTGGCGCTTGCTTATCCTGAATTTCTTCCGTTAGGCGTTTTTGAACAGCAGGTTCGACTCTTTTATGTTTCTGGGTTGGACGCTCGAGTGGTTCTTTCGTCCTATAAGTCCTTGTTATGTTGGCGGTGCCTATTCGGGGCTTATGCATGTTGCTAAGAGTCGGCGTTTGAACTGCGGTTTGAATGCGCGTATGTTGAACTGGAATTTTTCATGTTGCGCTGACCTCGTAGTATAAGTCCTGACACTCGCAAAACTTTAGGTGCATTTATCCTCGAAATACTTGTTTTTCAGATTGCTCCAGCTTGTCTGGGCTTATTTCATTCTGCGTTGATATGTCCTTTTCGACGCTCGGTGCGTAACGTTGTTGACTAATTTGGGAAACATGCACGCGGGCTATTTTGCTGCAGTGCCATTAATGTGCTAGCCGTTCTGCCAGCTCCTTTACCTTGGTTTTTATCTGGTGGTATACTTCCTCCTCGTATTCTGCCGAGGTGTCGTACGGGTCGCTGATGTTCCAGACTTCGATTCTGCCTGAACATTCTGGGGACCGGCGTAAAATGGAGAATCGATGTTTCATCTCCATCGCCACGATTACGTCGTAGTCGCGAAGATGTTTTGTTTCAAGTCCCTCTGGGTTTTTCTTGAGGTGTTTTAAGGCGTTTTCCTTCTGCAAGAATTCTTTCGCGTGGTCTGAAATAGAGCTGATCGGTGAAGTGCCTGCGGAATCCACCTCCACGCCTTGAGGCGAGTGTTTGCGGAGCAGGGCTTCAGCGACTGGACTCCGATAACTATTTCCGGAACAGACAAACAACACCTTCAACCGGATACGCTTCCCGTTCAGACAGCACGTTGAATTTGTGTTCTTACGGTTGGAGCTTCCCGCGTTATAGGCATGACTGCTCGCCTGAATAGTTTAGAATCTACTTGCAAGTTCGAGTTCGACGGTATTTCGAGGAGTTCGCGCCCTCTTTTCCTAGGGCCGCGTTTTCTTATGTTGGACCTAATGACCAGTGAAGCGTTGGGTGCGAGATCAAGAAAAATGGCCTCTGTTCTTGCCCAGTGGTCCGCGAGAGTTTGCACCGACATGTTGGGCGCCAACAACTCCAAGTTTGGCAGAATTGCTTTCAACAAAAGGACGGTTGACCGGTTGCTCGGCTGTCAAGGCTCTATTATTTTGAGGTTTAGTTTGATGTGAGACTTGATTACTATCGGAACAAGAATAGCCACACTAAGATTAACCACACCATCACAAAGACTGCTGTGATGTATGCTGCTTGAACAAGCTGGAAGGTAGTCTGATTTGTGACCATCAAGTCGGCAACGTTGGAGGTGACATTGACCGTGTATGTTCCAAGTATTGCGCTTGGACCTGCGAGCGTAAAAGTGTCACTGTATTCCCCATTAGCGTCTGTCGTGACAGTACGAATGTGGTAAGTGCTGTTTGATGATTTCACGATGATACTGATGTCGATGCTTTGAACCGGATAACCATTGTAAGTCAGTATTCCACTGATGTTCACTTTGTCTCCATAATAATAATGCGGCTTGTTTGTTTGCACAGTTATCGACCAACCAGACGCGTAGGCTCTTGGCATCAGGCAAAATGTGAGGAAAAGAATCACCGATATCATAGCACAAATCAGTCTTTTCATTCCCTTTCACTATTCTCACGTGCTCATGATTCTATAAGAGATTTATGGAAACGACTGCTAGAGAAAGTCTCTCCATTTTCTGGATTATAGCACCTTGTGGCTAACTCCCAAGCTGGCTTCTATTCTCAACTAGGGCGTCGTTCAACTGGTCCACTAAAGCGCATGTTTTCTCCGTCTGAGAAAGAAGAATCATCATCAATGCGGCTTCAAACACGAAAGAACAAATCGCGCCGGGTTCGTGCACACACTGAATCCGCCTTCAGAAGCTTCTGTAGCATTACGCGCTTTAATGTGGCTTCCTACCCCACGCGCTGAACATAGTGGCGCCTAGATAATTGAAGGTCCGGTCCTTGTGTAGCCGTTGAACGGTGTCATGCTGCTCTTGAGTAAGCAGTCCTGCATTAATCATCGGTCTTGCTCCCATCAGGAGTGTTGCTGCGTCAAACTGGGCCAGTGGTTCGTCTCCTCGACACATTTGGGTTAATCCTTCCTGGGTTACATCAACGAATCCGAGCTGTTCTATGAGACCGCGCACTCGACGGCCGAAAAGCGGGTCAACGATCCTTTTCTCGCGCAGAAAGTCTATGAAGGCCCTCCAAGTTGTGGTGAAAGTGGCAGCGGAAGGGTTCGTAACATCCGTTGAAAACATGGAGCCGTAGTCCCACTCTTCAGCCAACAGCCAACCGCCCGTGCGAACTGCATCAGCCATTCTTTTCAACGCTTCTTCAGGTTCAGGAAGCTGCATAAGTAAGGTGCGGCAGTAGACCAAGTCATATCCTCCTTTCTCCAGATCATCCTTTGTGATGTCGTGTTGACGTATTTCGATGCTGGAAGCATTTAGCAGTTGAAGGAATCTAATATTAATCTCAGTGGCCACGATTTTTCCCGTAGGGCCTACGCGTGTTGAGAGCCACTGAGCCACTGAACCTGTACCTGCTCCGACTTCGAGGCACTTCCAGCCTTCAGAAACACCTATCACTTCAAGATGACGTTTTGTTGTAGGGTCAAAGATTTTCTCTAGTGTTCTAAGGCGATCAAGCTCCAATTCAGCCTTCTCATCGGATGCGACGTATCGATGCTCACTCATCTTAACTCTATTTCACATTGATTTCAATGTATTTATAAATTCGACGCGTGTGTGGGTCCGGACTTGGGGCAAGAGTTTGCTTATTCTTTCCCTTCTCTGAAACAGAGACACACGCAGACGGACGAGAATTGCATTTTGCGGAAAAGTCATAGCTAGCCTTTGAAATCATATATGGCAGATGCCATTCTTTTGCTCCTTTAGCCCCCCAAGATTCTCCCGTCTGGAAACCAAGAAACCAAATCTGCTCTGTTGCAAATCAAAGATAACCGTAAATTCATCACTGGACGGTGCGTTACCAATTATAACATTCACTCCGAATATTCGGATATTCTTTCGCTTTTGACTCTGTGGCGCTCAGAAAGAGTCTAATGTTTGAGTTCGTTCATTTTTCCGCAGACTTTTATGGGGTCATCTATATATTAAAGAAAATGCACGCCTAACTAAAATGCGGTTCCCGATCATTATAAGGCAAGTTTGGTGGTTAACTCATGCCGTTAAGGGCGATGAAGAGAGAAACCGGTGAAGCTTTGACATTAGAATGGGCCTTGCACGTTAACGATTACAAGCTCACGCATGATAGAAAGTACTGTGTCGGCTGTCAGATCTGCAGCTTGGCCTGCCCGAAGGAGGCCATCAGAGTCGAGAAGCAGCCTAAGATTACGGGTCAGAAGGCTGAAAAACCCAAGATCGACGTGGACTTGGCGAAATGCAACTTCTGTGGGATATGCGACGCGATTTGCCCCTACGGCGCAATGCGGTTAACCGTAGACGGCAAGCATGCTCTCTCGGTCGTTGAAAAGGAGAGTTTTCCCCGGCTCATTCGCGACATTCAAGTTAGCCCAGCACGGCTTCAAGGAGACGCTCGGGAATGTGAAGATGCGTGTCCCCTAGGCTTGATCAAAGCTTCCTGGCATACCGCCGATGGAAGATTCGTCGAGAACCTCTCAGGACTAACTGAAGCTGAGAAGCAAGGAGTCCACGTTCAAGTGGACGTCGACGTAGAACACTGCCCATGCTGCAGAGAATGCGAATTCAAATGCTCCGAGGGCCTGATCCAGGTGGGAAAGTTCCTCAGCGGAAAGATAGACATCCACACCGAGAAATGCCCAGAAGGCTGCACAGATTGCCTCGGCGTGTGTCCAATAAAGGATGCGCTCTACCTGTCCAACACTGATAACAAAGTGCATGTGAACGAGACCTTCTGCGTCTACTGCGGGGCATGCAAGCTGGTTTGTCCGGTTAACGATGCGTTGGAACTGAAGCGGACGAGCATACGCCACACAGCCATTCGTTCCGGCGCTTGGAACAAAGCGCTGGAAAGACTGACTTCATCTGTTGAGGTTGCCAAGGAACTGAAGTCGAAACGTTCACTGAAAGCCGCACAGTCCGTGAAAAAGAGAGTCGGAATGAAGGTGACTCAGAATGTACCGTGAAGCTTCAGCTGAAATGGTCGGAACTGTCAGGAAGACTAGGAAAAGAGGCAGAATCAAGGTCCAGAAGAGACCCCGAATCGGCGTTTTTGTCTGCCAATGCGGCTCCGCCATATCGTCACTTTTGAACGTCGAAGCCTTGACGCAATATGCCAGAACGCTGCCGAACGTTACTTACGCTGAAAACATGAACTATCCCTGCAGCCATCAGGGCCAAGAGAGAATCAAAGCAGCCGTAAAGGCGAAAAAGCTTGAGCGAGTCGTCGTCGCCGGATGCTCGCCCAGACTCTACGAGCCAACTTTTCAGAGCTGCGTTTCGCAGGCCAACCTAAACCCGTGGCTTTTCGAGATGGCAAACATACGTGAGCTGGACACGTACTGCCATCAAGCATCACCCAAGGAGACGACGGAAAAAGCCAAGGACATAGTCAGGATGGCCGTCGCTAAGGCAAGAGTTCTCGAACCGCTCCAGCCCATTGAACTGCCCGTGACTAAGAGGGTGATGGTTGTCGGCGGCGGTATCGCAGGCATTAATGGCGCCCTGGATTTGGCCGACATGGGCTTCAAAGTTTATGTGGTCGAGAAAACCGAGACCATCGGCGGCTACATGGCACTCTTGGACAAGACCTTTCCAACCCTTGACTGCAGCATCTGCATCGAAGGTCCCAAGATGGTGGACGTTGGAAGGCACCCGAACATCGAAATAATCTCCTTCGCCGACATCCTGAAAGTCGATGGAAGCGTCGGCAACTTCAGAGTTAGGATAAGAAAGAACCCGCGGTACGTGATCGCTGCAAACTGCACGGGTTGCGGCGAATGCAAGGACGCTTGCCCCATCGAGTACCCCAACTACGCAGACATGTACCTGGGCGTACGAAAGGCGATCTCCGTCCCATACGGCCAGGCTGTCCCCCTCATATACACCATAAACCGCGACTACTGCATCGAATGCTACAAATGCGTGGACGCCTGCGGAGCCCGCGAAGCCATAAACTTCGACCAGAAACCAGAAGAAATCGAGTTGAACGTCGGAGCCATAGTGTTGTCCATAGGCTACGACATGTACAACCCGAAGGACTTAGAGTGGACAAGCTACGGAAAATCACTCAACGTCTTCACCGCACTAGAGTTTGAAAGGCTTATCCTAGCAGCCGGTCCAACGGCAGGCAAGGTGGTTCGCGCCTCAGACGGGCAGAAACCGCACTCAATCGCTTTCATCCAATGCGTAGGTTCGCGAGACCTCAGCAGATACGAATACTGCTCAAGCTTCTGCTGCATGTACACGCTGAAACACTCCGTCATGCTCAAAGAGAAGTACAAGGACGCAGTCGACGTCTACGTTTTTTTCAACGACATGCGAAGCAACTTCAAGGGCTACGAGGAATTCTACAATCGAGCACAGAAATCAGGAGTAAAATTCATCAGAACCAAACTCGAAAACCGCAGGATAACCGAGGACCCAAAAACTAACAACTTGACGGTCAACGTCGAAACAGAGGACAATGAACCGGTGTCAGTCAACGTGGAAATGGTCGTCCTCGCAAACGCAGCTATCCCCGCCAGCACAGCGCCGGAACTGGCGAAGATCCTCAACGTGCCCCTCAACAAAGACGGTTTCTTCATAGAATGCCAACCGAAGATAAGACCGACAGACACGGACGTGCCAGGAATATTCCTCGCGGGCGCCTGCCAGGGTTTAAAAGATATCCCTTATAGCGTGGCCCAGGGTAGCGCAGCAGCAGCTCAAGCTGCGAGCGTCCTGAGGAAAGATTCATGGCTGGTCGAACCACTCGTGGCCGAGGTCAACGCGGACCTCTGCAGTGGCTGCAAAGTCTGCATGTCCGCATGCAGCTACAACGCTATCAGAATGGAAAAATCTGGAGACAAGGAGACGGCAAGAATCGTCGAAGGCCTCTGCCGAGGCTGCGGAGTCTGCAGCTCAGCCTGCCCGATGGACGCGATAAAGATGCCCAACTACTCTGACAGGCAGATCACGGCTCAGATAGGCGCTGTCATGCAGAAGGAGGCAGAGACGTGAGCCAACAGACATGTGCAAAGCCGGAGGAACTGCGAATCGGCGTCTACATATGCTACTGCGGCCTCAACATCGCCGGCACGGTTGACGTAGAGGACGTGGCAAACTATGCTCGAACCCTGCCTGATGTGGTCTACGTCAAGACCAACCGCTACACGTGTGCTGATCCGGGCCAAGACGAAATCAGGAAGGGAATAAGAGAGCATAAGCTGAACCGTGTCGTCGTGGCCGCGTGTTCGCCGAGAATGCACGAACCCACGTTTCGCAGAACTGTTTCGGAAGCTGGACTGAACCAGTTTCTATACGAGATGGCAAACATACGCGAGTTTTCGTCCTGGTGTCATCAGGGCACGCCTAAGGAGGCCACGGAGAAGGCCAAAGAACTAGTCAGAATGGCTGTCGCAAAGGTAAGACTGCTTGAACCGCTCGACGTTTTCGAAGTCCCAGTAACGAACAAAGCTCTCGTAGTCGGCGCTGGAGTAGCCGGAGCAAGCGCGGCTCTGGATATCGCTGAAATGGGATACCACACATACTTGGTCGACAAAGCCGCGATTATCGGAGGCCATATGGCTCAACTGGGCAAGACCTTTCCAGTTTTCGAGTGTTCCAACTGCCCTCAGCAAATACACTGTCCCAGATTCTCATGCGTTGCCACACGCATAGGAGCCGTGGCTGTTCACCCAAACGTCAAGCTACTCACCAACTCAGAAGTCAAAAAAGTAGAAGGCGTAATCGGCAGCTATAAAGCAGAAGTACAGACAAAGCCGAGGTACGTCGACGAGAACAAATGCACGAGCTGCGGAAAATGCTCCGAAATCTGCCCTGTAGAAGTTCCGAGCGAGTTTGACGCAGGTACGAAGAAGAGAAAAGCTATCTACACGCCTTTCACAAATGCGACGCCCAACACCTACGCCATCGACAGAGAAACCTGCCTGCACTTCAAAGACGGCAGTTGCAGCAGATGCCAGGAAGTCTGCCCGGTCGGAGCCGTTGATTACGAACAGCAACCAAGCCAGCAGAACCTCGAAGTTGGCTGCATCGTCGTCGCGACCGGCTACGATGTTTACGAGCCGTACGACATGCCCGACTACGGCTTCGGCAAGTACAAGGACGTTATCACGGCTCTCCAGCTCGAGCGCATCATCGACTCAGGCACTCAGGTCTTGGGAACGCTTTGGAAACCGTCAGACGGAAAAATGCCCGAGAGCTTGACATACGTCCAATGCGTGGGATCACGCGACCTCAAGAAGTACGAGTACTGTTCAGGCTTCTGCTGCATGCTTACACTGAAGAGCGCCGTCCTCCTCAAAGAAAAGTACGGCGATAAACTAGCCATCAACGTTATCTTCACCGACATGAGGGCAAACAAGAAGGGATACGAGGAACTCTACAGAAAAGCGCAGAACCTGGGCGTAAACTTCGTCCGTACAAAGCTCACAGGTCGAAAAGTGACCGAGAACCCGGGATCAGGAAAGCTCGTCGTACAGGCCGAGAAAGAAAACGGTGAGCCTGTTGAGGTCAAGAGCGACATGATCGTACTGGCAACTGCTGCGATCGCCGCTAAGGGTTCAGATGAAGTAGCCAGAGTGTTCAACATAAGCCGCGGAAGCGACGGCTTCTTCATGGAGAGTCACCCGAAGCTCAAGCCCATAGATACGCCAGCGGACGGCGTCTTCGTAGCAGGCGGCTGCCAGGGACCAAAAGACGTGCCCTACAGCGTTTCACAGGGCTTGGGCGAAGCCTCAAGAGCGGCGACGATTCTTTCACAGCCAAAATGGAAGATCCAACCGATTGTTGCCATGGTCGACCCGGCGAAATGCCGAAACACAAAAGCCAAGTGCGGACTATGCGCCAAAGCGTGCCCATACGGCGCCGTCAGAGCCCCAGAAGGACAAGTAGCCGAAGTCTTCACGGCAATGTGCCACGGCTGCGGTACCTGCGTCGCCGAGTGTCCAGCCGACGCGATAACACAGAGACATTTCACGGACCAGCAGATCATTGCGCAGATAAGATCAGCCTTGGAGGAGAATCCAGAAGAGAAAATACTCGGGTTCCTGTGCAACTGGTGCAGCTACGCTGGCGCAGATTTGGCCGGCACGAGCAGATTTGAATACCCACCGACGATCAGGCCCATACGAGTCATGTGCTCCGGTAGGGTTGACCGTGACTTTGTGCTCGAAGCCTTCAGACTAGGCGCAGGCATGGTCCTGGTTGGAGCTTGCCACTTACCCTACGATTGCCACTACATCAGCGGAAACTACAAGATGAAGGCCAGAATGGATGCGCTGGCCCCCATGCTACAGAAACTCGGCATGAGCCCAGAAAGGTTCAGAGTAGAATACGTCTCAGCAGCTGAGGGCGTAAAGTTTGCAGAAGTGATCAGAGACATGACGGCCCAGATGCAAGCCTTGGGCAAAGAGAAAATCAAGGCTGAAAACACGAAGATGAAGCCCATCATAGAAAACATGCTGAAAAGAAAACAGCAATAGCAGCCGAGCCGCGCAAGCTATCAACACTCCCTTTCTCATTCCAAAGTCAGAGTAGTTGATCAGGAACACTTTCATCCGAACTGGGATTTTATTTCTATCGCTGTAGAACGATTTTTGCACTTGCAACTCGATCTTCCATTTCTTCGTTTGATGTATGCAGAAAAGATTAAACGAAGAGAAAACCACGAGAACATAGAGGTAATCTGGGCTGGTTAAGTCCGATGAAGTCGTTATATCCGTTCAACCCTGATACCCAGAAAAAAGCCAAAGATTATCTCTACACAGGATTAGAAGTGTCCATCTGCAAGGGCATAGTCCTAGTTAGCTTGGCGTTCTTAGTGCTTTGGCTTAGGCTTTCCATAGCAGCGGTCAATTGGATTCAAAGATATGCTCCTGAACAATCGTTGACACTAGCCATACTTGTCGTTGTAGGATACGGCATTTTCTGGCTGATTTCGCTTCCTTTCGATTACGGCAGGGGATACGTCTTGGAGCACAAGTTCGGGATGTCGACTGAGAGAAAGCTCGGATGGATCGTAGACAACGTGAAGGCTTCATTGCTCTCTTTGCTCGTGGCGTTTGCCTTCGTGGAGGGAGCCTACAATTTTATGTGGCTGAGTCCTGCTTACTGGTGGTTCTTCACTTGGCTTGTTTCGGCTGTCTTCATCGTCTTTTTCATGTATGCGACTCCGGTGCTGATAATGCCACTTTTCTACAAGTTCCCAAGGCTGAAAGACGAGGAGTTGCTGAATAGTCTGACGAAACTCGCCGACAAGGCCAGAATAAGGGTTTTGGGCGTTTTTGAAATGAAGGCTGGAACAAAGACTAGGAAGGCCATTGCGGCTTTGACCGGAATTGGCGGAACACGCAGGATGCTGATCAGCGACACGTTCCTTTCGCGCTTTTCGAAGGAAGAGACCGAGAGCGCGATGGGCCATGAGATCGGACACCACATTTACGGGCACATCTGGAAGTTCACCGTACTCTTTACCGGAGCTTTCCTGGTCATACTCTTCATAACAGACCAGACAATGCCAGTCGATTCGCAATTCTCTGGAATGCAAAATATAGACTCTGTAGCTTCGCTTCCCCTGCTGGCTTTAACGATAGGACTACTCTACGCTCTTCTCACTCCCCTAGCGAACACGCTTAGCCGCCGAGCAGAAGCACAATGCGATCAGTACACGCTGGAATTGACCCAAAAGCCAGACGTCTATATTTCTACCATGACAAAACTCTGCGACGAGAACCTCAGATATGCCTATCCCAACTCGCTTGTAGAATTCGTGTTTTACGACCACCCCTCAGGTGAGAAGAGGATCGAACGTGCATTGAACTTCAAGCGTGCGCATGCATAATGACTCGATCACAGGCTATTTCTGAAGAACCCAACGGAGCTAAAGCATAGTGTTGGTAAAGAGTTCCGAAAAGCCTGCAGTGAGAGTTGCAAAACTTATTATGAGTAACCACTTTTCTAGTTAAAACGTCTCAAAGATGGAGTTAAAAAGAACCCTAGGGTTTTTCGACGCCACGGCAATCGGTATCGGAGCCATAATCGGCGCAGGAATATTCGTAGTGTTAGGCGTCGCCATAGGCTATGCTGGGCCTGCAGTAATCGTCTCAATGGTCATAGCTGGAACCGTTGCTCTGTTCAGCGCGCTCAGCTTCGCCGAATTAAGTTCCGCAATTCCGAAAGAAGGAGGAACATACGAATTTGCTTACGAGATGATACACCCATCTGTTGGGTTTGTTTCAGGCTGCCTGTGGCTTATGGCACAGACTGTTGCTGGAACGGCCATAAGCCTGGGATTGGCGAGTTATCTAGCCCCGTATGTTCCATTTCTTTCGCTGCAGGAGATCGCAGTCTCGGCAGCTCTAGTCCTGACTGTTCTTAACGTCGTTGGACTCAAGTATTCGGCCTTAGTAAACAACACTCTAGTCTTGATAAAAATTGCGATACTTTGCCTGTTCCTAGTAGTAGGATTTTCTCATATAAATTCGCAGAATTACGTCCCATTTGCACCTCATGGTCTTTTTGGAATCCTGCAAGGAGCCGGATTCATTTTCTTCGCGTATTTGGGTTTTGGGAGAATAGCCGCGCTCGGTGAGGAGGTTAAGAATCCCAGGAGAACGTTGCCCCTTTCGATATTGTTTGCGTTGGCGATTTGCGCGTTGTTGTACGTCGTAACTGGCTTTGTTGCGACCGGAATTGTAGGCTATGCTAAACTGGCGAACTCAGGCTCACCGATCGCTGATGCTGCACGGGCTACTGGTAGCTCCGCATTGACCGCAGCTGTTTCGTTCGGCGCAGTCGTGGCAACTGTGAGCGTCCTTCTCACAAATCTTCTCGGCTTGTCGAGAGTATCTTTTGCGGTCGCGAGAAACGGGCAGTTCCCAAAATCCCTTGCAAGGGTCCACTCAAGATTCGGAACACCTTATCTTTCTATCCTAGTCACAGGAGGACTGATGACAGCATTAACCCTCGTGTTGAATTTGCCGCAGAGCGCGGCTATAACGAGTTTTTCGATGTTGACCACTCACCTCTTTCTGCACAGCTCGGCGATCATACTTAGAAAGAAAATCCCCAATCTGAAAACGTTCAGGGCCCCTTTCTTCCCTCTGATCCCGTGTCTCGGCTTGGCAAGCTGCATCATACTGATGTTCTCACTGCCTCTATTGGCATGGATCGTTACGCTCGCTGCCATACTTCTGAGTCTGCTTTATAATCTACGGGGCAAAATCAATTCACTGTTCAAGACAATTGCAACCAAGGTTCTCGCCTTTACCCATCATTTGCCGAACAAAAGAATTTCCGCGCAATCCGATAAAGTTGATACGAGGCGTGAAGCGTAGAATCGATTGGCAAGAAATAGAATAATTGGCGATTCTTGCTACGTCTTGTGAAGTTCCTCTCTCAGTTTGTCTTCAAGAGACTTCAGTTCTCCATGCCTCGCAAACTCTATCTTGGTGTTGAGCCTAACTTTCAGTCCTAGATCTGCAAGAAACAAGTAGAGTTGTTCTCCGGTGACCTCTTTGAGGTTGCCTGACGTGGCTTCCTTCACCAGTAACTCCCTCACCCTGCTCATAACCTCGGGAAATTGATGGCTTGCAGACCTGAATACTTCCCATGCCCTGTCCTTGAAGATCAGGTTCAAAATTTGTTGCGAGTCTGGTTCATCTGTTTTTCTTTCTTTCTCAGCCAGTTTTCTCCGCAGTTCCTGTAATTTCCTGAGCCTTAAGGCATCCAGTTCTCTGTCACTCATGATCGGTCAGTAACTCTCTCAAGCTGATAAATGTTCTTTTCGAGCTTCGGGTTACGTTCAGGCAACTCTGTTTTCCAGTACTCCTATTTTTTCAATTTCAATTCTCACGGTGTCCCCGCGCTGAAGATACTTCGGGAGCGGCTTCATGCGGAAGCCAACGCCGGCTGGCGTGCCCGTCGCGATGATATCGCACGGTTCCAAAGTCATTACCGAGCTGAGGTGATGAACTATTTCGAAAACGTTGAAGACCATGTTCTTCGTGGTCGAATCTTGTCTGAGTTCGCCGTTTACCCACGTGCGAACAGAAAGGTCAGAAGCATCTTGAAGCTGGCTCAAAGTGACCACGCATGGACCGGTCGGGGCGAAAGTATCAAAGCCTTTACCTCTGGTCCACTGCTTGTCCTTGAACTGAATATCCCTGGCTGAGACATCGTTCAGGATAGTGTACCCGAAAATGACTGAGCGAGCTTCTGCCACTGAGACATTCTTGGCGCGCCTTCCCACCACAACAGCGAGCTCACCCTCATAGTCGAGCTTCTTAACAAAGCTGGGTTTAGCAATTTTCTCGTTAGGACCAATAATTGCCGTGCGTGGCTTCATGAAGATTATTGGTTCGTCTGGAATCGTGCCATTCGTCTCTAAGATGTGATCTCGATAGTTCAGGCCCAAACAGACGATCTTCGGCGGAAAAGGAATAGGCGCCAGCAGTTCGACTTGATCTGTGGGGAGGGAGGCATCGGCAATGTCCATATCTGAACTGTCCTTGATTAGGCGTTCAACCGTTTTCTCGGCCTTCGGTCCCCGGTCTATGAACTCGTCGATATCCGCGGGCAGTTGAAGGGCACACGCTTCAGCCAGGTTGGGAAGACAAAGAGCTCTATCCCTCAACAGAAGCCCGTAGCATTCGCTCTTTCCGGCACTGTTTTTCTTGCAGACAAATCGAACAAGCTTCATCAGTGGTTCCTTCAGATCCACCGGTTTATCTTTCGCCACCTACG
>Ga0187771_10000099_pt1 | contig 41528 bp, 38 predicted proteins | sample 0116_SJ02_MP15_1_FD_133139 | JGI IMG/M metagenome (GOLD analysis project Ga0187771, IMG submission 133139) | Tropical peat soil microbial communities from peatlands in Department of Meta, Colombia - 0116_SJ02_MP15_10_MG | ecosystem: Environmental > Terrestrial > Soil > Wetlands > Peat | place...
GTACAACATGCTCCTGAATAAATACAAAGTTGACGAGCTGTACAACTATATCTTTGTCGATGGCCTGGTCCACAAGCTCGCCAAGTTTCTCCATGGTGTAGGAGACGTGAAAATCATCGATGGCTTTATAAACAGGCTCGCTGTAGCAATCGGCAAGACGAGTGATCAAGGCAGACGGCTTGAGAGCGGTTACGTGCAGCAATACGCTTTTACGATGGGGCTCGGCCTGGTTGTGCTCGTAGGATTGTACTACCTTTTCAATTAACCGGACCACGTACAACGTCAATGACAACGTCCTCCTTCGGACACATGGACGAGTTTTTCCCTGTAGCCATAACCGTATCACCCTGATCTCTGTACTTGGCACGCTGCTCTTCATTAAGGAGTTTATCCATGCTCGAATTGAATCTCAATCAGCTCGACTATCCGCTGCTGAGCCTGTTTATCGTCGTACCCGTGGTTGGGGCGTTTCTGCTGCTGTTCATTCGAAGCGCGGTAGTCGTGCGCTGGACAGCGCTCGTTTTTTCGATCATCGAACTCGGCCTGTGCATACCGCTACTTCTGAACTTCGATGGTTCCATTGCTAACATGCAGTTCGGCGAAAGCATGCCCTGGATCGCGGCCTGGAACATCAACTACCGCCTTGGCGTTGACGGGATCAGTGTTCTGTTCGTCGCGTTGTCTGCGCTCCTAACGGTTATTTCCATCATGGTATCGTGGACTGCCATCCAGGACCGGGTGCGGGAGTTCATGATTGCCATGTTGTTCCTCGAGGCGGCAATGATCGGCGTGTTCGTTTCCCTTGACCTTTTCCTCTTCTATATCTTCTGGGAAGCCATGCTCATTCCCATGTATCTTCTGATCGGGATATGGGGGGGGCCGAACCGGCTGTATGCGGCGATCAAGTTTTTCCTTTACACGCTGGTCGGCAGCGTGCTCATGCTCATCGCGATCATCGCGGTCTATTTCGTGGCCGGCCACACGTTCGATGTGCTCGCGCTCATGAATCATAAATTCGACCACACATTCCAAATGTGGGTTTTTGCGGCCTTCTTCGCGGCGTTTGCCGTCAAGGTCCCGATGTTCCCGGTCCATACCTGGTTGCCAGATGCCCACGTTGAGGCGCCGACTGCAGGCAGTATCATTCTTGCGGGCATCCTCATCAAAATGGGGGCCTACGGGTTTTTGCGCTTTTCGCTGCCGTTCTTTCCCGACGCGGCCATTGCCTGGACGCCTGCCATCTGCGTGCTCTCGGTCATTGCTATCATTTACGGCGCCTACATGGCCTTTGCACAGACCGATTTCAAAAAGCTCATTGCGTACTCCAGTGTGAGCCATATGGGTTTTGTGACCCTCGGCATCTTCGCGTTAAACCTCCAGGGCCTCGAAGGTGGCATCCTTCAGATGCTGAACCATGGCGTCTCGACCGGCGCGCTGTTCCTTGCCGTGGGCGTGATCTACGAGCGGACCCACACGAGGCAGATCGCGGACTACGGCGGGATAGCGGCCCGGGTGCCGGTGTACGCCACATTCCTGATGATCATCACGTTTTCATCCATCGGCCTGCCGGGCACGAACGGTTTTATCGGAGAGTTCACGATCCTTTTGGGCGCATTTTTACACCATAAAATGTATGCCGTGATCGCGTCGCTGGGCATCATCCTTGGCGCAGGATACATGCTCTGGCTCTACCAGCGTGTTGCCTTCGGCAAGATAACGAATCCGCACAACGAGAACCTTGCAGACATGAACGCCCGCGAAGTCGTGGCTGCATTTCCACTCGTGGTGCTGGTGTTTCTCATCGGTCTTTACCCGAACGCAGCCTTTGGTGTGATGCATGCCTCTGTGGCGAACTTGGTTCAGCAGGTCAATGCCAAGGTGGCGTCGGCTCCGGCAGTCGGCCAGATGCTCAGCACCGTGATAGGAAAATAAGGTAAGGAGAAATCATGTCCACTTTGTATCAACAATTTCTGCAAACGATAATTCCGATATTACCCGAGACTGTTGTGGTCAGCACTGCTCTTTTCGTGCTCCTCTTCGATTTATTCATCGAGAAGGACCGAAAATCGACACTCGGGTGGTTTAGCGTGTTGGGCATCATCGGTGCGGCCATCGCTACGTATAAGTTACTGGGTGTGAACGCAGTCTTTTTTGCCGGAAACTTTCACCTGGACGCCTTTTCCACATATTTCAAGTTTGTCTTCTACGTCGCCTGCGGACTCGGGATTCTGGTCTCGATCAACTACCTCAAGATCGAGGACATCCATCGTGGCGAATACTACGCGCTCATGCTCTTTGCCACGAGCGGTATGATGCTTATGGCGTCGGCAGGGGACCTGATTACGCTTTATCTCGGCTTGGAACTCATGGCCCTCTCCATATACATCCTTGCGGGTTTTATGCGACGAAACAACCGGTCGAACGAGGCCGCGATCAAATATCTTATCCTCGGCGCCTTCTCCTCAGCCATTATGGTCTATGGCATGTCGCTTCTGTACGGCCTTTCAGGCACGACGAATCTCACCGAGATCATGATGTACTTGCGCAATACCGACCTTTCCAATCCGATCGTTTTTTTAGCCATGATCATGCTGGTCGTGAGCTTCGGGTTCAAGGTTGCGGCAGTGCCGTTCCATATGTGGGTGCCTGACGTATATGAGGGTGCGCCAACCTCGGTTACAGCCTTTATGTCTGCAGGACCCAAGGTCGCTGGTTTCGCCGTGTTGCTCAGGATTTTCTTGTATGCCTTTGAACCATTGCACGAACACTCCACGGTAATCATTTCCGGGCTTGCGGTCCTTACCATGGCCGTTGGAAATATCATGGCCTTATCCCAGACCAACATCAAGCGGATGCTCGCCTATTCGTCGATAGCGCATGCCGGGTATGCTCTCGTCGGTCTTGCAGCGGGCGGTCCGGACGGCGCGGCAAGCGTGATGTTGTATGTGTGCATCTATTCCCTCATGAATATGGGCGCTTTCGGCGTCGTGATCATGCTCAGAAAAGCGGGAGAGCGGGGCGAGGAAATTTCAGATTTTGCGGGGCTCGGCAAAACGAACAAGACCGCGGCTTTTCTCATGCTGATTTTCATGTTTTCGCTCACGGGCATACCGCCCCTTGCCGGGTTCGTGGGAAAGTTTTATATCTTTAAATCTGCAGTGCAGGCCGGGCTCATTTGGCTTGCGGTAGCGGGCGTGCTGTTCTCGGCGGTAAGCGCCTATTTCTATCTCCGGGTCATCATGGTCATGTATATGCATGAGCCGAAAGGCAGCATTGAGCTGTTGACATCTCCTTCCCTAGCACTGGCGCTGGCGATTTCGGCTACCGCAGTGCTCGTTATCGGAGTGTACCCAGCGGATATTCTGAATTATGCGCGTGCATCGGTCTCTGGCCTCATGTGAAGAATTGTTTTGAGTGCAAAAAAAAGCAAAAAAAGGAATCTCCATAAACTGGCCAGGCCATGTGCCTGGCTTTTTTTATCGCCGGGACTGAGCTTTTCTTTGACATCCGGCCAGACATGCCGCAGCGTCGAAAACAAACCTCCTTCAAAATCATCAGGTATTCAGACGAAAGGACTAAATCAGCGCGAACCGGTGCTTTCTCCATCACTTATTTACCTCTTGATTCGACATGTTGAAAGTTGTATGATTAAAACCAAAGCAAACGGTTCATGCGAAGATAAGTCCTTGCGTCACACCCTTATCATTGTAGACACGGGATTCTCATTAAAATATAGATCATAGAATGCATGGCATACTAGTACCTTCTGATTTTTGTCAGTTCTTCAGTACGCGTCGCAGAGGATATAAGCGCTTGAAATACAAGCCTTGATTGGGAGCCGCCGCATGGTAAAAATTACTCTTTTCTGCATCCTGCTGATATCCATTGCCATAAGAGTATTCGCAGCTCAGGATAAAGTCGAAGTTGCAAGCGTTGACAAAGACACGCGGCTTCAAATGATAAATGCTGACGTTTCACCGGTAGTGACTGAAAAGTATGAATACTATGAGGTTCAGGGAGACAGCATATCGACATTGCGTTGTGATATGGACCATAACAGCTGCAGATGGGATGACGGGAAAAGGTACGATTCCATTACAAGCTGGCGAGTGAAATGGGACTACGGCCATGATCGCGCTCCCCAATCTTGTGCTGCAGTTGCTTTCAAGGCCTCCGTTGAGGTTGTCTTCCGTTATCCCAAATGGGTTCACGATGATGGGGTGTCCCAGGCACTCGTGGCTAAATGGAACACTTACATGAAAAACCTGACCGTTCACGAAAACGGACATCGAGACATGGCCGTGGAAGCCGTAGCTGAACTTTCCCGCGCCGTGGCCGACTTGGCGCCTGCGCAAAACTGCTCCGATCTTGACCGCGAAGTGAGGGTGCTCTGCCGCCTTAAATTGAAGAAGCTGAACGAGGATGAGAAGGCCTATGATGTTAGTACCAAACATGGACTGACGCAGGGGGCGATTTTCCCCTAGCTTACTGCGTAATACCATTGAGGAAGGTCTTGAAAAAAAAGCAGGCTACCATACAGCCTGCTTTTTTTGTAACTGTGTATCTCTAAATTTAACGAACCATCCTCAACGCGTGCTAGGCTTAGGAGGCGTCTAATCCGCGTCAATAGGGGCCGCATCAAAAAATCGTAACACCGTTATCCCTGGTCGGTCCCGATGAAAGCTCACTCTCCCCCCATGAATTTCTTGCAGCGAAGCTGGACCTATCGACGTTAAAGCACGTGATCCCATTCTGCAATTCCAAGCCTGGCGTATCGGAAGCCAAACCACCTGCGCCATCGCCTTCAGCTAGAGAACAACCCTGACCGATGTCCAATGACGAAATGCCGTTAGTCGCATAGGCGTAGCTTCTCATCTCGCTCGGCATGACCCCTCCTGTCGTAACGTCAGCGTATGCAATACCGATAGCCAGAACAAATACTGCAACTCCTATCGTGGTAATTATTTTTTCATGTGTTTATCTCCTTCTCTTTCCATGTAAATTTACCTATAGCGAACCACAGCGCCTGGAGTTGTCAAGGAAGAGCAATAAATTGAATGCAACTGCGGTATTATAGAACGAGAAACTCAGGGAAAATACATCTTCATGAATTTCGTAAACGACATTGCCGCATACGATACGCGTGCCATCGCATCCTGAAAATATCGAGATTGCGACTCTCACCATGGCTGCCTCTCCTTAATCATGGTATACTTTCACCATGAAAACGGACGTCAAAACATACTTTTTAAGAGAGTACGGCTCATGGAGTGTCTTGATCGTAGCGTATCTGGCTGGTGTTTGCGTTGGTCATGCGTTTACGTGGCTACTCTTTCCACTTTTCGCCGCACTCGCTCTGCTGATTAATTCCAAACAGGCATTCATGAAATGGCTCAGGAAGACGGAAGACCGGAAATCATTTTTCATCATGCTGGTCCAGATCCTGTTCGCTGCCATAATCCTTGCGGTTATTTTCAGGAGCGATATTCCGAGACTCTTGCCACTGTTAGCCATAGCCGCTTTGTATTTGCTGTCAAACCGGTTCGCTGGCGAACATGCTCTTCTTACGGAGATCCTGGGGTTTGCTCTTATCAGTCTTGCCGCAGTACTCCCAAAATTCCTGCTGACAGGCGGTATGGATGTGAGGCTTTTCGTCGGTGTCGCGCTCTACTTTACGGCAGGGGTTTTTAAGATAAAAGCCGTACTAGTAAAAAAAATACAATACCGCATCATTGCAGCCTTGTATGTACTATGTTGCGCATTCATCTATCGCCGTTTTTACATCCCCGTGATCGTACTCATCCCTCTGCTGGACAACCTCATCGTATCAGCCACTCTCTATAAAGTCAGGCTGCAGACTACCGGTTGGATCGAGGTCGCAAAAAGCATCCTGTTCCTGGTCCTCCTTGTCACTTACTACTAAGGTTGTGACGGCATTCCCTGCTGCCAAATCCAGAGGAAGTACAGCCGCCTGTTAAGAGTGCTAAAATAGAGTTTAGAGGCTTAAAATGACCGTAAAAACACAAGATGCGATCCTTACCTCAAATGCAGTGACGGTGCTTGCCCGGCGTTATTTAAAAAAAGACGACCAGGGGCGGGTAGTAGAGTCGCCGGAAGAGATGTTCCGCCGGGTGGCAAACAGTGTTGCCCAGGCCGAGCTTCTGTATAACGGCCACACGAATATACGTACTACGGAAGAAGACTTTTTCAAGGTACTTGCAAATCTGGAGTTTCTGCCGAATTCCCCGACCCTGATGAATGCAGGACGGCCTCTACAACAGCTAGCTGCGTGTTTTGTATTGCCGATCGAGGATTCGCTCGAATCCATATTCGACGGCGTCAAGAACACTGCCCTCATTCATCAAAGCGGCGGGGGGACCGGTTTTTCTTTCAGCAAACTGAGGCCCAAGGATGACTCCGTACGTACCACGAGCGGTACTGCGAGTGGCCCGGTGTCCTTCATGCGGGTTTTCAACATGGCAACAGAAGTGATCAAGCAGGGCGGTACCCGGCGCGGCGCGAACATGGGTATCTTGCGCTTCGATCATCCCGATATTCTGGAGTTCATCTCAGCGAAGGCAGACAACAGAGAACTGGCGAATTTCAATATCTCGGTTGCCGTGACTGAGGAGTTCATGCATTCCGTAGAGATCGACGGGGACTTGCCGCTCGTGAATCCGCACAATCGACAGGTGGTCAAGACGCTGAAGGCCAGGGAAGTTTTTGACAGGATCGTTAAAATGGCTTGGAAAACAGGAGACCCCGGCCTGGTATTCCTCGATCGCATCAACCGCGCCAATCCAACGCCACAGCTTGGGGAGATGGAGAGCACCAATCCTTGCGGAGAACAACCGCTCCTGCCATTCGAGCCATGCAATCTCGGGTCCATAAACCTCGGCCTGATGATCAAGTACTCCAATGGCCTCGCTGAGATAGACTGGGAAAAATTAGCAAAGACCATAGAGATAGGCGTCAATTTTTTGGACGACGTGATCGATGTGAGCCGCTATCCGCTGGACGAGGTAGACCGTATGGCAAAGGGCAATCGCAAAATTGGCCTTGGGGTAATGGGGTTCGCGGACCTGCTGATTCGGCTCGGCATTCCTTACGACTCCGAAGAAGGTCTCAGAACGGGCGAGGAAATCATGAGGTTTGTGAAAGAAAAAGGCTGGGCGTATTCTGCGGAGCTTGCACGTAAACGCGGAGTGTTCCTGAACTATCCCGGGAGCAGTTATGACCGAGCGGGAGGGCCCGCTCTCAGGAACGCCACCGTGACAACGATTGCGCCGACGGGAACACTATCGATCATTGCCGGTTGTTCAAGCGGCATCGAGCCGCTCTTTGCGCTCTCCTTCAAACGCCACATTCTCGGGGACGTCATTCTTCCGGAGTTCAACCAATGTTTCCTCGAAACTGCGAAAAAGTGTGGTTTTTTCAGCGACGCGCTTCTGATGCACGTCACGGCAGGTGAATCGATCCAGCGAATGAGCGAGGTGCCGGAAGACGTGAAGCGTCTTTTTGTGACGGCGTTCGATATCGCCCCGGAGTGGCATGTGCGCATGCAGGCGGCGTTTCAACGTCATACGGATAATGCAGTGTCTAAAACCATCAACTTTCCGGCAAATGCCACTGAAGAAGATGTGCGGAAAGCCTTTATCCTCGCCTATCGGGAGGGCGTCAAGGGCATCACGATCTTTCGCAGCGGCAGCAGAAGCGAGCAGGTCCTTAGCTGCGCCGATCCGCTTTATTGTTGATAAGCACACGAGGGGAGCAAAACCAGTGCAGGTAGCCATCGGTGCCGACCATGGGGGATTTCCCCTGAAAATCGTTCTTCTGGAACACTTGAAAACGCTCGGTTATGCCATACGTGATGTGGGGACCTATGGCGTCGAACCTGTCGATTATCCAGATTATGCCCGAGCAGTGGCGATTGCCATTCTCGAGGGGAGGGCGGAGCGCGGTATACTTATCTGCGGCAGCGGGGTTGGGGCCTGCGTAGCGTTGAACAAGGTCCCGAAAATCCGGGCTGCCATCTGTCACGACACCTTCTCGGCGCACCAAGGCGTAGAAGATGACGATATGAATGTCTTGTGCCTCGGTGCACGGATCGTAGGGACGGAACTGGCAAAAGACATCGTCACAACGTATTTGGCGGCAAGATTCTCCGGCGCGGAGCGACACGTGAGGCGGCTGGCTAAGGTTGCAGAAATCGAAAAGGAGTTCTTAAAACGCTAGTATGCGATAGTGTTCAGCCTGGAGGGTACAGCCGTCTGCAAGAAATGCGGTCACGTTCATTCGCATAAGAGCTGAGGGAGGAGAGATTGCATGAAACTGGGATATGTTGGTTTGGGTAAAATGGGTTATAACATGGTGGAGCGACTGCTCGAACTAGGGCACCAGATCGTTGCCTATAACAAGGAAGATGAACCTGTGCAGAAAATCGCGAAAAAAGGTGCGATACCTGCGGATTCACTTCGATCGCTCGCCATGGCTTTGGAGCCGCCAAGGCTCGTCTGGGTAATGGTCCCCTATGAGGCTGTTGACGCTGTGTTGAAGGACCTTACGCCGCTGCTCGCGAAGGACGATACAGTCATCGATGGAGGCAATTCGCCTTATAAGGAGTCCCTACGACGCGCTCACGAGTTGGGAGATAAGGGCATCAATTTTCTCGATGTGGGCGTGAGTGGCGGTCCGGCAGGCGCACGGAACGGGGCCTGCATCATGGTCGGTGGCGACGAAGACGTATTTCGTACCTATGAACAGATTTTTCGTGATGCCTCGGTCGATCATGGGTATGCGCATTTTGGCAAATCGGGAGCCGGCCATTTCGTAAAAATGGTTCATAACGGAATCGAATACGGCATGATGCAAGCCCTTGCCGAAGGGTTCGCGATCCTTAGGCATTCGGGCTTCAATCTCGATCTGGAAAAGGTCGCTGACCTGTACAACCACAGGAGCGTTATTGAATCGCGGCTGGTAGGGTGGCTCAAGGCTGCCTATGAAAAATACGGCGAAGACCTCGAGGGGATATCAGGTGCGGTTGCCCAGAGCGGAGAGGCTACTTGGACCATAGATGCCGCGAAGGAGTTGGGAAGCCCTGTGCCCATCATCAAGGGCGCACTTGACTTTCGTCTCCAGTCGCAGTCAAACCCCAGCTATATCGGACAGATCGTTTCAGCCCTCAGGAATCAATTTGGCGGCCACGAGGTGAAGGCATCTGCGGAAGAAGTAGAGAAAAGGGGAAAAAGAAAAATTGCCTGAACTGGCAGAAGGGGGGAATGGCATGAGACCTCAAAAACTCAAAACAAGGATATTTTTAGACGGCGGGGATCCCGAAGAAACGAAAGAAATTAGAAGTTCCCTGGGGTTTCTCGACGGTCAAACGACAAATCCGACGCTGATCTCGAAGAATCCTGAAGCAATAAAAAGGTTAGAGCGCGGAGAGACATTCGGTGCCGAAGAAATACTGGAGTTTTATCGGGGGGTTGTAACAGAGCTGTGCGGGTTGATACCGGGAGGATCGGTCTCGGTAGAGGTTTACGCCGACGTAACGACTGAGGCCGATACGATGCTGAAGCAGGCAAAAGACATGTTCTCCTGGATCGCAAATGCGCATGTCAAATTTCCGACGACCCGGGAAGGGCTTAAAGCAGCAGGGTGGGCTGTACAAGCGGGAATGCGCGTCAACATGACGCTCTGTTTCTCGCAGGAACAGGCTGCGGCCGTATATACGGCAACGCGGGGCGCGAAGAAGGGACAGGTATTCGTGTCGCCATTCGTCGGGAGGCTTGACGACCGCGGTGAAAACGGCATGGACGTGATCGCCAATATCCTTCGCATGTACGCGCAGGGCGACGGCCATGTGGAAGTCCTTACCGCGAGCGTGCGGAACATCGAGCACTTGCTGTACGCCCTAAAACTGGAGTCAGATATTGTTACGGCGCCCTTTGAAGTTTTGAAAACCTGGCGAGAAAAGGGGATGCCACTGCCCGGAGAAACTTACCACTACGACGCAGAACAGTTAAAGCCTATTCCGTACAAAGAGATAAAACTCGACAAAAAATGGGAAGACTACGATATCCGGCATGAACTTACAACAAAGGGCATGGAGCGGTTTTCCGAGGATTGGAAAAGGTTGGTAAAACCGGCAAAAAGGAAGATAGCCTGATCATGGATGACAATGCCGATCAAATGGGTACAGGGTTGGAAATGCCCGAAGCTGGTTTTGCGGCGGAGTATCACCGGATTGAGAATTGTGAGGTGGAGGTTCCACGGCCCGCGGGACTGATTATTTTCGGAGCTTCGGGAGACCTGACGCGGAGGAAGCTTTTGCCGTCGCTGTATCGGCTTTTTAAAAGCACGATGCTCTCACGTCAGTTTTTCATTCTGGGTACCAGCCGTATCAAGATGACGACCGAACAATTCCGCGGGGGCATGCGGGACGCGGTTAGAGCCGCGCTTCCTCGCGATTTTGAGGAGAACCAGTGGAAGGACTTTGAGAGCCATCTCTACTATTCCACCTTCGATTACGAGAACTTGGCATCATACACGGTCGATCTTGTCGACATCCTCCCCAGACTGGAGAGTAAACACAAGACAGCGGGTAATCGCATTTTTTATCTGGCCATACCGCCGACGGTCTTTGAAAACGTGATTCATAATCTCGCCGCTGCAGGGCTATCGCGTGAGGAAAAGGGCTGCAGCCATATCGTGATCGAGAAACCTTTCGGACATGATCTCGCATCGGCGCGTAAATTGAACCAGCTTGTACATACCCATTATAAAGAAAATCAAATATTCCGCATTGATCACTACCTCGCCAAAGAGACGGTGCAGAACATTTTGATGTTCCGGTTCGCGAACTCTATTTTCGAACCGCTCTGGAACCGCCGGTATGTAGACCATGTGCAGATTACGGCCACTGAAACCATTGGCGTAGAGCATCGAGCAGGTTATTATGAAGGAGCAGGTGTGCTCCGTGACATGTTTCAGAACCACATGTTCCAACTGTTGAGCCTCATTGCCATGGAGCCGCCTGCGATGTTCGTCGCCGACCGTGTGCAGGATGAAAAGGCAAAAGTCTTGCGATCCCTAAGACACCTATCCCTTGATAAACTCACCGATGAACTCGTGGTCGGCCAGTATGCCAAAGGTATGGTTGAGGGCCGCGAAGTTGCCGGTTACCCCCAGGAACAGGGCGTCATAGAGGCTTCTCAAACGCCTACCTTCGCAGCAATGCAATTGTTTGTCGATAACTGGCGCTGGCATGGCGTTCCTTTTTATCTCCGCTCAGGCAAGCGGCTCGCAGCCCGGAAAACGGAAATTGCCGTTCAATTCCGGGAAGTACCGCACTCCATGTTCCCTGATTCGGTTAGCGGTCCCATTGAGCCGAACTCTATCGTTTTAAAGATACAACCAGACGAGGGCATGAGCCTCACATTCCAGACCAAGCAGGCAGGCACCAAGATCTGTTTGAACCCTGTGGAGATGAAATACGATTACCCTCGCGGTGTGGCACTTGACGCCTACGAATGGGTTCTGCTGGACTGCATGCTCGGCGACCACATGCTCTTCATGCGCGAAGACAGCGTGGAGCTTGCGTGGTCAGCGCTTACCCCGGTGCTTGATGCCGTTGATTCGGGAAAAGGGGTACCACTCGCGCTGTATCCTGCCGGAACGGATGGGCCTAATGAGGCACTCCGTCTTCTAAGAAGAACCGGACGCTCCTGGAGGCCTTTGTGAATGGCCGCAGCAACGTACGGATCTCGGTATTCGATGACCTTAAATCCCTGAGCAATGGCGCAGCGGAATTATTTCGATCTCTTGCACATACGGCAATTTCTGTAAAAGGAAGATTTGCTGTCGCCCTTTCCGGCGGCACAACTCCCCGCCTCTTGTACACGCTGCTCGGATCAGCACCCTATCGAAACACTATTGACTGGCCCCGCGTTCACCTATTCTGGGCAGATGAGCGATGCGTGCCGGCAGATCATCCTGCAAGCAACTATGGGCTGGTCTGCGACACCTTATTGGAGAGCATTCCCCTTCCAGGGAGCAATGTACACAACGTGCAAGGCGAGGCTGACCCCGAAGAGGCGGCCCGTGCCTACGAACAGATCATCAAGGCATTCTATGGCACGGCCACTATCCCGAGCTTTGACCTTATCATATTGGGAGTCGGCGTGGACGGTCATACGGCATCGCTTTTTCCCGGATCGGTGTCGATCCTTGAGGCTGCCCGGATGGCCATTCCCGTATATCTAGAAGATCCTCAGGTAAACCGTGTTACGCTCACGATGACGGTCATCAATCATGCATCTCATGTACTTTTTCTTGCGTCAGGAAGAGCCAAAGCGAGCGTGCTCCAAAATATCCTTTATCAGGGCAATTCCAAAGGCTATCCGGCGGGACTGGTCTTACCCGAGAACGGAACCGTTACGTGGTTTCTCGATAGGGAAGCCGCGGGAAGGTGACCCATGCTGCTCCTAGGAATGCATTGTCCTATAAGGGTTTCTGCCACGAGAGGCATATTTTTATGCTATGATTAGCATGAGATAGCGTCCACAACGGAAAGGAGGTGAAACAGGATGAAGAAGGCTTTGAGCAAAGAGGCTCTCGCAAGAGAAGCTGCATACTGGACCGCACAGAAGCATCTCGATAAGCAGAATCCTGGCACGGTATGCCGCAAATGAAAAGGCTGAAAGAGCTAAAGTTGCTGGTCAGCAACGCAACCAAAGCGGCAGATATGGTTGACGCGAACCAGTGCTTCAGCGTTCAGCAGCGAACGCCATATCTGCCCGTCTCTCTTTTTCTTGGATCACAATCGCATCATCAAGAATATAATCGCAGTTTGGTCTCGTTTTATCGTCCTTATGGCAACCAATAATCCCTACGAGTTTTTTATCCAGTGGCATTTAACGGAAAACTGTAACCTCCGATGCAAGCACTGTTACCAGGGCGAGCGGAATACCGAAGAACTACCGCTCACTGAAATGAAACGAGTGGTCGGTGAAGTGTCTGACATGATCAGGGACTGGTCTGATACCTACGGAGTTGCATTTTCTCCAAGCATGAATATTACCGGCGGCGAGCCGTTCCTGAAAAAAGGTCTCTTCGAGTTTCTTGGAGAAAGCAAGCAGCATGGATTCAAAACGTACCTTCTCACCAACGGCACCCTCGTAAGCCGGGATCGGGCTGGGAGACTTCGTGATATCGGCGTCGATGGAGTTCAGGTAAGCATTGAAGGCCCGGAGGATGTCCATGATACGATTCGCGGCAAGGGGAGTTTCCGCGCATCAACAGAGGGCATCGAGTGCCTCGTCGGTGCAAAACTTCCCGTTACGCTGAACGTCACGCTTTCCGCCATCAATGCTTCGACAGTGAAACAAGTTATTGCTTTCTGTGCGCAGGTAGGAGCGCAACGGGTCGGATTCTCCCGCCTGGTGCCCTACGGACAAGGCAGATCCTTGCTCTCCCAGATGCTGAGCAGGGAGCAGGTACGGGACCTCTATGAAACAGAATTATCGCTTGAGTATGACGATATAGAAATCGTGACAGGAGACCCGGTCGCGTCACAAATGCGGGAGAAAACGAACGACGATGCCGGCAATGTTGCAAGCAGCGGATGTTCGGCAGGTGTATCCGGTTTGACTATACTTCCTAATGGAACTGTAATGCCCTGCAGGAGACTGCCCCTCTTTATCGGCAACGTGACGAAAGATTCTCTCCGAGAAATCTGGTCAACGTCCCCAGTACTCGATGCGCTCCGGGATCGGAGCAAATACAAGGGCAGGTGCCGTACCTGCAACCGGTGGGCGAAGTGTAGGGGCTGCCGGGCTATTGCCTATGCCTATGCATGCTCACAGGGCCTTGAAGATTTCCTTGCAGAAGACCCGCAGTGCTTTATTGAAAGTTGAAAGCTGGTTTGTATGAAAGCACTCGTTACCGGCGGTACGGGATTCATCGGAAGCAAGGTTGTCGATTTGCTCGTGGAAAACGGCCATACCGTCCGCCTCTTCGCACGTAAGGATACACTTCCCGTTCAGCTCGCAGGAAAAGAGGTATCTGTCTTTCGCGGGGACCTCCAAGATGCCGGCTCGGTCGTGAATGCAATGGCGGGGATGGATGTCTTCTATCATATCGGTGAAGTGAGGAACATATCCCCCCTCGCAGCGAAGAAGAACGTGCAGCTAGTGGAAAAGATACTCGGCCACATTGATAAATCAGGAATAAAGCGCTTCATCTTCATTAGTTCATTGACAGTGGCAGGCATTCCCTCGACGATTCCGGCCTCGGAAGAGACAAAACCGAAGCTTGTCCCCGAGGAGCATTACACCGCTTATAAGAAACAGTGTGAAGAAATTCTTGCATCGCAGACAGCGGTAGAGTACGTCATCATTAGGCCTGGCGTGGTTTACGGCTCCGGCTCACGGTACCTCGGAAGTTTAGTTGCTGCCGTAGCTCGATTCGGACCGCTTGGCTTCCCCTTTATCGGAAAAGGAAACAATGTCGCGCCACTCATTCATGTGAAAGACCTTTCCCAAGCCATTTATCTCGCGGGTGTGAGGAGGGAGGCCGCGGGTCAGACATTCAATATTACCGATGGCTTAACTCACAGCTGGTATGATTTTTTCAAGACCATTGCCGTTTCACTCGGGAAAAAATTCAAACTTTTATCCGTTCCGACCATCGTGCTCAGTGCCCCATCGAAAATTATAGATTTTTTTGGAGATCTTTTTCATATGAAATTTAGCATGAATATCTATGTGCAGTACGTGACTTCTGACCTTCTATTTCTCAACGATAAGGCCAGACACCTGCTCAACTGGGAACCTGCATATACCCTGGAACAGGGCGTCGAGGAATTGGTCCGTGCCTATCAGAGGAAAGAGCATTAAAAAAAGCCGCGGCAAGGAGGAAAGGATGGAAACACTGGAGGCGATCTTTTCTCGCAGGAGTATCCGGCTCTACACGCCGAAGCCCGTGTCCCGTGTAGTAATCGAGGATATTCTGAGAGCGGCCATGAGCGCCCCATCGGCGGGCGGCGAACGGCCGTGGCATTTCATCGTCGTGACGGACCAAGCGATCCTTGATGAGATCCCGAAGTTTCATCCTTATGCTGGAATGCTGAAACAGGCTCACGCAGCCATCCTCGTCTGCGGCGATCCGACGCTAGAAAAATTCAAAGGATACTGGGTGCTTGACTGCGCTGCGGCGACGCAGAATATGTTACTCGCCGCTCATGCAAAAGGGCTCGGCTCAGTCTGGTGCGGTGTATATCCGACGGAGGACCGCGTCATAAATCTTCGGCGGTTGTTGCATCTGCCTGAACACATCGTGCCATTTTCTCTCATCCCGCTCGGGTTCCCGGCGGAGGTCAAGTCCGCACAGGACCGCTTCGACGGGTCACGGGTCCATGAGAATGGCTGGTGACCCGCAATAACTGGGATAGGGGGAAATCCATTTGGGCCATGAGGAGAAAAAAGGACCATGGATCCTGGCAATCCCAATGCATGCACGGCGAGGGGTCCATATAAAGGCGAATGAATTTTGATTCGCACGCAAAAAAGTGATCGCATGGAGCGAGCATATGAGCGGCCTAATCATGGTGCCATTAGGCATGACGGCTTGAACGTTATCGTTTTCGTGCCGCTTACAAGAGTACACCTAAGGAGATGATAATGCGGCAGGTCCTAGAGCAATAATTGTCAGTGATGACGTGCACTTTGCAAGAGGATGCCCCGGTTGACAAAAATTCGTTGACACAAAAATCCTTTGCCGTTGACAAGGGTTAGGTTGTATGCTATCTTCAGAAGGTATCCCTGAGTTCTTTTGGATTTGCTTATGGTGTCATATTTATTTTGAAATATCAGAATAGAGGAGGATTTATTATGAGCAGACAACGTATGTACGTCCCAGTTATCATGTTGGCGAGTATTCTTGTTCTCTGGGGCTGTCCCAAGAAGGCTGAAGTAACTACTGCGCCTGAACAACAGAAGCAAGCCGCACCGTCCGTCGCGCCTGCCCAGGAGGCGCCTGCGGTTGAACAAAAAGCCGAGCCACTGAAGGAAGAAGCCAAGCCGGAAGAACCCAAAGAACGTGCAGCAGCCGTATCGGCCGGCCTGCAGCCGATCTATTTCGATTTCGACAAGTCTTTTATCAGAAACGATGCACGGTCCACCATGCAGGCCAATGCCGAATGGCTTAAAGCAAACCCCAATGTAAAGATCCGGATAGAAGGGAATTGCGACGAACGCGGCACCAAGGAATACAACCAGGCCCTTGGTCAGCGGCGTGCAACGAGTGCAAAGAAGTATCTTACCGATCTGGGGATATCGGCAAAACGAATCACGCTTATCAGCTACGGCAAGGAAAAGCCCATCTGTTCGGAGCATACCGAAGAGTGCTGGCAGAAAAACCGCAGAGACGATTTCGTGGCTGCGACGGAGTAAGCAATCGAGCTTCATGAAACAGGGGGAGAACCGGAGATGCGGGAGAATATCCCCGCATTCTCTTTTCCTCCTCAGCTTCTCCCCGATGCCATTTCCCGTTTATCGCCGCTGTAGAAGGAATTCGTACGAGCCTTATGACAACCAAACCCTTCATCGCTACTTTAGGTATTCTCATGCTGTTGGTCGCCTGTGCCCCTCAGGCCGAACTCGTCAGAACGCAATCCGAGATGAACGATTTGCGCCAGGATGTGAAAACCAACAAGACACTTGTTCAGGACCTCCAGAAACAGATTGACCACGACATCATGAAGCGTCTCGATGTGCTCGATGCAAATGTCAAGGGTTCCACGGATGTGCAGAAGGTCATGGCAGATTACGGCGCCAAAACTGATGAGCTCACGACGGATTTGCAATTACTTCAGGGCAAGCTTGAGGAGAACAATTTTCGCATCGCGGAATTTGCCCAGAAACTGGACGATCGGTCAGTCAAAATCGCAGAACTTTCAGCACGGATTGATGAGCTTGAGACAAAAGTAAAGATGCAGAGTACGGGGACATCGACCGTCTCGACCGGACAGACACCAACGGCGATGGGCGGGGAGAAGGCCTCCTCTGAAAAGATGACTGAGCCTTCCGAAGCCTATCGACAGGCGAAAAGCGATTATGACAAGGGGAATTTCGACCTTGCTCTCGCCGGCTTTCAGAATTATATCGTACAGTTTCCCAATACCAGCATGATTGATAATGCGCAATACTGGATCGGTGAATGCCTGTATTCGAAGAAAGAGTATAGCAAAGCGATTGACGCTTTTCTCAAGGTCATCAAAAACTATCCTAAGAGCGAAAAAGTAGCAGGTGCTAAGCTCAAGATCGGACTCTCGTACATTAACGAGAAAAATTACATCAAAGCAAAGGAGTATTTGCACAAAGTCATCAAGGAGCATCCATCTTCCACTGAAGCCGAAATTGCCAAGGACCGGCTTGCCAAAATTGAGAGGTAGCGCACAGCATAGCCGTAAATCCCATCCCCCCCCTTTTTTGCCCTCTCTACCGCCTTATGCACATCCACGCCACACGAGCATGAATGCTTTGGATTTACTGGGCGCCGTATAGTATATCGGCGTTCTGTATCAAATACTACATCTACTACAGCAAGCGATTCACAAAAAGCTATCATAGTTAGTCTTCCTGATCATAACAATCTGATTTACAAGAATAAATTACTCCTTGTGTGATGGTCTGAACATTGCAGTCATGAAGGTGAGGAGGTTCGCAATGTGGATTCAGTTGGTCGTCCTGATCTTCGTGGTTCTCTTCGAGCCTTCGGTTTCATGCGCCGATGATTCCCTCATCACGCTAAAAGACCTCGTGCAGGAAGCGCTCAACAATAACCCAGAAATACACATGGCGGAAAAGAGGGTTGAGTCCGCCGAACAAAAGAAGTCTCTGGCGTCGGCACTGCCGGACCCCATGATCGGCTACATGGTGCAGAACGTCGGATCTCCCGGACCGTGGACCGTAGGCGTGCAAGATATGAGCATGCAGGGCGTGGTCTTTACGCAAGAGATCCCATTTCCCGGCAAGTTGGAGACAAAAGGACGTATTGCGGGTAAAGAAGAGGAGCGGACGGAACAAGGTGCACGCGAAACGAAGCTCAAAGTATTGAACAACTTAAGGTCAGCCTACTATGAATATTTTCTTGCCTTTAAATCCGCCGAGATTCTGGACCAGACTAAGGAGATCTTGAAAAACTTTCAGCGAATTGCCGAAACACGCTATGAGACAGGCCAAGGAATGCAGCAGGATGTTATTCGCGCTCAGCTCGAGGTCTCCATGATCCTGGACAGGCTTGCAGAAGAGGAACAGCAAAAAGAAGCACAAGCGTCGGTCATCAACAGCCTCGTGGGACGCAATCCGTTGGCTCCTCTAGGCAGGCCTGATGAACTTCCAAGGAAGACGCCCGCTGTTTCCGTCGACGAACTGGCTGCCATGGCGTTGGAGCATTCCCCGATGCTACAAGGGAAACAACGAATGGTGGCGCAAAGCAGAGAAGAGCTTTCGCTAAGCCGCAGGGAATACCTACCCGACATGGTGGTCTCCGGCGGCTGGTTTACCCGTGGCGAAAAAACAGACGTATGGCAGGCAAGTGTGATGTTCAAAATTCCGCTCTACTTTTGGAATACTGCAACGGGAGTGAATGCTGCGACCGCTGACCTCAGCGCCGCGCGCTATGAGTATGATGCCGAGAGGCTTGCGACGTTGGCCCAGGTTCGTGACCTCTATTCCAAGGTGAAGACGGCCGAGCATCACATCCAACTCTATGAAGCGGGGATCATTCCACAGGCGAAGCTGTCGCTTCAGTCTGCTACATCGAATTATCAAGTGGGGAAGACCGATTTTATGACGCTGCTCGAAAGCGAGAACATGTTCTTAAAGTACCAGCTCATGGAGCAGGAAGAGCTGGTGAACCTGAATAAGACCATGTCCATGCTCGGCGAGATAACGGGAGAAGAGCATGAAAATTAAATTTTGCGGAATGTTTCGCAAACGACAAAGGGGCCATGCGTACTGCCGACCGGGAAAAGGATCCTCCTTTCTCGCTGTATTTGGTGCAGCATGCGTATTGGTTCTGATAGGCCTAACAGTATCGGCCCAGGAGCAGAGTGCCGAACGTGTGAAGCAGGCCAACCCTCCCGTCATTACGATCAGCCCGGACAAGGTCCAGCTCATCGGGGTGCGCACGGCTGTTGCGGCCTTACGATCGGTGGACAAACAGATACGCACAGTGGGCAAGATCGAGCCTGACGAGACCCGTCTCGCTTTCGTGAATACCAAGGTCGCCGGCTGGGTGAAGAAGCTCTATGTCGACTACACCGGCAAGGAGGTCACGAAGGGCCAACCTCTGCTGTCGCTTTACAGCCCCGACCTCGTTACAGCACAGGAAGAATACCTTATCGCGCTTCGATCCGCGAGTCATGGCCAGCATGAGGCGGGCGACATGCAGGAGGTGGAAGCTTCCCGCAACGACCTCCTTGAGTCTGCCAAACGGCGGCTACTGCTGTGGGACATCTCGGAAGCGCAGATTGCCGAACTTGGACAGATCGGTAAGCCCCAGACCGAGATGATCATCGATGCGCCGCTCAGCGGTATTGTACTCGAAAAGATGGTTCTCGAAGGAGGTTATATTACTCCAGGCATGAACCTTTATAAAATAGCCGACCTTTCGTCAATCTGGATCATGGCTGACATCTACGAGTATGAAGTGCCGCTGATCAAAGTAGGTCAAACCGCGCTGGTTACCCTGCCGTACTATGCCGGCCAGAGCTATCGTGCAACCGTAAGTTATATCTATCCATCCTTGGACCCGGTGAGCCGGACGGTCAAGGTGCGGCTGTCAATGAAAAATCCCAGTCTCATGTTGAAACCCGAGATGTTTGCGAATGTTGAGATCACGGTCTCCTCGGGCTCAAAGCTGGTGATTCCGCGAGAAGCAGTTATTGATTCGGGAACGCGCCAGATCGTGTATGTCGAAAAAAAACCCGGATTATATGAGATGCGCAACGTGACCGTTGGACAACGCGGCGAGGATTATGTCGAAGTCCTGACGGGCATCAAAAGAGGGGAGCGCGTCGTCACTTCCGGTAACTTCCTCATCGATTCGGAGAGCCAGTTAAGGTCGGGACAATAGAATTTCTGATCGAAAATTGCCAGATGGATTGAGACTACAATAAGAGATTTAGAAATAACGTTCAATATGCGATCGGCCAGTGGAAAGAGATACTAAGACAACTTATGTTATCCAAAATCATAGAAATTTCAGCGCACAATAAATTCATCGTTTTTCTGATCGTAGGTTTCCTTACCCTGTGGGGGATTTGGGCAGTGTATCATACACCGCTCGATGCCGTCCCGGACCTTTCGGACGCCCAAGTGATCGTGTACACCAATTGGACGGGCAGGAGCCCGGACTTGGTCGAGGACCAGATCACCTATCCCATCGTTTCGACGCTGCTTGCGGCGCCAAAAATTCGTGCGGTGCGCGGTAAATCCTTTCTCGGCACGTCCTTTGTCTATGCCATCTTTGAAGACGGCACTGACATATACTGGGCTAGGAGCCGGGTGCTTGAATATCTTCAGGGTGTCCAGGGCAAACTGCCTCCGGGTGTCACCCCCCAGCTCGGGCCTGACGCTACCGGCGTGGGATGGGGATTCCAATATGCCTTGGAGGATGAAAGCGGGAAATACGATCTTTCCCAGCTCCGATCGCTTCAGGATTGGACTCTTAAGTACGCAATTGAGTCAGTGCCCGGCGTTTCCGAGGTGGCGAGCGTGGGGGGATTCGTGAAACAGTACCAGATCGCCGTGGACCCGAACCGGCTCGCGGCGTACAGGCTTCCCCTCTCTAAAGTCATGGACGCCGTTAGACGCAGTAACCGAGATGTGGAAGGCAGGGTCGTGGAATGGTCTGGTAGGGAGTACATGGTCCGCGGCCGCGGCTACCTCCATGACAAGTCGGACATCGAGAAGATTGCCGTGGGCACGAACGAGAAAGGAACACCCATACTGCTCCGCGACGTGAGCGAGGTCCAGCTCGGTCCGGAGATCCGGCGAGGCGCTTCTGACCTGGACGGAAAAGGCGAGACCGTAGGCGGCATTGTTGTAGTCCGCTTCGGGGAGAACGTCCTCAGCGTGATCGAGCGGGTAAAAGCAAGAATTAAAGAGTTGCAGCCGTCCCTTCCCGAAGGGGTCAAGATTGTAACTACCTATGACCGATCCGAGCTTATTCACCGCTCTGTAGACACGCTCCGTGAAGAAGTGATCAAACTCGGCATTGTCGTAAGCGCGGTTTGTATCGTCTTTCTCTTCCATCTTCCTAGCGCTCTTGTTGTTATTCTGACCTTGCCCGTCTCGATCCTGATCTCCTTCATCTGCATGTATTATCTCAAGATCAGCTCGAACATCATGAGCCTGGGCGGCATCGCCATAGCAATTGGCGCCATGGTAGACGCTTCTATCATCATGGTCGAGAACGCGCATAAAAAGCTTGAAGAGTGGGAGAAGGGCGGGATGGTCCATGGCTCGCGCGTCGATGTGATCATCAACGCTGCAAAAGAGGTTGGACCCTCTCTCTTTTTTTCGCTCCTGGTGATCACGGTTGGTTTTCTGCCGATCTTCACCCTCGAGGAACAGGCAGGCAGACTGTTCAAGCCCTTGGCGTACACCAAGACGTTTGCCATGCTCTTTGCGAGCTTTCTCGCGATCACGCTGACACCGGTCCTGATGACCCTTTTCATCAGGGGAAAGATCAGGCCTGAGGACAACAATCCTATCAGCCATATTCTCACAAAAATTTACCACCCCGTTGCGGTCTTTGCACTCCAGTACCGGAAGTTCGTCATTGTCGCCGCGATCATCATTATGCTCGTCACGGTATTTTCCTTTACCAAGCTGGGTTCGGAGTTCATGCCGCCGCTTTACGAGGGCACGCTCCTGTTCATGCCATCATCTGTGCCTGGTGCCTCTATCACGACCATGAGCGAGGTGCTCCAAGCGGAGGACCGCATCATCAAAGAGTTCCCCGAGGTGGAGCGCGTCTTCGGCAAGGCAGGCAGGGCCGAGACGCCCACCGATCCGGCACCGCTTGAGATGGTCGAGACCAATATAACCTTAAAGCCCATGAGCCAATGGCGGCCACAGTACAGGAAATGGGAAGATCTTCGCGATGACATAGATACCGACCTCGCCATGCCCGGCGTAGCAAACACCTGGACCATGCCGATCATCGGCAGGATTGACATGCTGGCGACAGGCATCCGGACGCCCTTGGGCATCAAGATATTCGGCCCCCATCTCGACGGAATCGAGCGCATCGGACTCGATCTGGAACAGACCCTTCGCACCGTCCCGGGTACGCGCAGTGTCTATGCAGAGCGGGCCAACACCGGCTACTTTCTTGATTTCGACATTAACCGCGACGAAATCAGCAGATACGGTCTCACGGTCGAGGATGTGCAGGAAGTGATGGAGTCTGCCATCGGTGGCATGAACCTGACGACGACGGTCGAGGGTCGGGAACGGTACCCGGTGAACATCCGCTACGGCCGAGAACTCCGGAACAACATCGAGAAGCTTCAACGAGTGCTGGTACCGACGGGGGGCGGTGCCCAGATCCCGCTGGGTCAGCTTGCAGACGTCAGGGTAACTCGCGGCCCTGGAATGGTTCAGAGCGAGGGAGGGAGGCTGACCGCCGCGGTGACATTGGGCATTGAAGGAAGCGATTACGGCGGCTACGTGCAGAGAGCCAGCAGGAAGATTGCCGAGAAGGTGAAGATTCCTCCGGGATACACAATTCGGTGGAGCGGGCAGTATGAATATATGGAGAATGTCAAAGCCAAACTCTTCTACGTGATTCCGCTCACGCTGCTGATCATTATCGTGCTTATCTATCTCAACACGAAATCGCTTACCAAGACCATGATTGTGCTGCTGGCAGTTCCCTTCTCGCTTGTGGGTACGGTCTGGTTCCTCTCTCTTTTGGGTTACCACATGAGTGCTGCGGTTTGGGTAGGAGTGATCGCCCTTGCGGGCCTCGATGCTGAAACGGGCATTGTGATGCTGCTCTATCTCGACTTGTCATACAACCGGTGGTACCAGGAAGGAAGGATCAATGCACTCCATGACATCGAGGCCTCGGTGATGGAAGGAGCAGTGAAAAGAATCAGGCCCAAGATCATGACAGTGTCAGTGATTCTCGCGGGCCTCGTGCCAATCATGTTCTCGAGCGGCACTGGCGCGGACGTGATGAAGCGTATCGCAGCGCCTATGATCGGCGGTGTGGTGACATCGACGATACTGGAGCTGATCATTTATCCCGCGATTTATGTGATCTGGAAGGAGAGAGCGCTGAGGAGTACGGCAGACAGCAGTCAGTGAGGAGGACGCAGGTGCGCGAGAGAGGGAAACATCGATTAAGCCTGCGCATGAGGTATCCCGAATACTGCATCTGCTCCCTTATTTTGACTTTGGCGCCCGCGCAGCATCATAGCGTTTCAAGTAGTCGCCGGTCATGCGATCTGGATCACAGGAAAGGGCATTGGCATAAAGCGTCAGAAATCCCCGTGTATAGGCGCGGACCGGAAGTCTCAGGAAGTTCTCCTGCTCGATCATTTCTAGGTATCGGACACTCAGCTTTGTGGCATCCGCAACATCCCGGAGGCTCAGCCCGCGCTGTTCTCGAAGCGCCTTGATGGCGGCACCGGAAAACTCGGTAATGAATTGAGATACGAGGGCGACTTTTTCCGGCGGGGCTGGTGTCTCTTGTACCTGCGCCTGAGAGGGTTCCGCGCTGACCCGGGAATTATAGTCCAACGGCAGCGAGAGCGCTGGTTGTGCCGGCTGCTGCTTATATGTCGCTGGCTGGGGAGGCGGCGTTGGTTCCGGAAAATCGTTCTGATGTCTTAATAGCTCATCGTACCGTTTTCGATTGTCTTCGTATATGAGGGTACGATAAGCTTCTTCGATTCGCTGGTGGATGGCTGTCGTCTCATCGGCGCTGAATAATGAATACAGCGCGGTGGAGTTTGGCTCGTAGATCCTCCGGACGCGTTCGTATGCCTTATGGATCTCCTGCGAGGTGGCCGTGGGGCTAACCTCCAGCAGTTCGTAGTAATTCAGGTTTTCAATTTTTTTGAGCATGAGGGTATCCTCTCTCAACACCGGAAGAGGCAAAAAGTGATTGCATCACAAAAATACAATAGTACGAAGTAGTTCATGTGGCTACTTCGGGTTTGGGTAATACGCTGAAACTTATCGGGCTCGATGGTGTCTTGGTGCCTTCTCGGAAGATATTTTTTAAAACAGCATGCTTGCTGTGAGCTGTTCTTTTCGGAGCAGGTTATGGACAATGCGCTCAATACACCGTGATGGGCGGGAATAGGGATATTCAATGGCCAGAGGCCGTTTGCTCCGGATCGACTGCCAGACGCAATCATCATATTCCACATAACCCAGGTACTCAAGACTGATGCCGAAGTATTTGTGGCATGCACTCTTCATCGAGAATCCGATCTGGATATCATTTTTGGTCCGCACCTGATTCACGACCAGTTTGGGCTTGAACTTGAGCACTTCAAGCTCGAGGATCTCGCCGACTTCCTGTTCCATCATTTTCACGCGCTCGATAAGGTCGTAAGGAGTCCGGATACCCATCGCGTTCTTCTGGTCCATAGCGGCATCGATCACATCCTTGATGTTCTGGTTCGCCACGACTTTTTTGAACCTTCGGTAAAAAGCGCTCTTGATAAAGCGATACGCATTCTCAATCGCGGTTGGTTCAGGCAGAACGACCAGAATGCCGTGGTCAGAGAAAAGGAAAAAATCGAGGATATTAAACGACGTGCCCGCTCCGAGGTCAAGAAGGATATAGTCCGCATCGAGCGTTTCGAGATGCCGGAGAAGCCTCGCCTTCTGGGCGAAATTGGGATTAGCCGCATCAAGGAAGTCCTGTGCACCGCTGATGAGGCTGAGGTTCGGGATGGGCGTGTTGATGATCACGTCCTGAATGTTTTCCACACGCCGGTTCAGGAAATCGGAGAGCGTCATTTCCGGGACGCCAAGGCCGAGGGTCGTATGAAGGTTCGCACCGCCAAGGTCAGCATCCACAAGGAGGATCTTTTTTTTCAGGCGCGATAGATGAATACCGATATTGCCGGTGATCAGGCTTTTACCGATCCCGCCTTTGCCGCCGCCGATGGCCCAGATCTCTTTCTTCCGCAGGGCATCCTGGATGTCGATCATCCCGCCACATTCTCCTCGGTCGCGTCCACAGCAACCGGCTTCGTTCCCGACGCCGTACTTCCTGCACCATCTCCTGTTTCAACGGACTCTCCTGCCACAGATTCCTCAGGGGCCGCTGCGCCGTCTAGTGAACCATCTGTTCCGTCAAGAGGGACTTCTTCCATGACCTCTTCCCCGGCTTCAAGCTCCTGGAACTCCTTGAGCGTTGGCAAGGCCGAGAGATCCTTCAGTCCGAAGTACTGGAGAAACTCCGAGCTGGTACCGTACAGGAGGGGTTTGCCCGGTACGTCCTTCTTGCCAACGATTTTCACGAGACGGCGTTCCATGAGGTTTCGAATGATGCCCCCGATGTTTACACCGCGTATCGCTTCAACTTCTGTTCGGGTGATAGGCTGCTTATATGCCACGATTGCCAGTGTTTCCAGAGCCGGCCTCGATAATTTAGCTGAGACTTTTACGGCCTTGAACTTCCGGATCCATGCAGCGTTCTCCGGTCTCGTTGCAAATTGATACCCGCCGGCTACTTCTGCCAGCGTTATCCCCGCGCTCCTGTCGTCGCACTCCTGTTTGATTGTGTGGAGCGTCGCTTCGATCTGGTCTTTCGTCACTTCTTCAAAGATGCCTTTGAGTCTGTCTACGGACAGGGGATTTCCCGCGATGAAGAGGAGTGCTTCAATAGCAGATTTCAATTGCCTATCTTCCAATATAAGCCCCTTACGTCAAATCAGATTTTACAACCATGCACAGCGGTCACGGAGAACAACGGTGATCCAAACGGCTGTTCGCCATTCCCCGTGAAAATATGGTACCCTAGAGCATCGATGCATCGCCAAGCCTTCCGAGGGCAACTTTAGCGTTCATCTTAATGTCGATATCGTTCGTCGATTCCATGATCTGCCGAATCTTGGGAATCGCCTCTTTTACGATGTCGGGGTTCGAGCTGCCGATATTGCCGAGGGCAGCTACGGCGTTCTTGACCGCGTTTGGATGGCCGCTATCCAGGTATTTTATCAACCGGGGCACCAGGCTAGCCACTTCCCGGGGATAATGCAGGCCGATGGCGCCCAAGGCGAAGAGCACGCCGCCGCAAGTGGCTTCTTTCGAGAATTCGAGCACTTCTACGAGTTTAGGCAGGATCCCGCGGATCAGCTCGGGTGCGTTGATTCCGACTTTACCCAGCGCATGGGCCGCTGCCTCGCGCTCATCATCGTCCCCTGTTTCCAGCATCTGAATCAGACGAGGAACCGCGTCCCTGACCAGGTCCGTATGAGCGAAGCCGATGTTGCCCAAAGCATAGGCAGCCTCCTGGCGGACAAGACTCTGCTCATGGTCCAGGAGAGCCTTCAATTTTGGCGCAGCTTTCGCCGCCGAATCCTTGAAGCTGAATCCCAGGTTGCCCACGGCGTTTGCAGCGTCGATTTTGATGAACATGTCCGGATCGTCCAGGAGTGCGATCAGGGTCGGCAGATGGGGCCGCGTATCGTTCGGGTAGTCAAAGCCGATCCGCGAGAGCAGGTTCAAAACGCCCGAGCGGACATCCCCGTTTTTTTCTGCAAGCAGTTCCACAAGGCTGCCGATGAGCGTCCTGTCTTCATACACAGCGGTTTCGATAGCGCCGAAATTTTTCTCCAATGCGAGAGTTTTGAGGTCAGGTTTCATAACATTAATCGTAACCACAGAGGAGCTCAGACAAAATGCGATAAGGATGCGTTCTTATCCTCTGCCGCAAGACAGACCTTCAGCTTAGCCGAACAGGCTCCCCGTGGCCGTGTCCCTGTCCTGTGTGTCATTCACGGACTTCATGATTCTGATGGCGCCGAACTGTTCGATCTGGAACGCCTTTACGACCCTCGTTTTGATCAGCTCCAAGAGTGCCAGGAACGTGCCGATGACTTGGGCTTTGGAGGTGCTCCCTTCGAAGAGATCGGAGAAGAGCAGGCTATCAACGATCTCTAGGCGGGAGAGGATCTGGGAGATCTTTTCCGTAATCGAGACTGCCTCGGCCGTAATCTCAAACTTGGCGTCGGGCACACGGGCCATTACGTCCTTGAGCGCCGCAAGCAGGTCGAAGAGGTGAAAATCGAACAGCAGCGGTTCGTCATCCGCAGCAGGCACATCGGGGGTGGCTTCCGCGGGTCTCGTGTACATCTGTGACCAGATTGTTTCCTTGTGTTCGAGGGATCCAGCTGCATCCTTGAAGCTTTTGTACTCAAGGAGGCGACGGATGAGCTCCGCCCGTGGATCGACGCCATCTTCATCGTTTTCGGGGTTCTCCGGCGGCGGCAACAGCATCTTGGATTTGATGTGCGTGAGCGTTGACGCCATGACCAGGAAATCACCAGCAATTTCCATGTCGAGGCTCTTCATGAGGTCGATATATTCGAGGTACTGCTGGGTAATGAGTGCGATCGGGATGGAGTAGATGTCGAGTTCGTGTTTTTTGATGAGATGAAGAAGAAGGTCCATCGGGCCTTCAAAAATCTCGAGTTTAATCTGATACGACATGGGTGGATAAGCCCTTCCGTGCATGGGCCGTACCGGTCCGTGCCATGAAGAATTATTACAGGGAAATTAGCGTTATTTGCCCGAAAAGTCAAGAGAAAAGGTTGCGATTGCTGATTTCGGAAAGTGAATTACGGATTATCCAAATAATATCTTATTCACTTATGCTATTCTTATCATAAAATTGAATCTGGTTGATATATAATGTAATAAGGAATGGGGAGTATCGAATGTCGGATGTGGCGAGCGGTTATTCTGAAAAAGAGCTCTTGCATATGATCCGCAAGTGGGTCCCTCACGAGCGTGTGCCCAAACGCCTGAAAGTGAAGGACACGGCGGATTTTTTCCGCGTGGACTATGACGATGTAGTCATCCTTGGTGCCCAGCCCTACTTTGTACGGAACAATGAGCGCGAGGGTAGGTTTGGTATTGATGATGAGCAAAAATTCTGGGTCAAGCGTGCCCGGAACCTCCTGACTGGCGAGATCAAGATATTGAAGTGGGTCTTCAAGGAACGGTTCCAGACAAAGATCGGGAATCTCGTATTTGAGTGCGTGCGCAGTCCGCAAAAGGAAGCACGGATCCTTGAATTGGTGACCGGCAGGCCGGAATTCATGCAAGGTAAAACGGTTCTTGACTCCTCCGGGAACCAGCTCCGCATCTTAGATTACATCAAGGGTAAGACACTTGGCCAGCTCACACTCGAAATGGGGAAGGACCACGAGGATTTTTTCTACAACTATTATCCTGCGCTGCTCGACGAATTCATTCAGACTGTCGAGGCGATCCGGTTTCTGCACGAGAACAACGAAAAACATGGCGATATCCGGCGCGACCACATCATCAAGGATCTCGCCACCGGCAGATACCGATGGATAGATTTTGATTTCAACTATCGACACGGCGAGAGCCGCTTCGGCTACGACCTCTTCGGACTCGGGAACGTCCTGCTTTTCATCACGGGCCGTGGGGATATCACGACATATCGACTTCTACGTGAGGCCCCGCACCTCCTCGACCGTATCACCGAAGACGACGTGAATATCGTGTTCCAAAACCGAGTGAACAATCTCAAAAAGATATATCCCTATCTATCGGAAAAACTGAACCGGGTGCTAATGCACTTTGCGATAAGCGCGCCGATTTATTATGAGGAGACAAAAGAATTGCTCGATGACCTGGGAGAGGCAAGGGAGGAATTGGGGCCAAAATGATTATTACTACTAGGGATGAAGAGGAAGTAGGAAATTGCTACAATTTGACAGTCTAGCCCCAATGCAGGCTTCAATGCTCTGCGGTCTCAGCGTTACCCGCGGTAAACATGTTGTATTTTTTAAGGAGACCAGCCATGCAATCCGAAAATGATTTCCAGATGAAAGAGAAACATCTCTTAATCGCCGTCGACGATTCGGAAAGCTCCCGTCGCGCCGTGATGTATGTGGCCGACTTTCTCGGGGGGTTTCCGGGATTCATGGTCACGCTCATCTCCATTGTTCCCGATCCTGAAGAGGATTTTTATGACTCCGAAGATGAGTTGAACGCCTGGATCAAGCAAAAACTCGATAAGGCGAACAAGCAGCTCGAAAACTACAAGCAGGTCCTCATACAGTCAGGGTTTCCGGAGGACAAAGTCAGATTCAAGTCCTGCCTCGGGGAAACAATGTCTTTGGCCGATGCTATCCTCGAGACCCGCTGTGATCTGACGTGCTGCACCGTGGTTGTCGGCAGTCATCATAAAACAAAGGCCGAGGAATTCCTCTTCGGCAGTACCTCAAGCAAGCTTGTCCACGAAGCAAAAGGTTGCGCCGTGTGGGTGGTGGAATGACGAAATTCATGCTCAAGATCCAGCAAAATACAGTATGGACCAGGAATTGAAGCGGCTAACCGAATTCTTGGATGCACTCTTTGCAAGAGAATTGAACATGTTTATTTTGCAATGGGACGAAGGACCTGCATCACAGGCATCATAAAAATAAGTGAAGAAATGCTCCTACTCCAGCACCTCAGCCAGCAAGGTGCAGCATGATTCGTTTGTAAAGACTTTTGGAAAACTGAAGGAGAGTACACATGTGGTAGGCATCAACCCGCAAATTCTCCGAAGACACGAAGCACGTGTGCGGTGGATTGACTAATCAGGCGAATGCAGTGTTCGGACCGCGCCCTTGGCATCTATCGCGACCTCAAAGTATGTGGAAGATGACAGTTCCCCGCAGCTAAGGACGTTTTGGCCGTCTCTATGCCACCCTTGATGCAAACGATGTGGTGCATGCACCTCGTAATAATCAGCCGTGAGTTCAGTAATTTCACCACGGAGGCCTCTAAAAAATGAATGAGCACGGATCCCTATTTTTCAGAGAAGACCGTATTTGTCCGTGGTGGCTGATCTGGACCTTCGACAACCCCCTCCGGAGGTTTCTCCAGAACCCCGAAACCATCGTCGGTCCCCATGTGCGGGAAGGAATGAATGTTGCGGACGTCGGGTGTGGGATGGGGTATTTTTCGATCGCAATGGCGAAAATGGTGGGCGAGAATGGCTCGGTCATTGCCGTAGACCTTCAGGAGAAGATGCTTGAGTTTCTGAAGAGACGAGCCAGGAAAGCGCGCTTGACGGATCGCATTCGTTTGCTTTGCGCGAAAGAGGACGACCTTATGCTACGTGGTACTGTTGATTTTGCGCTGGCCTTCTGGATGGTTCACGAAGTAAAGGATATCCCGTTATTCTTTGAGCAGATTCATTCTGTCCTAAAAAAGGGAGGCACATTCCTTTATGCGGAACCCAAAATTCACGTATCGAATCGGAGGTTTCAAGAGATTCTTGGCTACGCTCAGCAGGCGGGGTTCCAAATCAACAATGCTCCGCAGATCCGGTTCAGTCGAGCAGTGATTTTGTCAAAAGAGGGATGAGAGGGAATTTCTTAAATCTTCATATGCTCAAGGAGCAGTCTGAAAAATGCTTCCTTGTTCCCGGTCTCCCCCGGGCGTCTGAGAGATCCACGGCCGTAAAGGATGGCTCATTTTTTCAAAAAACCAGATAAAACTACTCCTTGAAAACGCAATTTGATAAAGTGGTGAGAACAGGATACAGGCTATAGGCTTGCATTTTTAACATACGGATTTATTATAACCGTGCCAGGCGCTTCTGTAATAAGACAAGCTCGAGAAAGACCGCATTAGACGCGTTGAATATGAGTGTTTCACACGGATGAGTTTTTTTTATAAATTGTTTGACAACACAATATCTTGTGGTTATAATTACCTCGGTCCACAAAATGAAGTAGCATCCTATTTTACCTATTAACCCTTCAAACATCAATTAACATTTTTTAAGAACCCTTCGGGGTGCCTTTCTGAGTTTATATTTTTGTCGGTAGCCTATTTTGAGGAGGGAGATTTATGAAGAGCGCAACTTCTGTTTCATCAACAGATTCCGGTAAAGGCCTCAACCTTTCTGAGAACTGCCTCAAAGTTCTCGAAAAACGTTATCTTAAGAGGAATGAAGAGGGGACTGTTATTGAAACGGCTGTTGACATGTTCAAGCGCGTGGCGCGGACCATTGCCGAGGCAGACCGCGCCTATGGAAAGTCCGACGCAGAAGTGGAGCGGACTACTGATGAATTTTACCGCCTCATGACCTCCCTTGAGTTCCTACCGAACAGCCCTACGCTCATGAACGCGGGGCGCGAGCTGGGTCAACTGTCGGCTTGTTTCGTGCTGCCCGTAGGCGACTCCATGGACGATATCTTCGAGTCCGTGAAGAACGCTGCGCTTATCCACAAGTCCGGCGGCGGCACAGGTTTCTCCTTTTCCCGCATTCGTCCGAAGAATGACGTGGTCAAATCCACTAAAGGCGTGTCCTCGGGCCCTATCTCGTTCATGACCGTGTTCGATGCTGCGACTGAGACGGTTAAGCAGGGTGGCACTCGCCGGGGAGCCAATATGGGCATCCTTTCGGTAGACCACCCGGACATCCTCGATTTTATTACCTGCAAACAGCAAAATGACAGGCTTAATAACTTCAACATTTCCGTTGCCATGACCGACACCTTCATGGATGCTGTGGATAAGGATGGCGAGTATGATCTGGTCTCTCCGCGCAATAAAACCGTAGTTAAACGGCTTCAGGCCCGCAGGGTCTTCGACACCATTGTGAACATGGCTTGGAAGAACGGTGACCCAGGCATCATCTTCCTTGACAGGATCAACCAATACAACCCGACACCCCGTGTAGGCATGGTGGAGTCAACCAACCCCTGCGGCGAACAGCCGCTGCTGCCGTACGAGTCTTGCAACCTGGGATCGATCAACCTGGCAAAGATGCTGTCGCAGCACGGCAAGGCAATTGATTTCGACAAGCTTCGGCACACGGTGCAGCAGGCGTGCCATTTCCTGGACAATGTGATAGATGTAAACCGGTACCCTCTCGACAAGATTCGCGAGATGACCCGCTCGAACCGCAAGATCGGCTTGGGTGTCATGGGTTTCGCCGACATGCTACTCGAGATGGGCATTCCCTACAACTCCGACGAAGCGGTCCGGGTCGGTGAGACGGTAATGAAGTTCATCACCGAGGAAGGCCGGAAGACTAGCCAGGAACTCGCCAAGGAGCGCGGCGCTTTCCCGAACTTCAAAGGCAGTATCTACGATAATGCGGGTATGGCGCCTCTCCGGAATGCAACGGTTACGACCATCGCGCCTACCGGCACCCTGTCCATCATTGCCGGCTGTTCCAGCGGCATCGAGCCGCTGTTTGGGCTATCCTTTGTGCGCAAAGTGCTCGACGGTACTGAAATGATCGAAGTGAACCCCGTCTTCGAGCGGGTTGCGAAAGCTCAAAACTTCGCGTCCCAATCACTGATGAAAGAAACAGCAGAGCACGGCGGATGCTCGGGCATCAAGACCGTTCCGGAAGACGTGCGGAAAGTCTTCGTTACGGCTCACGACATCACCCCGGAGTGGCACATCCGCATGCAGGCGGCGTTCCAGAAATACACCGATAACGCGGTGTCCAAAACCGTGAACTTTCCGCACAGCGCCGTGCAGAAGGACGTCGAAAAAGTCTACCTCCTGGCGTACAAGACCGGTTGCAAGGGCGTGACCATCTATCGAGACGGCTCCCGCGACGAGCAGGTGCTGTCCACCGGGGCGACGGAAAAGGCCCGCAAAGCTGCGGTAACGAGCCATCACGTTACAGTCGCCTCGGCCTCGCCTGAACTGGCTGAGGCGAAGAAGCCGAGGAGCCGGCCCGCGCTCACCCAAGGTGTAACCCAGAAGCTTCCCACAGGGTGCGGCAACCTCTATATCACGATCAATGAAGATGAAGAAGGCATCTGCGAGGTCTTCTCAACCATGGGCAAGTCCGGCGGGTGCGCTGCAAGTCAGTCCGAGGCAGTTTCCCGGATGGTCTCGCTGGCGCTCCGCTCGGGAGTGTCCATTGATTCCATTATCAAGCAAGTGAAGGGTATTCGCTGCCCGTCTCCGGCCTGGGGTGAAGGCGGATCCATCCTGTCCTGCCCCGATGCCATCGGCAGGGCGCTTGAACGCTACACAAAAGAGCATGTCAGCCATCATCAGCATAACCAAAATAAACAAAAAACCGCGTCAGTCCAGCAGACCGCAGGTTATACCTCGTCCGACCATGTAAAAGGTGGCAACACGAACCACCTCGGCCTTTGTCCCGAATGTCCTGACTGCGGCGGTCTCCTAGAGTTCGGCGAAGGCTGCGCTTTCTGTCGTGGTTGCGGGTTTTCGAAGTGCGGCTAATGGTGAAGGACAGGGCTTCAAAGCGGAGGTCATGTGAATCATCCCGTTATCCCGAGGTTTGCAGGAGAGCAAAAAGACACGAGGAAATGACCACTACCGGGAGATTATTCTCCCGGTTTTGTTATGCATAGAGAGATGGTTGGTAGTGATCGCGAAAAATACTATATAATGCCATGTTTTTAAAGGAGATTATGCATGACCCTTGAAGAAATTATCATGGAGCTTTATCGGCTCTCAGAAACCAAGGAATGGGAGGGGAAAAAGACGGACGAGGCGTTATCCTCGGCACTCGAAGGCATGGAGCAGATCTGGGAACTGAGAGAAGCGGACAAAAGAAAAACTGCGATGATCAATGCAAATAAGAAGCAGCCCCGTGTGTGGTGTTAGGCCCGATTACAATGATAGATTTCACGAAAAAGCTTGACATTTAATGAAGATGACTCTACAGTACGAACTGAAAATAAGTGTATTGTCCGTGTGGCATGCGACGTGTTTCTGTTCAGGACCCCGATGTCTATCCTAGCATGAAGTAACAGCGTCAGAGCGTTATACCGCCCGCGTCTAAGCGGGATATCAGCTTACTAAGGAGGGAACACGTATGGCTATGGAAAAAACCATGCAGTACGAGTGCAGGGTATGCGGCAGAAAGATTGAGGTTCAAAAGAGCGGTGAGGTTCACGAGGAACCGGTGTATTGCTGCGGGCTAGAGGCTACGGTATGCAACGTTCCGCCAGCTGCTCCGGCGTCTGCTGCGCTGGCTGTTACAAAGCCAAAGCCGGCAAAAAAGAAAGCAAAGAAGGTTGCAAAGAAAGCGGCCCGGAAAAAAACGGTAAAGAAAAAAGTAGTGAAGAAGAAAGCGACAAAGAAGAAGGCCACGAAGAAAAAAGCGAAAAAGAAGGCAACCAAGAGAAGAAGGTAAAAAATAATCGTGTACGGAGCCCCCGGATCGAATATTCGGGGGCTTTTTTTTGAAAATTTAGCATATTTATTCAATAAAAATGTTGACTTATGGGGCTACCGGCATTTGCATTCTTGACATGCGAACTATAGAACGCAAGGAACATGACATCCGCCGGCTTGTGGGTAAAGCAATCGGCGATTTCGGCCTGATCGAAAATCACGACCGTATCCTCGTTGCGCTTTCGGGCGGTAAAGACAGCTGGACCCTGCTTCATATATTGGACAGCCTGAGGCTTCGCGCCCCGATCACCTTCTCGCTCGTCGCGGTCACGGTGCATCCTGGCTTTCCAGGATTCCAAACCGGGCTGATGGAAAATTATCTTCGCTCACACGACTTTGAATATCATGTTGTTTCTGCTCCTATTCATAATCTGTTGCTCGAGAAGCTTACACCTGACGATACGCCATGCGCTCTCTGTTCCAGGATCAAACGAGGCGTGCTGTATACGCAAGCACGGGAACTTGGATGCACGAAGGTGGCCCTCGGCCACCACCGCGATGATTTCATCGAGACGCTGTTGCTCAACCAATTCTATAACGGTAAGTTAAAGGCAATGACCCCCCTCCTGCGTGCTGATGACGGACGGAATGTTGTAATTCGGCCCCTGGTCTATGTACCGGAGGATGATATCCTTTACTACGCCTCTGAAGGGGGGTTCCCAATCACCTGCTGCGCCTGTCCTGCTTGCGGCGACGATGACCAAAAAAGGGTGAAGATAAAAAAAATGCTTGCTGGGCTTGAGCAGGAGCACCCTGGCATCAAAGCAAGCCTGCTTGCCGCGCTTGCCGACGTTGATCTAAGGCATTTGCTGGTGACGCCGGATGACATAATCCGATTAGGCAGGCCACATCATTCGTGATATCCGATTGCAGCAACGGGGATTAAAATTAACTGACGGGAAAAACATGGGAAAAAGGATGTTGACCGTCTTTGTTGAGTTTTTCTTGTATCTTACCTCTTATTCATTTTTATATATATTTGACCGAGCGCTTGAAACTTCCCTTCCGTGTCCAAAAAACATTGCATTTCCCTCTTCAACAGCATATAATTTAAATTGATTGAAGCTACATTTTGAGAGAAGGGAGGCTTATCCCATGGCCGAGACCGAGACAAAGAAACTCGGCGACATGCTCAAAGAGGCCGGTCTTATCGATGACTTTCAGCTCCAATCCGCATTATCGTACCAACGGAATTGGGGAGGGAAAATCGGTTCCATTTTTGTGGAACTGGAATTCATAAAAGAGGAAGACCTCGCCAGGGTGATCGCAGAAAAACTTCATACCCCTTATATCAACCTGTTTGAACCCGAGATTCCCGAGAACTTGATCAGGCTCATCAAGCCCGAGATCGCGAAGAAATATCATGTCATCCCAGCAAAGCGGGACAAGGGCGTGCTCATGCTCGCCATGTCGGACCCCCTCGACATCGAGGCGATCGATGAGATCCGGTTTATCACAGGGCTGAACATCAAACCGTCTCTGGCCCTTGAGTCCGAGATCAGTGACGCCATCAAAAAATATTACGACGGCGAAGAGGTCGTACGCAAACAGAAGGATGGGCCTTTGTATAGGCGAATGAACCCGTCGGGCGGAAAGATGGAAGTCATCCACGGAAGTAATCTCAATATGGAGAAGGGCACTGAGAACGATGTGAAATCGCCAATCCTGTCCAAGGATGAATCGGTGCAGCAGGCGCTTCAGGACATAAAAATTCGGTTTGAGGCGCTCTCCACGCTCCTCATTGAGAAGGGGCTGATTGAACGAGACGAACTGATCAGCATGATTTACCAGAAAAAAATGGGGCTTTGAACGTGGGAGCATATGCTGAAAAAATGCGTGAACACATATTGCAGAAAGGATAGCGAGGTGAACAGAATCGCGTGGATTAGCATGGTGCTGGTTGCCCTCCTGGTTGCCGGGTCGCTCACGGCGCAGGAATCAAAAGGACCCAAGATCATAGCTAAGGAAGTGCAATATGATTTCGGCAAAGTCATCGAGGGGACCGAAGTAACCCACATATTTGAAATCAGAAACGGCGGGAACGAGCCTCTGGATATTGAGCGGATTATGCCGTCCTGAGGCTGCACTGCCGCGGTGATTAGTTCGAATCACCTTGACCCCGGGGCCGTTGGACAGATAAAGGCGGATGTGGACACGACTGGCAAGAGCGGACACATGGTAAAGTATGTCAGTGTCTATTCAAGTGATCGAATGAACCCGGTCTTGTCCTTGAGTTTGATTATGGATGTCGTGCCAAAATAGGGTTGGAGAACATCCCAATGGCCTGCAACGTACGACAGTTGCGGGTTTAACTATTTTCTTGACAATTTTCACCAGCTTATGTTACTGTCACGAGGAATTGCCAGAATTATTCCGAGAGAGGCAGTATTAACTTGATACAGCACAGACATCCACTCTATCCCATCGACATGCCAACCCCGGGCATAGGTCCCACCTCGACGGGACGCTAACTTACTTCAGAGCATATTTCAGCTCAGCTTTCGCGATTGTTCCTAATAAAAATGTGACGATTGATGCTGTTTACACTACTTTGGAGGATACACTCATGCAAAAAAAATATCTTTTGGCCCCAGGCCCCACCCCTGTACCGCCCGAGGCGCTCCTGGCTATGGCCATGCCTATTCTGCACCATCGGGCGCCGGATTTTCTCCCCGTTCTCGATTCAGCAAAGAAAGGCCTGCAGTGGCTCTACCAGACCAAGAACGACGTGCTCATTCTCTGCTCCACGGGCACCGGCGGTATGGTAGGGTCAGTCAACAATTTTTTGAACCCTGGTGACGATGTGCTTGTCGTGAACGGCGGTAAATTCGGCGAACGCTGGACCAAAATCTGTCAGTCCTATGGCATGAAAGTGGAAGAAATTATCGTGGAATGGGGCTACGCGGTGAAGCCCGAGCAGGTCGAGGCGAGCCTCAAGAAAAACCCCAAGATTAAGGCCGTGTTCATTCAAGCCAATGAAACATCAACCGGCGTATATCACGACATTAAGGCCGTAGCTTCGATCGTAAAAAAGACCGACGCCTTGTTCGTCGTTGACGCCATCTCAGCTCTCGTAGCCCATGATATCAGGACCGATGAGTGGGGTATCGACGTCATGGTCGGCGGCTCCCAGAAGGGCGTAATGCTTCCGCCGGGACTCTCTTTCGTTTCCGTGAGCGACAAGGCCTGGAAGATGGCTGATACGGCCAAGACGCCGAAGTTCTATTTCAACTTCAAGAAGGAACGGGAGAATCTTGCCAAGAACCAGACGCTTTTCACGTCGGCGGTGACGCTCATCATCGGGCTCAACACCTGCATCAAAATGTTGCAGGATGAAGGGCTTGAAAATGTACTGGCGCGTCATGAACGGCTGGCAAAGGCAACGCGAGCAGGAGCAATTGCTCTCGGCCTCAGACTGTTCCCCAAAGAAAACCCGAGCAATGCACTGACGGCAATCGAGGCGCCGGCAGGCGTTGATGGCCAGGCGATCTACAAAGATTTGCGCGTCAAGTATGGTATTACGGGCGCAGGAGGTCAGGACAAACTCAAAGGCAAGATTTTCCGTATCGCGCACTTGGGATATGCGGACACCTTCGACGTTATTACGGCAATCGCCGGCATTGAGATGGTCCTGAAGGGGTTGGGCCATCCGGTGAAACTCGGTAGCGGTGTCGGAGCGGCACAGGAAATATTGATGAAATAATATTTTAACTACGGAACAATACGGTAACACTGAACAATCTTAGATAGGTACGGATAACAACGGAAAGAGCGGATTATCGATTCTCTTAAGAAAAGCTGGTTTTTCATCCGCTCCTTTCCTGGATACCTCGGTTTCTAGATTCAAAACACCGCTTTGCCGGATGTATTCATGGTTATATTGAATGCAGGAGGATTTATGAAGGTTCTCATCAGCGATAATCTGTCCCCGATCGGGGTGGAGATACTGAAAAAGGCCGGGCTCGAAGTGGATGCCCGGAGCAAAACATCGGTTGAAGAGATTGAAAAGATCATCGGCGATTATGACGCCTTGATTATCCGCTCGGCGACAAAAGTCACGGCCGGACTTCTCGAGAAAGCAGCGAAGCTCAAGATTGTGGGCCGTGCAGGTAGCGGCTTGGACAACGTTGATATCCCGGCCGCAACCAAAAAGGGCGTCGTTGTGATGAACACACCAGGCGGGAACACGGTCACCACAGCGGAACACACGATCGGTTTGATCTTCGCCAGCGCCCGCATGATACCGCAGGCTTATGCCTCGCTCAAGGCTGGCAAGTGGGAAAAGAAGAAATTTGAGGGCGTCGAACTCTATGCGAAGACCTTGGGTGTTATCGGCCTCGGCGCTATCGGCGGAGTTGTTGCGAGCCGGGCCATCGGCCTCGGCATGAAGGTCCTGGCCTACGACCCCTTCATCTCTACGGAAAAGGCGAAAAGCCTCGGGATCGAGCTTGCAGATCTCTCGACGATCTACAAACGGGCTGACTTTATCACGGTTCACACACCCAAGACCAAGGAGACGACGAACCTCATCAATAAGACCACGATCTCACAGATGAAGGACAACGTGCGCATCATCAACTGTGCTCGTGGCGGAATTGTGAACGAGCAGGACCTTTACGATGCCCTGAAGAGCGGCAAGGTCGCTGCAGCTGCGTTCGACGTCTTTGAGAAGGAGCCGCCCGAGAACCACCCACTCCTCACACTCGATAATTTCATCGCGACACCCCATTTGGGCGCGTCTACCCTTGAGGCACAGGAGAACGTAGCCGTGGCCGTTGCGGAACAAATCGTAGACTACCTTATCGCCGGGACGGTGAGGAATGCCGTGAACGTGCCGTCGGTACCCGCCGACCAGCTCCCGACGCTCTCCCCCTACATTAACCTCGCGGAGCGCATGGGCTTGTTCATCGCCCAGCTCTATGAAGGGGGGCTCACCCAGGTGACGGTGGAATACAGTGGCGAGGTGGCGAACCTCAAGCAGGAATCGATCACACTCTCAGCCCTCAAAGGGCTGCTTACACCGACGCTCCAGGAGAACGTGAACTACGTAAACGCCCCCCTAATCGCCAAGGATCGCGGCATAGACGTCATGGTGTCCAAATCGAGCGAGGCGACGGAGTACACGAGCCTCATCAAGCTCAGGATTAAGGCTGGTGGCAAGGACGTGTCCGCGTCGGGAACGCTGAACAGCAAGAAAGAGCCTCGCATCATACAGGTCGACAATTTCCCGATGGAGACCGTACCCGAGGGCGATATGCTCGTACTTATGAACAACGACAAGCCCGGCGTCATCGGCGGCATCGGCACGCTTTTGGGCCAGAACGGGATCAATATAGCACGTATGCAGTTTGGGCGCGAGAAACAAGGCGGCCTCGCGATGTCGGTGGTAAGCATCGACAGCAATGTGTCCGATGACCTCATGGGAAAGATCAAGCAGCTTCCGAATGTATTATCGGTGAAGCGGGTTAAAATATAGTTAATGCAGATGACGGAAAGCATAGCTATTGAAGGAGCCATATGCCAGTTTTAGTTGTTGTCGGAGCTCAATGGGGCGATGAAGGCAAGGGCAAGATCATTGACCTGCTCACCGAGCGGGCCGACATTGTCGCGCGCTACCAGGGGGGCCATAACGCGGGGCACACGGTGGTCGTCGGTAAGGATGAGTTCATCCTGCACCTCATTCCCTCAGGGATCCTGCACTATGGCAAGAAGTGCATCATTGGAAATGGTGTCGTCGTCGATCCCGCGGCGCTCATCGAAGAGATGGATGGGATGGAAAAGCGGGGTATAAAGTTCGATGACAGCCTGCTCCTCAGCAAAAACGCGCATCTCATCATGCCCTACCACAAGGCACTCGACGTAGCCAGCGAGAGACTTAAGGGCAACAAAAAAATCGGGACCACCGGCCGCGGGATCGGGCCGGCCTATGCTGACAAGATCAACCGCAAGGGCATCAGGATAGCAGATCTGCTCAGCCCTAGCGTGTTTCGCGAGAAACTGGCATGCAACACGGGTGAGGCGAACTTCCTGCTCGAGCGGTATTACGATGCACCGCTTGTATCCCTGGACCAAATCTATGAAGAATACCTGGCCTATGGCAAGCGGTTGAAGAAATACATAACCGATACGACGCTGTATCTCGATGAATCAATCAAGAAAAAGAGAAAAATCCTGGCGGAAGGTGCCCAGGGCACTCATCTTGACGTCGATCACGGAACCTATCCATTCGTTACGTCGTCAAGCCCTACGGCAGGCGGCGCCTGTACTGGTCTCGGTATCGGCCCGAACACAATCAGCGAGGTATTGGGCATCGTGAAGGCCTATACGACACGCGTGGGCAGCGGTCCCTTCCCCACGGAGCAGGAGAACGCCCTCGGCAAACAGCTTCGAGATCGAGGCAAAGAGTACGGCGCGACGACCGGCAGGCCAAGGCGGTGCGGATGGGTCGACACGCTCATCATCCGTCATGCTGTGCGGGTAAATGGAATGACGAGCATCGCCCTCACCAAGCTCGATGTGCTTGATGCCCTCGACGAAATAAAAATCTGCGTTGGTTACAAATTTCAGGGGAAGCTCTATGAAGAGATGCCTTCTGAACTCGTGGTGCTCGAAAAGGGCATACCGCAGTACATTGCTTTGCCTGGCTGGAAACAGTCCACGATCGGGATAACGAAGTACGACGAGCTGCCTAGAAAAGCTCGGTCATATGTGGAGAAGCTCTGCAAGCTCTGCGGTGTGAAACCATCTATCATTTCGACAGGAGCGCGGCGAGACGAGACAATCATACTCGAGCAGCCATTCAAAAAAACATCACCTCTTGGAGCGAAGTTGCGGTAGGTATTTTCTATTGACAAAGACAGTGGTTCCTTGTTAATATATGCAGCTTTAGCGAAGACCGCGTGAGCGGGCCGGTAGCTCAGTTGGTAGAGCACCGCCCTTTTAAGGCGGGTGTCCTGGGTTCAAATCCCAGCCGGCTCACCAGTATGAATAGAGTTATGAGTTAAGAGCGTTTAGCCATGCATTGGTGTGTCATCGCTCTCATCTTGAACTCAGAAAGAA
>Ga0187771_10000100_pt1 | contig 41249 bp, 37 predicted proteins | sample 0116_SJ02_MP15_1_FD_133139 | JGI IMG/M metagenome (GOLD analysis project Ga0187771, IMG submission 133139) | Tropical peat soil microbial communities from peatlands in Department of Meta, Colombia - 0116_SJ02_MP15_10_MG | ecosystem: Environmental > Terrestrial > Soil > Wetlands > Peat | place...
ACATGCGCCACTCGATCCTGGCACGGGTTCGGCCCGCTCGACGCGACCGAACATCATGCTGCACCCCGACTGCGTGAACCACTTGCACCGCTGAGCATGACCCCTTGGCAAACGCCACGTCAACGGCGAAGATGACAAGAACAGCTTGTTCGGGGAGGGATGGTCCTGCTTGCCAATCCGTGTGTCGTTGCCCAGCGAGTGATCCTGCGCTAATGCCGCGGTCCTCACTCGAGACGAGCTTCGCGATACCCCGGGGAGGGCGACGCGGGCTGGCACGCCTCGCCTCGACCTAACCGCTGAAGTGTCCGCCCCAATCACCCTCGGCCTATCATGACGCAAGCGCCCAAGAAGGTTGCGGTGGTCACCGGGGCTTCCCAGGGCATTGGCGCAGCGGTGGTTGACGGTTACCTTCGTCAGGGATGGTCGGTCATCGCCAACTCCCTCACGATTAAGCCGTCGGACAACCCCGATGTCGCGACCGTCGCTGGTGATGTATCCGATCCAACCACGGCAGAGGCCATCGTCGTCACGGCTATCGAACGTTTTGGTCGGCTGGATACCCTGATCAACAACGCGGGAGTCTTCATCTCCAAGCCGTTCACCGAGTACAGCGCCAGAGATTATGCGTTGGTCACCGCCGTCAACGTCACCGGGTTCTTCCTCGTGACCCAGCGCGCCATCGCTGCGATGTTGAAGCGAGGGAGCGGACACGTGGTGAGCATAACTACGACCCTCGTCGACTTTGCCGACTCCAGTGTCCCGTCCGTCCTCACCTCCCTAACCAAAGGCGGCATCGCGTCGGCAACGAAGTCGCTAGCGATCGAGTATGCACGCAAGGGAATCCGTGTGAACGCGGTGGCACCAGGCGTGATTCAGACGCCAATGCATCCTCCGGAGAGCTACGAAGCGGACGTCCGGCGTGAGCCGATTGGGCGAGTGGGAGACGCGAGCGACATCGTCTCCGCCATTCTGTTCTTGGAGTCCTCTCCGTTCATCACAGGCGAGATCATCCATGTCGACGGGGGCCAGATCGCAGGCCGCTAACCGGACATGCCATAGCAGCATCGTCACTTCTGGAGGAGGTTGGGCATGGAATACCTCGTGACGATGACCACGCGCGTTCCTCAAGGGACGTCCGAGGCTGCGCTGGACGATGTCCGCACACGTGAGGGAGCGCGCTCGCGCGAACTGGCGGCGGAGGGGCACCTACTCAGGCTCTGGCGCCCGCCCCTACAACCAGGCGAATGGCGCACCCTTGGGCTGTTCGCGGCCGACGATGCCGTCAAGCTTGAAGAGACACTGGCGTCGATGCCGTTGCGGATCTGGCGCACCGACGAGGTAACGCCCCTGCTGCCGCACCCGAACGATCCCGGCCCGGCCCCCAGTATGACCCCTGAGGGTTGGGGGGAGTATCTGACGACGTTTCGGATCTCCGTGCCGGAGGGAACCCCCGCAAAGACGGTCGACGACGCCGAAGGGGCTGAGGCCGCACCGGCTCGTGAAATGGCCCAGCACGGGAACCTGGTCCGGCTGTGGAAGCTTGACGGGCCGAACGCGTTGGGTCTTTGGCGAGCCGGGAGCACCGCTGAGATGCAGGCGGCTTTGGATTCGTTACCACTGCCTGTCTGGATGACGGTGGAAACCACGCCACTCAGCACCCACCCGAGCGACCCACTGTCCCGGGCTGGGTAACGGAAGGTTCCAGACACTACACAGCACGGGCGATCTGCCCACGCGTCTCGACGAACACGGCGCCGAAGGGAGACGCCACGCGGTCAGTATCTCCCCCGGCACCACGCCCAGGGCCTTCACCCTTCCGCAACTGAGACTCGGGCGCCCGGATTTGAACCGGGGACCTCTTGCTCCTAATAACCCGCCCTGCGTCTTGGGCGACCGCAGGTGTGACGCTCTGGAAGGCCGACGTGGCGCCGTCAGCTTGACGCCCGAGAGCGTCTTGACCCGGATGACGTGCATTCCCCGGTTGGGGGGCGCCGGCGGCGTTTGCGGGTCGCAGCGAAGGCGGGAAGCCTGGGAACAGCTTCGACCAGATGCTCTCGGAGGCACCGATCTGAAGATGCCTGAGCCGGTTGGGTATCCCCTCGCCGGCGCGCATACTGGGGTGAGCCCTCAGCCTCGGTCCCCCGCCCACCCCGAGATGGTCCCCATCTGTGCTTGATGAATCCCTGCTTCCCAGCCTCACCGCGTCCGAGATCGCGGCGCTGTCCGCATGGGGATCGCGTCGGAAGGTCTCCGCCGGGGAGTACCTCTGCCGCGAGGGTGACACTACCTACCACTTCAGCGTCGTCCTCGCCGGCCTGGTGGAAGTCATCATCAGCGCCCATGACGAGGAGAGGGTCATCGCTCGTCACGGCCCCGGCGGGTTCCTCGGAGAATTGAACCTCATCACCGGCCTGCGCGCCTTCGCGTCCGCACGGGTCGCCGAGTCGGGAGAGGTCCTCGCCGTTCCCGCCCCGGGCCTTCGGCGGGTCATCGCCACGCAGCCCAAGCTCAGCGACAAGATCCTGGCCACCTTCATGGCCCGCCGGTCGGCGCTCCTGACAGGGGCGGCACCAACCACCCGTGTCGTGGGTTCCCAATTCTCCCCCGAATCCCTCCGGATCCGGGAGTTCCTGGCGCGCAGCCTCGTCCCCCACGAGTGGCTCGACCTCGACGCTGACCCGCAGGTCGGACACGTGCTCGGAGATCTCCAGATCAAGCCCTCGGAGCTCCCGGTCGTCATCTCCTCAGGATCCGTCCTTCGCCGGACGACCCCAGGGGGGCTGGCCGAGTATCTCGGGTTGACGGTTCCCAGCCTTCCCGAGCGCTCGGTCGACCTGCTCATCGTCGGCGCGGGACCCGCGGGACTGGCGGCGGCCGTGTACGGCGCATCCGAGGGTCTCCGCACCCTCATTGTCGACATGCTCGCCTGCGGTGGCCAGGCGGGCACCAGCTCGAGAATCGAGAACTACTTCGGCTTTCCGACCGGCATCTCCGGCAGCCAGCTTGCCGAGCGGGGCCTGGTGCAAGCCGAGAAGTTCGGCGCCCGGCTGAGTGTGCCCTGCGCCGCGGTGACGATGCGAGACGAGGCCGGCCACCTACTGGTCGAACTATCCGATGGCACGGCCGTCGCCGGGAGAGCGGTGATCGTGGCCACCGGTGCCCACTACCGACGTCTCGAGGTCGCCCGGTTAGCCGATTTCGAGGGCCGCGGCGTGTATTACGCGGCCACCGATGTCGAGCTCCAGCAGTGCCAGGGGCAACCGGTCATCGTCGCCGGTGGCGGCAACTCCGCCGGGCAGGCGGCGGCATTCCTGGCCGGCGAGGGAAACCCGGTGACGGTCATCATCAGGGGACCGGCCCTCAGCGCCAGCATGTCGCGCTACCTGGTCGACCGGTTGGAGTCCCACCCCGGGATACGGATCCTGACCGAGACCAGGATCGTCGGTCTCGACGGCGATGAGACACTCCGCAGCGTGCTGGTCGCTGGACCGGAGGGTGAGGCTGTCCTTCCCTGCGGTGGGCTCTTCTCGTTCATCGGCACCAATCCCCAGTCGGCATGGCTCTCCGAGTGCGCCGCTCGTGACGATCGCGGCTTCATCCTCACCCACCGGTCGCTCGCGGACGACCAGCTCGACCAGGGGTGGCGGGTGCTGGGGCGGCGACCACTGCCATTCGAGACCAGCCATCCGGGCCTCTTCGCGGTCGGGGACGTCCGCGCCGGTTCCACCAAACGAGTCGCCGCCGCCGTCGGTGAGGGCTCAGCCGCGGTGGGATCGGTCCACGAGTATCTGGCCTTCGCTGCCCGGTGAGGCCCGCTGTGCGGTAGGGCCGGGCACGCTGGGGACGTGGCAGGGAGATCCGAAGAGCGTGCCACCGCTCTGTGCCCGCGGGGATGGGACTCCGCCCCGAGCGGGGTAAGCAGCGAGCCCCTCACCACAGGTGGGATCTTCGACGACTCCGGTCAAGCTAACACCGCTGGCCTCGCGATCCGGCCGCTCCCGGCCGTGCCGGCGGGTCTCGCCAACGCCGCCCCTCGCGCCGCCGGGGCAGCCGGGTCGGGGCGAGCAACTCGGGCCGGCTCGGGCCGTCTGCACCGGCCCGGTGGCCGGCGCTGACGGACTCGATAGGAGGCCCGGGGTACGATCGGGGCGCCCATGCCCGACTGGCCCACCGTGGCCTCGCTGGTGACCGCCGGGACGACCCTTGCCCTGGCAGACGTTGCCGTAGCGAAGAGCCACGAACTCGAGGCCGTACAGCCGGCTGTAGAGCAGGCCGTAGAGTTCGGTCGCCGCCTTGGCAGCTCCATAGGGCGACGCCGGCTGCGGTGGGTGGTCCTCGGGGGTGGGAATCGTGTCGGTATCTCCATAGACGGCGCCACCACTGCTGGCGAACACCATTCGAGGTACGCCTGCCTTGGCGCATGCCTGGAGGAGGTTGACGGTGCCGAGTACATTGGCTCGCGCGTCGCCAACCGGGTCGGACACGGACCGTCGAACGTCGATCTGGGCGGCGTGATGGAAAACGACCTAGCCGATGAAGCCGGCCCCGCCGGTCACCAGCACCCTCACCGGGCCGCGTCCGCAGACTGCCGCGGCACGTCACCGAAGACCACGTTCACTCCTGCCAGAAGGTTGGGAAGGAGAGCGGGGCCGGTGACCACACCGACCCCGCCCCGGCTGGGGAAAACGTCAGCCGCTCACGGCGAAGCCGGCAAAGTCGGCTTCGCTCGGAGAGCCGGCAGCGCCAGATGCGGCGAACACGCCAACATCCTGGCTGGCTGCTGCACCACTCGCCGCGATGGTCACCGACTTAACAACGGTCCACGGTCCGCCGGCCGATGTGGCGTAGGCGCCCGTATACGTGTCCGTGCCCGTTCTCTGCAGCTCCAGCCAGACGCCCGCGCCCGGGGCGCCCGGGGCGCTGGCGCTGTGATCGACAGTGCTGCCGCCGGACGCGTCCCAGGCCATAACCACCTGGCCGGCGCCATTGACGTAGAGGACGACCCCCTCGGGCGCAGAACCGCTGATGGTGTTGCGCATCATCAGCCCCGCCTCAGGACCCCGACCGCCGCTCAGGGCAACCACCTGGACGGTAGAGGTCGCAGTGATGTCAGCGCCCGATGGGACGTAGATGGCCCCGTACTGATCGGACGCCCCGCGGTAGCCAGGTGTGGTCACGCCCGTGCCGGCAGCGTCGATCGCCAGGGCGCTGCCCAGCTCACCGAAGAGTGCAGGCGGGCCGCTCGTGGTATCGGCGGTCTGGTAAGGGGCCTGGACTGGCGAGACGAGGGGCACGGAGAGGCTGACCTCCGGCGTCTCCGGCCCCCTCACTCCGATGAAGCCGGCGAGGCCCGCCAGGGTGGCCGAGGAGATGGGTGCATTCGCCCCCCCCGGCGTGACGCCGAAGGTGACCGAGGCCGACTTGCCGGAGAGGAGGAGCTCGGGGTGATCAAGCCTCCCGGCGACCGTCCAACCCGAAGGTGCCTGCAGCGCGACCGTGGTAAGCAGGATGGGTGTCACCGCGTTATTCACCAGCGATACGGTGGCCGAGGTCTGGGTGTCGGGGCTGATTACCGGGCTTCCGGCAGCGACGGAGAGCGTGACGTTGGGCTGATCAGCCAGCCCGAAGAGGAGCGGCCGGGGGATCGAGACCTGGTACATCACGGTGGCATGAGGCTGGACAAAGGCGCTGATGGCTCCCGCCGTCTCGGTGATGTCTTTGCTCCAGAGATCCTTGAGCGTGTAGAGAGGCGACGTGGGCATGCCGACCGCTGTCGCCGTCGTCGAGATCAGGGCCGGGGTGCTCCCTTCGTTGAAGAGGGTCACCGCGATGTCGCCGTTGGTGAGGGACTTGGCCAGCACCAGGCGGGTTCCGTCGAAGGAAACGATCTCAGCCTGCTTCCCGAGCGGGTCCTGGTCAACCGCGATCACGTCCTTGTTGGCGAAGATGGAAAGGAGGTAAGCATCCTGCGTCGCCGTGGTCGGAGGCGCGAACTGGTCGACGTTGGTGCGCTGCTCGGCAGCCACAACACCGGAGGACGGCGCCAGGTTGGCCCCCATGATCAGGGGAGCCGCCAGCTCCGCCCACAGCGAGAACTCCGACTCATCCTCGACCTGGCTCATGCCATTGCCGACCTCAAGCATGTCGGGGTCGTTGTAGCCATCAGGACCCGCGTACTGCGCGTACTGATCGACGTCGTTGGCCATGCTGACGAGGCTGGAGAACGTCGGCGAGATGTTCAGATCGGACTTCCACGAGTTGCCGATCGAAGCGCCCCACTGTTGGACCAGGGCGCTGGAGTCGTGCACGCAGAGGTTCAGCACCATCGGCTGTCCGGTGTTCTGCACGGCCACGCTCAGCGCCCCATACATGAGCTGCGCCAGCTGCTCGTGGGTCAGCACCGGGTAGCTGCCGCCGCACGGCTCCAGGCTCCCGGTGTAGGGGTAGGCCCCGCTCACATAGCCGCACTGGCTGTCAAAGGAGCCAGGGGAGCTGGAACTACCGTAGGGAAGCGGGTCGTTGGTCGGAGCCTTAGCATTACCCGACCAGTCCGCCTTGATGAAGTCGACACCCCAGGACGCGAAGGTGCTCGCGTCTTCCTGGTCGAATCCGTAGCTTCCATCGATCTCCTCGCCGTTCCAGTCGTCACTGGCGTCGAGCCAGAGGCCGAACTTGAGACCCAGCGAATGGACGTAGGTGGCCACGATCTTCATGCCGTCGTTGGCGCAGGGGCTGCTCGGAGGGAAGAGATAGGGGTTTACGAAGAGCTGTCCCTCCGGAACGGAGCCGAGGCTGCCCGTGACTCCGGTTCCGCGGCCGTTGACGCCGACACCGCAAGCTGCCTCCTCAGCGGTGGGCGAGGGATTGCCGGGAGTGGGCAGGGTCGCCTCTGTGCCGCCTCCCGGGTCGGGCTGCGCCGGGGTGGCCTGGGTGTCGGTTCCGGTCGAGTAGTTGTACCCGGTCGTGTAGTAGGGCTGGTCGACGCCAACCATGTCGTTCCAGCACCCGTCGTTGACAATGTATTCGTAGCCGTCGGCTTGGAGTCCGGACTCGTGAACGAACTCAGCATTTGCCTCGACGTCGGCAGCGTCGTTGTCGCACCCGTTCCCGTTCCAGTCGTTCCACCCCATGGTGGGCGTCAATTCCAGTCCGTTGGCGACGGCCAGGACGGGCCGCGATGCCGTTGACGACACCCCAGCCACGCCCAGGGCGATGACGGCGCCGATGCCGACGCCGGCCATAAGTCTCCGCATTGTCTCCTCTCCCTTCGGAAGAGGGCTCGAGTGAGCCCGCGAATCAGACGCGTCCCGGTGACCCGCAGGCATGCGGAGGCGGCGGCGAGCGGCTCACGGAGCGCCTTCCTCAGCGCCGGGCGGCGCCCAGGCGTAGTGGCAGGCGGCGAGGTGCGGAGCGGCGCCGTTGGAAGCCAGCTGACCAGCGCTCAGTTCCGGGCTTGCGGCAGCGCAGTAGGCTGTCGCCTCCGGACAGCGGGGATGGAAGGGGCAGCCGTCGGGCACCCGGCTGGGGTCGGGAGGGTCGCCCTGGAGCGCGGCTCGCTCCCGCGCGGCGGCTCCGAGGCGGGGGACGGCGGCGAGCAGGCGACGGGTATACGGATGCCGGGGATCGGCCAGGAGAGTGGAGGTCGGCGCCGCTTCCACGATGCGTCCGAGGTACATCACCGCCACGCGGTCGCAGACGGCACTCACCACCCCGAGGTTGTGGGTGATCAGCAGCAGGGCGAGCCCGAGCTGGTCGCGAACCCGAGCGAAGAGCTCGAGGATCACCGCCTGCACCGACACATCCAGGGAGGTGGTCGGCTCGTCGGCGACCAGGACGTCCGGCTGCAGGGCGAGGGCGCGAGCGATCGCCACGCGCTGGCGCTGCCCGCCGGAAAGCGAGCCTGGCCTGGCCTCGAGGCTGGCCGGGGGTAGGCCCACCAGGTCGACCAGCTCCCGGGCGCGACGAGGGATCTCCCGACCGGGGCGCAGGCGATGGACGCGAATCATCTCCTCGAGGGTGCTGCGCACCGATAGCCGAGGGTTCAGGCTCGCGTAGGGGTCCTGGAAGATGATCTGAATCCTTCGAGCTTGGTCCCGTGTCCGCCGGGCGGCCAGGGTGGTGCCGCCCAGGCGGATGACGCCCGTCGACCGTTCCAGCCCGACCAGGGCCCGCGCCAGCGTGGTCTTCCCGCAGCCGGACTCGCCGACCAGGCCAACCGTCTCCCCGCGCTGGAGAGAGAGTGAGACGTCGGATACCGCTCGAACTGGACGACGATCCCGCCCGCGCACTGGATAGACGACGGCAAGGCCGCGAACGTCGAGCAACAGCTCAGTCATTGCCCCGCGCCCGGGTGCGGACAGCCGGTGCCGCGATGCGGAGGGGATGGTGGCAGGCGACCTGATGCGCCCCTTCGCCACCCAGCTGGGGGGTCGCGGCGACGCAGTCCTCGCTGGCTGCCGGGCAGCGGGGCGCAAAGGCGCAGCCACGCCGGACCACGCCGACCGCCGGCGTCCCGGGGATGCTCGAGGGGCGGACACCCGGTCGATCGACCTGGGGGGCGGCGGCCAGCAGCCCGACCGTGTAGTAGTGCCGGGGAGCGGAGAACACCGAAGCTGCCGGACCGCGTTCGATGACCCGGCCCGCGTACATGACGGCGACGTCGTCGCAAGCCTCGCCCACCACCGCCAGGTCGTGGCTGACGAGGAGTAGGGCGACATGCAGGTCGGCACGCAGCCGGCCGATGAGGCTGAGGACCTGGTCCTGTACGGTGACGTCCAGAGCCGTGGTGGGCTCGTCGGCGAGCAGGAGACGAGGATTGCCGGCGATCGCGGACGCAATGACCACGCGTTGTCGCTGCCCTCCGGAGAGCTGGTGCGGGAAAGTCCGAAAGGTCCGGTCGACGTCAGGAAGCTCGACCAGCCGCATGAGCTCCTTGGCGCGGCGGCGGGAGACGCTCCAGTTGCTCAGCGCATGGGCATGGACCGCCTCGGCGATCTGGTCACCCACCCGCATCACCGGGTCGAGAGCCGCCTGGGGATCCTGCCAGATCACGCCGATCTGGCCGCCCCGCACCTGGCGCAGCCGCCGCTCCCCCGCTCGTAGGAGGTCCTCGCCGTCGAACTCCACCCGGCCGGCGGTGGCACGCCCACCCGGGGGGAGGAGGCCGAGGATCGCACGCAAGGTGGTGGTCTTCCCCGAGCCGGACTCGCCGACCACACCCAGCGAGCGACCCTCGGGAAGGTCCAGGCTCACTCCGTCGACGACCGGAACCCGTCCCCGCGGTCCGGGCATCGCGACCGAGAGTCCCTCGATGTGGAGCAGCGCCGGAGTACTCACGTCTTCCCGAACTCGGCGGCCAGCCCATCCCCGATCAGGGACAGCGAAAGGCCGGTGATGACCACCGCGACCCCGGGCACGGTGCCCAAGATCGGGTCGGTGGCGAGGTACTGGTATCCCGACTGCAGCATCGCCCCCCATTCGGCGGTCGGCGGTTGCACGCCCAGGCCGAGGAAGCCCAAGGTGACCACCGCCAGGATGGTGAGCACGATGTCGCTCATCGCGTAGATGAGCGCCTGGGTGAGCACGTTGGGGGTCAGGTGGCGGACCAGGATGCGAGGCGTGGACAGGCCAGCGGCTCGCGCGGCCTCGACGTACCCCAGTCGTTTCGCCACCAGCACCTCGCCTCTGACGATCCGGCAGTACGAAACCCATCCCACCGCGGTGATGGCGATGAAGATGGAGCCCACACCAGCACCGAGGGCGAAGACCACCGCGATAATAAGGACGTAGAAGGGAAAGGCCACCACCACCTCGAGGACCCGCATGATCACCGCGTCCACCCACCCGCCGAGGTAGCCGGCGAGGAGACCGAGGGCCGAACCCAGGATGAAGGGAGCGATCACGGCCGACACCCCGATGGCGAGGTCGATGCGACCTCCGTAGAGAAGCCTCGCCCAGACGTCCCTCCCCAGGTCGTCCGTGCCCAGAGGATGCGCCGCCGTGGGGGGTGCCAGGACATCGAAGAGGTTCTGCTGGTTGGGATCGTGCGGCGCCAGGACGGGGGCGAGGAGCACGGCGAGGACGATCAGGAGGAGCAGTGCCGAACCTGCCATAAGGGTCTTGTTGCGCATCCAGCGGACGCCGGGCAGACGGCGCTCCTGGGCGACGAGCGGCGTCAGGGTGGTATCGGGGACGCTCATGACGCCAGCGCAACCCGCGGATCCAGGCGGGCATAGGCGAGATCCGCGGCCAGGTTGATGACCACCACCAGCAGCGCGTAGACCAGGGTCACGGACTGCACAACGTCGAAGTCGCGATCGAAGATGCCGCTCAGCAGTAGGTGACCCACGCCGGGGAGCCCGAAGACGTTCTCGACGATGACCGTGCCTCCGAGGAGATAGCCCAGGTTGACGGCGAGGACGCTCACCGCAGGGATCAGGGTGTTGCGCAGACCGTGCCGCACCAGGACTCGCCAACGGGACAGTCCTTTGGCCCGGGCGGCGGTGATGAAGTCGCTGCGCAGCACCTCGACCAGGGAGGCCCGCATGCTGCGGATGAGGATCGGGGCCATGACGAAAGCCACGGTCAGCGCGGGCAGCACCAGCGAAACGAGGTGCTGCGGGAAGGTCTGGCCATAGCCGCCGACCGGAAGCAGGGATAGGGTGAGACCGAAGACGATGAGAAGGATGAATCCGACCCAGAAGGGTGGCATGCCCAGGCCGACCAGGGGGATGATCCGGATCAACTGGTCGCTGAGGCGTCCCGCACGGGTGGCCGCCAGGATCGCCAGCGGCACCGCGATAGCGATCCCGAAGGCCGTCCCCATGGCGAGCATCCCCAGCGTCACCGGCAGAGCCGTGGCCAGTAACTGGCTCACCGGCGCTTCGTAGAAGATCGAGGTCCCGAGGTTGCCCTGAAGCAGCCTGCCCACGTAGTCCGCGTACTGGACCGGGAGGGGCTTGTCCAAGCCCCACTCCCGATCCAGCGCCGCAACCCTGGCCGGTGTGGCACGGACCCCAAGCAGGGTCCGTGCCGGGTCACCGGGAACCAGATGGAGAAGGAGGAAGACGACGACGGTGATGCCGATCAGGACCGGGATCAACTGGAGGAGACGGCGGGCGAGATAGCGAGCCACGGAGGGGTGTCAGGACGAGAGCCAGACGTCTTCGAAGTGGGCGTTCCCCTCCGGATACACAGAGTAGCCGTGGACCTTCGGGCTGTACCCGTAGCGGTATGGGCTGTAGCCAATCCAGATGATCGGCGCATCCGACGCGGCCCGCTCCTGAATGGCGGCGTAGAGCCCGGCCCGGTCTGCCGAGCTGAAGGTCGTCTCCGCTTCCGCGATCAGGTTGTCCAAAGTCGGATCGTCGAAATGGGTGAAGTTGGCGTAGGCGCCGCCGGCGGGACTGCCGTTCAGGACGAAGGAGAGGTACTCGTCAGGATCGATGATGTCCATCGTCCAGTAGGTCTCCCGCATCCCGAAGTGGAACGACTGCTCCTGAGCGGTGACCGTCGACGGGTCCAGCAGACGCAGATTGACAGTGATGTTGAGGGGTTCGAGGTCCGCCTTGACGATCTGGGCGATCTTGTACTGCACCTGATCCTGCTCGGTGGTGATGAAGTCGACAGAGAAACCACCATTGGGGTAGGCCGATTCGGCGAGTTGCTGCCTTGCTTTGGTCAGGTTGCAGCAGTCGACCCCGACCCCGTCGTAGTACTCCACCGACGGCATGAGCGGTGAGTCCGCCGCCTGGCCGTGTCCGAAGAACACTGCCTGGACAATGGCCTTGGTATCGATCGCGTAGCTGATGGCCGCCCGCACGTGGGCGTCGGTGAACCAGGCGTTGGTGTCCGCACCGCCCATGTTGTCTTCGTTCATGGTGACGTAGTCGATCCGGGTCGAGGGGAAGAGGCCAACCTCATAGCCGGCTGCCTGAACCGAGGCGATCGAGCCGAAGGGGACGTCCTCGATCACCTGTGCCTGACCGCCACGGAGCTGGAGCACACGGGTATTGTCGTCGGCGACAGCTTGGAAGGTGATCGAGTCCAGGTACGGCCTACCGGGTTGCCAGTAGTAGGGGTTGCGGGTCAGGGTGAGGTACTGTCCCTTGACCCACTGGCTGATCATGAACGGCCCGGTGCCGATCGGGTGCTGGTAGAACTGAGCGTGGGTCTCGCCGTCGTAGTTGTCTGGCACGATGGCGTTGCCGAAGAAGGCGAGGTCAGCCAGGAGCGGCGCCCAGGGGGTGCTGGTCGTGATCTGAACGGTGTCGGGACCGGTGGCCGTCACCGTCTTGATGGCGGCATCGAGGTAGCCCCAACCCGTGTCGTTGGTCTGGTTCGCCTCCTGCTGGAGGGAGAAGACGACGTCCGCTGACGTCATCGGCTTCCCATCCGAGAAGCGAATGCCCTGACGCAATTGGAAGGTCCAGGTGAGCTGGTCCGCGGACAGCGTATAGCTGGTGGCCAGGAGGGGAACCACCGACTTGCCATCAGCACCGTTGGCGAAGAGAGCCTGGCCGATCTGGTCGTAGGCCCAGATCGACTCGTTGTCGGACGTCTCCCAGACATCGAAGTCTTGGACCGGCGTCAGGGTGTCCACCACCAGGTTGCCACCGTGCTGTGGCTTGTCAGAGGAGCCGGCCGTGGCGGCGCTTCCGCAGGCAGCCAGGAGAGCGATGAGGAGGATGCCTGCTGCGGCGCAGAGCCGCGGGACTAGGCCGGCCGGTCCCAGGCTTGCGCCGCGCCCCCGCGGTGCTGTTCGGTTCGAGGTGGGGTCGCGCATGGGTCCGGTCCCTCCAGGTTTGGCCGTAAATGGTCAGATACGGTCTGATCCGTACACGCTTCTCCCCCTTTCACGGCCCTATACGCGTCAAAGCGATCATACGCTCGCGCCGTCCCAGGGGAAAGGCCGGATCACGACCGGAATCATACAACTTCGATCAGACTTGTCAAGATCTCATGAACGATCTCGACCGACCTTGATCTTTTCGCGACCGATGTCCTATGATCTCCCTCAATGCTGGCCGCACAACGAAGGCAAATGATCGCTGACCGGATCCGGTCCCGAGGGGTGGTCACGATCGCTGAGATGGTCGGCCTCCTCCAGGCCTCGGAGATCACCCTCCGGCGGGACCTCAGGGTCATGGCCGACCAGGGTCTGCTGGTGCGCACCCACGGTGGGGCACTCTTGCCCGGCGGCCTCACCCGCGAGCCGTCCTATGGCGAGAAGGCCACCAGGGCGGCTCGGGAGAAGGCCGCCATTGCACGGGCGGCCGTCCGCCTGATCCACGCTGGGGAGTCGCTCATCCTCAGCCCGGGAACCACGACCCTTGCCCTCGCCCAGCTTCTCGGGGACATCGGGGAACTGACCGTCGTCACCAACTCACTGCTCGCCGCCGACGCCCTGATGCCGACGGCGGGCGTGGAGGTCCTGATCACCGGGGGCCAGCTGCGGCGCTCGATCCACGCGCTGGTCGGACCAGTCGCCGAGGAGGCGGTTCGTCCCCTGCGGGTCTCCAAGACCTTTCTCTCCGGAAATGGGCTGACCGCCAAGCGCGGCCTGAGCACCCCCAACCCATTGGTCGCGGCAGCGGATCGAGCGCTGGCAGCCGCGGCTGAGCGCGTCGTCGTGCTCGCTGATCACACCAAGGTGGGCGTGGAGACCATGTGCCAGACCGTGCCCCCGGAACAGATCTCCACCGTGATCACCGACCCCGGCGCGGATCCTTCAGAGGTCGCCGCGATGCGAGATGCAGGCATCGAGGTGGTGGTCGCCGAGCTAGGCGCCCCAGCCGCGGATGAGCTAAGCCCCGATGGATGACGCAGGCCCCCGCAATCAAAGGGGAGCTCCGACCACACCGATCAGCTTGGAGCGGTCGGAGCACCAGCTTCCCGACGGCAGGTACCTCATCGCCTACCACGCCCGGCTCCACAGTGCACCGGTTGAAACGAGCGGGCGGCGGCGCGTCCCCACCCCCATGGCTGCCGCCGCCCCAGGCAATGCCTGAGCCGCGGTTCGGCCCGCCGCCGCCGACTCTCTCGAGCAGCTGGATCCAGGGCTATGCCTGAGCTGCGGTTCAGCCCGGTACGCCGGGAGTGGGTCGCCTACGCCGGCGAGCGCAACGAGCGGACGTTCCTACCCGCGGACCACTGCCCGCTCTGCCCCAGCGGGCCCGAGGGGGGCTCAGAGGTCCCGCTTCTGGACTTTGAGGTCGTCGTCTTCGAGAACCGTTTCCCAGCCTTCGGCGGGGACCGCATCGAGGGTCGACCCCCTCGGCCTCTAGCCTCGGGCTGCGAGGTGGTCGTGTACACATCTGAGCATCACCTCACCCTGGCCCAGCTTTCGGTCGACCGGGTGCGGCTTCTGGTCGACGTTTGGGCGGATCGGTACCGTGAGCTGGGCACCAGGCCGGAGGTGGCCTACGTCTACATCTTCGAGAACAAGGGCGTGGAGATCGGCGTCACCCTCCATCATCCGCACGGACAGATCTACGCGATGCCGTTCATCCCGCCGGCGGTCCAGCTGGAGCTGTCGTCGGCGTTCGACCATCGGCAACTCACCGGTCGCTGTCTGCACTGCGACGTAGCCAGCGCCGAGGCAAGCGGCCCAAGAGTCCTCTTCGATGAGGACGGCATGGTCGCATTCGTGCCCGAGGCAGCCCGCTGGCCATACGAGGTGCACCTCTACCCGCGTCGCCACGTTGCTGCGGTCCCCGAACTGGACGACGATGAGCGCTGGTCCCTGAGTCGGGCGCTGCTACGAGTCACCGGCGCCTTCGACCGCCTCTTCGGCTTCTCCACGCCCTACGTCATGGCCGTCCACCAGGCGCCCACATCAGGCGCCCAACGGGACGACGCACATCTCCATGTCGAGTTCTACCCACCACACCGCCGGCGTGACCGGCTCAAGTACCTGGCCGGCGTCGAGCTCGGTGCGGGCACATGGGTGAATGACACCTACCCTGAAACGACGGCCACCGAGCTGCGGACGGCTGACCGCTTGCTTCGCGACCTCTGATGGTGGGCGTCCCGTCGGCCTCGGCGGTCTCCTGCGCGTCAGCGCGCGTGCCGATCCGGGCGGTGCTTTAGACGGCATCCTCACGGGGTGCCACTCCCGCCCACAGCCTCTCTCCGCGGCTCCGCCATGCGCAGCCGTTCTCGGAAGCCCGTCTCGTCCATTAGGAGGCGAAGCTCGGCGACAGCCGTGTCGGAGGGGTACATGGTGCCCAGGCCGAGCTCATCCCTGAGGTCGTCCAGGCGTTCGAGAAGGTTCCACCACCGCTCCCCCCAGGCCTCCGAGATGTCGTCGAGGAGCTGACGGGGCCATCCGCCGATCCCCAGCTGGTAGAACTGCTCCGCCCAGGCCGTGAAGAGGGCCACGTGCTTCAGCCCGTATCCCGACTCCACCTGGAGGCCGCGCAGGATCTGGTTGATCACGGCTACGGAGTTGCCCTGCGGGCACCTGCTCTGGCAGGTGTAGCAGTAGAAGCACAGCCACACCGAGTCGTCCTCGAGGAGGCTGGGGTCGCCATCGCGGGCCCGGAGCGAGATCAACCTCGGCGAGTAGTCACTGAAGCGGGCCGCCGGGCAACCCGACGTGCAGATCCCGCACTGCACGCAGGAGAGCAGTCCCTGGGCGTGGTCGCGCATTCGCGGGTCGTCGAGGATGCGCTGGAGCAGGCCCGGGGCCTTTCGGTCGTGGTGAAAGGCGCTCTCAGCAATCTGACCGTATCGGTTCGTCGGCACGGTGCCCGTGGCCGCCGGCTCGGCCGTCGTCGTCGTCATCCGCTCGCAGCCGGGAGATGCCCGGCACCTGCGGTTGGCGCACGCTGGCCGGCGGCGGCACGGGCGGACACAGCGGTGCGTGGCCTGGCGCCGATGCGCTCGAGGAAGGGTTCGAGGTCCTGGGAGTGCGCCTCGACGCCGCAGACCCGGTCCGGGTCCGCGCCCAGGGCGAGGGCAAGCAGCTGCTGAAGGTGCAGGTGGACCATGCGGTACTCCTCACCGGAGGTCCGCGAGATGACGTCATGGAACCGGTCGAACTGGATGTGACAGTTGGGGCACATGTGAACGCAGACGTCGACTCCCCGCTCGGCAAGCCGGCGCAGCTTCTCGCGGGTGACCGCCATCGACATGCCGGGATTGACGAAGCGCTGCCGGAACCCGGCACCGCAATGGGTCGCCTTCTCCGGGTACCACCCGGTCTTCTCCACTCCAGCCGGCTCCAGCAGGTCCTCGGGCAGCATCAGGTCCTCGGAGTCACCGAGGACCTCGTTGGGGAAGACCTTGCAGTAGTGGCAGGCCGGGTGAGTCGCCACCTTGATCCCGCTGAGCCGACGCCGGACCAGGCCGCGGATGGCCGGATGCCGGCTCCAGAGGATCTCGAGCACATGGCGGTGCTGAACCGTCTCGGCCACCCGGTCGTCGTAGGTGCGGCCGATCCTCTTCAGGACCCGGTTGGTCGCCTGACGCTGCGCCGGGACCTCGAGGGCATCGCGCGCCTTCTTGTTGACCGCGTAACAGGTGGAGCACAGGTAGGCCTGGACGGGATGCCCAGCCTCGACGGCGACGCAGGCGTTGCGGGCAGCCACCGCCACCGCCAGGGGGAAGGAGACCACGTCCGTGTAGTAGCCGAGCCCGGTGCAGCAGGTCTGCTCGGGGTTGACCACGTACTCGACACCGAGCTGCTCGAAGAGCCACTTGGTGGCGGCCTCGACCCCCGGGTACTGCGTCGACACCAGGCAGCTCCGGAAGAGCTCCACGCCCTCCCTGATGGGTGGGATCTCAGGGGTGGAGTGCATGAGCCGAAGTCGCCGAGGTGGCGATGGTCCGGGGGTTCGCGGGCAAGGCCGAAGCCGGAGCGGAGGTCCCGACCCGGCCGGCGATCGGGGAGGCGGTCCGCGCCAGGAACCCTGGAAGCGGCCGGTCATCCGGGACCGGGATGGCGGTGCCATCGGGTGCCGCCCGGTAGGTCCACCGCGCTCCCCGTCGGGTGATGTCCCGGAGTGCCTGACCCAGTCGCGCGATGTCCTCCAGGGTGGTACCGAGCCCCAGGCTGGCACGAACAGCCCCGGGTGCATCCGGACCGCACCCCCGGCTCCCTCCGCTGCCGTGCTCGGCAGCGAGATGCGCCAGCAGCGGGTGGGCGCAGAAGGAGCCGCTCCGAACGCCAATCCCGTGCTCAGCGCTGAGGACGGCGGCGACCTCCGACGGGCTTCTGCCCGGGAGGTTGAAGGCGGCGATGCCCAGCCGGTCCACCTCCCCGGGCCAGGTCCGGTAGCGCACCAGGCCGGGCACGCGGGCGAGCTGGAGCCAGAGCTCCTCGGTGAGCCGCGCCTCCTCGTGGGAGATCGCGTTCATGCTCATCTCCCGGAGGCTGGTGGAGGCGACCCCAAGGGCATAGGCGCCGACCACGTTCGGTGAGCCGCCCTCGTGCCGATCGGGAAGGCCGGTCCACACCACGCTCTCGGCGCTGACCTGGGCCACCGCGCCCCCACCGGCCAGATACCCGTCAGCGGTGGCCAGCCAGTCGGGACGGCCCACCAGTGCTCCAGCGCCAAACGGCGCGTACAGCTTGTGGCCCGAGAGGGCAACCCAGTCCAGGTCCCATCCGGTCATGTCCACGGCTCGGTGGGGCGCCAGTTGCGCGGCGTCGACCACGATGCGGGCGCCATGCTCGTGGGCCAGACTGGCAAGGTCGGCGATCGGCCACACCTCGCCTGTCACGTTCGAGGCGCCAGTGACCGCCAGGAGAGCCGCTCGCCCCGCCGGCAGGCTCCGCAGCGCGCCCCGGACGTCATCGAGGAGCCGGTCGTGGCCGATGGGTACGGGCAGCTGGCGCGTATGGTGAAGGCGGCGCCAGGGGAGCAGGTTGGCGTGGTGCTCCATCAGGGTGGTGACCACCGCCGTCCCGGGCGCCAGGCACCGGGCCAGCAGGTTGATGGCGTCGGTCGTGTTGCGGGTGAAGATCACCGCGTCCTCGGGCCTCGCGCTCAGGAAGGCTCGGACGGCATCGCGCGCGCCCTCATAGGCGGCGGTGGCAACCTGGGAACGGAAGCCGGCTCCCCGGTGGACGCTGCTGTACCAGGGCAGCAGGGCCTGAACGCCTTCCCACACCGCCGCCAACGCCGGCGTGCTCGCCGCGTAGTCCAGGTTGACGTAGCGAGCGCTCCCGCCCCCCACCAGGGGAACCTCGAGGTCGGCACCAACCATCGCAGGGGCGCGGTGAGGCGGTGGGCTCGGTTGGAACGTGCCATCCATGCGACCCTGGAACTCTGACAGAGCCCTTTGCCTAGATCAAGAAGATAGGTGGAAACATTTCATTCTCTTCTTAAGAACGATCGGCGAGAGCGACCCGCCGCGGCCCGGGTAGCCTCGGGGCTCGTACCGAGCTCGTCGCCTGCCGGAAGTAGGTGCTGCTGTACTTCCAGTTGCCAAAGGAACCTGAAGCTGGCCAGATCTGGGCTGAGCCGTTGAAGGGCTGATTCTGCCCAGACACCCACCAGTACGTGTTACTGAAGTCCTCGTGTGCGTTGTATCCACCTGGCATTTGGTTGGCGTACGGTGCGATCTCACCGTAGTTCTGCCCATTCAGCGGTGCGAGGGTTACCCGTCGCCGTATTCTTGATCGGCGATCAAGGGAGAATATGCGGCGCACTCTCGGCACCGCCCATGGGTGTTCCGAGACCGGAGCTTGGTCCTTCCCGCAGCCGCTGCGCATAGGCGACAGCCTCGCGCCGGTTGCTGGCGCCGATCTTTGCGAAGATCCGATTGATGTGAGTCTTGACCGTAGCATTGCCGATGAACAACCGGTTGGCGATTTCGCGATTCTCCAGTCCAGAGCCTATGAGAAGCAGAATCTCACCCTCCCTGTCGGTCAGGCCATCGGGCCACGATCCCGGGGTTGGCTGTTCAGCGTCGCCGCTCGCAGCCACATCGCCGCGGGCCGCCGCCGACAGGAGGCTGCGCTGAGCTTCCCGGTCCAACGTCACCTTGTCAGCCACGGCGGCTTGGAGAGCGCGAACGATATCCAGTCTGGTGGCGTTCTTGGTGAGATAACCGCGAGCTCCCGCCTGCAGGGCAGACAGCACGGACTCGTCGTCGGCGAAGGTCGTGAGCACTACGATGGCGAGGTCAGGGTGCTCTCGCGCCAGTCGCCTGGTGGCCTCGACTCCGTCCAAGCCGGGCATGCGCAGATCCATCAGCACGGCGTCGGGAGCCTCCCGCTCCACGAGCTCCACACCCGCCTCACCATCACCCGCCGCCCCCACCACCTCGAGCTCGGTAACCGTCGACAGAAGTGCAACCAGTCCATCCCGGACGATGGTCTGGTCGTCCACCACCACCACCCTCAGGGGAGGCTCGCTCACCCCGGTACCTCAGCGTGGACCGCCCACCCGCCGCTGACGGGACCCGCACTGAGCGACCCCCCGAGCAGCCGAAGCCGCTCGTGCATGCCGGCCAGACCGTAGCCGCCGCTGACGCCGGCGATCCCCGGCGACTGAGCCGTGACCTCGGCATCAGCGGCCGCCATCTCGATGGAGTTGTCCGTGACGATCAGCGTGACCCGATCCTGTCCATAGCGGAGTCGCAGCTCGACCGGCTTGCCGGCGGCGTACTTGTGGGCGTTGGAGAGAGCCTCCTGGGCGATGCGGAGCATGGCGAGCCCAGCGGAGACAGAGAGCGGACGGGGCGATCCCTCGACGTACATGCTCACCGTGCCACCCTCGCGCCGGTAACCGCCCACCATGGCGGCGAGAGCGTCGGGGAGGGGCGGGGTGTCGCTGCGCAGGGCGTCGATGGCTCGGCGGGTCTCCTCCATGCCTTCATCGGCAAGACGGTGAGCCTGGCGAACGTGATCCAAAGCACGCACCGTGTCCTTCTGCTCGGAGAGCAGAGCGTCAGCGACCTCCAGCTGGATGGAGAGAGCAGCCAGGGAGTGCGCCAGGATGTCGTGGATCTCCCGTGCGATCCTTGCCCGCTCTGCCAGGGCGGCCGCCTGCTCACGCTGCTTCGACGCCTCCTGGCGCTGGCTGGCCAGCCGCTCTGCCTGCACTAGCTGCTCCCGGCGCAACCCGCGCAACACGCCTGCGAGGGCAACGAATCCGAAAAGGATGACGTAGAAGACAAAGTAGAAGGCAGCGGGCAGTTGCCCCCACAGGCCGTCAGCGTTGCCCCCGTGAACCCAGGTCCCCAGTCCGAGCCCCACCCCGGCCATCAGCATGACGCCTGCCGTCGGCCGCGTCCTGACTGTGGCGCCCGCCTCGAGCACAACGATCGCCGTGAAATTGGCGGACCAACCAGGACCATCGATCATGGTGGCGGCACCGCTGGTGGCCGCGATCGCCATCAGCAGCAGGGTGGCTACGACGCCGCCCCCGGGGATGGGCGATCGCCAGGGCCGCACCCAGAGCCAGGCGATCCAGAAGACGCTGGTGGCCGCCAGGAGACCGGCCAGCACCACCGGGTACGACCCGCTCTGCTGGAAGAGGACCACCAATAGGAGGGTCAGGGGGAGCCACGCAGCCCGCACCAGCCACGAGATCTGGATGAGGTTCACGTGGACCCAGCGTTCTGGCCCACGCTGAGCGGAGGCGAAGAGGGCGTCCGGACCCACCATGCTCACAGCGTAACCGTAGCCTGGTGAAAGGCAACCGTCGTCATCCCTCTGGGTTGAATTTGGGTTGAGGAGTGGAGCGTCGCTCTCCACCCAGATTCAACCCGCAGGGGTGACGACACCGGCTTTGGTGCCGGGGAAACTTCCTCGTAGACGCCAACCCATCGCAGGCGAAGGAGATCCCCGATGCCCCCAGCCACCGTTCCTCCGTCTGCCCTCGCGGACACGGAAAGAGGGTCCTTCTCCCCTCCCACATGCCGGCCCGTTCCGGCCGCCCAAGCTGCGGCCGCCATCAAGGTGTACGGGCGCGGCGAGACAGCGGTGCGGGCCCTGGATGGGATCGACCTGGAGTTTGCTGCCGGTCAATTCACTGCGATCATGGGACCCTCGGGGTCGGGCAAGTCGACCCTGCTCCACTGCCTCGCCGGGCTGGACCGGCTGACCACGGGGGAGACCTACATCGGCGAGGTCGCCCTGAGCCGGCTCAGCGACTATCAGCTCACCCTGCTGCGGCGGCAGCGGGTCGGCTTCATCTTCCAGTCCCTCAACCTGGTGCCCACCCTGGACGCGCTGGAGAACATCATGCTCCCGCTCGCCATCGCCGGTGGCAAGCCGGGCCCTGGCGTGGTCGATGGGGTGGTGCGGATGACCGGTCTCGCCGACCGCCTTCATCACCGTCCCAGCGAGCTCTCCGGAGGCCAGCAGCAGCGGGTGGCCGCCGCGCGCGCGCTGGTCAGCCGGCCCGAGATCATCTTCGCCGACGAGCCGACCGGCAACCTGGACTCCCGCTCCGGGGGAGAGCTGCTGGCCTTCCTACGCCGGGCGGTGGACGAGCTCGGCCAGACCATCGTCATGGTCACCCATGACGCTCTCGCCGCCTCGCACGCCGACCGGGTGATCTTCCTAGCCGACGGCAGAGTGGCCTCGGAGATGCGATCTCCGACTGCCGATGCAGTTCTGGATGCCGTCCGCGCACCGGGCGGCCGCATCGCCTCGGGTGACCTCTGATGTTCAGGGTCAGCCTGCGCAGCCTGCTGAGCCACAAGCTCCGGCTCGCCCTCACCGCCACCGCCATCATGCTCGGGGTCACCTTCGTGGCCGGCACCCTGGTCACCACCGACACCATCACCGATTACTTCACCGGCCTGATCGCGGGCATCGACAAGGGTGTGGCTGTCCAGGTCCAGGGAACCGACAACCCGCTGCCCGCCTCCCTGCTCGCACGGGTCCGCGCAGTGCCTGGGGTTGCCGGCGCGGCCGGCGAGCTCACCCGACCCGGGATCGCCCTGCTCGAGAACGGCACGAGCGTCGGCGGCACCTTGGAGTCGGTGACCCTGGGTGGCGCCTGGGTCTCCGATCCCCAGCTCTCCCCATACACGCTCAGCTCCGGCTCGGCTCCCACCGCCGCCGGTGATGTGGTCATCGACGCCGACAGCGCCGGCGCCGGGCACCTCAGGGCTGGCAACGCGGTGGAGGTGGCCTTCACCGGCTCCGCGACCCAGAGCTTCCGGGTGAGTGGGATCGCCGACTACGGAGTGGAGCCCAGCGAAGCCGGGTACGGCTTTGCCCTCTTCACTGCACCGGTGGCCGAGCAGCTGCTCCAGGCCGGCAACACCTACGACAGCATCGTGGTGAGCGCCCAGTCCTCGGTCACCGAGCTCCAGCTCCGCGACCGCATCGCCTCCGCCCTCCATGGCTGGGCCGTCACCGTCCAGACCGGGGCATCGGCGGCATCGCAGGCCGAGCAGACCGCGGTGGCCACGATCAATCAGGAGATCGGCACGCCGCTCCTGGTGTTCGCCTTCATCGCCGTCTTCGTCGGGACCTTCCTGATCGTCAACACCTTCAGCATCCTGGTGGCCCAGCGCACCCGGGAGCTGGCCCTGCTGCGTGCCATCGGGGCGACGCGGCGCCAGGTCTTCACCCAGGTGGTCATCGAGGCGGCCATCACCGGCGCACTGGCCTCGCTGGTCGGCTTCCTCATCGGGCTGCTTGTGGCGGACGCGCTGATCCACCTCCTCACCCACCTGGGGCAGCTCGACGTCCAGCCGGGCGCCCTGGTCATCTCGCTCATGGTGGGCACCATTGTCACCGTCGCCGCCGCCGCGATTCCCGCCCGGCGCGCCACCCTCATCGCCCCGGTTGCCGCGCTCCGCGAGGCGCCACCCGAGATCCAGGCGCTCCCCCGTCCCCGGATCGCAGCCGGCCTGGTGCTCCTCGTCGGTGGGGTTGCCGGTCTGCTGGAGGCCCTGCTGGGTGCCAGCAGCAGCACTGGACCGAACCTCGAGCTCCTCGCCCTCTCGGTGCTGGTGATCTTCGTGGCCGTGGCCCTGCTCGCCCCGGTCGTGGTCGGCCCGGTGGCCACCGTCCTGGGGTGGCCGGCACGGGTGCGCGGCGCCCCCGGGCGGCTGGCCGGGGAGAACGCTCGGCGCAACCCCCGGCGCACCGCCCTCACCGCCGCGGCCCTGATGGTGGGGCTAGCCCTGGTGACCGCCGTGGCGGTGCTCACCGACTCCCTGGAGGCGAGCGTCGACCAGTCCATCGACGGCAGCGTCCGGGCGCAGCTGGTGGTGTTCGACCAGGGTGCCGGCGGTTTCAGCGGTTTCAGCCGGCAGGTCGCGGTGACCCTCCGAGCCGATCCCAGCCTCGCCGACATCGCCGAGATCCAGGGCAGCAGCGTGCAGGTGGGCGACCTCGCGAGCAACGTCGACGGGCTGGCCCCGGGCTGCATCGGACCCGACCTTGTCTTCCCCATGATCTCCGGCCAGGCCAGCAGCATCGCCGCCCACGACACCGCTCTGGTCGACTCCACCACCGCCCAGACCCTGAAGCTCCGCGTGGGCAGCGTGGTGACACTGACCTTCCCCAACGGCAACAGGGTGCCGGTCAGCGTGGGGGGCACCTACACCGCCGATGAGGTGATCAACGGCTTCTTCATCGCATCGACCAGCTTCGCGCCCCACGTGACGCCTCTTCAGGACAGCGCGGTGCTCGCCAATCCCGCCACCGGTGTCTCGCTCGCCGCCGCCGACAGCGCCCTGCTTCACGACCTGCGCAGCTACCCGGTGCTCACCGGCTACACCGTGACCCAGTACCTGAGCTACGAGAGCGCCCAGGTCAACACCTATCTCAACCTCATCTACGTTCTCCTCGGGCTCGCCATCGTCATCGCGGTGGTCGGGATCGTGAACACCCTCGCCCTCAGCGTGCTGGAGCGCACCCGCGAGTTGGGCTTGCTGCGTGCGGTGGGAATGACCCGCGGCCAGACCCGGGAGATGGTGACCTGGGAGTCGGTGATCATCGCCCTGATCGGCGCCGTGCTGGGCCTGGCCGTCGGTTCCGGCCTGGGCGTCGGCGTGGCCGGTGCCCTGCACGCCGACGGCATCACCGCCACCGCGGTCCCCGGTGCCAACCTGGTGCTCTATGCGGTGGCCGCGGCGTTCTTCGGTCTGATCGCGGCCATCTTCCCTTCCATTCGCGCCTCTCGTGTGGACGTACTCCGCGCCGTGACCACGGAGTAGTGGGGCAGAAGCCGCTGCCTGGAGCAGAAGAGTTTGAGGTGACCCCAGGTGACAGCAAAGGAGTTGCTCGCATGTGGCAAGCGATCGTGTTCAGCTTCCTTGGTGGCCTATTGGCCGCTAACGGCTTCCCCCACTTCACGCGCGGGATCACGAAGACGAGGTACCCCTGCGTGCTCGGGAACGGGCCTGTTCCCAACTTCGTCGTCGGCTGGGCAGCTTTCGTAATGGCGGCGCTGCTCTCGTATGTGGCTGATGTCGGCAGCCATACCGGTTGGTCCTTCGGGGCAGCCGCAGTCGGTGCCCTGGTGATGGGGCTGTTCCATGCCGGCCCCGGCGCGTTCGGCCGACCGGAGCCATCGGACGGGTCCCACTAGTGAGTGGCTGGTCGGCACCCGCCGCCTTCCGGTGTGGAATGGTGATCTCCTCATCCGTGTCGATGATCCGGCCGATCCCCGCTTCTGAGCGAGCAGACCACATTGAGCATCACCAGCCGGCTTGCCGCGGCCGTCCTGGGCCTTCCCTCTGCCCGGACGCACGATATCGCGCACCAGCCGGGTCTTGCCGTCCCCATGAGAGACGGCACCCGGCGGCTCGCCGATCGGTGGTCCCCACGTCGTGCCGACGAGGAACCGCCTCAGCGTTCCCGCTGCGGCATAGCCCCCGGAGCGCGCCGCCACGCTGCCCGTGGAGTCGCGATGACGCGCGAACGCGCGACCTGCCGCTCGGGGAGGTGGCGCTGATGGCTACCCTGCCCCCGCAGGGCCCGCAGCTGCGTACCGACCTCGCCTCGGCAGAGTACGAGCGGGGCCGGGAGCTTCTGGGCGTCGACCCCGCGCTCGACCCCGTCGACTTGGTTCAGCTCGATGAGCAGACCATGGAGCTGAACATGGGGCCGCAGCACCCCTCCACCCACGGGGTGCTCCGCCTTGTGGTCGATCTCGACGGCGAGGTGGTCAAGGAGGTCCATCCGGACATCGGCTACCTCCACACCGGCTTCGAGAAGGACTTCGAGCGGCACAGCTACCAGCAGTGCATCCCCTACACGGACCGGATGGACTACCTCAGCCCGCTGAGCAACAACCTCGGCTTCTCGCTCGCCGTGGAGCGGCTGCTGGGCATCGAGGTCCCGCCTCGGGCCCAGTACCTGCGGGTCATCATGTGCGAACTGGCCCGGATCGCCAGCCACCTCATCTGGTACGGCACCACCGCCATGGACCTGGGCGCCTGGGCCCCCTTCCTCTACGCCTGGCGGGAGCGCGAGGACATCCTCGACATCAACGAGCTGGTCAGTGGGGTCAGGATGCACAGCTCGTTCATCCGCGTCGGCGGGCTGCTCGCCGATGTGCCCGACGAGTTCTACGGGATGGTCGAGGCGGTCGTGGGCACCTTCCCCCACCGCTTCGACGAGTACGACACGCTGGTCACCGGCAACCCGATCTTCCGGGAGCGCACCCGCGGGCTGGGCGCGATCACCGCCCGGGACGCGATGAGCTACGGCATGACCGGGCTCTGCCTGCGCGCCTGCGGCGTGCCCTACGACCTGCGCAAGGCCAAGCCCTACAGCAGCTACGACCATTTCGACTTCGACGTCCCCATCGGCGAGCACGGCGACATCTACGACCGCTACCTGGTGCGGATGCAGGAGATGCGCGAATCGCTGAAGATCATCGACCAGGCGATGCGCCGGCTGCCCGGCGGCCCGGTCAACACGGCCGACCGCCGCGTCGCCCTGCCCCCTCGCAATGAGATCAACACCAGCATGGAATCGCTGATCCGCCACTTCAAGCTGGTCACCGAGGGCTTCCGCGTGCCCCGGGGCATGGTCTACGAGGCGGTGGAGTCACCGCGCGGGGAGATCGGCTTCCTGGTGGTCAGCGACGGGTCCAACCGGCCCTATCGCTGCAAGGTGCGGGCGCCCTCCTTCAGCAACCTGAGCGCCCTGCCCCACATGGCCAAGGGAGGGCTACTGGCGGACCTGGTGGCGCTGATCGGCTCCATCGACATCATCCTCGGGGACGTGGATCGATGAGCACGTCGAGTCGCGCCACGCTGATCGCGGCATGCGGACCGGCGCGGCTCCGAGCTGACCTCTAGCGCGGTGAGGAACACTGATCGTTGCCGAGGTGGCGGACGTGATTCGGCCTTCGCGATCACTCTGTGATGCTCGTTGCACCCACCAAACAAGGCATGGGCGGTGGCCCTCAGCCGGCGCTGCCGAGACGGTAACAAGTACGTTGTGAAAGATGGTGGCCCATCGATCTGGACCAACGTCTTCGGCTCCCATCAGGGCGCCGGCGAAGCTCGTGATCATCTCCCGGAGCAGGTCGGCTTCAGCCGCGTCCACCTGCTTGCGGAACCAGGTCAGCGTGTCCATGCTGGGTATGGCCACCGTCGTTCCCCCTGAGGTTGGTGAAGCTTCCTTCCCCGATGAAGCCCTGCTGGGTAGAGTCGGCATCACGTCAATGCAGCGAAGCGCGTCTACCCCTGGTCTCATCCACGCACAAACCAACCAGTGACTTCAGAGATCAGGTCCGGGACAGATTGCGATTGCCAATACCCCGTCTCCTCGTCCGCATCCCTCGCGGACCATCGCCCTGCTCGGACCTCGCTGTCCGCCGCCTTACCGAGGCTCCTGAGAATAATCGCGTCGAGCGAGTCCTCGGCTATGCCGCGCGGCTTGGCCAGGTTCATGAGTGTGGAGCCGGGACTGGAACGGAGCTCTGCGGTGATGGTGTTCCGGCCGAGGTGCAACGCGCTTGCAACTCCCCCCTCGACGTCAGCCTCATAGGTGGAGTCGACGGGGAACGGCGGCGCCAGCGGGGTGAAGGACGTGAGCGGCGGGGGCGGCGGCGCCAGCGCGCTCGTGGCGGGGTCACCGCCGCACCCCAGCAGCCCCCCGACAGCGACCAGGACGGTTACCGATCCGCCAAGCTGACACACAGCGGCCCGCCCGATCAAGGGCATTCGCATGGAGATCTCGTACCTCTCTACTCGCTTCGCAAGAGTTCAGCGGACCTCAGCCCAGCCGCCCGACGAGCCGGAAGGGTGGTCGCCGCGCTCGCCAGGGCAAGGGTGACGGAGATCATCAGCACCAAGCTCTGCGGTGCGAAATGGAAATCGGTGGGCATGACCCCGTGGCGGAATAGCTGAACAACTCCATATGTCATAGGCACGCCGATGGCGGCGGCCACCGACCAGCCCATCAGGCTCACGGCCAGCCCCTCGACCCAGAACACGCTGGCGATCCGCCGCCCGGTCGCCCCTAGGGCGCGCAGCAAGCCGATGTCTCGGGGTCGCTCGAGCACGGAGGAGGTGAGGGCATCGGCGAGCCCGAGGGCGCCCACCGTGCCCACGATGAGCACTACCACGAGAAGCAGGGCATAGACAGGGAGGAAGTTGCGCTGGTGGCGGAGGACCTCGTCCTGGAAGCCGAAGACTTCGGCGATCGGCCCCTCCCTCGCCTGGATTCTTCCGGCGGCGTCGATGGCGCGGGTTAGCTGATCGACGGCGGCTGGCGAGCGATCCACCGCTTGCACGAGCACCCGGTTGGTGTAGTCAGAAATGTCTGCCGGCGGTACCCCCTCCAGCTCGTAGAGGGCATTGACCGGCATGTCGATAGTCCCCACCTGACCCAGATCGTCAACCGGCTCATCCACGGTGCCGATCACCATGAAGCGTATGGCGTGTCCCCCCCCTGGCCCAGGTACGGTGATAATGCTGCCGGCGCGCAGCCCCGCCCGCGCCGCAAGGTCATCGCTCACCAAGCAAACGTCCGTCTCCGCCGAGGTGAACCACCGGCCGCTGGTGATGCGAGCCCGGTGAATTCGGCTATCCGGCTCGATTCCCCAAACACCGACTTTCCCCCAGACGGTCTGCGAGCCGAACCAGCCCACGCGCTCGATCACGCCGACATTGGGAACCGTATCGAGCAGCGTTGAGACCTGCTGGTAGGTCGACTGCTCGCTGACATACACCTCGACGTCGGCCTGGAAGCTCCCCCAGACCGACCCGATCGAGGTGTCCACCGAGGATGCCAGGGACTGCACTACCAGAAAGCAGCTCCCGGTGACCGCCACCGCCACGATGGACGCGGCCGCCCTCAACGGCCTGCGGAAGAGACCGCGCAGCCCCAACCAGATCGTCTGCGGCACGGCCGACCGCCAGCCGCGCGATGCTCGCCGGCGAGGACGGCGGGTCCCCCCCTCCCCGCCGGTGAGGCCCCACATCGTGATTGCTTGATGCACGGTGACGCGGGTTCCTAGCCAGACCGGGATGACGGCCGCGACCAGGGGCAGCAGGATACCGACGCCGATGGCCACCGCCCCCGTCTCCAGCGAGAGCACCGTCGGGCCGGGGGCGATCGGGATGGAAGCCTCCATCCCCGAGGCGAGCTGCGCCCCGCTTGCGACCCCAATGGCGATGCCGATCGGGGTGGCTGCGGCGGCGTAGAGGAGAACGGTGGTCAAGTACCCTCTCGCGACGGTCCACCTCGTGGCCCCCAGGGCCTTCATGATCCCGATCACCGAGGTCTGCGCCGTGACGAGTGCCGTCACCGAGGTCACGACCAGGGTGGCAGCCACGGCCAGCGCGAGGACGAGGAGCAGCGCCGCAAGGGTTAGGACGCCCTGGAGCTGGGCCAGAGGAGCGTTCTCGGCTGGCGGAAGGATCCCCAGCACGGTGACCTGGTGACTGCGGAACGCAGATCCCAGATCCTCGATTGTCGCCTGGTACGCGCTCGGATCGCGAAGCTCGATTGCAATCTGCTCCGTGCGCAGGGGCTGTCGCTGCACCGCGCCAGGTGCATAGCCGAAGGCTGGAAGTCGATCCAGAGCCGCCGTACTCATGTATCCAACTCCCTGGCCGCTCACCGCAGGGTCCACGCCCGCTGTCCGTGCCAAACCGACCACCCTGAGGGACGCCGTTCCCGTCGACGTATCCACGGTGACCAGGTCACCGACGTGGACGGGCTGCACACCCGCGTCGCCGTACTCCATGACGATCTCGCCCGGGCCAGGGTCACGCCCGCTAACCAGTTGGAAGGGCTGAAGTGCGACGTGCCCCGGATCTGGGTACCCGACGATGCGGAAGCTGACATGCCCTGGAGCCGGGGCGACGAGCCACTGGGTATCCATGACGGTCGCCAGCTGCACCCGGCGCACATTCGGGCTCGCGGAGACGGCCACCACCAGCGTCGGGTTGGTGCGATCGACGGTTACCACCACGTCCTGACCGTTTGCGTGTGCACTCACGGTGAACGCGTACGCCGAGGCCAGTGAGTCGCTGGCGACGCCCACCGCGGTCAGGCCCACCACGGGAAGCAGGATCGCCAGGAGCAAGGCCACGGATTGTGCCTTTCGGCGGAGAACGTCGGCCATCGACTTGCGCATGTGCACGCTCATCAGGTCCGGGCTCCTGTCACAACGGCGTCCGGTCGCCCGCGCTGCGCGACCACCTGACCGTCAAGCAGGTCGATGGATGCACGCGCCCGTGAGGCCAGCTCGTTGTCGTGGGTGACGAAGATCACGGTCTTGCCCATGTTGACCACGCTCTCGAGGAGAGCGAAGATAGCGGCAGCGTTCTTCGAGTCGAGGTTGCCGGTCGGCTCGTCGGCGACGATCAGAGGCGGATCGTTGGCGAGGGCACGGGCAACGGCAACCCGCTGCTGCTCGCCACCGGAGAGCTCGCCCGGAAGACTCCTGCTCCGCGACTGCATCCCCACCGCGGCGAGGCAGCTCGAAGCGCGTGCGTCCCGGGCCTTGCGGGGAAAGCCCTTGCCAAGCTCGAGACCGAGAAGGACGTTCTCGGATGCAGTCAGCGTGGGTATCAGATGGAAGAACTGGAAGACGATGCCCACGTGTCTGCCACGCCAGCGCGCCAGGGCATCTTCGGTGCGGGCCATCAGCGGGCTACCATCGAACAGCACCGTGCCGCTGGTCGGTCGATCAATGCCGGTCAGCAGGTTCAGCACCGTCGTTTTCCCGCTCCCGGAAGGCCCGTTGATCGCAAACAGCGTGCCCCGCTCTACCGTGAAGCTGACCCCGTCGACGATGGCTCGAGCCTCCGGCTCGATACCCACAACGCGAGTGAGCTTGTCGGCAATGACAAGATCGTCCATGTGAACCTCCGCGCATGACCTCCGCCCATCATGCGTGTGCGGGCTCTGGACGTCATCGGCCACCGAGGCGAACTTCGCAGCCGCCCCCGGGGAGGAGACCGGAGGGACCGTGTCGCACTTCACGGGCCCACGAATCCCCCTGGAGGAAGAGAGCGACCTACGTCCCGAGAGGGATGCGCCTGGCGCAGGTATGGGTTACCCTCATTCTGTGCCAGCTTTTCCATCTCGAAGGTCCCGGGACCTCTTCACCAGACTGTCGTTGGTTCTGCTCCTCGGACTCCTCTCCTGGCTTGCTGCGCAGCACCTGTTCGTGACCGGCCGGAACCAGACCGACGGGCAGGAGCTCCAGGCTGCGATCTGGTGGATCGAGACCTCAGTGGCCAGTGTCGGGTTCCTCCTCACCGTGGGGTCCCTGCCCGAGGCGGGGCTCGGAATCGCCGCCGCAACCTCACTGCTGCACACCTCCCAGGGATGGCCGCTGCTCCCCGCGGATCTCCTTGGCGCGCTTGGCCTCTACGTGGTGGCCCTTCGCCGGCCGGCTCTTCCTGCCGCCGCGTACCTGGTGGGAGCGCTGCTGGTGGCGTATGTGGCCGCGGGCTGGACGGTTGCCGGCTATCGAAGTCCCCTGCCCTCACCGCTCGATGGACAGGGTGGATTCCCCGTCATCGCTGCGCTGTTGGTGATCCTCTGGTTCGTCGGCGCCAGCCGGGCCAGGGGGAGATCGAGGCTGGTCCGGCTCGAGCTGCAGCGGGACCAGATGGCGCGCGAAGCGACGAAGCAGGAGCGTGCCAGGATGGCCCGTGAGGTCCACGACGTGGTGGCCCACGGGCTCAGCGTGATGGTGGTGCAGGCGCAGGGCGGTCTGGCAACGTTGGCCTCGCAGCCGGAGATGGCCCGGGGTGCCCTCGAGGCGGTGGTGGACACTGGGCGAACCTCCTTGGCGGAGATGCGCCGCCTGTTGGACCGGGAGCGAGTCGACGGTCAGGTTGGCGGCAATCCGGCCCCGCCCGCTGGCGTCATGGGACTCCCCGATCTGGTCCGTTCCGTGTCCGCCGCAGGGTTACCGGCGACGCTGCGGCTCGACCTTCACGGCGTTCGTCTTCCATCTAGCATCGACCTCGCCGTCTACCGGATCGTCCAGGAGGCGCTAACCAATGCGATCCGCCACGCGGGCCCAGGCGCCACCGCCGCCGTCCGCGTGAGGTTGACAGGCGATCGGCTTGACCTGGACGTCACCGATTCTGGTCAAGGACACGACCCGGCGTCGAGGGGGAACGGTCACGGCCTTCTCGGGATCCGCGAGCGAGTGGCCTCCCTGAACGGCGCATTGGAGCTTGGGCCGGGCTCGAACGGGGGCTTTCAGGTCCACGCGCGCCTTCCCGTCCCGCTCGATGCCCCATGACCATCCGAGTCCTCATCGTCGACGATCAAGCCCTGGTGCGGACCGGTTTCCGCATGATCCTCGAGCAACCTGAGGACATCGAGGTTGTCGGCGAGGCAGGCGACGGCGCCGCGGCGGTGGACCTAGTGAAGACCCTCCGGCCCGATGTTGTTCTGATGGACGTTCGGATGGCCGGGATGGATGGCGTTGAGGCGACACGGCAGATTCGCCAGACGTCTGACGAGGTCTCGGCTCCCCGCATCATCATTCTAACAACCTACGACCTTGATGAGTACGTCTACGCCGGGCTCCGCGCGGGTGCCAGCGGATTCCTGCTCAAGGATGCTCTGGCGGCTGAACTGGTGGCCGCGATTCGAACGGTCGCATCCGGTGAGGCGGTGCTGGCTCCGTCAGCCGTCAGGCGAATCGTCGAGCGATTCATCGAGCACGTCCCGCGGGACAACCCTCCCAGCGCCCGAGCGCTCGACACGCTGACACCTCGTGAGCGGGAGATCCTGGTCCTGGTGGCCCGAGGCCTCACCAACAGGGAGATCGCTGACGCGCTGTATGTCACCGAGGGCACGGTGAAGACTCATGTAGGCAACCTGCTGTCGAAGCTGGACCTTCGGGACCGCGTTCAAGCCGTGATCCTCGCCTACCAGGCTGGCCTGGTCAGGGTGGGAGCGGAGTAGAAACGGCGGCCGCCGCCTTCCAAGCGGCGGTTCGATACATCAGCCCGCCGGATCAGCCCTCGATCCCCAGGTTTCCGCGGAGCCCAAGGTGGGAATCGAACCCACGACCTACGTCTTACCAAGACGTTGCCCCAAATGAGAGCGGTTCCGTATTCGCAATCGGCCCTCGCCCGCTCTTGGGCCAGCCTCTTTGAGGTTATTGCACCACGGTTGAAGCCCGGTTGTGGTAGGACGCGGTCCCGAGCGACGCCGATCCCGGCGATGTCGCTGTCACCGATGAGGGTCCACGCTGCCGTCGGCACGAGAACGCTCGGTCGGACGTCCTCAAAGACGGGCCGTTCGGCGAGCCAGATGACCGAGTCGCCACGCCGTTAGCCGCCCCGGGAGCTCGGCCGCACATCCGGGTCGACTGCCGAGCCCCGCTGGGGGAGTTCCAGCCAATTGCCCCGTACTACCCGGTGTTCCGGATCACCTCCGCTCAGTCAGCGAGTGAGCGGTTCACGATGGGCAGAGCCGTTGAGGAGACCATCACGCCGAGCGACCCGCTTTCGTATCGCGGAGGCCACCAAGTGGCCGTACGGCCAACGCATTTCAGGTCTTCACAGCATCCTTCGCCTTGGCATGACCTCAAGCGGCCCTGTGACGACTGCTAGTCACAGACGGCTAACGAGAGCCTGGCGTCACGTGCGTGGACGAGTCTCTGGTACAGCATCGGCGGGGGAAATCACCGGCGTGTTCTCAAAGACGTAGTACAAGGCGACCGCTCCGATCAGTCCGAGGGAGACGGCCGGGCTGACGAAGGCGACGCCGATTGCAACCAGGTATGGCACGTTACCGGCCACGAACCGACCCGCCGCAGTCCGCCGCGCCTGGGGCGGCACTGGCCGGTGGGTGCGCCCCTCCTTGAGGGTCCAGGCGAAGAGAGCGCTGAAGGTGATGGCCATGCCCTCGAACACCCCGGCATACAGGGCCATGGCGACATGCGAGTCGTGGCCAGGCTGAGCCAAGTAGCTCGCCATCGTCGCGGTGGCGAAGGGGATGAGCACGACGAAAAGGAGAAGGAAGAGGTTCAAGAAGAGCAGCACTCGATCGACCCTGGCGATGTTGCGCACCAAGGCGTGGTGGTTCACCCAGATGATGCCTATGGTAAGGAAGCTGATCAGGTAGGCCACGAACTGCGGCCAGTGCTGACTGAGCTGGTTAACCAGGGAGCCGTGGCCCGGCCCGGCGACACTCAGATCTAGAGCGAGGAGGGTGATGGCAACTGCGAAAACCCCGTCGGTGAATGCTTCCAGTCGACCTCTGTCCACCAGATGACCTCCTCGATGACCTGAAGTTCACACGGCGTGCCCGCCTCGCCACGGAAGTGATCAGCCGGGTAGAACGCTCCAGACTAGCGATCGGCGAGCCCGAGACCGTCCGTCAGGCGCGGGCCGGACGGCCGCTCCGTTAGGGTAGCCCTGTCGGGCGACGCCCTCCCCGACTCAAGCCACTCGACGAGAAAGGAAACCGACCCATGACATCGAGCCACGGTCAAACGAAGATCAGCTTGGTCTACTCCAACCCCACGGACCCGGCGGCCTTCGAGGCGAGTTACCCCCGACAGCTTGAACTGGCGCGCAAGCTCCCTGGTCTTGCTCGGTTGCAAGCCTCGAAGGTCTGGCCAAAGGAGGACGGCAGCCCGACCCCGGCATACCGGCTGCTGGACCTCTACTTTGCCGACTACGCAGCGGCCAGCGCCGCCGCCGCGGAGGCGGGCGCCTTTGTCAAAGCCACCCTCGAGAATGCCACCGGTGGTGTGATCATCGCATTCGCGGAGGTCCTCGAGGAGACCTAGGCGCACTCAACTCGGCAGGACTGCGGCTGTGACGGGGCGAAGAACAAAGGTCGCTCTCACTCTGTTCCTGCCGCGGAAACCCACGCGCTCAGAGGCTCTCCAGCCCCACGGCACCGTGTACTAGGGCCGCCCGAACGTCGGACGCCGTCTTCCGCAGACGCCTGCCCTCGCCCCGGGAGGTGGCCAAATCAAGCCGCGATGTTCATCGTCCAAACGCCCACGCCACCATGAGGGGAAACTCGTCCTGCCAGAACGCACCGCCGTGCGACCCGAGACGCTCAATCATGACGACGTCCGCGCCTGCAGCACGCAGCACCTCCGCCCACCGCGACGCGTTCTGGAGGAAGAACGGCTCTCGAGTGCCGGCGACGAGGTACGTCCGTGGGATCGGCAACGGCATCACGCCGGACGGGCGGAAACCCCCGCCCGGTGAGGCGCAGAAGATCGCGCCGTAGACGTCCGGATGCCGGATGCCGATGGCCAGCGCGAGCTCCGCGCCCGCCGAGACACCGCACACCGCTGTACGTTCGGCCGGCAAAGCGATCCCGAAACGCGCTTGCACCCACCGGCGTACGTCCTCGACGAAGAACCTCTCGTGGGCGGCGAACCACTCCGGGTCGAAGCCCGGCGAGTACTCGTGGAGCCGTAGCGCCTCATCGTCCAGGCGATGCGCACCGACGATCATCGTTGACGGTCCCCCAGCGGCCTCAAGGACCCTGCCCCACTGCGAGATCAACTGGCCGTCACCGGCGAACACCGCCGCCTCGGGCGGCTTCGGCGGGACATACACCGCCACCTCCCGCCCACCGTCGTACTCAAACGTCTCGGTGACGAGCTCTCCTGCGATGGACATGGTCGATGCCTCCTCAGCTCCCTCGATCTAGGTCCGGAGAATCGTTCGTCGTGTCGTGGCTCATGAATCGGTACCTCGCTACTCAGGCCGGCCAGGATAGTACCAAAGTAGGACAGTCCTGCTATGGTACGGTATGGTGATCGAGGACGAGGGTTCTGAGCTGCCCCTGGCCGCCCTCCTGCGGACGGCACGCACGGCCATGGGAAGAGCGATTCGGCGCGCTCTGGAGGAGGCGGGACACGACGATCTTCCGGCGAATGGGCCGTACGTGGTCAGCGCCACTTCGGTCCCGGGCGTCCCCCTCTCGTCGATCATCGATCGTCTCGGCCTATCCAAGCAGGCGGCCGGCCATCTCGTCGACCTCCTGGTCCTTCGCGGCTACCTGGACCGGCACGTCGACGAGGAGGACCGCCGGCGCCTCGTGGTGGTTCCGACCGAGCGCGGGACGGCCGCCGCCCGTGTCATCCGCGAGACCGCCTATCGCCTTGAATCTCGCCTGGTGGCAAGCGTGGGAACCGCCGATCTGCAGGCGACCCGGCGCACTCTCAGCTGCCTTGGGACCCTGGATGCGGACGATGTCTGACGCGGCCGCCCCCTCCGTGACCGCCCGGCGCGTGGCCGCCTACCGGCTCGCCTTCGAGCGCTTGACCCCACCCACCGATGCCGGGGATCCAGACGCCGACGAACGGCTCACCGCCGACGTAGCCGAAGGCATCACCGTCGATCGTTCGGGCCCGATGGGCCGGTACCTGCGCGCCCGCACCGCCTTCTTCGACCGGGTGACCGTCAACGCCCTCGGCCGTCAGGTGACCCAGGTCGTCGTGATCGGCGCTGGCTACGACGGTCGCGCGCTCCGCTACCGGACACCAGGGGTGCAGTGGTGGGAGGTCGACCGTCCCTCGACCCAGGCGGACAAGCAGGCTCGGCTCTCCCGGCTCGGGATCGCGGCGGACGCCGTGACCTATGTGGCTCTCGACCTGGCCAGAAGGAACCTGGCCCACGCTCTCACGGCCAGCGGTTTCGAGCCGGACGCCCCGGCCCTCTACCTGGCCGAGGGCGTCGTGCCCTACCTCGACGCCGCCACGCTGCGCAGCGTCCTCGAAGATCTCCGGTCGTTAGCGACGCCGGGGACCCGACTCGCCCTGTCGCTTCGCCGCAGCGGGGCCGATCCGGCCGAGCGCGCCCGGTTCGAGGCCGACGTCGCCGCGGTCGGAGAGCCCACGGTCGGTTCGGCCTCGACCGAGGACGCAAACGAGCGGCTCGCCGAGTGCCGTTGGCGCCAGGTTGAGATCTCGGAGCGTTCCACGGCCGCGGGGTTCATCGTCGCCGCTCCGATCTTCGCGCCATCCGGCCTGGGCGCGCCCCCGACCGTCGGGCGGATCGGCACGTTCTGGGAGCACATGCTGCACCGCTCCGGCGGAGAACGGCTCGGCGCGCATCTCGAGCAGGTCTACGGCGTGCCGGTGACGACCACCCGGGAACTCGACCTCGGGGTCCACCGAGTGGAGCGAGCCGACGGCACAATCTGGTTGGCGCGGGTGTTCCCCGCGGCCAGGCCGCTCGATGCCACCCGGGCCGACGCCGCCATGCTCGACTGGCTCGTCCGAGGGGGAATCCCAGCGGAGCGCATCGCCGCCCCTGAGCCAGTCTCGGTGCACGAGGGGCAGGCGGTCCTCGTCACCGAGTTAGCCTCGGGCCGTCAACCGGCCGCCAGCCCAGAGCTCTTCGAACAGCTCGGTGGCATGCTCGCCGAGATCCACGGTCTGCCCAGCGACCGTCCGCCGGCGGACCGGCCTGGTGGCGCTTGGCACCATCTCCTGTTGGACGCCACCCCGACCGATGAGCTGGTGGCGGCGAGGAACCTGCTGCACGACGCTCGCCACCGCGTCCGGCGCAGCGACGGCGCCGCCTACGGGCAGCTCTGCGACGCCCTCGACGCCCTGACGCTTCCCGTCGACCTCCCGGTTGCAGTCGTCCACCCCGATCTCGTGCCCCGCAATCTCATCCAAGATGGGGAGAACCTCACCATCATCGATTGGTCAGGCGCCGGCTGCGGCCCCCGGGTCATCTCGCTCGGTTGCCTGCTGTGGTCGACCGCCGGGCACGGCCCCTCTGTGGACGCCGTCGTCCGTGGATACTGCCAGTCCGTCTCGCTGCAGCCGGCCGAGATCGAGCACCTCGACATGGCCATCGCCCTCCGGCCCGCGGTCCTTGCTTGCTGGACCTTCGCAACCGGCCGCTCACCCGTGGAAGACACGGCGGCGTGGTGGGCCAATCAGCGCCGCACACTCCTGAGCACGACCATCCGAGCACGCGCTGCCTTATCGAAAGGCAGGGACGGATCTCCGGTCGGAGAGCCACCACCCTAGCTTCGCAAGGCATCTCCCGCGTGGAGCCCAAGGTGGGAATCGAACCCACGACCTACGCCTTACCAAGACGTTGGCCCAAATGACGGCGGTTCCGTATTCAGAATCGGTCCTTGCCCGGTCTTGGGCCAACATCTTTGAGGTTCTTGCAGTTGCCTTGAAGTACGGTTGACGTCGGGCGGCTACGATGACGGATCCGCACCCCACTTGGAGGCGCCGGCGAGAAGGGGGCTGGCCGGGGTTCAAGTCAGATCGAGGTGATCGCCGCCCACTCCGACGGGCCGCCGGGAGAGCCGCTCGACGCCGTGCCCTCTCCATGCTCGGCCGGAGAACTACGAGATTGCCCCGGCTCTCAGCAACGTCGGTGATGCCTGACCATCGGCGATGGCTTAGCTCAGGGGGTGTTGAGATCAGCTAGCCGCCGGTCGGGAGGGCACTCGACCGCCCGCGGGGGGTTCAGTGTGGCCGTCAGTGGGGAGGTTCGTTGCCCCTGGGTGGGGCGAAGTTCTGGCCGCGGATGGGGAGCTCCCGTTGGACGTTGACGCCCAGTCCCCGGCAAGCTACGCTTCATCCCGCCACGGTTCCTGGATGTAGCCGGCGAAGTGGATGGCCGGTGATGTTGCCAGCGAGGTGGATCGCCCTCTAGTCTGACAACGAAGAATGGAGACGACGTGACGAAGAGCGCCCATGGTTCGCAAGTCGCAACCCGACGTACCAGCCTGGCCGGTGCGGTCATGGCCTGCCTGATCGCCAGTGCGTTGATCAGCGCGTGCGGCAGCGGCACCAATGTCCCCAACAGCTCGGGCGGCGCTGCCACCTCCACCACGTCCTCCTCCACCTCCTCCACCACCAATGGCACCTGGTCCAGCGCCACCAGCCTCGACATAGGGAACTCCCTCGAGTCGGTGTCGTGCGCGTCGGCCATGTACTGCGTCGCCGTGGACGGCATCTCGGCGGGTACCACAGCCGGGAACGCCCTGACCTACAGCGGGGCGTCCTGGTCGGCCCCGGTGGCCGTGGGCGCCGTGGGGAGCCTGGTGTCGGTGTCATGCCCGACGACGAGCTTCTGCGCGGCTGTGGACAATGGCGGCAACGCCTTCACCTACAACGGGACGGCGTGGACGAAGTTCGCCAGGGTCGCTGCCGACCAGTTCGCCGCGGCGGCGTGCGCGTCGTCGTCGTTCTGCATCGCCGGGGTCAACAACGGCCGTGCGTCGACCTGGGACGGATCAGCCTGGTCGAAGCCGGCGAAGGTCACCTCCAACGGCGAAGGGATCACGGCGGTCTCGTGCCCGTCGGCGTCGTTCTGCATCGCCGTCGACGGCAGTGGGGCCTATACGTTCAACGGATCTGGGTGGTCGCCCGAGCACGCGCTGGGGTCGGGCGCGAGCGAGCCCGCCGGCGTTTCGTGCCCGTCGGTGTCGTTCTGCGTCGCCGTTGGCCTTGACGGCAGCGTCTACACCTACAACGGCACGTCGTGGACCACGGGGCCCAAGATCGACGTGGTCAACGGCACCTCGCTCGGCCTCGGCGGCGTGTCCTGCCCGTCGGCCTCGTTCTGCATGGCCTTCGAGGCGGGCGGCAACTGGTTCCAAACCTTCAACGGGCACACGTGGTCGTCCCCGGCCATGGCGGATCCCGGGATCGGCTTCAACTCGCTTTCGTGCCCGTCGGCGTCGTTCTGCATGGGTATCGACCCCAACCACGCGCTCACCTGGCACAGTTGAGCCCTTGCCTGTCCCTCGGAGCATCCGGCGCCACTCCTAGTCCGGGGCGACCACTTGCAGGACCCGGAGCCGCGGTGGGACAGACCTACCGGACTCTCACATCCGCAAGGCATGTCCGCGTGGAGCCCAAGGTGGGAATCGAACCCACGACCTACGCCTTACCAAGGCGTTGCCCATAGCCGGGGCTGATCCGAATTCGCGGAGGCCGTCGGGGCCGCCTACGGCCAACGCATTTCAAGTTCTTGCACCAGGCTGGATGTCCGGTTGAAGTCCAGCGCCGATGCCGGGGAGGACCCATGCTTGCAAGGCGCCCTCTGTGAGGGGCCCGGGGGCTACGTCTTCAAGCGAGGTCCCTGTCGCCCAGCCCAGTGTTGCCAACCTCGGTTGAGCCAAACGCGCCAAGCCGGGTCGCCGTACGGCAGGCTAAACCCCTGCTGGGAAATCAGTGGAGGCGGCGAGCTCGGCCTGAGCCTGAAAGGCGGCGATGCGCTCGCGCGCGCAGCACGTCGACGGTGCTCTTGAGCGCCTGAGAGCCGAGGACGATCCCCATGGGCGCCGGGTGCTGGTCGACGCAGGCGATGATGGCCGCTGCCATCCGTGCGGGGTCGCAGCGGGGTGCGGTGCGAGGCGGCGTGACCTCGTCAGCCCGCGGTGCCGGTGGGGCTGTTGGCCTCGCGGAACGCAGGCTCTTGGAGAAGCTCAGGCCATCGCCGCGTGTCGAGCAGCAGCGCGCTGCATCGGAGTAGACAACCCTCGACGATGAGGAACACGGCACTGAGGATGTGCCGGCAGCGGTAGCGATCGCGGAGTCATGGAGGACAGCGGCGCAGTCGTCCTCCCAGCACCACCTGGCGCATGTCGTTGCGGCGATGATCGGCGCGAGGTTCCGGGAGCCCTCCGCGAACGCCGCAGCCCCCGGCGTCACCTGCTTGGCCGCGCCCAAGAAAGTCACCTCCGGATGCACCAAATTGTGCCAGCCGATCGAACCGCCCCCCACCGCTGCCCCTCTCCACGCGCCCAGCCCCGCGGTCAATGGATCATGGTCGCTAGTGACGTCTTGCACCTGAGATGCAACAGGGATACAATGGAAGGCATGGCGACCAGGACCGTCGGCTTCGCTATCGCCGAAGAGGACGAGGGCCGGCTCCGGCGGCTGACCGAGAGGTTCGGTCACGGCAATCGATCCGCCTTCCTGCGCGAGGCGATGCGCCAGATGGAGGTGGTTGACCGAGCCGAGCGCCTCGCCGCTCTGCAGGGCTACGGAGCCGAACGTTCCGCCGCTGCCGGCCTCGGCCCAGATGAGGCCCTCACCGTCGTTCGCCGCGTCCTCAAGCAGCGGTGACCTCGCCGGTCACGGTGGACGTCAACGTCTTCGTCCGCGCCGTGGCCGGGGGACGAGACGACTTCCATTCGTGGCCATCACCACCACCCGTGCGCGGCAATCCCGCCGCCAGCGTAGTGGGGATCTTCAATGACTCGCGGGAGTTCAGCCTCTGGCTGACCGAGCACATCCTGGCCAACGTCCTGAGGGTCCTCACCGGCCCACCACCCAACGGCTTCGGATGGGAGGCGGCCCGCGCTGAGGAGTACGTGAGGCTCATGGTCGAGATCGCCGACGCTTCCGGTGGCGGGGTAGTGACGTCCGGCGAGACGGTGGCCGACTGCCGCGACCACGAGGACAATCGCATCCTGGAGTGCGCCGCGGCCAGCGGGTCCATCCTGATCGTGAGCGACGACACGGATCTCCTCTCCATCACGCCCTGGCGAGGCATCCCGGTGATCACGTCGGAGGACTTCGTTGGCCGGACCGACGCCATGCGCCGGGCTCGTCGCCGATAGCGCCTCGTCCGGTGCTGCCCCCGAGAGTCGTTCGAAGCGTGCGCTTCGCCACCTCGACCGTCCCGGAGCTTCGGCTAGATCGAAGCGCTCAGGTAGCCGTCGTCACCGAGCTGCCGGCTGAACCCAGCGTCTTGCTGGACACAAAGGTCGCCGCCTACCCGATCGCCCAGGAGGCGCTGCACAACGTGGTCAAGCATGCCCATGCCAGCCATGCCTGGCTGCGTGTCGGGGTGGATGAGAGTGCCCTCACCGTCGAGGTCAAGGACGATGGGGATGGGTTCGAAGTGCTGGCTTCGTCCCC
>Ga0187771_10000101_pt1 | contig 41002 bp, 33 predicted proteins | sample 0116_SJ02_MP15_1_FD_133139 | JGI IMG/M metagenome (GOLD analysis project Ga0187771, IMG submission 133139) | Tropical peat soil microbial communities from peatlands in Department of Meta, Colombia - 0116_SJ02_MP15_10_MG | ecosystem: Environmental > Terrestrial > Soil > Wetlands > Peat | place...
GCCGAGATCTTCGACAGCCCGCTGAGCGTGAAGGTCAGGACGTCCTGAGTTCTCGCGAAGCTTCCCCAGCGCCTAAAGGCGCTCTGATTTTCAATCCCTTTCGGCACGCCTGAAGGCGTGCCCTGATACAAATCTCGTCCCGGGGAGGCCCCGGGTCTCGCTTGTGCGAGAACCGGGACGCACACTGGTTCATCCAACCGATAATCCAGAAACACCTCATCCGCTATCAGCGCCAGCCCGTGCGCCCGGCAAAACGCATTCAGCTGCTCCCGCTCGCCCGCTTTCACATACGATCCCGTCGGATTATTCGGATGCACCACCACCACGCCTCGCGTCCGCGGCGTTACCGCTCTTTCGAGCGAGGGGAAGTCCATCTGCCAGCCGTGGTCATAGATCAGCGGATACGGCGCCAGCTTCACATCCTGCAAGTCGGCGAGAAACTCAAACAGCGGATAACTCGGCTTCGGCACCAGCAATTCATCTCCCGCGTTGCACAAGAGCTTGAAAACGTACGAATAGCCCTCGCTCGTACTTGACGTCAGAACAATCCGCTCGATATCCAGACCGCAGACGCCATAGTCTGACCGGTAATACTCCGCCACCGCTTCCCGCGCTTCGCGAAGTCCTTTCGCCTGCGGATCGTAATCGAGCGCCGGGTGCCCCATCCTAGCCGCGCTTTTTGTGGCTAGAGCCTGCCCTGAGCCTGTCGAAGGGGTGGGGGCTGCCAACGTCAGCGCCGCCAGAATGGCTTGCTCGTCGTACTGCAATCCCACCCGGGTGGGATTCGATACAGTCAAGTCAAGTATGCGATCCCCTGCCGCGCGCACCTCTTCCACCGCCTGCGTAAACCGGTTGTGCGCCAGCTTCCAGTTCGTGCGATCAGAGAACATGTTCGGATTCTATCGATTCATTGCTCATCGTGCTCGTCAGAGCTGCGAGACGGATGGAGCAAGGTGGAAGAGCTGCGCTCCAATGTGTACGTGAGAGCTGAGTTATCGGAGGAACGGCAGACCAGAATCTGCCAGCGTCCAGCCGCGCAGCGGCGGGATGATAAAGTCCGGCACGGAAGTGCCGGGAACGCAAAAGTGGAACGGAGTCGAGTCCCGTTAGGGACGGCACGGAGTTGTGACACAGTCTGTTCAGCCCAGATGCACCGCCGGGCCAAGAGTCGTTTTCATCTGGGCAGATTCAAAACGCGGCCCCTTCAACGCCGCTCAACCCAGGTCCCCTACTTTCCCGGCCCACGCAACCTCATCAACGACTCCGGCAGCGTTTCCCGGCTTAGATCTTGTTGCCCGGCGGCCTTGTCGGCATTCGGCCAGTCACGAATCTCCACCGCCGGACAGATCAGCCCCTTGCCCGCCGGCCGCAGCAGTTGCCGCAACGTCTGCACGCCATAGAACAGTCCTTGCCCGCTCCTGGCGGCCACAATCAGGTGCGACTTATCGGAAAACAGCAGATAGCCGTCCTCGCCCACGGCTTCGTCGGCCGTCAACCCCCTCTTGGCCAGAAACCGGCGCACGCGCTTGTCCTGCAGCCGGGCCAGCACGATCGCGCCGCACTCGGCCTTCCCCGCGGCCTTCATGCCCTGGATATTGAGTTGCAGCCCTGATTGATCCGCTACCTGCTCGGCCAACGTCTCGGCGGCGATTCGGTCCTCCGACTGATGCCCCAACTGCACGAAGATTCTCGTCCGCGGCCCAACCTGAAATCCGCCATCGAGCAACCGCACTTCCTTGGGTGTAGGCACGAGTTTCAGCCGCAGTTGCTCGCCGGAGTCAAGCGCAAAAAGCCCCGAACCACAGAGCAACAAACATCCGGCCATCGCCAACAGTCGCTTCTTCATTGAGATCCTCAAGCCAAGACTCTAGTCCGACATTCTACGCGCACAACCGGAACGGCGGCTCATGAACTTGTCACGGGATTGTCAAAACCGTACCATTGCTGATTCCCGAGGGCAGTGGATCATCCTCTAAAGGCTTCTTTATTTACGACATACGGCATCTTCGTGACATCGCCCCCGTAGTTGCCCTCGAGCACATCAACCAGCCCCTGCACGCACCGCCCTGCCATTCCTTTGTCCGGATCGATCGAGAGCCGCGTGATGCGCGCGGCGCTGGCAAAGTGCGGCATCAGCCGGCAGCGATCCGCAATGGCCGGATCGCGCAAAGGAGAGTCTGCTGGCAGCGGCTCAGTCTCATACACATCGAGCGCCGCGCCGGCAATCCAGTTCTCGCGTAGCGCCAGCGCCAAGGCCTTCTCATCCACCACAGGCCCGCGGGACGTGTTCACCAGGTACGCCGTCGCTTTCATCAGGCTCAACGTCCGCTCGTTGAACAGATGGTAGGTCGGGGTCGCGCTCTCTCCCACCCGCAGCAGCGGGACGTGCACGCTGACAAAGTCCGCCTCCGCCAATGCCTCTTCAAGCGCCACATACTTGATCCACGGCCGTTCCTTCACCAGCCCACGCGCCTGCCGCAGTTCCTGGACTTCCTGAATCACCTTCACGAACGCATGGTTCTGATAGCCCGGGTCATAGCACAGCACGTTCATGTCGAATCCAACGCATTTCTTAATGAACGCCAGCCCGATGCGCCCCGTGCCAATCACCGCGACAGTCTTCCCGGTCACTTCATCTCCCAGGAACGGCAAATACGGATGCCAGTATCCCCACTGGTTCTCCCGGGTGAGATGTTCCGCTGCCCACATCTTGCGCGCCAGCGTTCCCATCATGAAGAAGGCGAACTCCGCCGTGGCTTCCGTCAGCACGTCAGCCGTATTCGTGAACGGAATCTTGAACCGGTTCGCATCCGCCCGGTTGATGTTGTCAAACCCCACCGCATACTGCGCCACGACCTTCAGTCGGCCCTCGCCGGCCTCAAACACTTCGGCATCGATCGAATCGCGCAATGTGGTAATCAGCCCGTCCACGCCCGCTTTCACTTTGTCGACAATCACCTTCTTCGGCGGCGTTTCCTCGTGGGGATAGACTTCAACCTCATATCCCCGCCGGCGCAGCAGATCAATGGCTTCTCCGATGTCGCAGGTGGCAAACACGCGAAATGTCTGGTTCATGGTTTCTTTAGGAAGGTCGCTTCATTGAAAAATCGCCCTACGGTTTCAAAAGCCCACGCCGCACAGAACCTTGAAAATACCACACGCGAGCTTGACCCGTGGCGCTACACGGTGACCGCCGTGGCTCATCCTCTTTCCAGCGGTGGTACAATTTGCTTGCGTTGCACTCCCGGTTGAAGGAGGTTCCTGTGTCGCGACCTGCACTGGTTCTTCCGGCACTCGCAGTTTGTGTACTTGCGGTGTTCGTATTTGCGCTGCGTGGGCAGCAGCAACAGCAACAACAGGCTCCAGCTCCCGCTCCAGCTCCAGCTCCAGCCTCCGCCCCTGCTCCGCAAAAATCTTCGAGCTACGCCGCCATTCCTGTGGACGCCGCCAAGGCTCCCAATCCCGTAAAGCCCACTCCGGAATCTCTCGCCCGCGCCAAGAAATGGTGGACGCTCGATTGCGTGATGTGCCACGGACAAAACGGCAACGGCGAGGGCGACACCGCCGCCGATATGAAATTGACCATCGGTGATTTCACCGACCCCAACACGCTGAAGGACCGCACCGACGGCGAGATCTTCTACATCATCAAGAACGGCCACGAGGACATGCCCCCCGAGGGCCCCCGCGTCAAGACCGAAGAAGCCTGGGACCTGGTCAACTACGTCCGCTCCCTGGCCAAGAAGAAACCCGAAGCCGAGCAGAAGACACAGTAGAGCTGGCACGACGTTGTCATCCCTGGCTTCGACTTCTGCGTGGTCGAGAGTACCCTGGGCAAATCCGGTCCCCATGCCGAAACCCCGACCAGGATGCCGATCTACATGCAGGGGATGGTCGGGAAGGGGGTCTCCGTCGGGTTGTTATACTCTAGGATCCGGGTTGGGACTGTCCGCCCGCGCAAGGCCTCTATGGGAAGTAAGCGGTTGGAACTCGCGCTCGACACTCTCAACCCAGCCCACTGGGAGAGATTCGAACGCTTCGCCTCGCAATTCCTCGTCTCGGACCTTCCAGACATTCGTACGGTAGCAGCCCCGTCCGGAGACGGAGGCCGCGATGCGGAGCTATTTTCCCCAGCGTCTGACCCCACGCATGTTCTTCAGTACTCGATCGTTGAGGACTGGGCCTCAAAAATCAGGCACACGGCAAAACGGATAAGCGAGACCATTCCGGCGGCTCAGCTGCTGACGTACGTCACCAACCGCCAGATCGGAGCTGATGCGGACGAGCTTAAGCGCGAGCTCAGAAAGGAGCACCGACTCCATCTGGACGTCCGAGACCGGAGCTACTTCCTTGACCGGATATTCCAAGACGCGAGCACCGAGGCTGCTGCCGAGTCGTTGGCGAGGGACATCGTCGACCCTTACCTTTCGACGAAAGGGGTCCTGGCGGGACGCCCTGCGGTTCTGGAAAGCAACGAGGCCAGGGCGGCACATGTCTACCTGTCGCTTCAGCTGCGCGACGAGGCGCAAGAAAAGGGGCTAACGAAGCTTTCTTTCGAGGCCTTGATCCGGTCGGTTCTGGTTGGGACGGGTCCGGAGAAACGGATGTCTCATAAGGAAATAAGATCACGAGTCCGTCAACTACTTCCCCACGACGCGGCAGAGCAAGTGGAGCAGCTGACCGACAGCGCTCTGACCAGGCTCACGAAGCATGCGATTCGGCACTATGTAAAGGAGGATGAGTTCTGTCTCAGTTACGAGGAGAGCCAGCGCCTTGCTGAGTACCTTGCGACCCAAGAACTGCGGGAGGCCGAGCTCCGCGGTGAAATCGAGGCTGTCGTGGGAAGTGTTGCAGCTCCGCCCGGGAGCAAGCCCCCCGCAAATATCCCGGATGTCGGGAAACGCGTAAGGCGCATTCTGGAACGGTGCTTGTATGAGCGAGCCGAGGCCTTCGCCGATGCTGTTCTAGCTGAGGGCACGTCAAGGTTCGCCACTGATCACGTCCAGGCGGTCGTTCTGGAGGACCTGAAGAGCCATCCCGCCCAGAAGGGCGACACCGAGGGCAACCCCCAGTGGCTTGCGGCAGTGGTTCGTGAGATGCTCGCTACACTGCGCGAGCCGATCCAGCAGCACCTTCGGGATCTAGCTGACGCATATACGCTGCTTGTTTTTCTCCGGCAAACGCCCGATGTGCAAGGAGCGGTCCGGAAGATTTTCTCGTACGGCCAGGTATGGCTCGACACGACGATAATTCTGCCCTTGCTTGCGGAGGAACTGCTCGAAGATGGTCGTGGCCGCTTTCAGCAAATGATCCGAATTGCAAGCGATGCCGGGATGGAATTCTCGGTGACCGCAGGAGTGGTCGAGGAGGTTGATCGCCACATCAACCTTGGCCTGCTTTGCGCGCGGCAGTTGGCGACGTGGAATGGCCCGCTGCCGTTCCTGCTCGAGGCCTTTCTACAGAGCGGCCGCGGCTTGGGTGAGTTCGAGAGATGGACAGAAACCTTCAGAGGCGGCATCCGCCCGCTCGACGACATTTTCGAGTGGCTACAGGACCGATTCGGAATTCGGCGATTCGACCTAGAAGAGGCTGCCGAGAAAGTGCCCGTTGAATTCCGCCAAGCCGTTCAGGAATCCTGGTACAAGATTCACAGTGAACGGCGGGAACGCGCCGGAAAATCGGTGGACCTAATCGCAGTTAATCGCCTTAGCAAACACGACACCGAGAATTACGTAGGAGTCGTTCAGAAGCGGAGCCAGGAAACGGCCTCCGCCTTGGGATATCGTGCTTGGTGGCTAACCCTCGATCGACGGGCACTCTCTATCCCCAGGATGGTCAAGCAGGATTTCGGCATCGATGCGCCCCAAGCCCCCGTTATGAGCATAGACTTCCTTGGGCAGTATCTGACGCTCGGGCCTGCGCGTTCGCGAGTCCCTAAGGCTTCGGTCCGACAGATTGGGGTCACGTTGGAACCCCGTCTGGTCAGCTTCCTGACGCGCGGTCTGGTTACGGAGGCCGCTGCGATTCGCGAGGAGATGAAAAACCTGCCTGAAAACGTGATACGGCGGCGGGTTCGCGATCATCTGGACGAGGCGAGGAGAAAAATGGGGCCGATGGCAATGCGGGGTGCAGCCGCGGTGCTAGATGAGATCACGCCTGCGGCCTGATATGGCCGAACCCCACAAGTGCAACGCAGCCCTTGACAACTCCCCGCCCTCGTCATTAGAATTAGCACTCGACATGCGGAAGTGCTAACACGCTCCGCTTAACCCATCCAAATCATAGGGTTACAAAGAGATCAGCCGTATGACGATCTCGCACGTTCCAATCTCTCAACCACAGGAAAGGAGTTCGACACATGGCAAAGTTCACCCCGCTCCATGACCGCATTCTGGTGCGGCGCATTGAAGAAGGCGAAACCACCCGCGGCGGCATCATCATCCCCGACTCGGCCAAAGAAAAGCCGCAGGAGGGCGAAGTGGTCTCCGCCGGCAAGGGCAAGATCAACGAGGAAGGCAAGATTCGTCCTCTCGACGTGAAGGAGGGCGACCGCATTCTGTTCGGCAAGTATTCCGGCACGGAAATCAAGCTGGATGGTGAGGACTACATCATCATGCGCGAAGAGGAAGTGCTCGGCATCCTGACCGGGGCGGCGAAGAAAGAAACGGTCGGGTCGAGAAAGTAGGACCTCGGACGTCAGACCTCGGACCTCAGCAAACAGCAGGTTCCCCGACTTCGCGCAAAGAACGCGCTCCGCTCGGAATGACATGAGTTGGGTGCAAGAGCGAAATGCATGGGTCCTTCGGCGACAGAGAACGTCGCCTCAGGATGACAAGGGTTTGAGATTTAGCTAGGAGCCAAAAGCTAAAAGCGATTGCTCATCGCTCACAGCTCACGGCTCATAGCTCGTAGCTCGAAACGAAATTCGAATTCACAGGAGATAGAAACAAATGGCAAAGCAAATCGTTCACGGAGAGGAATCGCGGCAGGCGATCCTCCGCGGCGTCAACCTTCTGGCCGACGCCGTGAAGGTCACACTCGGCCCCAAGGGCCGCAACGTAGTCATTGAAAAGAAATTCGGTTCGCCGACCATCACCAAGGACGGCGTCACCGTGGCAAAAGAAATCGAGCTGAAAGACGGCCTGGAGAACATGGGCGCGCAGATGGTGCGCGAAGTCGCTTCCAAGACTTCCGATGTGGCCGGCGACGGCACCACCACCGCTACCGTTCTCGCCCAGGCAATTTATCGCGAAGGCGTGAAGACCGTCGCTGCCGGCGCCAATCCGATGGCCTTGAAGCGCGGCATCGAGACCGCCGTCACCACCATCTGCGGCAAGCTCAACAAAGATGGCGAGCGCGAGAAAGGCGAACTCGACAAGTTCTCGAAGCCCGTCTCGGGCGACATGATCGCCCAGGTTGGCACCGTCAGCGCCAATAACGACGAGACCATCGGCAAGATCATCGCCGAGGCCATGAAGAAGGTCGGCAAAGACGGCGTCATCACAGTCGAAGAGTCGAAGACGCTTGAGACGCAGCTGGAAGTGGTCGAAGGCATGCAGTTCGATCGCGGCTACCTCTCGCCGTATTTCGTCACCGATCCCGAGCGCATGGAAGCGGTGCTGGAGAACGCCTACATCCTGATCCATGAAAAGAAGATCAGCTCGATGAAGGACCTGCTGCCGCTGCTCGAGCAGATCGCCAAGGGCGGCAAGCCGCTCATCATCATTGCGGAAGATGTTGAAGGCGAGGCGCTCGCGACGCTGGTCGTCAACAAGCTGCGCGGCACTCTGCAAGTCGCGGCCGTCAAGGCTCCTGGCTTCGGCGATCGCCGCAAGGCCATGCTGCAGGATATCGCCATCCTGACCGGCGGCAAGGCCATCACCGAAGATCTCGGCATCAAGCTCGAAAACGTGCAGGTCAGCGATCTCGGCCAAGCCAAGAAGATCACCATTGACAAGGACAACACAACGCTGGTCGAAGGCAAGGGCAAGCACGCCGAGATCGAAGGCCGCGTGAAGGAAATTCGCAGCCAGATCGACAAGACCACGAGCGACTACGACCGCGAGAAGCTGCAGGAGCGGCTGGCGAAGCTGGTCGGTGGCGTAGCCGTGATCAAAGTCGGCGCGGCGACCGAGACCGAAATGAAAGAGAAGAAAGCTCGTGTTGAAGACGCCATGCATGCCACCCGGGCGGCCGTGGAAGAAGGCATTGTCCCCGGCGGCGGCGTGGCTCTGGCGCGCAGCGTTGCCGCTCTCGACAAGATCAAGGCCGAGGCCGATGAGCAGATTGGCCTCAACATCGTGAAGCGTGCCCTGACTGAGCCGCTGCGCATGATCGCCGAGAACTCCGGCGAAGAAGGCGCGGTCGTGCTGGGCAAGGTGCTTGAAGCCAAGGACGCGAACTTCGGCTTCAACGCCCAAACCGGCGTATATGAGGACCTGGTGAAGGCGGGCGTGCTCGATCCAACAAAGGTCGTGCGCACCGCGCTGCAGAATGCCGGCTCGATCTCGTCCCTGATGCTGACCACCGAAGCCCTGGTCGCGGAGATTCCGGAAAAGAAGGAAGCTCCGATGCCGGGCGGCCACGGCGGCGGCATGGGGGATATGTATTGAGGAGCTGTCATTAGTGAGCGCTCGTCAGCAGCATCGAAGCCCCGCGCGTGAGCGCGGGGCTTTCTGTTCGCCGAAACCAGGGCTAGAGCGAATTTACTGGGCGTCGCGGTTCGACGGCGGAGGTACAATTCTGAGTTCGGGATGCGGGAAGAGAAGATAAGCTGACGAGAGATGGCGAACTCCACTGCACGCGAGCCACAGGCCGTCATTTTGGTTGTCGATGATGAGCCGTCGATTGCGCCGCTTACGCAGGAGTTACTCGAAATCAGGGGATATCTCACTTATACGGCTGGCAGCGCCGAGGATGCCGCGGTAATGATCAGAAACAATCCGCCTGACCTGATCATGCTAGACGCACTGCTGCCTGGACGGTCCGGGCTGCAATTCTGTCGAGAGCTAAAGAGCAATCCCTTAACTGAGTTGATCCCGGTCATAATCATTACGGGGATGGATGATAACGCTAGGCCAGAGGGAATCGACGCAGGCGCCGAGGACTTCCTAAGTAAGCCCTTGATACCAGAAGAGCTTATAGCTGTGGTCAACAATCAAGTGAAGCGCAAGCGAGCGGTGGAGCGAAGACTCCTTTCGCTGCAACAGGGCCCATCGGCTCGCGAGTTCGATGCATTCATTTCTCATGCGAGTGAGGACAAGGATGAATTTGTGCGCCCACTTGCGCAACGTTTAACTGCACTCGGCATTCGAATCTGGTACGACGAACACGAATTGCAGGTGGGGGATAGTCTGCGCGAAGCTATCGAACGCGGTCTGGCCCATTCGAACTATGGAATCGTCGTGCTCAGTCCGGACTTCTTTGCGAAGCGATGGCCTCAGAGAGAGCTGAGCGGACTGGCGGCGAGAGAAAGCAGTGGGAGGAAGGTCATCCTGCCAGTTTGGTTCAAGCTGAACTTCGAAGACATCGAGAAGGTAGCTCCGATGCTGGCGGACCGCGTTGCTGCCCGTTCGCAGGATGGAATGGATGCCGTGGTACAACGGCTGATCAGAGTCATCCGGCCCGACTTATCACCTCAGGGCACGGTCGGCGGCCCATCCTACTCGTGAGGGCGCCCGGTCCAAGCCGGCTGCCCCACCTTTCGTGATTTTCGAAGGGTGGGCATTGATGCTGCCAACGCCGACTGCGGTTCAGGCGTCCCTCTGGGACGCGGCTGGAATCCTGGTGGTAGCTGCCCCGCCAGTGAACTGGCGGGCTGCTATCGGCGCTCCCTACGGGAACGGGGCACAGACTCCATTCAACCCCTGAAGACCCATATCGCCCCGGGAACTCACCACCCGTGTCGTGGTTTCTTCTCTCCCACGTCTAAGCTGTGGGACGAATCGAAACCCTACCCAACGCGACGAACGCAGGTCCCGGAGGGACCGTCCGACAATAGCCCGGCGTTTCAACGCCCGGGTCAGCGTGCAAGAGAACGGAACCGCGTGCCGTAGGCACGCCTGAAACGCCACGTCGCAATTGATCGTTCCAGGCGTCCCGGGACGCGGCTGGAATCCTGGTTGGATCGTTCCCGCCAGTGAAACTGGCGGGCTATTATCAGCGGTCCCCATTCGACTCCTCGCTTCGCTCGAGCGCTCAGGGCAGGCTCTACGGGACCGGGGCACGCATTCCATTCAACCCTTGAAGAGGAATATTGCCCCGGAGGTTCGCCAACCACGCAGGTCCCGGAGGGATCGTCCGGATCGTCCTCGAAGCTGCTTGATCGGGTGTCGTGTTCTTCCCTCCCACGCCGACGCCCCCGGATAAATCATTATTGCCGCCCAACGTGACGGAACCAGGTCCCGGAGGGACCGTCTGACAATAGCCCGGCGTTTCAACGCCGGGTCAGCGTGCAAGAGAACAGAACCGCGTGCCGTAGGCACGCCTGAAGCCTACCCGAACACATATTGAGGATCGTAATCCACTCCGTGCTTGTTCAAGAACGCGACGAACTCCTCCTCAAAACTCCGCTTGCGATGATGTTCCGCCTGCGATCGAATGTACGCGATCGTATCGGCCTTCTGCGAAATTCCGACCGTGAACGCGCCGTAACCCTCCTGCCACGCGAAATCCTTCACGTGCTTTTCGTTCATCCAATGCGAGGACGCGCCCTTGATCAATTGCACGGCCTTCGCCAGCGGCATGGTTGCCGGCAAAGAGAGCAAAACGTGAACATGATTTTCTGTGCCACCGACAACGAGCGCTTTGAATCCATTCTTCCGAGCGATGCCACCGAGGAAGGCCCATAGGTCGTCCTGGATTTCAGGCTTGATTAGACTGCGGCGATTCTTTGTGGAAAAGACGCAATGCACGAGATCGGAGATGTAGGTGTGGGACATGCTGGAGTCCCGTGTGGATTTCAGCCGTCCTTCCAGGACGCGGCTCCGACTCCACCAGCTTACCCGGCGTTGAAACGCCGGGCTACTATCCATGTTTTTAGGACGACATCGATTTCCCGAATTGGGCCGGCACCGAATCTGGTTCGGGCGTTCCCTTCGACTCGTCCGCCTCGGCGGACTCGCTCAGGGCAGGCTCTGCAGGACGCGGTTGGAATCCTGGTTGGGGCCCCTGCCGGAAGGCCAATGGCTGGCAGGAGGAAGTGATCGCCGAATGGCCACCCGCCCATTGTTCATTCGGCCAATTCATTCGCCAGTGCAAAACGTGTACTTCCGAGACCTGTCCAACCACACGATCAGCCAGCATAATCGCGTGTTACATACCTGACATTTTGCAATAGCAGTGGCAGGAAATTGCAGTCTGGAGACTCCCCCATGTTTAATCTCCAATTTAATATCCTATTTGTTCGGCGTGTGCTGTTAGCTGGAGTGCTTTTGCTTCTCGGGATGGTGATGGTGGCCTGTCAGAGCCTAAGGTCGGCCCAACCCAGCAGCTCACCGTACGCGAGCACTCTGAATCGTACCTCAACTGAGAGCCAAACCCTGGCGACCGGTTTCTATGTCGCAACCAACGGAAACGATAATAACCCCGGCACGCTCTCCGAGCCTTTTGCAACGCTCGGCAGGGCTCAGCGGGCCATGCGGAACAGTTCGATCAAAACGACCTACGTGCGAGCTGGAACCTACAAGCCTAGGACTGGCACCGGTTGCAACAACGGTGGTGGCGCATCCATTTATCTGACCTCTAGCGACAACGGTGAGACGTGGTCGTACTACCCGCCGGACGGATACAATTCGGCGATTCTCGACGGACAGTCGACGGTGGGCAATTCCGGCGGAAACGGGGGCAACGGTACGGGCTGTGCCTTTTCAGGAAGCAGCGTTTCGAACATCACGATCGTTGGACTTCAATTTGAAAACTACCTTTACTCTGCTTTTTCGGTCGATGCCGGGACCAACCTTAAGTTCACCGACAACGTCATTCACAATCTGACGGCGGCAGCGTGGGGCGCGGGCGGGGTTGTGACGAATTGTGCGCCAGGTACGCTCGTGAAAAACAACTATATGTACGATCTGGCCTATGCGGGGATGGAGTTGCTAGCCGGGCAATGTTATGAGGGAATTTCCGACATTGTGGTGTCGGGAAACGTCATCGAAAATTCCTGCACCTGGCCCGCCGTGCATGGATTCGGAAATGATCAAAACGGAGGCGACTGCGGAGCCATTTATTTGTTCGATGGCACGAGCTCATCTACGAATGTTCAGGTTGTGAACAATTACATCCGAGATGTCAATATGTCCTCGAAGGGCGCGGGGGATAATGGCTCGAACGGCAAAAATGGCGGCTGTGCTGACGGCGTTTATACAGATACTGGGACGAGCAACGTGACCATCAAAGGCAATATTATTGCCGGCATGATGAGCACCTGCCTTCAGATGAACGCTCCTGAAAACAACGTGGTTACGGGTAATATTTGCGACCTGGCTGCTGCTTCCGGCTATCAGAGTATTGTGATTTATGGCCGTGGATCGGCTGAGCCCATCTCAATGGCAGGGAATGTCTTCGAGCACAATATCGTAATCTCCGCCAGCAGCGGAACTGGTAATGGATTCTATGGCGCCACCCGGACGCCAAATCCCATGACCATCAAGAATAACGCCTACTATAATTACGTGGGTTCATCGATCAACGACACCGGAAATTGGGCTGTGGGAAGCGATACCAATCCGGTGTACGAAAATCCGCAACTCTCCGGGTGGACATACAATATAGCGGCGGGATCCAAAGTGTTCCATTCACCTGTCTCGTTTCCGGGAATTGTGGGAGGTTGGGGACCCCCGGGCTTCGTCATTCCCCACAGCGGGACGCCGCCAGCATCCCCCCACTGAGATTTTCCGTTGGCTATCGGCGGGCTGCCCCACCCTTCGCGGTTTTCGAAGGGTGGGATCAGACCCGGATTCGCCGTTCCCACGTCTCGCAAAGGCGGCGAGACGTGGGGCACCCGACCGATGCGGGCGAAAGTCTCCGATAACTTTATTTCAGTTCTGATTCGTCTGCTCGAGCTTCGTCGGGGGAGCCTTAGGTTCGTCTTTCGCCGCCATGGCGGCCTTGAAGCCACGGATGCTTTCGCCCAGCCCCTTGCCCAGTTCCGGTAGTTTCTTCGGTCCAAAAACCAGCAAAGCGATGCCGGCAATGATCAGCAGATGCATGGGTTGAAACAAGCCTTCAAACATAAAATCCTCCTGTGGGCATGCAATTTGTAGCGGCTGCTTGCTGCATTGCACAGCGGGCGAGGAAAGCGGGTTCCTCGCTCGCTCGCAATGACAACGGTAATGTGGTCACCGCGCATGCCCAGTTCTCACGCAAAGAGCTTCGCAAGAAATGGGACACACAGCGACCAGGCGCCATGCCCCAGGTTCGAGTCACGGCGCCAGCCGCGTGCAGCAATTCACACCTCAGAAGCCGCGTGTCGCAGCATCGGCCTGAGTGGCCAGTTCCGTGATGAAGTTCATGAACTCCTTCGATTGACCTCGGAACAGCCCATCAGCGGTAAGGCCTTTCACAGCGCCCATCGCAGCATTCTTCGTTTCGGTCGGACGAATAACCGAGCAAACGGGGAATTGCCGGCTGAGGAAAGCGGTCGGTTCGGGCATGATCAAGTTCGCCTGCAGGTTTTCCCCACCGGAGGGCTGAGTCAGATCGGTGAAAGTCACCGTCACGCCGGTCGCGGGGTCCGTGACACTCAAGGGCGTTGCGTTGCCCGCTTTGTCGTGCCAGGTCTGGAAATGGGAAGTTTCCGTTGCACCAATGCTCAGCAGGATACGCAGAACCTCGGCGCTGTTGACGCGCTGCGCCAGTGACGGATAGAGACTGCTACCACCTTGCTCGATAAAGGCAAAGTGGAAGCCTGCGGTGAAGGCGATCGCGGTGAGAAAATCCGCGTCGTTCACATCGTCATTGGTGCGAGGAATCGCGGGGTGTTTGTTGACCGCCAGGCTGGGAACCGCCTGCGGGAACTTGTCACCCAAGTCCGGATTTCCGTTGCGGCTACGGTAACGCGTCCACCAACTGGTGTCCACGGTGAGTTCCATCAGGTTGGTGAGGCGTCCGACCTGGTTCGCTCCGGTTGCCGCGCTGCTGGGCAGGGTGCGAAAACCGTCCAGGCTGACAGGATCGAAACCTTTGGAAATCAGGTAGGCGTTGATGAATGTCTCATGGCTCAGTTCGTCCTCTGTGTTGTCATGAATGTACTGAGACATGTCACCGTCGAGTCTCAAAATCTGAGTGGTGAAGGCAGCGTTTCCGCCCGTGGGCTGCGCCGGATATCCCGGAATCTGCTTGCTGGCGATAGTGGACACTTCGTTGTCCTGGACGCCGAGGAATTCCTGATACTGCAACCAGAGGTCGCTTTCGATGATTTCGGCGGCGGCCAGGAAGCGCAGAATCGCGGCATCGCCCTGGCTGATCGGGCCGCTGCTGCTCTGGGCTTCTGTCTTTGCTCCAAGAAGTGCGCCGGCTGAGAGAGCTGCCCCGGTGACACCCATGCCTTTGAGGAAGGAACGCCGACGGATTCGGCGGGAAGGTTGAGAATTCGTTTCGCTGTGAGTGGACGGCTGAGTTGTCTCGACTGTCAGGTCGTTGGAGGGCCGTTCGTCGTTTCTCATTTGTATGCTCCAGAAGTTCTTGGAATCGCGTTGGTGATCGAGGTCAGGGACTTCGAAGTCAACGTGAGCGCAGGATAGAGTGCAGTGCGGGCTGGAGTGTCACTGGCAGGTCAGAGGGTTGTAAAACTCTCGTGGCGCATCCGTGGCAAGGTGCTATAGTGCGTTGACGCTATGAGATCTCTTCTCTTCTTCGCAGTCTCGTGGTGGTCCTTCGCGCTGCAGATCGTGGCTATCGTCCACTTCATCCGGCGACGCCCGAATTTCTACTGGCTTTTCATCATTCTCTTCATGAGTTGGCTGGGAGCGCTGGTCTACATTGCGGTCGAAGTCATTCCGGACGCGGGGCTGCTGCGGGATTCGTTTCAGATGTTCCCGCGGCGGCGGCGGATTAGGGAACTGGAAAGCGCGATCCTCGACAACCCATCGGCGGGAAACTACGAAGAACTTGGCCTGCTCTATCTCGACGACCGCAACTTCGCCAGAGCCCGCGCCTGCTATGACAAGGCGATTTCTTCGCGCACCGACCATGCCGACCCGTTCTACCGGCGCGGAATGGCAGAAATCGAACTGGGAGATTTTGCGGCGGCTGTGCCCGACCTAGAACATGTGGTCAGCTCCGAGCCCAACTATGACTTCTACCGCGCCATGGGACTGCTGGCGTGGGCGTATGCGCAGACCGGACAGAACGAGAAGGCAGACGCGTTGTTTCGCGAAGCGACCCGAATTTCGACCATTTCGGAAACCTATTATCACTACGCGCTGTTTTTGCAATCCCAGGGTCGTGCCGCTGAGGCGCGCGAGTGGGCGCAGAAGATTCTTGCTAAAAAGCCGACAATGCCGGGCTATCTGCGGCGCCGGGAGCGGCCGTGGTTCCGCAAGGCGAGCACGCTTCTGGTGCGACTGCGGGTGCCGGTTTAAACCTCACCGAATGGTAAAATTGCGGATGGTGACGAGTTCCAGGCCCTCCATCCGGCTGCTGGCCATTGATATTGACGGCACGCTGCTCAACCCCCAATTCCAGATTTCTGAAGGCGATCTGGCGGCGCTGCGGCAAGCGCATGCGGCCGGAGTCGAGATCGTGCTGGTAACTGGGCGGCGGCACACGTTTGCGCTGCCCACCGCGCAGCAGTTGGGGTTTGATCTGTGGCTGATCAGCTCAAACGGGGCGGTGACGCGGTCGCTGGCACGAGAGACGTTCCATCGCGACCTGATGCCGGCGGAGACCTGTCGGCAATTGTGCCGCGCTATGCAAGAGTTTCGTGGCAACACCGTTCTGACTTTTGACGTCGAAACCAAGGGCGCCCTCGTGCTGGAGAGTCTGGATGAGATCGAGATGAGCATCCGGCGCTGGGTGGAGAAGAACATGCAGTTCATCGAGTTCGTGGTTCCGATCGAGAAGGCGATCGTGCGCGATCCGGTACAGGCGATGTTTTGCGGAACGATGGCGCGAATGAACCAAGCCCTGCGGGTACTGGAAAGCTCAGGTATGAATGGCAAGATCACGGTCCTGCGGACGGAGTATCCGGCGCGGGATTTGACGATGATCGACGTGCTGAATGCCGGTTGCTCGAAAGGGCACGCGCTACAGCGTTGGGCGGCACACCGCGGCTACCGGCGCGACGAGGTCATGGCCATCGGTGATAATCACAACGACGTCGAGATGCTTGAGTTTGCCGGGCATCCGGTTATCATGGGAAATGCCTGCGAGGAGTTGCGCGGGCGGGGCTGGAGAGTGACCCGCAGCAACGATAACTGTGGCGTAGCGGCAGTGGTGGAAGAACTGGTCAGGGGCTAGGTAATCAGGGATCATTAGGTTGGCGCCCCGGTATGAGACGGTTTTGGTCAATTCGGTTCAGGCGGGCGAGAATTGCGATACTGGCGATCGCCGCGCTTCCCTGCCTTGCAACTGACGTTGCAGTTCTGAAAAACGGCTTCTCGATTCGCCACGAGCGGCGGGAAGTCGTGGGCGACGTAACGCGCCTCTACGTCAACGCAGAAGGATCGAGCTACGTGGACGTGCCCACGGCGGAAATTGAGCATTTCGAAGAGGCACCGGCATTGCCGGCTCCCGCCGACCGGACCTCGGCTTCCGGAACGGAATCGTCGGTCAACATCAGGAGCGCAATCAGTCCCCCGAGCGGGTTTCCTGGCCGCCCCCAAACTACTATCGCCGATGTCGTGAACCAAGCGAGCGGACGCTATCGGCTGGACCCGGACTTGGTGAACAGCGTCATCAAGGCAGAAAGCGGGTTTAACGTGCGGGCGGTCTCGCCCAAGGGCGCCCAGGGGCTGATGCAACTGATGCCGGGAACGGCGTCCAAGCTCGGCGTGCCGAATGTGTTTGACCCGCAAGCCAACGTGGAAGGCGGGACGAAGTATCTGCGGGAATTGCTGGAGCGCTACGACTTCGATCTGATCAAGGCCCTGGCAGCTTATAATGCGGGCCCGCAGCGCGTGGAGCAGTTTGGGGGCGTGCCTCCGTATTACGAAACGCGCGCCTACGTAGCCCGGGTGGTGAGAGACTTCAACAAGAAGAAAGTAGCGCAGAAGGCGAAATCTGCTGCGAACACTGCAAAGGCCGCGAGTGCAAGCAAGAAATCTGCTGCCTCGGCGACCAAGATGGGAGATACACCTTCTGGCAAACGAGCTCAGGTTGCCAAACCAGCGGGCGACTGACTTGCGATCATTTCTATTTGAGGGCGTTGGCGCCGGCTTGAGCGCACTGGCCGTCGTGCTCGGGACTGTCCCCTGAAACCCCAATTGCGCCAATGATGTGACCATCCATGACCAGAGGGATGCCGCCTTCAACGGGCGTGGCGCCAGCTACGGCCAGCACGGGCAGGCCAGCGTTCCCTGCGGTCAAGCTATCCTGAAACGCTTTGGTCGGCCGTTTGAAAAGCGTGGCAGAACGGGCTTTGTCGATAGCGAAGTTGGCACTCCCGATTTGGGTATTGTCCATTTTTTCGTAGTAGACCAGCGTGCCGCTGGGATCGACGACGGCAATGGCCATCGTCCAATTGTTCTTGCGCGCCTCGGCAACGGCGGCGGCAGCCGCCTTCTTGGCGTTTTCCAAGCTGATCGGAAGACCGTAGGGACTCGCCCCTTGCGCCAGAACGTTCACGGCGCAGAAAACAAAAACGAAGGCAGACAACGCTTTGGCAGCGTGCAGTGACATGGAAACTCCTTTCGCGTCGATCCCTAGCGTCTTCGCGACGCAAGGTCTAAAGGATCAAAAGACTGTATGGCTGAGAACAGTTTGTGTCAAGAGCACCCGGGCTATCGGTGGTGTCTCAGTTTGACAAAGAAGCGAGCCAAGCGCGCCCTTCGGTCGCTTGCGCTCTCTCAGGGCAGGCTCCGTGGATTCGCGCGGCTCGCCCAGATCCCTCGCTGCGCAACAAACGCTTGCTCGGGATGACAACCAAACTGAGATACCAGCCGGCCTATCAGGAGGTTTGACCCGCTTCGGGCAGTCATTTACCTTTGGAACTGCCGTTTCCCCACTTCGCGTTGCGAGGGCCGCGGCGCGGAGCTACTCAGCCTACATGGATCGCAAGCGCATTCTGGCCAGCGTGGTGGTGTTCCTTATCCTGGTTGTTCTCTTTTACCTGCAATACCGGCACTGGCGCACTTTTGACTGGGCAACGTTCTGGAGTCAAACGCACCGGATCAACAAACTGCACGTGGCGCACGCGGTCGCGTTGATCTACCTGGCGTACGGGATGCGGGCGATCCGGTGGAAGATTTTTCTGCGTCCCGTGCGGCCGAAGGCTAAGATTGCCGAATTGCTTTCGCCCACGATTATCGGATTCACCGGGTTGGCATTGCTGGGGCGGGCGGGAGAATTTATCCGTCCATATTTGATCGCACGACGGACGAGTCTTCCCTTCTCCTCGCAATTAGCGGTGTGGACGGTGGAACGAATCTTCGACATCGGCGCATTCGCTTTTCTGATCGCCCTGGCGATTTTCTTGCCCAGCGCCCTACCTTCCATCCCGCATCCCGAATACTACGCACGTTTTCGCGAGGCTGGATTCCTTCTGATTGCCTTCGTGGCGGCGATGACCTTGACGGCGGCGGTGATCGGGCGAAACGGCGAAGCGGCGGCGCGATTTGTGGAAGGGATATTCCAGCATTTTCCATCAAATTTCGGACATAAGCTGGGGCAGAAAGTCCGCGAATTCGGCATGGGACTGAACACGATTCATGGACCGTGGTCGCTGGTGTGGCTGATCGTGGTATCGGTGGGAATGTGGTACATGATTGCGCTCGCCTACCAGGAAGTGACTCATTCCTATGGCGTCGATGCCCTGGAGATTCCAGTCTCGCAATTGCTGATCCTGATGGGCGCGAGCATGGTGGGCTCGATGCTGCAATTGCCGGCAGTGGGCGGCGGGTCGCAGATGGCGACGATCGCGGCGCTATCCAGCGTGTTTGATGTGCCTCCGGAGATGGCCGCCAGCTGCGGAATTCTCCTCTGGCTGGTGACGTTTGCGGCGGTGGTACCCGTGGGCCTAGTACTGTCGCATCGTGAGAGATTGTCGTTGCGAAAGTTGTCTGAAGAGAGCCATCACGCGGAGGAAACGGAGAGCGGAGGGCAATCGCCGGGTTGAGGCCGGGGCAGTCTTGTGCCTCCTGCCGTGGGCCGGGCTCAAGAGCTAGAATAAGCCTAGGCTCGCTCGGGAGGTAGTTATGACCGGGAGTGAAGTTGCACTCACCTTAAGCGAGGAAGAAAAAGAGTTGGTCCAAGAGGTTCTCGAGGAACGCCATCGCACTTTGCTGATGGAGATTTCGCACACGGACCATCATCATTTCAAAGTTGCGCTGCGAAAGAAGGCGGAACTTCTGGAATCGGTCTTGAACCGGTTCGCGGTACACGCGTAGAAAGCGGCGTCCGGGGCACGCCTAGAGCGGGGCTAGGCCCAAAACTGGTCGTCCGAGACCACCAAGCCCTGTTGTCTTTATTCCCTGACCACTGCCTTCGCCAGATTCCTGGGATGGTCTACGTCGTATCCCTTCCTGACCGCGACGTGGTAGGCGAACAACTGCAGAGGAATCACCTCGACAATCGGCAGCAGCAACTCCGCAGCCGCCGGGACGTAGAAGACATGGCTGGCAATTTGGGCGACATCGCTATCGCCCTCGGTCGCCACCGCTATCAGTGATCCGCGGCGGGACTTGACTTCTTTCATGACCTCGAGCGTTCGCCGGTACCGCAACACGGAATCGGGATCGTTGTGATCGCACGTGGCCAGCACAACAACCGGTAAGGTCTCGTCCACAAGCGCATTGGGGCCGTGCTTCAGTTCGCCCGCGGGATATCCTTCGGCGTGGGCGTAGGAAATTTCTTTAAGCTTGAGCGCGCCCTCGCGCGCGATGGCGTAGTGCACACTGCGGCCAAGATAGAGGAACTTTTCTGCCTTGAAATGAGCCGCTCCGAACTCCTCCGCCAGGTCGTCCCAAGTGCGCAGGTTCTGCTCGATGGCCTGGGGAAGGCGCTGCAACCGTTCTAAGTACACGCGGGTGACTTCGGAAGTCATGCGCCCGCGCTTGCGGGCGAGAAACAGCGCCATCAGATAGAGAATCGTCAACTGCGCGGTGAAACTCTTCGTGGCAGGAATTGCCAGCTCGGGGCCAGCTCCAGAAATGAGAGCGGCTGAGGCCTCGCGCACGATCGTCGCCTCATCCACGTTAGAAACAGCGATGGTCTGCACCCCGCGTTTAAGCGCCTCGCGTTGCGCCGCGATGGTGTCGGCAGTCTCGCCGGACTGCGTAATCACCATCACGATGGGAGCCGACGCGGCATGAGTTGAACGATAGCAATATTCGCTGGCGTACTCGACATCAACTGCAACTCCCGAGAGATCTTCGATCATGATCTCGCCTGCTAGCCCAGCGTGGCGGCTCGATCCGCTGGCGGCGATGATCAGCTTGCCGAAGGTCAGAAGCGAGGGTTCGATGGTATCCAACTCGCCGGGAAAAATTGTGTCTTCTTTGAGGTGCTTTTCGATGGTCTTGGCGATGGCCACGGGCTGCTCGTAGATTTCCCGCCGCATGGCGTGGGAGTGCTGCTGATCGGCGCTATGTTTTTTTTCTTTGATCGGAGGCATAGGACAAGGGGCTCCATCGTGTTTTCAATCGGCAATCTTCATTCTGAAATCTGCAATCAACGCGCTCCCTTGCCCTCGAAGTGCGCTTCAATCTCCTCCAGCGTTTTCCCTTTTGTTTCCGGTAGAAACCAAACTGCCGTGACGAAGAACACCACGGTGCAGGCGGCGAAGACGAAGAACATGGTCGAATAACCGTACTTGCCGACGGTGGGGAGGAAAATCGCTGCAATGGTTGTGGAGACTGCCTGGTTGAGCACCAATGCGATGCTCATGCCGTTGGAACGAATGCGAGTCGGCATCAATTCCGAGAGCGCCAGCCACACACACACGCCCGGGCCAATGGCGAAAGACGCAACAAACAGAAACAGAGTGACGGCCACGATCCAGCCATTGCCGGTGCCCGGAACGGGGGTGATCAATGCATTTTCAATTCGCAGCGGCGCCTTGCGGGCGGCGTCGAGATCGGCAAACGGATTCGAGAAGAATGCTTTGATTTTGTTGCCCGGCACGCAGCCCTCGCGCACAATTTGTATGGCGGCGGTTGGGTCATCGGAACGCACGGCCTGGCTCGCAGCGCGGAAATCGCCGTACGAATAGATGACGACCAGCGACGTTGGCCGGTCGGCTGCGGCATTACCGCTTTCTCTCAGGAGCTTGCCCACTGATTCCTGTTTGTAAAGCAGTGTAAGTTCCTGATCCCCGCCGACCATGGATTGCAACGAACTCCGCGCGTCAACACGTTGCTTTTCAGTCCGGACAAACAGCAATCCGGCGCAGGTGACGGAGACGATAATGCCGGCGGTCCCTATTCCAAGCAAGAACTTGCGGCCCTTGCGGTCCACCAGCACGACAGCGCCAAGAGTCACGAAGAAGTTGACGAACGTGAACAAGACATAGCCGATATGGGCAGACAAATCCGAAAGTCCGCTTTGCAGAAGAATGTTGGTGTTGTAAGCGATGATCGAGTTGATGCCTGTGGCCTGAGTGAAAGCCAGAACGATGCAGGCCAGAATGAACGGGATGACGTACTTGCGGCGCAACAGCGATTCTTTAGCCCCCTGTTTCGCGGAGGCGACGCTTGTGTTCTCCGCCGCTGCAGCTTCACACATCTCACGCAATTCCGTATCCGCCTGCTCTGGATTGCGGGAGCGCAGCAGCGCGGCGCGAGCGGCATCTTTTTTCCCGCGGCGCAACAGCCAGCGCGGAGACTCCGCCACCATCAGGCTGCCGACCACAAACAGAACTCCGGGAGGCAGGGCGGCCCAGAAGATGCCGCGCCAAGCCAGGCTCTTGAAGTTGGAGATGGCGTTAGGATCTCCAAGTTTCGCAATCTGCTCCAGGCGGAAACTGAACAGAAGGCCGATGAGGGCTGCGACCGCAATGCCGGCGGTCAGCATCCACTGGAACAAACCCGTACCCTTGCCCCGGCTGGAGGCGACCAGACATTCCGCCAAATAGAGCGGGACGGCCACTCCGATCAGCCCTACGCTGAGACCTTCCAGCAATTGCCCCAGCAACAGTTGTCCGTATCCGTGGGCGAGAGCAATCATCGGAATGCTGACGACGAACAGCAGTCCGCTGACCGCCATCAGAGAGCGGCGGCCTATCCAGTCGGCGAGCAAGCCGGCAAAAAGCGTGGAGAGCACGGCGCCCAGCATCGAAGCCGCCACTACATTGGAGACTTGGCCGCCATTCAGGCCGGTGGTTGCCTGCAGGTAAGGCAGCGCACCGGCAATGAGGCCCACTACCGCGCCGTAAAGCAGGCCGCCTAGGCCGGCCACGACCAGGAGCAGGCGATTGTAAGAGGACCTCGTGTTGTCGAGTGCACTAGGAGTGCCACGTCTAATATCAGTTGTCATGATCTGACTCGAAAACTTCTGCTCATCAAGAATTCGGAACTACAACCGGCTCTCTAACGACCGTTCCCGCACGAGGATTCCTTTGGATGGGCAGGGAGAAGGAAAAGACCGAGCCGCTGCCCAACTGGCTGATCACGCCGATGGTGCCGCCGTGGGCTTCGACAATGACCTTGGCAATGGCCAGACCCATCCCAGTTCCAGGGGCGGTGTAGCGTTGATGCTGCCCGCGGTAGAACTTCTCGAAGATCAACGACTGTTCGAACGAATCGATTCCTGGCCCGCGGTCAGCAACGCTGATCACGAGGCGATCGTCCTTCACCTCGGCGGTGATTTTGATAGGAGATCCGGGAGGTGAATACTTGCCGGCATTCTCCAGCAAGTGCATGAGAACTTCGCGTATGCGCTGCGCGTCCATGCGCACCATAGGCAAATCGGACGCGGCCGCAACTTCCACAGGGTGATTCTCCAGTGAGGACTTGGCGTCCCCGAGCGCCGGTTGGAGCGCGTCCTGGATGGAATGCGGTCGCAGGTCGAGCTGGAACATGCCGGCATCAAGCTGGGCCATCTCAGCGGCCTCGCCTACCAAGCGGTTCAGGCGATCGGTCTCCTCGTCAACGACGGTGAGCAGTTCCCTCTTCTCCTGCTCGCCGAGAGGCGCGCCCGACAGCAGGGTCGTGATGCTGGCCTTGATGGAAGTGAGTGGCGTGCGGAATTCATGAGTCACCGAATCAAGCAGAGCGGTGCGCAAGCGCTCATGCTCCTGCTCCGCGCGATGCTTGGAGAGCGCTTCCAGAGCGCGAGCCCGCTCGACAGCCAGGCCGACCAGGCTGCCCAGGGCGTCCAGCGTTTCCCTAGACAGCTCGTATCCGGTCACTGCCAGAGCTCCGACGGTACGCATTCCCAACCGCAGAGGCACGTACGAGATGCCTGCTTGGGTAACGGGCTCTCCGCGCAGGAGTGTGGAACGCAGCACAGTCTCGTCGAAGGCCGCATCGAGAGAAGAACGATAGATCGAGGGATTATCCGCGGCGATGACCGCGACGCTGCCAACCGAGAACGTCTCCTGCACATAGCGCGGCAAAGCATCGAGAAGTTCGAGGAGGTTCTCGGAAGCCAGCAGGCGCTGGCTCAGACCGTAGAGCCGCTCCACCTCGCGCCTCCGCGCTTTGGCGCGCTCGGCCTCGCGGCGAGCCCGCTCTCCGAGATTGCTCGCCACCAGCGCCGTCGCCAAAAAGGCAACCCATGCGATCCAATTCTGGGGATCCGCGATGGCAAACGTACCCACAGGCGGAAGGAAGAAGAAATTGAACGCCGCGGCTGCCGCCGTAGTCATGATGACCGCGTAGCGCAGGCCCCAGTATGCCGAGGTCAGCAGCACGGTTACCAGAAAGGTCATAGCTACGGTTGTGTGATTGAGGTGCAGCCGGTAGTCCAACAGGGTGATCACGGTGATCGCCACGGCCACCACCACGTAACGAATGGCCTGCGTCTGGACGTTGGTTTTCACATCCGCATTGTACGATGGACGTGACAATTTCGACGCTGGGAAAGACAATAGCTGCGATGACCAAGACGCCTGAGGAGTGGCTGCAGGAAATCTCATCGGAAAAGAAGCGGGGCATCTTCAAGCTCTTTCTCGGGTATGCCCCGGGAGTGGGCAAGACCTACAACATGCTGAGCGAGGCCATCCGCCGCGCCAGTCGCGGAGAAGATGTGGTGGGCGGCGTGGTGGAAAGTCATGGCCGTAAGGGCATCGCGGAACTGGCCACCAAGGTGGAACGCGTTCCGCTGCGCAAGCTGGAATACAAAGGCACGGTCTTTGAAGAAATGGATGTGGACGCTATCCTGGCCCGCAAACCGGCGGTCGCGCTAGTGGATGAACTGGCCCACACCAACATTGACGGCAGCAAACACCACAAACGCTACGAGGATGTCCTGGAGTTGCTGGACGCTAAGATTGACGTGCTCTCAACCATGAACGTGCAGCACATTGAGAGCCTCGGCCCTACCGTCCAGCAGATCACGGGCGTGCAGGTGCGGGAGACGATTCCGGATTGGGTGATGCAGCGGGTCGATGAAATCGTGCTCGCCGACCTGACTCCCCAGGCCCTGCAAAGCCGCATGCTGCGCGGCGATGTCTATCCCACAGATCGCGCCCAGCGGGCGCTTTCCCATTTTTTCCGGCCGGGCAACCTGATTGCCTTGCGCGAGTTGGCGCTGCGCCAGGTGACGCGCGTGGTGGACCGCAGCCTCGACGCATATCTGGAGAAGGATACTGAACAGCAGGCTCACACGGTGCGGGAGCGCATCGGGGTGTGCGTAAGTTCCAATCCGGCAGCGCAGTACCTGATCGCCCGCGGCTCGCGCATGGCCCAGGCTATGGGAGGCGAGCTTTTCGTTTTGTATGTGGATGTGGGGCGCGATACGCGTCCCGAGGACCAAAAGACACTCGCGGAAAACATCAGCTTCGCCAATAATCTGGGCGCGCGGGTGGTGCGCACGTCGGGTAGAAGCGTTGCGGATGCGGTCGCGCAAATGGTGCGCGAGCATCACATTACGCAGGTGATTTTCGGCCGGTCGGCGCGCACCGGCTGGCAGCGTTATCTGTACTTGTCGGCGATTCAGCGGTTTCTGCGCGACTCGCCCTCAGTCGACGTACACATCGTGACTCAGGAAGCGCACTAATGCCGGACCCTCCTCACATTCTGGTAGTGGATGACGAACCGCAAATCACGCGAGTTCTGCGCACCAGCCTTTCCGCACAGGGCTACGACATCCGGGTTGCCAACAGCGGCGAAATGGCCTTGGAAATCATGAAGGACTGGTCGCCGAATCTGATCATCACCGATCTGTCCATGCCCTCCCTTGACGGCGTACAGTTGTGCCGCGCCGTTCGGGCAGTGTCAAACATTCCCATCGTGGTTCTTTCGGTCCGCGACCAGGAGCGGCAAAAAGTGGAAGCCCTCGACGCGGGCGCCGACGACTATGTCACCAAGCCATTCGGCATGAATGAGCTTCTGGCGAGAGTGCGGGCGAATCTGCGCCGCGTCTCGACAGAAAGCGAACCCGAACCGGTGATCGAAATCGGGGATTTTCGCATTGACACGGCGGGGCGCAAGGTTACAGTGCGACGCCGCGAGGTCAGGCTCACTCCGAAGGAGTTCGATCTGCTGGTTTACCTGGCTCGCCGTCCGGGAAAGGTAGTCAACCACCGCACATTGCTGGGCGCGATCTGGGGCGGACAAAGCACGGAGCAGGTGGAGTATCTGCGCGTTTTCGTCGGCCAGTTGCGCAAGAAGCTGGAGCCAGATGCTTCCTCGCCGCGTTACATCGTGACCGAGCCGTGGGTGGGATATAGATTTGAGCCGGGGGAGTGAGGGAATCATTAACCCCGTGCGCGAATTTCAGGAGAATCGGCATGGTGGACTCTATCAAACCAGAGCCCATCGCCTTCTCGAACGGCTTGCAGTGCTTGACTGAGCACTGGACGCTTGTAGAACACTGCCGCTGCCAGCTTTCGTCGAATCTGCCCTTGAATCTTCCGGGATAACTTTGCCAGGGCCCGCCAGTCACAATCATCCGCTGGATGAATCGAGCGCTGCCGGGCACCAGCTTCATTCCAGTGCCCGAAATGCGTATGGTAGATGATTCCATCCTGCCTGCCGTCAAGATACAACTGCATCAGACCTGCACCCTCAACATCGTACCTATAAGTAGGGGTCGGGTGCGTAATCTCGACGCGTCGGATGATCGGCGGTGCAGACACAGTCGGCGACCACAACTGCAGTTGTCCCGCACGGTAGGTACCGAGCGAGTATGCGGATTCGATCTCCGCCAGAGACTCAAATTGTCGTGGAGCGTGCTCTAATTGGGAGGAGTGTTCGTAAACGACAATGTCGGTCTCTGCGTATAAGAATCGAAATACCCGCCGCAGATCGTCTTCGAGCGCGTAGAAATCGCAAACGGCCATAGTTGTCTGTAATTATCGCTAACCGACTGCGTTCTTCGTTCGAGCGCTCTCCGCGACAACCCGATTCACCGCGCACGGGGGCGAAACGCAGCCGGCTTCTATTCGAGCAGGAAACTGACATCCACAGAGGCGCGGACAATTACCTGCCCCGGCGCAACTGTAGACTCCTCGGCTCCCTCTCCGCCGCCTTCACTGCGCGTTTGGACGGTATTGGCAGTATTGGCAAAAGCACCATAACTGAAGATGTTGCCACCATGTTCCTCTGAGATCTCCCAGGGTTTTCCAATCGTCTGTCCGAGTTGGCCCGCCAAGGCGACCGCTTTTTCTTTCGCTGCGGTAATTGCTTTCGTGCGAGCCTCGTCCCGGTACTTGCGGTCTTCGCCAACGACGAAGCGGACGCCGTACACACGGTTAGCCCCGGCCTCGAGCAGTTGCGTCATCAGGGCCTCGTATTTCGTAAGGTCTTTCAGGGTGATTGCGATGGCTTGCGAAATCCGGTATCCCAGCAAGCGTGGAATCTTCTCCTCGGAGTAGTCGGGCTCCATTTCCAGGCTGCTCGTCCCGATGTCCTTCTGCTCCACACCTACCGCGCGAGCCAGACCCAACACTTTCTTGACGCGACGGTCGTTTTCCGACTTGGCCGTAGCCAGCACCTTATCGTGAGACTCGACGCCAAGACTTATGACGGCTTGATCGGGCGGAACGTTGATTTCAGCTGTGCCCACGACGGAGATGAGCCGTGGATGCGGGCAAACATCTTGTGCACTGCATGTTAGTGCCATGACGACAAAAAGAATTGCTGCAACGAGAGCAACAATGGGTCTTGCGTTCATTGAACACCCTCCATAGGACCGAGTGTACATCCCGCCACGGCTAAGGGCGTCAACAAATGGGGAATTCGACCGGCCACCTCACATCAACTTTCGGCTCCGGCAGCATTTACGAACATTCTATGAACTCCTTATTCGATCCTTACGCCTTTCTGGATCAAATCGAGTAAGCCGGGACTGAAGTTGAGGATGTTCATCCCCGCAGAAAATAGGAACCGGAATCCCAGAAAGGCTGAGTTCATCATGTGGTCGATTGAAGATGTCTCCGCAGAAAAGCTGGCAAGGTTGTTTCATCACTATCGAGGAGCGCTGGCGCACGATTTTGACTGTCGCAACGCCGAGGAGTCGGCGGCTTCATGGGATCGCGCTCCGCAGAGCGAGCGCCGGCTGATGGTAGCCGCGGCGCGACTGGCTCTGCTGGAGTTGGCCGCCACGCCGGCGCAAAGCGAAACCCGCCGCCCGTACTTCGCCAAGCCGGGCGAGGCCGATTGGGGTTGCTGAAGACTAGTAGCAAGGAAGCCGAGTTCGTAGCAACGGATTCAGAATTGCACTCCTGCCTGCATCCTGCCGGAAGCCGCAACTCCCGCATTATCAACCACATGGCGATGTGACGCGGCTCACAGACCCAAATGTCTCTTTCCTGATAAATATTATTGAGATTGCAGCTGTCACGAGGCGAATGACGTTCAGCACATTTCGTCCCGGCAAGAAGCGTTCGTTCAATTCGGATCTCGGCCTCAGCAGCCGGTCGCTCCCTCAGTTGCTTGGCATAGAGACGTTCCGGATTCCCCTAGACGTTCCAGTTCCCCGACTGGGCCTGTGCAGTAAGGCTCTGCAGTTTGCAACCCTCCCCGCTCGTCCTAGCCACTTTTCTGAATCCAGGAGGCAAGATGCCTAGTTTCGTCATTGCAGACAGGTGCGATGGATGCAAAGCGCTCGACAAGACTGCTTGCCAATACATCTGCCCCAACGACCTCATGGTGCTGAACTCGCAGATCATGAAGGCATATAACCGCGATCCCTCGATGTGCTGGGAATGCTACAACTGCGTCAAAATCTGTCCCAAGCAGGCGGTTGAAGTTCGCGGGTACGCCGATTTTGTTCCTCTGGGCGCCAGTGTGACCGCGATGCGCAGCACTGAGGACATCTTGTGGACGATCCAGTTCCGCGACAAAAACATTCGGCCCAAGCGCTTCAAGTTCCCCACTCGGCGCGGGGTTGCGGAGGGTAAAGCGAAGCCGTTCGATCAATACCCGACCGGAGACGCCGATCTCAAAAGCCCGACATTAATGTGTGAACCCGCGGGCCTGAACAACGAAGCAGGACCGGTGAAACTGGACAAAGTTCCCCGGCTGTAATGCCCGAGAATTGGGAAATCTCAAGGAGAACACGAGCATGGCAGATTTCAAGACCGTAGTCGTCAAGACGGATCTACTTATCTGCGGAGGCGGTATGGCCGCCTGCGGCGCGGCCATCGAAGCCAGCTACTGGGCTCGCCAGCACGGTTTGAAAGTCACTCTGGTGGACAAAGCCGCGATGGAGCGATCCGGCGCCGTGGCCATGGGGTTGTCGGCGATCAACATGTACGTCGATCTCAATGGCGGCAAGAACAGCGTGAAAGACTACGTTGACTACGTGCGCAACGACCTGATGGGGATTACGCGCGAGGACTTGGTGGCCAATATTGCGCGGCACGTGGATTCGACGGTCCACCTGTTTGAGAAATGGGGCTTGCCTATCTGGAAGGACAAGGATGGCAAGTATGTGCACGAAGGACGCTGGCAGTTGATGATCAACGGCGAATCGTACAAGGTCATCGTGGCGGAAGCAGCCAAGAACGCGCTGGCGGAAACAGGTGGGCAGTACTTCGAGAGGGTATTCATTACGCATCCGTTGATGGACGGTGACCGGTGTGTGGGCGCGATCGGGTTTAGCACGCGCGAGAACACAGTGTACGTGTTCGAGGCCAAGGCCACGTTGGTAGCCATGGGCGGCGCAGTCCATGTTTTCAAGCCGCGCTCCACGGGAGAAGGATTCGGACGCTCATGGTATCCGCCGTTCAACTCAGGAGGCAGCGCGTTCTTTACGATCTACGCCGGGGCGGAGATGACATGCCAGGAGGTGCGGTTCATCCCCGTGCGCTTCAAAGACGCTTACGGCCCGGTGGGGGCGTGGTTCCTGCTGTTCAAGGCGCTGGCCACCAATGCGGCGGGCAAAGACTACATGGTTGAAAACGCGGCCGAGTTGAACAAGTGGCTTCCCTATGGGAACGCGAAGCCGGTGCCTGCCAATCTGCGCAACTGGCTGATGATGCTCGATGTGATGGACGGCAAGGGGCCGATCTACATGCAGACGGGGGACGCCATCCAGCGCATTGCCAAGGAGGCCCCCGACGAGAAGACCGCGAAGAAGAAGCTCAAGGAGTTGGAGTCGGAAGCTTGGGAAGACTTTCTGGATATGACAATTTCGCAGGCGGGTCTGTGGGCAGCCTCTAACGTGGAACCGGAGAATAAGCCCTCTGAGATTATGGCGTGCGAGCCCTATTTTATTGGTTCGCACTCCGGCGCTTCGGGCGCGTGGGTTTCTGGTCCTGCGGATCTGCAGAACGACGAGACCAAGTCGGAATACTGTTGGGGCTACCCCAATATGACCACGGTCGGGGGCCTGTTCGCTGCCGGGGACGCATCCGGGGCGTCGAGTCATAAATTTTCATCGGGTTCGTTCACGGAAGGACGCATTGCGGCCAAAGGAGCCATTTCCTATGTCGTCGACCACAATGCAGCCCCGAACGTCGACCCGGGGCTAGTCGAGAACCTCAAGGCGGAAATTCTCAAGCCGCTCGGCGTGTTTGAGGCCAATCGGAATGCCACGACCGATCCGGATGTCAACCCTGCCTATCTGCGTCCCAAGCAGTTCATGTACCGCATGCAGAAGATCATGGACGAGTATGCCGGCGGCGTTTCCACACAGTTCAAGACCAGTGGCAAGCTACTGGAAAAAGGCATGGAGCTTCTGGGGCTGCTCAAGGCGGACTCGGCACTCTTGGCGGCTGACGGTTCGAACGAACTGATGCGCTGCTGGGAGAACATTCATCGCGTGCATCAGGCCGAATCGCACGTGCACTCTTTACATTTCCGCGAAGAGACGCGGTGGCCTGGCTATTATTTCCGCACCGATAAGCCATCCATCGATAACCAGGATTGGCTGGCCTTCTGTAATTGCGTTTTCAATCGGACCACCGGCGAATGGAGGATGATTAAGCGGCCTGTGAAGTATTTAGTAGGTAACGGATCGTGAAGGGCGGCGCCATAGTGGATTCGCGTTCAGCAGACCGGCTGGCGCACATCTCCACGCGCTCCATTTCTCGCCCAAGGCAGAAATGATCCATGAGCGAAGCCGATAGCCGCGGCAAAGTGATGGTCGTGGGCGGCGGGATCACCGGAATCACCGCCGCTGTCGAGGCATCGGAAGCCGGCTGCGAAGTTGTCCTGGTCGAGCGCAGCCCCTATCTGGGCGGCCGCGTGGCGCAAATGCATCAGTACTTTCCGAAGCTGTGCCCGCCAGTATGCGGTCTCGAAATCAACCTTCGTCGCATTCGCACCAGTCCGGGCATTCGATGTTTCACGCTGTCAGAGATAGTGGATGTGCAGGCGCAAGGCGGGCGCCACCGGGTCACCGTCGAACAGCGGCCTCGCTACGTGAACGAGCGGTGCACGGCCTGCGGAGCCTGCACTGGAGTCTGCCCCGAGTCTCGCCCCGACGGCTTTAACTACGGCATGGGGACGACCCGCGCCATCTACGTTGCCAACGAGTTGGCCTGGCCACTGCAATACACCATCGATCCGGCAGCCTGCCCCGGCGAGCAGTGCGGAAAGTGCGTGCCAGCTTGCCCGTATGACGCAATCAATCTGCAGATGACCTCGCAGCGGCTTGAGTTTGAAGTTCAGGCTGTTATTTGGGCCACGGGATGGGATCCCTTCGACGCCAGCGTGGTCGAGGGACTGGGCAGTTTTCCAAACATGATCTCCAACGTGCAGATGGAGCGGCTGGCTGCGCCGAGCGGCCCGACCAGAGGACGAATTCTCCGCCCCTCCGACGGCAAAGAGATTGAGAGCGTAGCCTTCGTTCAGTGTGCCGGATCGCGGGACGACAACCACCTCAAGCATTGCTCCAGCGTCTGTTGCATGGCATCGCTCAAACAAGCCAGGTATGTGCGCGCGCAGTATCCTAACGCCCACATTTACGTGTATTACATCGACCTGCGTTCTCCCGGCCGGCACGAACTGTTTCTCGCCGAATCGCAGAAAGACGAGAAACTTCATCTCATCAAAGGCAAAGTGGCGAAGGTAACCGAGGATGCGGCGTCGGGAGATCTCGTGGTTGAGGCTGAAGATGTGCTGGCGGAACGCCGCACGCGCCAGAGAGTAAGCCTGGTCGTGCTGGCGACCGGCATGGTTCCAGCGCTCGGGAAAGATTCCGCTTCGCCGGCGAGTGGACTGAGTCGCGACGCTCACGGTTTCCTGTCGAGTGCTCAGCCTCTGCCCGGCCATTTTGCGGCGGGGTGCGCGCGGCGCCCGATGGATGTTGCGTCCTGTGTGCGCGATGCGTCCAGCGCAGCGCTCAAAGCGCTGCAGAGCTGTGTGAGTTCTCAACGTGGGTGAAGAGCAGAAAAAAATCGCCGTGTTTATCTGTCGCGGATGCGACATCGGGTCTTCGCTGGACGCGGAGGCGCTGGAGAAGGTCGCGGCGGAAGAGCATGCGGTGGGGCTGTGCCGGTCCCATCCGTTTCTGTGCGGCGATGAGGGCGTTGCGCAGATCAAAGAGTGCGTTCAGTCCGGTGTTTCTTCGGTAGTGATTGCAGGCTGTTCCGGCCGTTTCCATTCCCTGACCTTTTCCTTCCCTTCCTGTTTCGTGGAGTGCGTGAATCTGCGCGAGCTGGTGGTTTGGAGCCACGAATCGCACGATGAAGACACGCAGATGCTCGCCGAGGACAGCCTGCGCATGGGGATTGCGCGAGCGAGCAAGGCCGAGATTCGGGAGCCAGCCAAGATCGCCGCCGAGCGGAGCATTCTGGTTGTTGGGGGCGGTCCCAGCGGGATGGCTGCCGCGCGAGAAGCCAGCCGCGCAGGCTATCGCGTGGTGCTGGTCGAAAAAGAAGCCGAACTCGGCGGCTGGCTGCGCACGTTAAAAAGACAGTTTCCGAAGAACCCACCGTATCGGGATCTGGAGGCGATCGATCTCGGGAGCTGGATCCGCGAATTGGAGAAAGACCCCAACATCCAGATTCTTCGCTCTGCCGCGATCAAGAGCATTTGTGGCCAGCCGGGTCAGTTCGATGTCGAGATAGATACCGACGGGTCTACAGTTCGGGCGTCTACAGTTCACACGTCCACAGTTCACACCAGGGTCGGAGCTATCGTACAGGCGACGGGATGGAAACCATATGATGCATCGCGCCTGGGACATCTCGGCTACGGGCAAAGCGCCGACGTGATAACCAACGTCGAGATGGAGCGCATGGCGGCCACCGGCCGCATCTGTCGTCCCTCGGACGGACGGCCAGCGAAGCGAATTGCATTCGTGCAGTGCGCCGGCTCACGCGACAAAGATCATCTTCCCTACTGCTCTGCGGTGTGCTGCCGCGTTTCGCTGAAACAAGCGCTCTGGGCTCGTGAGATGGATCCTGAGGTTGAGGTCTACATCTTCTACAAGGACATCCGCACACCGGGGCAATATGAGGACTTCTACCGACGTGCGCAGGAAGATCCAGGGATATCGATGACCAAGGGGGATGTCGTCTCGGTGAAGACTTCCGAGGCAGGCAACCGGCCAGCACTCCATGTAAACGTCGAAAACAGTCTTCTTGGGCCCTCGATCCAACTGGAAGTTGATCTAGTAGTTCTGGCGACTGGGATGGTACCAGTCGCGGCGGATGGCGAAGCGATCCGCAAAGTTCGCGATGCTAAGGCGGTCGTTGCCAAAGGCGAAACCGGCCCTCGACTCGACGCGGCTCGACAGGTTTTGACAGACCACGGACATCTTGAGGGCAGCGACCTGCTGCACTTGAGCTATCGCCAAGGTCCTGACCTTCCGGTGCTGAATAACGGATTCCCAGATTCGCACTTCATCTGCTTTCCCTACGAGACGCGGCGAACGGGCATTTATGCGGCTGGCTGCATGCGCGCGCCCAATGATATTGAGAGCTGCATAGCGGACGCCGAGGGCGCGGTACTGAAGGCGATCCAGTGTGTGGAACAGACGTCGCGGGGGTCGACCCTGCATCCACGGTGGGGCGATCTGTCATTTCCAGACTTTCAGATGCATCGCTGCACGCTGTGCAAGCGCTGCACCGAGGAATGTCCGTTCGGCAGCCTCGATGAAGACGAGAAAGGCACTCCCTTGCCGAATCCGGGCCGATGCCGACGCTGCGGCATCTGCCTCGGGGCTTGCCCGGAGCGGATCATTTCCTTTGGGGACTACTCGATCGACGTGATCTCCTCAATGATCAAGGCGGTGAATATCCCGGATGAAATGGAAGAGAAACCACGTCTGCTGGTGCTGGCGTGTGAGAACGATGCGTTACCGGCACTCGAAGCTGCCGGGATCGCTCGCCTACGCTACAGCCCATTTGTTCGCGTGATTCCTATGCGGTGCTTGGGTGCGGTTAACGTGATCTGGATTGCCGACGCCCTGGCGCGCGGATTCGACGGCATTCTCCTTCTGGGATGCAAGTCGGGCGACGAATACCAGTGCCACTTCATCCGCGGGAGCGAGTTGATGGCGGCGCGCGGAGAAGACATACGCCAGAAGCTTACTCGACTCGCGCTGGAGGATCAGCGCGTGCGCATTGAGCAGGTCGCTTTGTCCGACTACCAGCGGCTGCCGGCGCTGATCGACGAGTTTGCCGCCCAGATCGACGAGATTGGCCTCAATCCCTTCAAGGGCTAGAAAATGACGACGGCGACGCCAGCTCCTGTTCAGGTCGAACCGGATCGAGAATTCCGCAGCCGCCTCATCGCGAGCGGAGGCGAAGACCTCAAGAAGTGTTTTCAATGCGCCACGTGCTCGGTGGTTTGTGAGCTGTCAAACGAGCGCAAGCCTTTCCCACGCAAGGAGATGATCTGGGCGCAGTGGGGCTTGAAGGAGCGGTTGCTGCCTGATGTGGACGTTTGGCTCTGCCATCAGTGCGACGACTGCTCTGCGCGCTGCCCGCGCGGCGCGCGGCCCGGGGATGTAATGGCGGCAGTTCGGCGCGAGGCTATCTTCCACTACAGCTTCCCGCGCTGGCTGGGCCATTGGGCGAGCCGACCTCGGTCTTTGCCCCTCCTGCTGCTGATTCCGTGCTTGCTCTTTGGTCTGATGGCGTGGCTGAGCGATTCACTCGAGAAAGTTCTGGGCGCTTCCCACAATGCGAATCGGATCATCTTTTCCTACTGGAGCCAACTGCCGCAGTGGCTGCTCATCGCTTTTTTCATCCCATTCGTCGTGCTGGATACGGTAGCGATGGTTTTGGGAGTGATGCGTTTCTGGCGCGACCTCAGGACATGTGACCACGAGGTGGAACGTACGGGCCCAAGGCAGTCGCTCGCTGCCAGCATTCGGTCAGCAGCGCGCAGCATCATCCTGCATGAGGACTTTGGCCGGTGCACGACTGAGCGAGGCCGGATGAACTCTCACCGGCTGGTTCTTTTTGGTTTTGCGGGCCTGCTCGCCGTGGACTTCTGGGTGCTGACGCTGCGAGTCAATCCGTTGCTGGGGAATGGTTTCGCCTACCCATTCAACTTCTGGAGCCCGTGGAAGATCCTCGCCAACCTAGCGGGCGCGGCCGTTCTCATCGGGTGCTACCTCATGATGCGCGACCGGATGGCCCGCACAGACCCCACTGGCACGTGGTTCGATTGGATGTTTCTTGGTCTTACCGTCGCTGCGGTGCTCACGGGATTCGGATGCGAACTCCTCCATTACGCACGGGTGGATCCGCTCCGATATGCGACTTACATCATCCATCTCGCGACCGTGTTCGCGCTGCTGGTGCTGCTGCCCTACTCCAAGTTTGCCCACATGATCTACCGAGGCACGGCCATGGTGTACGCGGCCCATACAGGGCGAGAGCGACGAGGAGGCTCCCGTGAAGCAGAATAGGGCACGAATGTGGCTGCTTCCGGCGCTCGCAGGCATCGTCATTCTGACGCCCTTCGCGTACAGCGCAGGACGCTATGCGTGGGCCTCCAGGTTTGCGGCACAAAAGCCGTTCCTGCAGGTTCCGTCTGCAAGTTCTCAACGCTGCGTTCGAGATCCCGAATGGATGCGGCTGAACCATATGGACCTGCTCGAGGAGCTGCGGGACAAAACTGTGCGGGAGGGAATCCGAAGCGAAGTCACTCTGCGCAGCTGCAGCCAGTGCCACAAGGACAAGACCCAGTTCTGCGACAAGTGCCATCAGGCCGCGAATCTGCGCCCCGATTGTTTTGATTGCCACTCCTATTCGGCCGATCGCTCGGTTGCTCGGTTGGAGCGTGGACCATGAGCTGGAAGTGTCCCACGTCAACGGAAACGGGACACTAACAGCCTACTCTGCCGACAGGATCCACTTCGACACGCAACTGTGTATTCTCGCAGCCTCAGACGATCTCCCGGAACTTGACCGGCCCTGATTATCAGGGATGTTCCGCCGCTATGTCCGGCCTACAGATGCACCAGCCCGCGCTGCAACGCAGTGACGACCGCCTGCGTACGATCGCTCACATTGAGGCGCATGAGGATCGTGCTGACATGGCTTTTCACGGTTGCCTCGGTAATGCCGAGGGATTGGGCAATCTCCTTGTTGCTCTTGCCGGCTACCAGCAACTGCAATACCTCGAGTTCTCGCGAACTCAAGTCGGAATCCGGCATGCGAGACGCGAGAGCGCTGGCCACCGGTGGCGGCAGGAAGCGCTTGCCGGCGTGCACTCGTTGCACGGCTTCGACCAGCGTCTGATAGGGCATGCCTTTGATGATGTAGCCCTGGGCGCCGGCTTCCAGGGCACGGTGAATGTCTTCGTCGCCGTCGTATGTCGTCACAACGATAAAACGCGCGTTGGGTGAACCTTTGCGGATGGCAGCAATGGCCTCAACGCCGCTCATCTTTCCGGGGAGCCGTAAATCCATAAGAGTGATGTCGGGTCGGTGGCGCCGGAAAAGCTCCACGGCCTCTTCTCCAGTACCTGCCTGCGCGACTACACTCATGTCTGACCGGGCGTTGACGATGGCCGCGATGCCGACACGAATCAAAGGGTGGTCATCAACCACCATCACGCTGATCTTTTCGGGAGAGTTCACTTCTTTATCCCCGCAGCCTCGTTTCTTGCTTCTAGTGTGCGTGGAACTTCGATGATGAGCTTGGTCCCCGCGCCCACGCGGCTGTCCAAGGTAAATCTCCCACCAATCCGTTCTACCCTCTCGCGAATCCCGATAAGACCATAGTGTCCATTGGGAGAAGAGGAGACTGCACCAGCATCGAAGCCTGTGCCGTCGTCTACAACTTTGACGATGCAGCGATCATCCGCGAACCCCACGTCTAGGCCAACTGTCCTGGGCTGTCCGTGGCGGACGGCGTTGTACAGCGCTTCGCGTGCGACCATCAGCACCTCGTGTAAGGTAGACTGATCGAACCCGAATGGTCTGCCAGATACGTGACATCTCACGGGGACGCCGAATTCGTGGCTGATTTGATCGGCCATCCTCTCCAATTGGGGAACGAGTTCTGCCGTGCCGCTCTGCCGCAGGTTCCAAACTGCCTCGCGCGCCTCATCCATGGTGGAGCGCAGCTGTGCTCGCGCATAGTCCAGGAGTTCTTTTCCGCTTCCGTTTGGCGCATCCCCTAAACTGGAATGTGCTTCGAGCAGCGCTGAGACCCCGGCGCAGCCTTGGATGAAAGTGTCATGCATCTCACGAGCCAACCGGTTACGTTCCTGCAAAACAGCCGAGAAACGTGCGTGCAGTTGGCGCAAACGAAGCTGATAGGCGGCCCACACCGCACTCGCCGTCAGCAACAGGCAAAGACCGATGAACCAAGCAGTGCGGTAGAAGTGAGGCTCTTGCGTGATGTCAATGGAGGCCTGCATCACCTGATCGGGATTGTTCATCTCAAAAGCCGCGACGCGGAATTGATAGTGGCCGGGAGGGAGATTGGTGTAATACGCGGTACGTCGGACCGAGGCGTCGCTCCATCCTTTATCGAAGCCATAGAGCATGTAACGGAAACGAACGCGCTCCTGCGAGCGCAGAAGCACCACTCCAAAATCCACTTCGAGCTTCGTGTTGTCGGGACCTAACTCCACTAGGCCGACTGGTGGGAACTGCTTTCCATCGGCGATGATGCGATCAATGACCGCCGGCGCAGGCTGAGATGGCCGAGCTTGCTCGATGGGCACGCGCACTGGCCCTTTGCTGCTGGGAAACCACACCTCGCCCCCCGTTGTGAGAATACCGGCTGGCTTTTCGCCACCGCACATTTGAATCGTCTCAAGGCCCTCGGAGATGCCGTAGAGTGTCAACGCTACAGGCAACGACGGGTTACTGGCCGCTTCGTCCAGTGCGTGCCGGCTGATTACGGAGATGCCTTGCGGTCCGCTCATCCAGAGATTACCCCTCCCATCTTCCAGCAACTCGAACACGCCGTTGCTTGCCAAGCCCTGTGCCGTTGTGTAGTGCGTCAGTTTTCCGGAGCGCCAGCGGTAGAGTCCGCCGGTTCGCGTACCGAACCAGAGGCCACCCTCCGGGTCTTCGTGTAGGGACCACACTTTCTCGCTCTTGAGCGCGTCGGTTACGGCATCGGAGACGAATGCATCGCCATGAACGTGGCTGACCCCGCGGTCGGTTCCGATCCAGATGTCGCCGTTCCGGTCTTCCAGAAGAGAACGCGTGCTGAAATAGCAGAGCCCGTCCCGCATTTGATAGTTGGCGATTCCCTGCGCCCGCCAGCGGCTCACGCCTTCGTCGGTGGCGATCCAAACGCTTCCGTCTTTGGCCTGGAGAAAAGCCCGAATGAAGTTGTTCACCAAGCCATTCTCTGTGGAGTAGTGAACAAGACGGCCAGCAATTTGCCGATAGACACCTCGCCCTTCCGTGCCGAGCCACAGCGCTCCGTCGCGATCTCGGAACACATTGCGCACGCGCACGCCTTCCAGGGCGGGTAAGCGATAACGTGTCGCCTGGCCATTGTGATAGCGGAACAGATTGACCGCGGCGACCCAAACGTCGCCATTACGATCCTGATACACAGTTTCAGCGTCGGAGTCAGCCGCGTCGGGCAAGTTGACGGTTTCGACGGCCGTCTTGCTCAGACGCACCATCCCGGCTTGGGTCCCGATCCAGATATTGCGCTCGAGGTCTTCAAATAGGTTGAGGAGCGTGTTGCTGGGCAGGACGGCGGGTGCGGTCATCTCGAAGAACCGATGATCGCGATAGGTGTGCAACCCGTGCCCGATCATTCCGATCCACAGCGCCCGGTCGGACGTTTCCCTCAGAAACCTCACGGTACCTTTTATCTCAGGCACGCGCTGGAACCGCACGCCAGCCGGCTTCAGGGACTGCAGACCGGAGACCGTGCCAACCCACACGGTCCCGTCATTCGTTTCCACGATGCTCTTCACCCGGTTCTGGCTGGCAAGACCCACCAGTTGATGCTCGACGAAAGAGCCACCATCGAGGCGTAAAAGCCGGGAGCCACCAACCCAAATGCCGCCGCGCCGGTCTTCATAGAGTGCGTGAATCGCAAGCGCGGGAATGCCGCCCTTGTCATCCACACGATCCAATCGCTCCCCGGTCAGAAGAAATAGTCCACTGTCGGTGCCCACCCATATCTTCCCGCTACGGTCTTCGAGTACGGATCGAACGAATGAGTTCGTGAGGCCGTCGCTGGCGCCGAAGGCGCGAAATACGCCGCCGCGATAGCGGATCAGCCCGCCGCCCTCCATACCGATCCACAGAGTGTCGTCACGCGATACAGCCAGGCAGAAGACATTGTTGTCGACGAAAGCAGGCGTGTTCTCGCGGTCAAATACCAGAAAGCGCTCGCCGTCGAAACGCAACAGTCCACCGGTGGTGCCAATCCAAAGATAGCGGTCGGCGGTCTGAGCAAACGCCTGCACAACTTGTTCCGGTAGGCCGTCCTGCATCTTCCAGACGCGTTGCGTGTAGGCGAGCGGAGAGTTGTCGGCTGCAAAGACGGAGACCGGCAGAGCAAGGAAAAGAACCGAGACAAGAAAAATGCTTGCAGACTGCGGACGTGGGCAGGCGTACCAGAAGAATTTGCGGTTACCGGCTTGGCTCAAAGCCATTCGCACCACACAAAATCGGAAATGGGCAGTCCAACTTCGCGCACGATGGCGAGCCGTGAAAGTACCGGCTCTCAACTAAAGATGGTACTCCCCCCTGCTGCAGGCTGACACGCAAATGTGGCAGCTCCCGCCGATAACAAACAGGCATCCCGATGTCTTGGGGCGCCTGTGCTTTCGCCGTGGTCTTCTCTTCAAAATACGAACTTCAGTTCCAGTTGCAGGATGTGATGACCGAGTGTTGGTCATGACGCCCGCCTGTGCCAAGTCGTACGCTGCCGAATCTCTCCGCCAAAGGAAAAGGCAGCCGGACAAAGTTGTCCGGCTGCCTTCCAGGTGTGGGATCAGAAGGTAAGTTTGAGCGCGCCCTGCATGACGCGCGGCGGAATGTTGCCCAAACCTTGGATCATACCCTCGTGATTCCAATCGACGGTACCTGGGATTCCAAAGTTCGGGTGGTTGATGGCGTTGAAGGCCTCCCAGCGGAATTGCAGTTTCATTCTTTCTCCCAGGTCCCAGGCCTTCATTATCGCCGAATCGACGCTGAAAACGTTCGGACCCCAGTATACGTTCCTGCCGGAGTCGCCGAAGCCGGTGGGATCCTGCGTGCAGGTGTAAACCGGTTGATTCCAGTTTGGCTGAGTGTAAGGATTGCAGAAGGCCGCTGTGTTGAAGTAGCCAGCGCCATAGGCCCACGACCGGCGATTGCCCTTCCCCATGTTGGTGGGCTGGCCGGTAAGATTGGCACGGCCGACCCCCCAGCCCCTCTGGCCTGGGCCATTGGAATCAGCGCCAATCGTGAAGGGATTGCCGGTCTGCGCGGTAATGATACTGCTCAGTTCCCAGCCGCCGAGGATTTCCTGCACCAGCTTGCTCTGGTTCCTGAGTCGGGGGGCCTGGTAGACGAAGTTGGTCACCCAGTTCCACGGCATGTCCTGACCGGAGTTGCCGCGGTTCCACGCCAGGTTGAATGGGTTCGGCAGTGCCGGACTGCCATAGGAGACGTTGGCGCCACTGGCCAAGTCGATGGCGTGCGACCAGGTAAAGTTGGACTGCACCTGGAGACCGTGCGCCATCTTGCGGTCGAAACCGAACTCCAGCGCGTTGTAACTGGCTGTTGCATCGCTGTCGACTTCCAGAATCTGCCCAAAACCCGAATACGGAGCATGACCATCGCGATGGTTGTTGTTGTCGGGGTCGATCAAGGCGTTGCGGTCGACGGCAACCGCTTGGTGATAAGTCTGGCTGCCGACATA
>Ga0187771_10000102_pt1 | contig 40922 bp, 32 predicted proteins | sample 0116_SJ02_MP15_1_FD_133139 | JGI IMG/M metagenome (GOLD analysis project Ga0187771, IMG submission 133139) | Tropical peat soil microbial communities from peatlands in Department of Meta, Colombia - 0116_SJ02_MP15_10_MG | ecosystem: Environmental > Terrestrial > Soil > Wetlands > Peat | place...
CTTGAAATTTGCCTCAACTGAAAGACGGGAACACTCAGGATGGAATTGACGAGCTACGAACGGAAAAAAAGGCTTCGCGAGGCGGTCATCATTGTCCTGGCGGTCATCCTGATCCTGTTCCTGACCAAGGCGGAGGTGCATCTGACCCAGTTGAGCGCCGATGCGCCCATGGGAAGCAATATCGCCATCTTCGGCGTCATCAACATCGTCATCATGCTGGTGATACTGCTGGTGTATCTGGTCTGCCGCAATGTTGTGAAACTCTTTGTGGAAAGCCGCACCAACCCTCTTGCCAAACGGCTGCGCACCAAACTGGTGCTCTCGTTCGTTGGTTTGTCCCTGGTTCCCACCATGCTTCTCTTCTTTACGGCAGCAGGGTTCATCAACAATACCATCCACAACTGGTTCAATACCCAGGTGGAAACATCGCTCAGCGAATCCCTGGAGGTCGCCCAGACCTACTACAAGAATTCAGCCTCCAACTCGCTGTATTACGGCCGCCAGATCAGCAGTTTCATCAAGTCGCAGAAGCTGCTCAACGAAGCCAATCTGCCGCTGCTCAAGGTGTTGATCCGCCAAAAGCAGAAGGAATACAACCTGGGGGTGGTGGAGGTGTATTCGGCCCAACATGAAGAGTTGGTCCGCTGTTCCAACCCGGATGTCCCCCAAAGCGAATTTACCAATCCGGCTTCCGAAGACATAAAGCGCGGCCTGAGGGGTGAGGAACTGACCAGGGTCAATCAGGTCGGCAAGGCCGACCTGATCCGGGGCATTGTGCCGGTGTATTCAACCTGGAACCAGGTTGACGTGGTCGGCGTGGTAGTTGTCAATTATTTCGTCCCCTATTCGCTGGTCAACAAGATGAAGGAGATCAGCGATTCCTATCACGAGTTCCGCCAGCTCAAGATCATGAAAAACCCGATTCGGACCGGTTATATCGTCACCCTTTTCCTGATTACCGCGGTCATCGTATTTTTCGCCTACTGGATGGGCGTTTACCTGGCCAACAGCATGACCAAGCCGGTGCAGGATCTGGTGGCTGCCACGTGCGCCGTTGCCGACGGCAATCTGGATATCCGGATCGAATCCTATTCCGCCGATGAGATCGGCATGCTCATCCAGTCGTTCAACCGTATGACCGAGGACTTGCGCAGCAAGCAACAGGCGCTCAACGCCTCGAACCAGGAACTGTCCCGCATCAACCAGGAGATCGAACAGCGCCGCCAGTATATGGAGATCGTGTTGCGCAACGTGGCCGCCGGCGTCATATCGGTCGACAAGGATGGCGTTGTGACCACGATCAACACGTCTGCCGAGCGCCTCCTGCAGATCAACCCCGGTAAGGTTGTGGGGCGCAATTTCCGCGACGTGCTGCGTGAAAAACATCTGGAGATCGTCAAGGAAGTGGTACGCGATCTCACGCTCTCACAACAGGATACCATCAGCCGGCAGATATTCCTGGACATCCAGGGCGCCCGCATGGCGCTGCATCTTCACCTGACCATGCTGCGCGATGAGCAGGGAGAAGTCCTGGGAACGGTGCTGGTGCTGGACGACATGACCCAGATAATGAAGGCCCAGCGCATGGCGGCCTGGCGCGAAGTGGCCCGGCGCATCGCCCACGAGATCAAGAATCCGCTCACGCCGATCCAGCTTTCGGCCCAGCGGCTGCGGAAGCGCTATCTGTCGCGTTTCAGCGGCGATGAGGCGGTTTTCGACGAATGCACCGAGATGATTATCAAATCGGTGGATGAGTTGAAAAACCTGGTCAACGAGTTTTCCAATTTCGCCCGCATGCCGGCGATCCAGCCGGAGCCCAACGACCTCAACGCCCTTATCCGCGAGACCTTGACGCTCTACCAGGAGGCGCACCGCGGGGTGGTATTTCTGTTCAGGCCCGACGAACACCTGCCCCAGATCAAGATCGACCGGGACCAGATCAAGCGAGTGGTCATCAACCTCCTGGAGAATGCCGTGGCCGCCATGGAGGAGCAAGGGGAAGTCACTATCAGCAGCAGGTATGACGCTGAACTGAAGATGGCCTCTTTCGCCGTTGCCGACAATGGTCCCGGCATTTCGCCCGAAGACAAGCCCCGCCTGTTTGAGCCGTATTTCTCAACCAAAAAGTCGGGGACCGGTCTCGGGCTGGCCATTGTCAGCAGTGTTGTCACCGACCACAGCGGTTTCGTGCGCGTCAGGGACAACAAACCGCGGGGAGCCTGCTTCATCGTGGAACTGCCGGCGGCATAGCCGCATCACAATTCAGATTTTCCTGATTTACGAGGAGTAGCGGATGTCGAAGACAATTCTTGTTGTGGATGATGAAAAGGATATCAGGATCTCCCTGACCGGCATTCTGGAGGACGAAGGGTATCAGGTGCTGACGGCGGACAACGGTGCCGAGGCGCTGGAGTGCGCCCGCCAGGAGGTGCCCGATCTCGTGCTGCTGGATATATGGATGCCGGGTATGGATGGGTTGCAGACGCTTGAGAAGCTCAAGACCCTTTTCCCCCAGGTTACGGTCATCATGATCTCGGGCCACGGCACCATAGAAACGGCGGTCCGGGCCACCAAGCTGGGCGCGTTCGATTTTATCGAGAAACCTCTCTCCCTGGACAAGGTGCTCATCAGCGTGGTCAATGCCCTGCGTATGAAGGAACTCCGGGTGGAGAACGAGGAGCTTAAGCGGGCCGTGGCCAATGAGTACGAAATGATCGGCTCTGCTCCGGTGATAGCGGCGTTGCGCGAACAGATCATGCGCGTCGCGCCCACGACCGCCTCGGTGCTGGTGACCGGGGAGAACGGCACCGGCAAGGAGTTGGCGGCCCGTTCGATCCATTATTACAGTCTGCGCCGCGACCGGCCTTTTGTCGCCATCAATTGTGCCGCCATACCCGAGGAGTTGATCGAGAGCGAGCTGTTCGGCCATGAAAAGGGGGCCTTTACCGGCGCCGTCGCCCAGAAGAAAGGCAAATTCGACTTGGCCGACAACGGCACGCTCTTTCTGGACGAGATCGGCGACATGTCGCTCAGGACCCAGGCAAAGATCCTGCGGATCATTCAGGAACGCTGTTTCGAACGGGTCGGCGGCACCAAGCTGGTAACGGTGGATGTGAGGATCGTTGCCGCCACCAACAAGAAGCTGGACGAGGAAATCAGCCAGGGGAGATTCCGGGAGGATCTTTATTACCGCCTCAATGTGGTGCCGTTCCAGGTGCCGGCCCTGCGGGAACGGCGCGAGGACATACCGCTTCTGGTGCAGCATTTCGTGTCCCAGTTCTACCGGCGGGAAGGGCACGATCCTAAAACCTTCAACTCCGAGGCGCTGGCATTGCTGGCCGGTTACGACTGGCCGGGCAATGTCAGGGAATTGAAGAATATCGTGGAGCGCATCCTGATCATGACGCCGGGCCGGACCATCACCGCGGTTGATGTTCCCGAACTGCGCGGAGCCCCTGCCGTGGCCGACCTTTTCGAACAGCGGTCCGAAGGCTTCGCTGTCATTGGCACCCTGCGGGAGGCAAGGGAGGAGTTCGAGCGGGAATTCATCATCCAGAAACTGGAGGAAAACGACTGGAACATCTCCCGCACGGCCGAGGTCATTGAACTGGAGCGGAGCAACCTGCACCGCAAGATCAAAAGCTACGGGATTGATGTCAGGAAATAAACCTGTTACGGCATTACGACCAAGGCGATCCCCCCGGCCATGACCGCGAGATTGCAACAGGCCGAGATGCCGTGCAGCCTGGAGAACTCCCGCCGTAGCGGGTGCTCCCTGGGGGTCGTGTCGAATGACGGTATCTCCCGTTTGAGGGCAGCGGCCCGAGGCTCGATATAAAAGGCCTGAAACGAGGTAAGGGCCAACATGACTACCAGCAGAATGACCGGTACGGATGCGCCGGTGCGCATGACGAGCCTGCCGGCAAGGGCAATAACCCCGCAGGCCAACCCCCACCGGAAGTATCCCGGAAAGAGTATGCCGACGATCTGGCCTGCCTGGTCGCGGGATAGTGACTTGAAGAGCGCCGGCGTTAGGATGAAGGTGAACAGGGCGATGCCGCCGGTCCAGAACGTAATGGAGAGGCGGTAAAACAGTGCGGCGGTCTGCATGGGTAGCTCCTTCGGCATCATGCCAATAGTGGGGTCCGGCAACAGGATACACCACAGGATGCCCTGCTGTAAATTAATCGTGGGAAAACAGTGGGGAATGATGTAGAAATAGCCCTGATCACACCAGCCAAACCAGCTTGGAATTACTTTCAGCAAACTCAGCGCATGGGACACCAGGCATGAAGAAAACAACAAAACTGCTGCTGCCTCTCCTGATTGCCGGTATCGTCGCTTGCCTGGCTGTGATCTTCGCCAGCCGCTGGTATGCAAGCGAAAAGCGTCCCGACTCCGCCTCCCTGGCCCTTTTGAACGAGGCTTACGCCGCCGTGGTTGCGAACTACGTGGAAAAGCCGGATGCAAAGAAGCTCGTCCAGAGCATGGTGGATGGCATGCTGGCCGTTCTCGACCCGCACAGCGCGTATCTGCCCCCTGAACCGTTCCATGAGATGGAAATCCAGATGGCGGGCACGTTCGGCGGTATCGGCATTGAACTGGGCATGAAGGAGGGCAGGTTGATCGTAATTGCCCCGATCGAGGATACGCCTGCCTTTCGTGCGGGCATCCAGGCTGATGACCATATCTATGCGATCGACGGGGTGCCCACCCAGGGGATGAATATTGCGGCGGCTGTCAAGCGGATGCGCGGCAGGCAGGGGACTCCGGTCACGTTGACAATATTGAGAAACGGTTCGCCCAAACCCCTGATTTTCAAGTTAACCAGAGCCATCATCAGGGTCAGGAGCCTGAAATCACGACTGCTGGAGCCGGGGTACGGCCTGGTGAGGATCACCCAGTTCCAGGAACGCACCGGGGATGAATTCCGCGAAGCGCTCCAGAAACTCCGCGCAGCTTCCGGCGGCAAACTCAAGGGATTGGTGCTCGACCTGCGTTTCAATCCGGGAGGGCTGTTGGAATCTTCGATTCAGGTGGCCAACAACTTTATCGGGGATAACGCCGCGCAGACCCTGATCGTATCCATCAAGGGGCGAACATCTGACGCTACCCGAAATTTTAATGCCTCCCTGGGGCCGAAAGAAGCCCATTATCCCATGGTCGTGCTGATCAACGGCGGCAGCGCCAGCGCTTCCGAGATTGTGGCAGGAGCGCTCCAGGATTACAAGCGGGCCATCATCATGGGCAAGCAAAGCTTCGGCAAAGGGTCGGTGCAGAGTATTATTCCCCTGAGGGATAACGGCGCTCTCAAGCTGACCACGGCACGCTACTATACCCCCAGCGGCCGCTCCATCCAGGCAAAGGGCATCACGCCGGATATCGAGGTGGGAACCGTCTGGCCGGTGGCGGACAAGGATGCCGTCAAAGGAATGGAACTCAAGGAGAAAGACCTGGAAAACAGGCTTGAACCGGTTGACGAGGAGATGGGGGGCGGGAAAAGGGCGCCGGCTGTCCCCCATGGGGGAAGCAGCATGGCCGACCTGTCCAGGGATTACCAGTTGAGCCGGGCCCTGGAGCTTCTCAGGTCGCTGAATCTGGTGCGGCAAAAGGGAGCGTCATGAAAGGCCCCGGTTCCTGAATATCCGCATCAGCAGGACCCCCAGTATGGAGAGGCAAAGCCCGATGCAAACGAAGAGATAGCCGATTGCGCGCCCTTCGCCCCATCCCCACAGGTCGCGCCCTTTCATGAGGATAATGAGCGCAACGCCGGCAAAGGTGCCGATACCGCCGATGATGTAGACTGCAAAGGCCACTATGGCCAGGCCGATTCCTTGTGGGCGTGCCATTTTGCTTTTCTCCCTGGGAGCCTGTCGATCTTTGCAACGATTCCCTCAGTCAGGCAGTACACTAGCTGACATGACTGAAAGGGCATACTGGAGAAATGTGGCGGAAATGTCAATTTCAAATCAAGCCGCACGGTACATTGACATGCGGCCCATGGAGGGAAAAGATCATGAAGCTGGTTTGTCTGCTGGGAAGTCCCCGCCGTAACGGGAACAGTGCCGCCATCGCCGATCATATCGTGCAGCGGGCGCAGGAGTTGGGAGCGGATACGGAGACGGTATACCTGAACGGTCTTCAGTACCGCGGCTGTCAGGGGTGTTATGCCTGCAAGACGACTCTGGAGCGGTGCGTGCTGAGCGATGACCTGGCCGCAGTGCTGGAGAGCGTGCGGGAGGCGGATGCGCTGGTGATAGCAACACCGGTCTATTACGGGGATGTAACCGGCCAGTTGAAGAGCTTCATCGACCGGACCTTTTCCTATCTGGTGCCCGATTTCTATGCCAATCCCCAGCCTTCGCGCCTTACACCGGGAAAACGGCTGGCCTTCGTCATTGCCCAGGGACAACCGGATGAGGCCAGGTTCGCCGATGTGTTTCCGCGCTACAACGATTTCTTCAGATGGTTTGGCTTTGAGGAGGGGCTGCTGGTGAGGGGGTGCGGACTGTCGGCCACCAGCACCATAGATCAGCAGTCCCGGTTGTTCGGGCAGGCCGACGAGGTGGCCCGCAGGCTGGTGGGGTAGGGTTCCAGGAGGTCGTTGAGAGATGAGAGATGAGAAAAGCGCCTTTACTCATCCCTCATCAGCCTTAACCCGATGGCTGTTTTTCAACAACCTGTTACATCCCCACCAGTTCCCTGAGCTTTGCCCCCATATCCGTTTCCCGCATGAGCGATTCTCCGACCAGGAAGGCGCCGGCGCCGGCGGCAGACAGGTGTTGGATGTCACGTCGGCTGTTGATGCCGCTCTCGGCCACCAGCAGCCTTTCGGAAGGAAGCAGGCGGGCCAGCCGGACCGTTGTGTCGAGATCAGTTACAAAGGTGCGCAGATTGCGGTTGTTGACGCCGATCAGGGAACAATCGGTCCGGAGGGCCGTTTCCATCTCCGCCTCGTCGTGTACCTCCAGCAGCACATCCATTTGGAGTTCCCGGGCCAGGGCATAAAACTCCTGCAACTGCTCCAGGCCGAGGGAGGCAGCGATCAGGAGGATGGCATCGGCGCCGGCGGCGCGGGCTTCGTAGATCTGGTACGGATCGATGATGAAGTCCTTGCGCAAAAGCGGCAGGCTGATCGTCTCGCGGATCAGGCCCAGGAAACCGAGATGCCCCATGAAAAAGCGTTCGTCGGTCAGCACCGACAGACAGGTGGCGCCGTTTGCCCGGTAGATCTCGGCGATCTCCAGCGGATCGAACTCCTCCCGGATGATCCCTTTGCTGGGGGAGCCTTTCTTTACTTCGGCGATAAGAGCGGTCCAGCCCGTGGACACGGCATTCCGCAAGGCCCGTTCGAAGCCGCGGGGAATGTCCTCCAGGTCTGCAATGCGGGACTTCAACTCTTCCAGGGGCATGCCCGTCCGGGCAGCCGCGACCTCTTCCCGCTTGTGTTCGTTGATCCTCTTCAGAATATCGGCTGTGTCGTTATGCATGGTCGTTTCGTCATTCCCCGCTTATCGGATTATTCTCCCTGGTGCGTCATCTCCGCCAACCTTTCGAGTTGCCTGGCGGCGCGGCCCGAATCAATGGCCTCGGCAGCCAGGGCGATGCCTTCGGCAGGCGAGGCGGCCTTGTCTGCCGCCATGAGGGCATAGGCCGTGTTCAACAGGACGATATCCCGCCGGGGGCCTTGTTCTCCGGCCAGGACGGCGCGCACGATGGCGGCATTGGCCGTGGCATCCCCCCCCCTGAGAGATTCCAGCGGGCAACGGGACATTCCCATCTGCTCCGGAGTGATGCTGCCCAGCCTGACCCCGGCCGGAGTGACCTCGGCTACCATGGTCTCGCCGGTGAGGGTTATCTCGTCCATGCCGTCGCTGCCATGCACGACAAAACCATGCCTGCAGCCTAGCCGGTGCAGAACCCCCGCAAGCTTTTCCACCAGCGAAGCCCGGTAGACCCCCATGACCTGGCAGTCGGCGCCGGCTGGATTGGTAAGGGGGCCCAGGATATTGAAGATGGTGCGGATGCCGATCTCACGGCGCGGTCCGATGGCGTATTTCATTGCGCCGTGCAGGGCCGGGGCAAAGAGGAAGCCGATACCGATTTCGGAGATGCATTTTTCCACTGTTTCAGGGGTGACATCCAGGTTGATGCCCAGTTTTTCCAGCACATCGGCGCTGCCGCAGGCCGAGGAAACCGAGCGGTTGCCGTGTTTTGCCACCTTGACACCGCAGGCCGAGACCACGAACGACACGGTGGTGGATATGTTGAAGGTGTTGGTGCCGTCGCCGCCGGTGCCCACCACGTCCAGGATGGTTTCGCGATCGATGTTGATGTCGTCGCGATCCATGTCCAGCACGTTTCGCCCGACCCGGATCGGGGTGGCGTGCTCGCGCATGACGCGCGCAGCGCCGGTGATCTCATCCACCGTTTCGCCCTTCATCCGCAGGGCGGTGATGAACGAGCCGATCTGGGCCGGCGTGCATTCGCCGGACATGATCTGATTCATGACCTCGATCATCTCGCCTTCGGAGATATCCTGTCCCTCAACGATCTTCGCTATGCTCTTCCTGATCATTGCCTGCTCCGTTCCCTTGGAAAAAATGGTGTGGCCCTACAGGTTGTTCAAAAATAGTCAGGTCGTCAGTGAAGCAGATGAGAGTTGAGTGATGAGAGATGAGAAAAGCGCCTTTACTCATCCCTCATCGGCCTTAACCCGATGGCTGTTTTTCAACAACCAGCTAATAAAAATGGGGATGTGCAATCATCCCCATGGTAACGATATTCCAGTTGACGGTACGCCTGTCAGCGGCCTTCCCGGATCTTGAGAATGGCATCCTTGATCATGGCCTCGGCCAGGTCCGGCACCACCTCCCACACGATTCGTTCGATCACCTCGCGGGATATGCCCGTTATGGCGGCTCTGAGCTGTTCCTCGCTCAATGCGTTTGCCGGCGCGCCGGCTTCGGCAGCTGGGGAAGGGGGCGGGGCGGCAATGAAAGGTTCGACGGCTGGCGCGGCAGCGGGCGGCGCCAGGTCCGGCACGGTCCGGTGCGCAATTTCGTCGGGGGTTATATCGCCAAAGGCAGATTCCTGCACCGTCGGAGGAGGCTCGGAGAATGACGGGGCCGGAGCTTCGGTGAACGGTTCCGTGGTGAACTCGAAGGTTTGCTCCTCCACCGGCACCCAATGGGGAGCTGCGGTCTGGCGCGGCTGGAGGGATTCCGGCTCCTGTTCCCGTCCGAAAGCGGCAAAAGCGTCGTCCTGTGCGGAAAGCGTCTCTTCGGCAACGGTGGTTGCCGCCGGTTCTGCGGAGGGGATGAATGCTTCCCATATATCGCCCGGTTCCGCGCTGTCAACGGCAACAGCAGCAGGTGAAGGAACTGCCGGGGGTTCCAGGGGGGGCGGCTCGGGAGGCGCCTGAAACGGGGAAGCTGTCACGGCCGGTTGGGCCGGCGCAGCTGTCGAGGCCCGGGAAACGCCCAATTCAAAGAGCTCTTTGACCTTGGCAACGATCTGCTGGGATTCAAAAGGCTTGGCAAGGAAGTCGTCGGCTCCGCAGTTTTTGGCCTTGTCTTCGTCGAACGGTTCGAATGAGCCGGTCAGGAGCAGGATCGGTTTGGCCGCCAGGGAAGGGGATTTGCGGACGGCTTCGCAGACTTCGTAGCCGGTCATGCCCGGCATGACCGCGTCAATGAGCAACACATCGGGCACGATCGCCAGCGCCTTATCAAGCGCATCCTTGCCATTGTCAACAACCGTGAGGGCATATTCGTCAACACCGAAAATGATGCCAACCACTTTCTGTATTGTTATGCTGTCATCGGCAAGGAGTATCTTGATGCTCATCGCTTCCCTCCTTATACGGCGCGTAGAAGTCTGAAACTGCGAAGAAAACTACCATACGGCCACTAGTGTGTCAAGGTTTAAGCAATTCAATGACCGCGGCGCGATGCAACGGAACATCCCCTGCGGATGCGGATGTTCCGTGCCAGAGGATCCCGGATTTCAGATCGCCGTAAGGCTGTGGCTGCCATCATGAGCGGTAATCGGCATTGATACTGACGTATTCGTGGGAAAGGTCCGAAGTGTAAACGGTTGCGCTGCCGTCGCCCAGGCCAAGGCCGACGTTGACGGTGAATTCCTTTTTCCTGAGGACCTCGGTGCCGCGTGCTTCGGCATCCCCACCGGCAAATATGCCGTTTTCCGCCATGCAGACATCATCGAAGCTGAGGGAGAGGAGCGATTGGTCCACTTCGGCACCCGATGAGCCCACTGCGGCAAAGATACGGCCCCAGTTGGCGTCCTGGCCGAAAAAAGCGGTCTTGACCAGGCTGGAGTTGGCAATAGCCATTGCCGCCCGCTTGGCGTCTGCATCGCTTCTGGCCCCGGCGACCCGGATCTCCACGAATTTCGTGGCGCCTTCGCCGTCCCTGACGATCTGTTGGGCCAATGAGAGCAACACCTCCCGCAACAGGGCCTCGAATCTCTCCGCCTCCGGTGATCCCGCCGCGATGGCCGGATTTCCCGCCATGCCGTTGGCAAGCACCAGGCAGGTATCGTTCGTGGACATGTCGCCGTCAACAGTGATGGCATTGAAGGATGTTTCCACCGCGCGGCGGAAACATCTGTCCAGCACGGTTGCTTCCACGGCAGCGTCGGTGACGATGAAGGAGAGCATGGTCGCCATATTGGGCATTATCATGCCGGCGCCCTTGGCAATGCCGGCCACGGTGTACGAAAAACCGCCCGCCTGGCCGCTCCTCGCCTCCATCTTGGGGAAGGTGTCGGTGGTCATGATGGCCCCGGCCACGTCGTCGAGCGTGCCGGAGGCCAGTCCGTCCACCAGTGCGGGGATCGCCGCCCGAACCTTGTCCATGGGAAGTTGAACGCCGATGACGCCGGTGGAGCATACCTGCACCGCCTCGTCGGGGATGCCCAGCCCTTCGGCCACATGGCGCGAGGTCTCGCGAGCCGCCCGCATCCCCTGCTCACCGGTGCAGGCGTTGGCGTTGCCGCTGTTGACAACCAGGGCCTGCGCCCGGCAGCTTTTGATATGTTCCATGGAGAGCAGCACCGGCGCAGCTTTGACGGCATTGGTCGTGAAGACCGCGACAGCCGTTGCCGGCGTCTCGGAAAAGATCAAGGCCAGGTCGTTTCTGCCCGGCTTCTTTATGGCGGCTTCTACAGCTGAGAATTGGAATCCCTTCAGGTCCATGGCATTTCCTCTGGCAGGTTGTTGAAAAACAGCCATCTGTTTAAGGCTATTGAGGGATGAGAGTTGAGGGATGAGTTAAGGAGCTTTTCTCAACTTTCAACTCTCATCTGCTTCATCAAGCCATCTTGCCGCTACTTGCCGCAGCATTTCTTGTATTTCTTGCCGCTGCCGCAGGGGCAAGGATCGTTCCGGCCCGCCACCTTGGCGCTCTTTGCCGGCTCCTGGTGGCGCTCTTCGTCTCCGGAGACGTTGAAAACCAGCTTTTTGCTGCGCTGCTCCTCGGCAATCTCCTCGACCTCGTCCTCGTGATTGACCTGTACCCAATATATGCGCTCCACCACCTCTTCCCGTATGCGGAGGATCATCTCCATGAACAGGTTGTATGCTTCTTTCTTATATTCCTGTTTCGGGTCCTTCTGGCCATAGCCGCGCAAGCCTATGCCTTCCTTGAGGTGGTCGATATTCAGCAGATGGTCTTTCCAATGGGTGTCAATGGACTGGAGCATCATGACCTTGATCAGGTGATCGATCAGTTCGTCCCCCAGTTCGACGCTCTTGGCCTGGAAGATGGCATGGGCCTGCTCCTTGAGCGTGTCCCGGAAGTTTGTCGGGTTCAGCCGGCTCAGCATCTCCTGGGATAGGTCGAGATGGAGGTTGAAGCACTTGAAGACCACCTCGCCGATTGCCTCCCAGTCCCATTCGTGGGCCGGCGTCTTGTCGATGCAATAGGCCTCTGCGATATCGTCTATGGTGTCGTTCAGCATATCCAGGAAGCTGTTGCGGATATCCTGGCCCGCCAGGATCTCGCGGCGCTGGGTGTAGATCACTTCCCGCTGTTTGTTCATGACATCGTCGTACTCGATCAGGTGTTTGCGGATGTCGAAGTTGTGGGCCTCCACCTTCTTCTGGGCGTTCTCGATGGACCTGGTGATCATGGTGTGGGTGATGGCCTCGCCCTCCTCGATCTTGAGCAGGTCCATGATCTTGGCCACCCGGTCCGAACCGAAGATGCGGAGCAGGTCGTCCTGCAGCGAAAGGTAGAACTTGGATGAGCCGGGATCGCCCTGGCGTCCGGAGCGGCCGCGCAACTGGTTGTCGATGCGGCGGGACTCATGCCGCTCGGTGCCGAGTATGTGCAGACCGCCCAGTTTGACGACCTCGTCGTGTTCCGCGGCGCATTGGGTCTTGAATTTTTCCAGCTCTGCCGCGTACTGCTCGTCGGAAGCCTCGGGATTGGCACGGCGCCACTGTTTTGCAAGCGACTCCGCGTTGCCTCCCAGGAGGATGTCTGTGCCGCGGCCCGCCATGTTGGTGGCAATGGTGATGGCTTTCATGCGGCCGGCCTGGGCCACGATCTCGGCCTCGCGCTCGTGCTGCTTGGCGTTGAGCACGTTGTGGGGGATGCCCTGCCGCTTGAGCAGCTCCGAGAGTATCTCGGACTTCTCGATGGAGATGGTGCCCACCAGACAGGGTTGGCCTACGGCGTAATGCTCCTTGATATCCTCGATGACCGCTGTGAACTTCTCCTTCTCGGTCTTGTAGATCACGTCCGGGAAGTCCGGGCGCAACAGCGGACGGTTGGTCGGAATGACCGTGACATCCAGACTGTAAATCTTGTGGAACTCCTCGGCCTCGGTGTCGGCGGTGCCCGTCATGCCGGAAAGCTTGCCGTACATGCGGAAATAGTTCTGGAAGGTGATGGTGGCCAGGGTCTGGTTCTCGTTTTCGATGGTGACCCCCTCCTTGGCCTCGATCGCCTGGTGCAGGCCGTCGGACCAGCGGCGGCCCGGCATGAGGCGTCCGGTGAACTCGTCCACGATCATCACCTCGCCTTCCTTCACCACGTAGTCCACGTCCCGCTTGTACATGGCATGGGCCCGCAGGGCCTGCTGAACGTGATGAAGCGACTCGATGTTGCGCGGATCGTACAGATTGTCCACTTTGAGCAGCTTCTCGACCTTCAGGACCCCCTGTTCGGTAAGGGTTGCGCTCTTGGCCTTCTCGTCGATGGTGTAGTCGCCGGTGTACATCTTGCGCTTGCCGGAGAGGGTATTAGCTTCCACATCCTTTACCTCTCCCAGTTGCAGCATCGGGATGATGCGGTCTATGATGTAGTACTTGTCGGTGGATTCTTCCGTCGGACCGGAGATGATCAAGGGGGTCCGGGCTTCGTCGATCAGGATCGAATCGACCTCGTCCACGATGGAGTAGTTGAAGCCCCGCTGAACATAGTCGTCCAGGGAAAATTTCATATTGTCCCGCAAGTAGTCGAAGCCGAACTCGTTGTTGGTGCCGTAGGTGATGTCGGCGGCATAGTTGTCGCGGCGTTCGTCGTCCTCCAGGCCGTGAACGATCACGCCGACGCGCAACCCCAGAAAACCGTACAACCTGCCCATCCACTCGGCATCGCGCTTTGCCAGGTAGTCGTTGACGGTGACCACATGCACGCCCTTGCCGGAAATGGCATTCAAGTAGGCGGGCAGGGTAGCCACCAGCGTTTTCCCTTCGCCGGTCTTCATCTCGGCGATTTTTCCGGAGTGCAGCACCATGCCGCCGATCAATTGCACGTCGAAATGGCGCATGCCCAGCTCCCGTTTGCCAGCTTCCCGGCAGACGGCAAAGGCTTCCGGCAGCAAAGCGTCAAGGGTTTCGCCCTTGGCATGGCGCTCCTTGAATTCAAATGTCTTGCCGCGTAACTGCTCATCCGTGAGTTTCGCGATGGAAGATTCCATGTCGTTGATTTTGGCAACAATCGGCCAGAGTTTTTTCAGTTCGCGTTCGTTTTTGCTGCCGACGATTTTTTTGACAAGGGAACCAAACATTACGATCTCCCACCATATCCGGTAACGTTGAAATAGCTTTTAAAACTAGCATAAGTTGCCATGACACTTCAATAAAAATCGGGGCCGGCCCGCTATCCGCGGCCATTGACGTGGATCGTGATTTCAGAAAAGTCTTTTATCCTTAAAAAATATTAGAACCGCAAAGACGCAAAGAACGCGATGGGAAATCATTTCAGTTGTCTTGATCTAAATTTTTCACCTGTTTGGTTTTTTATAAGCATTTGGATTTCTTAGTGCCCTTTGCGTCTTTGCGGTTATTAACTGCCGGTTTTAGGCATATTGCGCCTGAACCCGGGTCTCCGCTTGCCGAACGGGCAGTGTCGGGCAACCGGGGAAACGGCAATGATGTACTACGCTTCAAAGCAATAACGTTTAAAAATGACAAAAACAATATTGAATAAAACAGCAGTTATGATAGAGTTTTTGACAGGCAATGTTGTGAATGTTGTAGCTGCATTTGTTTTTAACATACAGTAATAATTGAATAAATTTTATTTGGGCGGATTTTGGGTAAAAAGGCGTTGACATTTTTAAAACATTGTATTAAATAAAAATCAAATCGTTGAAAATCGATTTTATAAAACGGCAGTTAACGTGTTTGCAGAATGGCGCGGAGATGCTATGGACAGGGCAAGGGGGACATACTCGGTTCAGTCTGTTCTCAAGGCGTTTGATCTTTTGGAGGCTTTAGCCGCCGAAGGGGCGAACGTAACCATCCCCGTGCTGGCCCAACGGCTTGATTTGAGCAGGAATAAAGTGTTCCGTCTGCTCGCGACGCTAGAAGACAGCGGTTTCATCGAGCGCGATGAGACCGGCGTCTATCGTCTCGGGTTGCATGCTTTCGAGATGGCGCAGCATATTCTGAAGAGTGCGAGTATTCTCAGGTTGGCCCATCCGGTGATGGAAGAGTTGGCCCGCAAGCACGATGAGGCGGTCTACATCACCGTGATGAACAACGATGAGGTGCTGTTCCTCGACATGGTGGATTCGTTCCAGCAGATAAAGGCCGTCGATATGGTGGGGCAGCGATTCCCTTTTTTTACCAATGCCGCCGGCAAGGCCATCAAGGCCATGAGTTCGCCCGATGCCATCAAGCACATGAGCCGGCGATGCAGCGGCAAAAGCGGGATGCCCGACCTGAAGCAGCTTGAGAATGAGCTGCATGAAATACGTAAAAACGGCGTTGCCATTGACATCGGCGGGGTTGGGGAGGGGATATGCGCCGTGGCGGTCGCTATCCGCGACTACGCCGGCAAGGTCGTTGGGGCGCTTACCATGCTGGCCCCGTCGTTCCGCATGCTTCAGGAGCGCCTGGAACAGGAGATCGTGCCTTCCATGCGCGAAGGGGCTGAAGTCCTTTCCATAAAATTCGGGTATGCCAAGTTGGCTGTTTGATAGATGCGACCCATGAAATTGAAAGGAGGGCGTTGAACACGGGTACCTGATACCACAGTTAGACTGACTACAGTGATAAGAGAAAGGAGTTACTCATGGCAGAGAAACAGTATGACTGGTCAGCAATCGCCAAGAATCCCAAGTTTATCGAACTGCATCACAAAAAATCCGCTTTCCTCTTCGGGTGGTGGATATTCTCCTGCGCGTATTACTTTTTGCTTCCCCTCGGAGCGGCGTATGCGCCGGGCCTGTTCAAGATCAAGGTCCTTGGCTGCATCAATTTCGGCTATGTTTTTGCGCTTTCCCAATTCTTCGTCTCGTGGGGATTGGCTCACTACTACGCCCACGTTGCCAACAAGGACTTTGACCGGCTGACCAGGGAACTGGTCGAAGAAATCCAGTAAAGGAGGATACGACATGACTATCAGAAATATTATCATCGCCGCCGGCCTGGCGCTTTCCGTCGCAACAGCCGCCTTTGCTGAAGAGCCCTCCAAGGCTCCGGCCAGCCCGAATGCAGCCCCGGCGGCAACAGCCCCGGCCGCTGCCGGCGCAACCATGGCCGCCGCCCCGGCAGCCCAGGCTCCGGCCCCGGCCGCAGCGCCCGCTCCTGCCGCTCCGACCAAGAAGAAGGAACTTAAAGCGGACAAGACCATCACCCTCAGCATGTTCGCCGTCATTATCGGCATCACCCTGTGCGTCGTGGTCTGGGCTGCCAAGCATACCAAGACTGCGGCCGATTTCTACGCCGCAGGCGGCGGCATCACAGGCACCCAGAACGGCTGGGCCATTGCCGGCGACTACATGTCGGCGGCATCCTTCCTGGGGATTTCCGGTATGATCTCCCTGTACGGCTATGACGGGTTCATGTACTCGGTCGGGTGGCTGGTGGCCTACATCACCGTGCTCCTGATCGTTGCCGAACCGTGCCGCAACGCCGGCAAGTACACCCTGGGAGATATCCTCTCCTTCCGTACGGAGCCCAAGCCGGTTCGCGCCGTGGCCGCTCTCTCCACCGTTTCCGTCTCCACGTTCTACCTGACCGCCCAGATGGTCGGCGCCGGCAAACTGATGGCCCTTCTGGTCGGTGTTCCCTACAAGACCGCCATCGTCGGCGTCGGCATCCTGATGGTCGGCTACGTCGTGTTCGGCGGCATGACCGCCACCACCTGGGTCCAGATCATCAAGGCCGGTCTGCTCATGTCCGGCGCTGCCCTGCTGTCGGTGCTGGTCATGGCCAAGGCCGGCTTCAACCCGATCGGCTTCTTCAGCGACATCGTCAACAGCCCCGACGTCCAGGACCATGTCTCCAAGCTGGTGCTGAAAGACGGCATTACTCTATCCGGAACGGATGCCGGCCAGCGCTTCCTTGAGCCCGGCCTGTTCCTCAAGAATCCCCTGGACCAGATTTCCCTCGGTATGGCCCTGGTGTTCGGCACCGCCGGCATGCCCCACATCCTGATGCGCTTCTTCACCGTGCCGACTGCCCAGGCTGCCCGCAAGTCGGTTATCGTCGCCATGTGGATCATCGGCCTGTTTTACGTCCTGACCACCCTGCTCGGTTTCGGCGCCGCCATCCATGTGACCCCCCAGGGCATTACGCAGGTTGACGCTGGCGGCAACATGGCCACCCTGCTGCTGGCCCAGCAGTTGGGGGCGGATATCGCTCCGATCGTCGGCGATATCTTCCTGGCCTTCCTCTGCTCCGTTGCCTTCGCCACCATCCTGGCGGTTGTTTCAGGTCTGGTTCTGGCCGCTTCGGCCGCAATCGCACACGACATCTACGTTAATGTCATCAAGGACGGCCATGCCGACCAGCATGAGCAGGTCCTGGCCGCCCGCGTCACCTCGCTGGTCGTCGGCGCGGTCGGCATCGTGATCGGCATCATGGCGGAGAAGCAGAACGTTGCCCACCTCGTGGCCCTGGCCTTTGCCGTGGCTTCTTCGGGTAACCTGCCGGTCGTCATCCTGTCCCTGTTCTGGAAGAAATTCAACACCGCCGGCGTCATCTCCGGCCTGGTGGTCGGCACCATCGCCTCCATCGGCCTGGTTATGATCTCCCCCAACATGACCTATCCCAAGGTGGTGGCAGCCGGGGCGCAGAAGGTCATTACCGCCATGGAGAAGAAGCAGGCGGCCCTGCCTCCGGGCGCCCAACTCGAAGAGAAGGACGCCAAGGCCCTTGCCAAAGCCAAGACCGACTATGAAAAGAACAAGGACGGCACGTCCTTCCTTGGTCTGGACAAGCCGATCCTGAAACTGAAGAACCCGGGCATCATCTCCATCCCGCTCGGCTTCCTCGCCGCTATCCTGGGCGCCCTGGCGTTCCCCAGCAAGCGTTCCGAGGATATGTTCGACGAGATCTATGTCCGCCAGAACACCGGCATCGGCATGGCCAAGGCCATCGATCACTAATGGTTTAACAATTGGCACTATGACGTGTATAATGGGGAAAGCTGCGGCTTTCCCCATTTTTTTCATTTCAGGGACCGACCATGGTACACCAATTGAAACATATGCCGGCAAACGAAGGAGAGGGCGGGGGAACCCGCTTGCCATCCCCCGATGCCGGCCCGTACGACATCCTGGGGCAGTTGCCCGATCTGCGCCGCGTGAGCCGCTACTGTGAGGCCGATGACATCAGTTGCTTCCTGCGGGATATCGCCTCGGTTCTGGCCGGCGACCGGCAACGCATGGCCGCGTGGCGCACGGAACGCGGCCGGCTTATAGAAAGCATAGCCGTCAGCGGGCGCCATGAACTGAAAGACATCCACGAGACCCTGAACCGGATCGAAATTGAGAGTTTTCTCCTGACCTATTCGGTGGGGTCCCTTCACCGCAACTGTACCTTCTACCGGGATGAACTGGCCAAACGTGCCATGGAGATAGTTGCCGAAGAACTCGGCGGCAAGGGAACCCCCGTGCCCGATATTCCGTTTGCGCTGATCAGCATGGGCAGCGACGGGCGCGAGGAGCAGACCCTGATCACCGACCAGGACTATCTGATCGTGTACGGCGATGGCGGCGGGGAGGCGGCTGACAATTATTTCCTCGACTACTCCACGTTACTGGTTGACCGGCTGGAGGAGGCGGGCTTCAAGCGCTGCACCGGCGGCATCATGCCGGTCAACCCCACCTGGCGCGGTTCCCTGTCCCAATGGCGCAGGCGTCTTATGGCCATTGTCCGGTACGAGGTGGAGGATTTCGGCAAGAACATGATGGATATGATCGTCCTCTCCGATGCCCGGTGCGTGGCCGGGGACCGTGCCGTCGCCGAGTGCCTCATCGGGCTGATCAGGGGCATGGCGCGGGATTACTTTCAGGTTCTGTGGGGGATGGCCAAGGCGGCCACGGAAATGAGGCTGGCCTTGGGGTTCATGAAACGTCTCTGGACCGAAAGCGCCGGCGAGCATAAGGGGGAGTTCAACCTGAAGCTGCTGGCATGGGCGCCATTGGTCATGAATATACGCATTCTTGCCATCAACCAGGGGGTGCCGGCGACCAACACCGTGGAACGCATTGTTTTACTTGAAAAGGAAGGCAGTTTTGCTGCGGAGATGTCCCTGTCCCTCCGTGATGCCTATTATATCCTCACCAAATACCGCATTCTCATGCAGATCAATGTGATCAAGGGGATCCAGAGCGATGCCCATTATCTGAATCCTTACGGGTTGCCTGCCGAAGAGCATGAAAAGATTCGTCAGGCGATTGTGAAGATCGAGGAACTGCAAAAAATCATACATACGAATTTTTCGATCGTCTGATTCCCGTGTTTGACTGGGAAACGACGGCAGGATAAAAAAAGGGAGTGTCCGTGGGACACTCCCTTTTTTGCGTAGCTCTGAACGTAATCAGTGTTTTTTGGCGGCTTTTTTTGCCTTCACTGTTTTTGCCGGAGCGGCTGCGCTGGTCCAGTTGTTCAGATCGTGTGCGATGTTGTGGCATTCCTGGCATCTGGAGAATTTGGCCATGATGCCGGCCGGATGCGGAGTGCCGTGGCAATCCTGGCATTTGGGCAGCATCTTGTGCTTGCTCTGGTGGCACGTTACGCACTGAAGCTTGCCGTGTTTGGCCTTACAGGCCGTCAGCAGGGAAAACGCGTTCTTGTGGCAGGCGCCGCAATACTTGTTGGGTATGGTCGTGCCATAGGTGACCACCTTGGGCATGTGGGCCCTGTGGCAGCTCTTGCAATCGGCAGCGGTCATGTCGCTGGAATGGGGCTGGTGGCACTGGGTGCACTGGGGAATCTTCCCGTGCACGTCATGGCAGAAAGAACAGTTCAAAGCGCTATGCTTGCTCTTGTTCTCCCTGAGTTGCTTGATCTGGTTGGTGTGGCAGGAAAGACAGGGCTCGGTTACGTTGCGGCCAAAAGAGATATCCTTGGGCCGGTGCGGGTTCTTGTGGCATGAGAGGCATCCCGTGAGCTTGAAGTGCGGCTTTTCGCTCGGCGAATGGCATTTGCTGCATTGCGGGATCGGATGTTTGACGGCGGGAGGATGGCCGACGTGACAATCCAGGCACGATACGCTTGTCTTATGTGCCCGGCCTGCCTCTGCAATGTCCGCGGGTGGTTTTGCGTGGCACTTGACGCAGTCGAGATTAATAAGCGACATTGAGTTTGAGTCGGCTGCCCAGGCGCCACCGGCGAGGCTGGCGACCAGGAAGAGTGTTGCGGAAAGTCGAGCTACGGTTTTCATTTTTCCTCCTCATTAATAGGCAACGAAATTTGCGCGTAATTATAGGCAAACTCAAGCGGGTTTTGCAATAGGGATTTCGTTTGAATTCCATATTTGCCGGTCGCGATGCACATGTAGCTTTTTTCATATTATTATATATTATGCAATTTTTTACTATTTTATATGATAATTATATAAAAAATGTTTGACAATCTTTGAAATTATTGTAAAAGGGTAAACGAATGAAAATCCGCGACGAGATGGAATTTTTTATGAAATGTCTAAACAGGGTAAAGGGTATTCGCGAGTCAAAGCTCATGAGCAAGTCGGAACTTGCCCGCAAAGCTGGCGTATCTGCGCTTACTGTAGACAGGATCGAGCGTGGTGAAAGCTGCCGGCTTGAGACCAAGCGGAAAATCATCCTTGCGTTGGGCTACTCGCTAGACGACAAAAACAAGGTCTTTCAGGATTGACGACAACGGGAATCTGACATGTTTCTTTTTAAAGAACCAAAAGATGTCATCGGGATAGACATTGGCTCCAGTTCCGTGAAGCTGGTTCAGATCAAGTGTCTGAAGGATGCTTTTCAGCTTCTCAATGTGGGTATCGTTCCGCTGCCGCCCGAAGCGATCGTGGATAATACGCTCATCGACAGCTCGTCGATCGTAAGCGCGATCAGGAGCCTCGTGACAAGTCTGGGCATCAAGGTCAAAGATGTCGCCAGTTCCATCTCCGGGAATTCCGTCATCATTCGCAAGATAACCCTTGCCGCGATGCCGGCTGATGAACTGGAGGACCAGATCACGTGGGAGGCTGAACAATATATCCCGTTTGACATCAACGACGTCAATATGGATTTTCAGATTCTCTCGCCCGACAGTCTCGATCCCGCCAAGATGAATGTGCTGCTGGTCGCCAGCAAAAAAGACATCATCAACGATTATGTGGCTGTTTTTAACGAAGCCTCCCTGCAATTGTCGGTTGTCGATGTGGATTCGTTTGCGGTGCAGAACGCCTTTGAAATCAATCATGACGTCGGCCCGGACGAAGTCGTTGCGCTTATAAACATAGGCTCCGCCATCATGAACATCAACATCGTCAAGGGCGGCATCACGCTTCTGACCCGGGATGTCCAGATGGGAGGGAATCTCTACACGGAAGAGATTCAGAAACAGATGGGCCTGGGCAGCGCCGAGGCGGAATCGGTCAAGATCCTGGCCCGGGAAACACGCAACAGCGAGTTGTTCGATGTGCTGGGCAAGGTTAACGACACCATTACCCAGGAGATCCGCCGCTCGCTCGACTTTTACAACTCCACGGCCAATGACGACCGCATTACCAGGATTTTTCTGAGCGGCGGGGGCTCCAAGGTCTGCAATTTGAGTGAAACGATTGGCGAAAAGCTCGGCTTGCCGGTCGAAACGGTCAACCCGTTTGCAAAGCTCAGGTATAATGAAAAGGATTTCGACCCTGAATACCTTCAGGAGATTGGCCCGCTCATGGCTGTAAGCGTAGGGCTTGCCATAAGGAGGGCCGGGGACAAATGATCAAGATAAACTTATTGCCGGTTCGGGCCGCAAAGAAAAAAGAGACTGCCGTCCAGCAGATCACGATTTTCTGCGTAGGCCTGGTGTTGGTGGCCGTTGTCGTGATATGTCTCTATCTTGTCAAACGGGTTCAGGTTTCCGCTGCGCAGGATGATATTGCAACAGCCAACACGCGCATCATGGAGTTGAAGAAAAAGATCGGCAAGCTGGAAGAGCTTAAAACCGTGAAGGACCAGGTGAAGAAAAAGCTGGATGTGCTGGTGCAGTTGCGCAAGAACAAGACCGGACCGGCCGAGCGGCTGGCCACTTTGAGCGATATTGCCCCTGAACAGCTCTGGCTGACCGGTTATGCGGAAAACGGCAATGATATCAAACTGTCGGGTATTGCATACACGGAAGACCTGATCGCGACTTTCATGCGCAGCCTTGAAGCGTCCGCCGACTATACGGGCGTTGAACTGGTTGTGTCCGAGCAGTTGGATTCGGGCGGACTCAAGCTGAAAAAATTCGATCTGACATGCAAGTTGAAGGGTTCCGCCCTGCCGCCACAGCCGGCGGCTGCACCCAAAAAATAGCGTTTACTCGAACCGGGACGGACTTACTATGGATCCGCAAGTCGAAAAAATCCTGAAGTTGCCGACAAAGCAAAAGATCCTCATACTCGTGATCACGCTTGCCATAGAGGCTTTTGTGCTGCTTTGGCTGGTGTACAGACCCAAGTATCAGGAACTGACCGGTTTGCAAAACCAGTTATCGACCCTGCAGAACGAGATCGATGAAAAAAACAGGATTGCCAACAATCTCCCCCGCCTCCAGCGGGAATACGATCAGCTTAACATGGAGCTTGCCCAGGCGCTGACCGAACTCCCCAATTCCAGGGAGATTCCTTCATTGCTGACAAGCATCACCGCGTTGGGCAAGAATGCGGGCCTAGATTTCCTCGTTTTCAAGCCCAAGCCCGAAGCCCCGAAGGATTTCTACGCAGAAGTGCCGGTTGACATCACGGTATCCGGATCCTTTTACAGCGTTGCCAACTTTTTTGCAGCCGTTGCGAATCTCCCGCGTATCGTCAACATTGCCAACGTATCTTTTACCGATATCAAGAATGTCAACAACAGGTTGATGACGAGGGTAACCTGTCTTGCCACCACGTTCCGCTTCCTTGATAAGAAAGAGATTAAGGATGATAAGAAGAAACCTGGTTCCAAATAGGTGGATACTGCCGCTTGTGGCTGTCGGCGCCGTTGTTGCGGCGTTGTCGGGCTGCAAAAAACATGAGGAGCCGGCGCCGGCGAATCCTGCCCCGGCGCAGCCGATGAAGGCAGCGATGCAGCAGAAGGCAAAACCGGTTCAGAAACAGGTGAGCTCTGCGCTTGCACTATCTCCGGCGCCGGTGAACAAATTCGATTTCAGCAACAAGAAGGACCCGTTCAAGCCTTTTGTCGTTGTCAAGGCCGCCCAGGCGCCGTCGGAGAGCGGTTCGAAGAGGAGCCGGAGCGATCTCCCCATCCATAGCTTCGATGTCAACCAGTTCAAGCTGGTCGGCATTGTGACGGGCAACGGTAGCGGTCAGAACAAGGCGCTGGTTGTCGATCCCAATGGCAAGGGATATGTCATCAAGACCGGCATGACGATCGGCAAGAACGAAGGCCTGATAACATCGATCACCACTAGCGGCATGGATGTGGTGGAGCAATTCAGAGACGACAATGGACGGGTGCGCAAGGAAACCATCAAGATTACCCTTCCCAGGAAACAATAAGGAGTTCCGCATGAAGTGGTTTACGAGACAATCTATTGTTTTAGCCTTTGCCCTGGCCGTATCGGCTGTTGTCATTGCCGTTGGTATGCCGGGCCGTGCAGAATCCGCTCCGGAGCCTGATAAAGCACAGCCTGCCGCCATCGAATCTATTACCGCCACCGGTGCGGGAGACGCCACGGAGCTTGTGGTCAGGCTTTCGTCCCATGTGGTCTTCACGAGCTACAAAACCGCCGCCCCCCTGCGGCTGGTCATTGATCTTTCCCAAACGACGCAGGGCGCTATTTCAACGCCGATTGCAATCAATAAAGGCAATTTCAAAAACGTCAGCGTCAGCCGTTTCGATACCGGTTCCGGCACCCTGACCCGCATCAATATTGAATTGGTTAATGACATCGATGCGATTATCTCCGCTGCCCCGGACAACCCGGCAGAGTTGCACATTGCCTTCCCAGCGCAGCATGCTGCCGTGTCCGAACCGGCCGGGGAGAAGGAAGCCGCCGCCAAGGCGCCTGAAGCTCCGGCAACTCCCCCTGTCGCGACGCCGGCTCCCGGTCCGGCCGCAGCAACGGTGGCAGAAAAAGTTGCGCCGGAAACCCCTGCGTCGCCCGAAGGTGGCGTCAAACACACCTTGAGCGCGGTTACCACAAAAGACGGCGCCATTGTTCTCGCCATCGAGGGCGGCGTCGAGGACTTCAAGACCTTCAGGCTTAGTAAGCCCGAACGTTTCGTCATCGATCTGCCAGGTGTCGTGAGCATTCTTCCAAGCCGCCTCATCCCTCTGAATGCGGCTGGCGTCGCGTCGGCCCGTATCGGCATCTACCGCGAAAAAATACGCGTTGTTCTCGATGGCATCAATGGCAGCTTCCCGGAGGTCACGGCGGTAAAAACGGCTGAAGGGGTACGGATTGCCATTGAAGGCAAACCCAATGGCGAGGCGGTTGCACAGCCCGCAGCAACCGGCGCGGAGATAAAGCCGCCTGTACAGGCAATGGCCGAAACAGGGCAAAAAGCGGTAGAAACGGCGCAAAAAGCAAATGAACCTGTGCAAAAGATGGCTGAACCGGTGCAAAAGATGGCTGAACCGGTGCAAAAGATGGCTGAACCGGTGCAACAAGCGGCTGAACCGGTGCAACAAGCGGCTGAGGCTGCGGCGCAGCCGCCGGCCAGCGTTACCCCGGCCCCCGCTCCTCCGGCCCCTGCCAAAGAGGAGATGCGTACTGCGACCGGTCCCGCCATTGTTGAAATGATCGACTTTCAGGTAATCGACAACATCTCGCGGGTATCAATCAAGGTATCCGGCGATACGGTTGTGGAACAACCAGTTAAAAAAGCCGGTTTCGTGACTCTGACGATACCGAACGCAAACCTGCCCAAACGGCTTCAACGCTCTCTGGATGCCGAAGCCTTTGTTTCACCGGTCCTGCGTGTTACCCCCTTCATGGTGAAAACCCGCAAAGGAACCGATACCAAGGTGAGGATTGCCCTGCGCTCGGCTGCGCCGTACGAATTTCGCCACGAAGGCGACATGTATTTCGTGGAATTCAAGGTTGCTGAAGGGCTTGTCGCCGGAAAAGCTGCGGCTGAATTTCCGGAGCCCCGTGTGCGCCCCGTAGCGGCGCCCAAAGCCGTTGTCGCGAAAGAAGATGAGGATATTTCCTCCGAACTGGCGCCTGCTGCGGAAGCGACAGCCGCACCTTACGGCGCACCGAAGAAGTATAAAGGCCGCAAGGTCACCCTTGAATTTGCGGATGCCGAAGTGCGCAAGATTTTCCAGCTCCTTTCCGAGGTGAGCAATAAAAACTTCGTGCTGGGCGACGATGTCACCGGTACCATAAGCATCAAGCTCGTCAATGTGCCATGGGACCAGGCATTGGACATCATCCTCGACACCAAGGGCCTTGACAAGCGGGAACAAGGCAACGTCATTGTCATCAAGGCCAAGGGCAAATTCAAATCCCAGGCCGAAGAGGAACTGGAAATCAAAAGGGCGCTGTCCAATTCCACCGAACTCAAAACGGAAACATTCAGTCTCAACTATGCCGATGTCACCATCATCTCCGGCCAGTTCAAAGCCCTGAAAACCGATCGGGGCGTGATCACGCTGGATGCCAGGACCAACAAGGTTATCGTCAAGGATATCCCCTCGGCTCTGGATGACATGCGCAAGCTGGTGCAACAGTTGGACGTGCCGGAGAAACAGGTCATGATCGAGGCCCGGATTGTGGAGGCGACTTCCACCTTCAGCCAGTCCATCGGCATCAACTGGGGCATCCATTACCAGGATGGATCGGCATCCTTCCTGGGTATCAATTCGCTCGACACCAATTTCGGCGGCGCTGTCACGACGATCCCCACCACGTCAGGGGTTGGTTCAGCAGCCGGGATGGCAACAGGGATATCCTTCGGCTCGCTTACGAGCAATATCCAGCTCGACTTGCGCCTGAACGCGGCAGCAAGCATCGGACTGGTAAAAATCATTTCAGCTCCCAAGGTCGCAACCCTCAACAATAAGACGGCGAAGATATCGTCCGGTCAGCAGATACCGTACCAGAACTCATCGGCCAATACCGGACCGGTTACTCAATTCGTCGAAGCGGCCCTTGCACTGGAAGTGACCCCCCATGTCAATGCCAACGGTACCATCAGCTTGAAGATCGATGCTAAAAACGATTCTCCCGGTGCGGTCCCCGTTGGCGCCACGGCGCCGGCGATCAACAAGAAGGAAGCGGTGACCGAGATGTTGCTGCAGGATGGGGAGACCACGGTAATCGGCGGCATCTATGTGGATAATAATACCGAAGAAGACGACGGAGTACCCTTCCTGATGGATATCCCCTTTATCGGCAAGTTCTTTAAAGATAGTACCAAGACTGATACTAAAACGGAGTTGTTGATCTTTATTACGCCAAGGATTCTTAATACCATTTAGCCATACAAATTTATGGAAGAACATTGTTGTCGTTCCGTACCATTTTTTCTGCACTGTCGGCATAGTGGCAATCAAAGTAATAAATCTGAAAAAGAGAATAGTCGATGTTGACCAAGGGGGCTAAATGAAACTGCATCACACAATTGGAACAGCATTACTGTTGTTTGCCATTTTGATTTTACCATCCTGCGGCAACAAAGATAGTGATACTAGCGGAAATCTAACCATTGGCGCGCTGACAGTAGGGACCGCATCTTGCGGGCAGCAAACGGTCAGCGCCACTGTTACCTATACACCGCCCACATTGGAGACGGGTTCGGTTCCGAACGGGGTGCAGGTCGTCGTAACTGAAACGGAAAACGGGGTCTTGATGCATCGCCAGACAGTTACACTTAGCGATAGTGACAGTTTTCAAGTCGAGTATCTGGTTACGCAACAGTTAAATACAGGACCCACGGATGTTGATATTAGTGCATCGATTGGCAACATGAATGCGAATGTATTAACTCTCATACCTGCGTTTACCAATAACAGCGGTTGCTCGCTATAAGGAAAATTATTGTGATACATACACGTATGTACATCGTCATGGTGTTTCACACACTGCTTATGAGGTTGAAAATGAAAAACATTCTAGTGCTGTTTTATGTCCTTGGCGCTTCACTGTTACTGCAGGGATGCAACGGCAGTGGATTGCCTGACTATAATGCCCCTACTTCGTCATCCTCGAGCGGCTCTGTGGCAATCGCCAAATCAGCTTTGCAGTTTAGTCAGTCAACAAATGTGGTGGCAACTTTTAATAACCCGGATGGCTCACCAGCATCCGGGGTAACGGTAAATTTTTCGACTACTCTCGGCACCCTGACTCCATCGAATGGTATAGCCACTACCAATGCAAACGGCCAGGCGACTGTTCAACTTGTTGCTGGGACCGTTTCAGGACAGGGTTCTGTGACTGCTACGGCTTCCATCAACAACAAAGCAATCAGCCAGTCGGGCACGTTTACCGTGCAGTTGCCGACTTTGACACTCTCGGCGATTACGGTCCCGAGTTCAGCGATATCATACGGCGCCTCAACGACGGTGTCAGTTTCAGTACTTGATGCCAATGGAAATCTCTACACTGCCCAGGATGTTTTTGTTACCTTTACTTCGACGCAGGCTACCGCAAATGCCGCCTCAATCAATTCTCCCATTAAAACAGTCAATGGTGTGGCGACAACAACCTACACAGCCATTACAAACACTGGTGTCGATACCGTAACTGCTTCGATTGCCGGGTCATCCCAAACAGCGACGATCACCGTCAACCCGCTTTCCACCAGTGCTATCCAGTTCATATCGGCCACGCCCGAGCAGATAGGATTGCTGGGGGCCAATAACGGCATGCCGGAACTCTCCAAGGTTGTCTTTAAGGTGCTCGACAGCGCCGGTAATCCAAAGCCCAATGTGGGGGTCAGCTTCAGCCTCAACACCGCGGTCGGAGGGATTACGCTGTCAGGCATCACCAATACGTCCCCGACAGCGGGCACCGGTTCAACGGATTCGAACGGCCTTGTCTCCGTGTTTGTCAATTCCGGGACCATAGCCACATCGGTCAGGGTTACCGCGACTGTGACCGGGACAAGCATATCGACACAGTCTGACGAACTCGTAGTAGCATCTGGACTTCCTGCCCAGGATGCCATGTCCATATCCGTGAGCAACATGAACAGCGAATCGTGGGATATTGACGGAGTAAAAGTAACCGTAACGGCACGCCTTGCGGACCATTTTAAAAACCCCGTCAACGGCGTTGCCGTGTACTTCACCACTTCGGGCGGCAGCATCGAGCCCTACTGCAATACCGACAGCACGGGCACATGCTCGGTCACCTGGCAGAGTCAGGCGCCCCGCCCACAGGCGTATAATGCAAGCACAAACCCGGCCGGACCGCAACTGGCCGGTCAGACAACAATCCTTGCCTATGCGGTAGGGGAAGAGGGCTTCCTCGACAGTAACGGGAACGGGGTTGCCGACGGAAGCTGCACCCCGATTCACGATGGAACCGGCCTTGCTCCCAGCCGGACATGCGGTGAGTATACGGACTGGTCGGAGGCCTTCCTTGACCAGAACTGGGACGGCGTGCGCAATCCGCTTGAGACGTTTATCGATTTCAATTCCGATGGCGTGTTCAACGGCCCTGACGGTTATTTTAACGGGGCTTTGCAGGGAGCTGCTTCCGTTGGCGCCCCTCGCTCCAAGCACATCTTTAAAAACTATTATATGGTGATGAGCGGTAGTGATGCCATTATCACAGCTTACGGTTCTCAAACGATGGGTCTGAATTCCTCCCAGGTGTTAACTTTTACCGTATCCGACGAGAATGGCAACACCATGCCCTCCGGCACCACCATTACCTTCACCGGAAGTAACGGGGTGGCGGTCGCTCAACCTTCCTCATTCACCGTCGCCCAAAATATAGCTCCAGGCTACAATAACGCATATTCTCTACCGAGTTTCGCAGTAGGGATAAGTAATTCAGCCACAACGGCAGGAAGCGGACTGCTTAGCGTTACTGTCACGACTCCCAGTGGTGTGGTAACCGCTGGGCAGTATACGATTAACTGGTAATGAAATGATGTGATGCTGGTTTTTCTACCCAGGTTTATACCGGAGTTTCTTGCAAAACAGGCTTTTTTTGCAGGGGGATGTTGCATAATCCCCCTGTTTTTTTTATAGTACGGCTTCGATCAATTATCCGCATATTCAATTCAAAAGGTGCTCTACAATCATGACCAGAGAACTGGCAAAAGGCTACGAACCCCACGACGTGGAGAAACGCTGGTACCAGGAGTGGGAATCGAAAGGTTACTTTCACGCCTCCGCGCCATCGGACAGAAAACCCTTCAGTATCGTCATCCCTCCCCCCAACGTGACCGGCGCCCTGCACATGGGCCATGCCCTCAACAATACCTTGCAGGATATCATCTGCCGCTGGAAGCGGCAGCAGGGGTATAACGTACTCTGGATGCCCGGCACCGACCATGCCGGCATTGCGACGCAAAATGTCGTGGAGCGCCAGCTTGCCGCCGAAAATAAGGACCGCCATGAACTGGGTCGCGAGGCATTCATCGAGCGGGTCTGGAAGTGGAAGGCCGAGTCTGGCGGCCAGATCATCGGCCAGTTGAAACGCCTGGGCGCCTCCTGCGACTGGGACCGGGAACGGTTCACCATGGACGAGGGGCTGTCCAAGGCCGTGCGCACCGTGTTTGTCACGTTGTACCGGGACGGCCTGATCTACCGCGACAACCGCCTGATCAACTGGTGCCCCCGTTGCCACACCGCCCTGTCGGATATCGAGGTGGAGCACGAAGACAAAAAAGGTCACCTGTGGCACATCCGTTACCCGGTTGCCGACGCGCCGGGGCAGTATGTGGTTGTGGCGACGACCCGGCCCGAAACCATGCTGGGTGATACGGCAGTGGCCGTACATCCGGAAGATGAACGTTACCAGGCCCTGATCGGCAAGAAGGTGGTCCTGCCGCTGGTAAAGCGCGAAATTCCGGTGGTGGCCGATGAATACGTGGACCGGGAGTTCGGCACGGGGGTGGTCAAGATTACTCCGGCCCATGATTTCAACGACTTTGAGGTCGGCCAGCGCCACGGCCTGGATATGATCAATGTCTTTGACGAGTCGGGCGTCGTCAATGCCGCCGGGCGCCAGTACGAAGGGATGGACCGCTTCGAGGCCCGCAAGCGGATCGTGGCGGAATTGGAAGCCGCCGGGCTGCTGGAACGGATCGAGGACCACGCCATGGCGGTCGGCGGCTGTTACCGCTGCAAAACCGTGGTCGAGCCCTACCTGTCGCTGCAATGGTACGTCAAGGTCGCCCCCCTGGCTGAGCGGGCCCTGGCAGCGGTTAAGGAGGGGAAAACGCGCATCATCCCCAGACAGTGGGAAAATACCTATTACGATTGGATGGAGAACATCCGCGACTGGTGCATCTCGCGCCAGATCTGGTGGGGACATCGCATCCCGGCCTGGTTCTGCGACCACTGCGGCAAGGTGACCGTGGACATGGAGGACCCGGCTGTCTGCTGCGCATGCGGGAGCGATGAAATCCGCCAGGAGACCGATGTCCTGGATACTTGGTTTTCCTCGGCCCTATGGCCCTTCTCCACCATGGGATGGCCCGAACGAACGGCCGAGTTGGCCTCCTTCTACCCCACCTCCTGTCTGGTGACCGGTTTCGACATCCTGTTTTTCTGGGTGGCCCGCATGATGATGATGGGGCTGCATTTCATGGACGAGGTTCCCTTCGGGGACGTGTACATCCATGCCCTTGTGCGGGATGCCCAGGGACAGAAGATGAGCAAGTCCAAGGGGAACGTGATCGACCCGTTGACGATCATCGACCAGTACGGCACCGACGCGTTCCGTTTCACCCTTGCCGCCTTTGCCGCCCAGGGGAGGGACATCAAGCTGGCCGAGGAACGCATTGCCGGTTACCGGAATTTCTGCAACAAGGTCTGGAACGCGGCCCGCTTTGCATTGATGAACCTGGAGGGCTTCGACCCCGATCCCTTGACCCTGGGCGCATTGACCCTGGGCGAAGGGGACAAGTGGATACTGCATCGCCTGAACGAGACTGTCCGCGAGACGAACAAGGCCCTGGATGAGTACCGTTTCAATGAAGCGGCCATGGGGCTGTACCAGTTCACCTGGAGCGAATTCTGCGACTGGTACCTTGAACTCTCCAAAAAGGACCTGTACGAAGGCGACACGCACCGCAAGACGACGGTCCGGTTTGTACTCTGGTACACGCTGGAGCATCTGCTGCGTCTGCTGCACCCCTTCATGCCCTTCATCACCGAGGAGATCTGGCAGACCCTGCCGGGCACAAAAGAGACGGCGACCATCATGCTGGCTCCATACCCCGAACCGGACACGGAACGTTCCTATCCCGAAGCGGCGGCCAACATGGAGCGGGTCATGGCGGTCATCGGTGGTATCCGCAACATTCGCGGCGAGATGGAAGTGCCCCCTTCTCGCGAGATCAGTGTGATCCTCTCCTGCGGCAGCGAAGAGAGCCTCAGGTTGATGAAGCATGGCGAAGGGGCCATCATCAGTCTGGCCCGGGTCGCCGACCTGGCCGTAGGCTTTGGGGTCGAGAAACCGGAGGACGCCTCCATCCAGGTGGCGGGAGATGTGCAGATTTACGTGCCGCTCAAAGGGCTGGTGGATACGGAGGAAGAGGAAAAACGCCTGCTCAAGGAGATTGCCAAGGTCGAAAAGGAGATTGACCAGTTTTCGAAAAAGCTGGAGAATCCCAGCTTTGTCGAGCGGGCCCCGGCGGATGTGGTTGCCAGGGAGCGGGAGAAGCTGGCCGAGGTGGCCGACAAGAAACTGGTGCTGGAAGCGAGCCTGGCAAAGATCAGACGCCTGAAAGGGTGATTCATGCAGATCCGAAACGTCGCCATATTCGCCAAGAAGCATGACCCGCGCTGCCAGGTGGTTGCCAACGATCTCATCAACTGGCTGGAGGATAAGGGATACCGGTCGTTGGTGGAGCAGCACCTGGCCAAACACATCGGCTATCCCAGGGAGACCACGGCCGAGGAAGCCCGCGAACAGGCCGACCTGGTGGTGGTGCTGGGGGGCGACGGCACGCTGATCTCGGTGGCGCGGCTTTTCAGCGGCAAGGAAGTGCCTATCGTTGGGGTGAACCTGGGAAGTCTCGGTTTTCTGACCGAGATCACGGTGGAGGAACTCTACCCGGTCCTGGAACAGTGCCTGATCGACGCCTCCTATGTCTCGGAACGGATGATGTTGGAGGTGAGCGTCCGCCGGGAGGGGAAGGAGATAGAAAAGAACAGCGTCCTGAACGATATTGTCATCAACAAGGGGGCCCTGGCCCGCATCATTGACCTGGAAACCAAGGTCAACGGGCAGTTCCTGACCACGTACCGGGCCGACGGGTTGATCATCTCCACCCCCACCGGCTCCACCGGTTACTCCATGTCCGCCGGCGGCCCCATCATCCACCCCGGAATGAGTTGCATCGTGATCACCCCCATCTGTCCCCACACGTTGACGAACCGCCCCATCGTGGTCTCCGACGAGTCCCATATCACCATAACCGTGGCGTCCTCATTCGACGAAAAGGTTTACCTGACCCTGGACGGCCAGGTCGGCTTCGAATTGATGGAGGGGGATTCCATCGATGTCCGCGCCGCCGTTGAAACCACTGCCCTGGTCATGTCGCGCAACCGGGACTATTACGAAATACTGCGGACGAAACTGAAGTGGGGCGGGCAATAATGCGGCCCCGACGTACCATCTGGAGTGCGATACCGTGCTGACCGACCTGACCATCAGGAACATCGCCATCATCGACACCCTTCATATCTCCTTCAAAGAGGGGCTTACCGTGCTGACCGGTGAAACCGGCGCCGGCAAGTCCATCATCATCGACGCCGTCGGCCTTATCATGGGGGGGCGTGCATCGACCGACCTGATCCGCTCGGGATGCGACGAGGCGGTCGTGGAGGCGTTGTTCGACATAACCGGCCAACCCGATATGGCACAACAACTCCGTGATTCCGGTTATGACTGCGACCACGAGTTGCTGGTGAAACGCTCCATCTCCCGCGCCGGGAAAAACCGGCTCTTCATCAACGGCAGCATGGCCACCCTGGCGCTCCTTGCCGACATCGCCCCCCGCTTGATCAATATCTACGGCCAGCATGAGTCCCAGACACTGCTTAGGCCGGAAAACCATCTGCGGCTCCTTGACGCCTATGCCGGCCTGAATGGGGAACGGGAGGAGTTCAGTCGGCTTTTCGAACGTTTCCGGTCCCTTCAGGAACACCTTGCAGGCCTGGACGAACAGGAGCGGGAGGCTGAGCGGAAACTGGACCTTTTGTCGTATCAGTCGGACGAGATTGCCCGGGCGGCGCTGCAAGCCGGCGAAGAAGAGGAATTGGAAGAGCGCCGCCGGCTTCTTGCCGGCGCCGAAAGGCTGGGGAGCGTCTCGGCCTCTGCCTTTGAACGGTTGTACGGGGGGGATGGGGCCATCCTCGGGCAGTTGCTGCGCATCAAGAACGCCATTGCCGAAATCTCCGCCATAGACCGCACCCTGGAAGGCCTGGCCGCCTCCCTCGAAAATGCCTACCTTCAGGTCGAGGATGCCGCGATCATGCTGCGCGATTACTCCTCCCGCATCGAGGCCGACCCGGCTGCATTGCAGCAGGCCGACGACCGTCTTGACCTCATAAACCGCCTCAAGAGGAAGTATGCCCCTACGGTTGAGGCCATTGTGGCGTTCAAACAGGGGATCGATGGCGAAATAGAGAGTCTGCGGGGGCGGGAACGGATCAGGCACGACCTGGAGGATGAACTGGCGAGGATCGAAGGTGAACTGGGCCGGCGGGGAAGGGAACTCACCGCTCAACGCTCTGCGGCTGCCGATGCCCTCTCCGGGGCGCTGGCCGCGGAGGTGCGCCAGCTTGCCATGAAGAACGCCATCGTCGAAACGCTTCTTGAACCCTTTCCGGAGCCGCGAGCTACGGGATACGAGCGGATTGAATTTCTTTTCTCCCCTAATCCGGGGGAGCCGCCCCGTCCCTTGGCCAGGATCGCCTCAGGCGGCGAACTGTCGAGACTGATGCTGGCGTTCAAGCAGGTCCTGCCCGAGGGTGATGTGCCGACGCTGATCTTCGACGAAGTGGACACGGGCATCGGCGGCGCCACCTCCGAGATGGTGGGGCGAAAGCTGAAAAATGTGGCCGCGTTGCAGCAGGTACTCTGCATCACCCACCTTGCACAGGTGGCGGTCTTTGCCGACCAGCATCTCCGGGTGGAGAAACGGGTGGCAAACGACAGGACGACAACCCAGGTTGTCGTGTTGGCGGATGGAGAACGTACCCGCGAGGTTGCCCGCATGCTGGCCGGGGCCAGGATCACGGATTCCGCCCTGGCGCATGCTGCGGAAATGCTGGCGGCAGTAAGAAGCATGTTGAGGGTTGAGAGATGAGGGATTTTCTCCCTCACCCCTCAACTCTCATCCCTCAACTGATTTATCAAGCTGCGCGGCGATCCTTGCCTGGACCTGTTGCAGGGCGCGATAACGCTCATCCTGGAGAACCGTTTCCGGGGCTCGGTTGTCGACAGGGTGCACCGCCAGCCAGGCGCCTTCGCGCAACGACCCCTCGTAACCGGCCAGCGATTCATTCAGGAGCAGGAAGAGCCGGTCGTTGGTGCCGTCCAATTCCCCTTCGCTGAAACCTTGCATCGGCAGATTCTTGCTGAAGAGTTGCTCCCCCTCCATGCCGAACTGGCGAAAATCAAGCAGGTCCGAATTCTCTCCGGATTGGGGATAAAACATCGAGACGGTTTTCAGCGCACGTTCGGCAACCACCATGCGCGCCGCGCCGTAGGCCTGGGATTGTCTGGTCATGCCGTAGAGCGTCGCACAGAGCAGGTCGGTGAAACAGTCGCTGTGCAGGAAGCCGCGACTGGCCCGGTCGGAAGCTTCATAGTAGAACCCCCGCTGTTCCGGCTGCTCCGCCAGGAGTGCGCCGCAGATCAGGCAACGCTCGGCAAGACCCTCCATGCGGGCGCGGTACGACTCTTTTCTCTTGCCCTCTTTTTCCTGCAGCCAGGCGGCGTACAGACAGGAACGCGGTTCCGGCGTGGCGTCGTAATGCCGCAGGATGTCGCGCGCAATCTCGGTGAATTGCCCATGGACGTCGGTTCCGCGGGCATGGGTCAGGATCGGATAGATCTTGCCCTCAGGATTGGTGTTGAGGCTCTCCACCTTGGGGCTTTTGGAGATATAGGTATCCATGCAGCGGTAGCCTCGATTGATGGCAAAGGCCCGCAACAGGCTCTTCTGATCCTTGAAGACCCCATCGTATTTGATGCGCGAATCGATCAGGCAGGGGATCAGGGAGAGGGATTTCTTGTCGATGCCGCGCTGATCGAACAGGGCGAAGATATTTTTGCAATTCTCCAGGCTCGGCATGTCCTTGACCGGGATCAGTACGCGGTCGGCGGCGTACAGGGCGTTCTGGGTCAGGATGTTCAGGTCCGGGCGGGTGTCGATGATGATGATGCCGCTAAACCCCGATTCGGCGAACATGCGCGTCAGGGTCATGGGCCCCCGGAATGTTTCGCTTATCCCTCCCAGTTCGTTTGACGACGGGATGTAACCGACGCCATACTGGCCAATATGCACCAGTTCCCGTGCCGGTACACCATTCAGCATGTCATGGACGGTGCCCTTCATTTGTTGCCCGGACAGCTCGAACATCCGGTCGATGGTGAAGTGGTTGTCGAAGGAGAAGATCGTGACCGGAAGGTCGTCGCGCATGGTCTTGAGGTAAATGGCCAGGTTGGCGGCGAGCGTGGTCTTGCCGACACCGCCTTTTTCCGAGGAGATGGTGATAATATAGGGAAACATGGTATGCATGCCGATCCTTCGAGATAATGGTGTTACAGGGGGGAAAAAGCTCTTATTTGACCAGCGCGTCGATTGATTTGAGCATCTTCAGAAGCGCCGGCAATTCATTGAGGGGGATGGAGTTCGGCCCATCGCAAAGCGCCTTGTCCGGATCTTCGTGCACCTCCATGAAGATGCCGTCGATGCCTGCCGCCACGGCGGCCCGTGACAGGTACTCGACATATTCCCGCTGGCCGCCGGAACTTTCGCCCTGGCCTCCGGGGAGCTGCACGCTATGGGTTGCGTCGAATATGACCGGGAATCCAGTGGAACGCATGATCGGGAACGTACGCATGTCCACCACGAGATTATTGTAGCCGAAGGAAGCTCCCCGTTCGGTCAGGATGATATTCTCGTTGCCGGCCGACACCGCCTTGGCGGCGACGTTTTTCATATCCCAGGGGGCCAGAAACTGCCCCTTTTTGACGTTGATTACCCGGCCGCTCCGGGCAGCGGCCACGATGAGATCGGTCTGACGGCAGAGGAAGGCCGGTATCTGGAGTATATCCAGCACCTCAGCCGCCGGTGTCACCTGCTCGATGGAGTGTATATCGGAGAGCACCGGCAACCCCAGGGAATCCTTGACCTTGGCAAGGATCCGCAAGCCATCCCTCATTCCCGGTCCCCGGAAGCCGCCGATGGAGGTGCGGTTGGCCTTGTCATAGGAAGCCTTGAAGATGAGCGGTATGGACAGGCCGTTGCAGATGGTGAGCAGCCGCTCGGCGTGGCGCAGGGTCGCGGCCTCCGATTCTATGACGCAAGGGCCGGCTACCAGCACCAGCGGCCTGCCTGCGCCTATCTTTACATTGTTGATGACGATCTCGCGGGTCATGGTTTATCTCGCATTACGGTGTGAAAGGGCTGCGCCGACAAAAGCCCGGAAAAGCGGGTGGGGCTGGAGCGGCTTGGACTTGAATTCGGGGTGAAACTGGCACCCCAGGAACCAGGGATGATCAGGCAGTTCGATGATCTCCACCAGATTCTTCTCTTTGTAGATGCCGGACAGGATCATGCCCTTTTCGGTGAGAAGGGAGCGGAATTTGTTGTTGAATTCGTAGCGGTGGCGATGCCGCTCCGTAATTTCGGTCGCGTTGTAGGCTGCATGGGCAAGGGTTCCCTTGGTAACGGAACAGGGGTAAGCCCCGAGCCTCATGGTCCCCCCCTTTTTGCTGACGGATTTCTGCTCCTCCATAAGGTGGATGAGCGGGGAACCGCACTCCGTGAACTCGCTCGAACAGGCGTCGGAGATGTCGCAGACGTTGCGGGAGAATTCGATGGCCGCCATCTGCATCCCCAGGCATATGCCGAAAAAAGGGATTTTTGCGGTGCGGGCGAACTGGATGGCGGTGATCTTCCCTTCGGTCCCCCGCTCCCCGAACCCGCCGGGCACCAGGACGCCGTCCACATCGTCAAGATGGCCGCCAACGCCGTCCCGTTCGATCTTCTCGGAATCCACGTATTTCAGGTATACCCGGCAGTCATTGGCGATGCCGCCGTGGGTCAGGGCCTCGGCCAGGGACTTGTAGGATTCGGTCAGGTTGACGTATTTGCCGACCACTGCGATGCGCACATCGCCATGACTGGGGTGCCGCAGGGTTTCGACCACATCCTGCCACGGGGTCAGGTCGGGAGCCTTGGTCCAGATGTTGAGTTTGTCCACCACCTGTTCATCCAGCCGCTCCTTGTTAAGTGCCTGGGGCACGGCATAGATGTGTTCCGAGTCCACAACCTGTATGACGTCCTTCTCTTCCACGTTGCAGAACAGGGCGATCTTCTTCTTCATTTCCTGGGGAAGCTCCCGGTCGCAGCGACAGAGCAGGATGTCGGGCTGAATGCCGATCTTGCGCAGTTCCATGACCGAGTGCTGGGTCGGTTTGGTCTTCAGTTCACCGGCGGTGCGGATGTAGGGCACCAGGGTAACGTGGACGTAGAGGGTATTGCCGTGCCCCCGGTCGTAACGGAACTGGCGGATCGCCTCCAGGAAAGGAAGGGATTCGATGTCGCCCACGGTGCCGCCCACCTCTATGATGGCCACATCGGCCCCTTTGGCGTTCTCGATGATCTTGCTCTTGATCTCGTCGGTAATATGGGGAATGACCTGTACCGTTCCCCCCAGGTAGTCTCCGCGCCGCTCCTTGTCGATAACGGAAAAGTAAACCTGGCCGGTGGTGAAGTTGCTTTTCTTGGAAAGGCGGGCGTTGGTATAGCGTTCGTAATGCCCCAGGTCCAGGTCGGTTTCGGCGCCGTCGTCGGTGACAAAGACCTCACCGTGCTGAAAGGGGGACATGGTGCCCGGATCGACGTTGATATAAGGGTCCAGCTTCTGCATGGTGACACGCAGGCCGCGCGCTTCCAGCAACGCTCCCAGCGAGGCGGCCGCCAGCCCTTTACCGATGGATGAGACAACTCCGCCGGTGATAAAGATGAACTTGGTTTTCATGTATTATGCTCCTGTCAGGACGGTTCGGAAATTAGGTTGTTGAAAAACAGCCATCGGGTCAAGTCTGTTGAGGGATGAGGGATAACCGTTGAGGGTTGACGGATAACAGTCTTTTTTCAACTCTCAACACTCAACGCTCATCAGCTTCATTGACGATCCGACTATTTTTGAACAACCTGACCTGTTATTGCGTCAGTTTTCGGTAGCGCTCCTGCGCCTTGGCCAGATCATCGGGGGTATCAACGCCGATGGATTCGAATTCCGTTTCGACCACACGGATGCGAATACCGTTTTCAATAGCCCGCAACTGCTCCAGCTTCTCCGATATCTCCAGAAATGTCTGCGGCATTGCGGCATACTGGAGAAGAAAGTCCCTGCGGTAGACATAGAGGCCGACATGTTTGAAACAGAGCAGTTTGCCGTTGATGAACGACTCGTCTTTGAGATCCTGCCATTTGTCGCGGAAAAAGGGGAGCGGCGAACGCGAGAAATACAATGCGCAACCATCTGCGCCGGTCACCACCTTGACCACGTTGGGGCTCAAAAAGTCGTGCAGCGACTTGATGCGGGTCTTCAAGGTCCCCATTTGCAGGGAAGGGTTGTTGAGAAACGGCTCTATCGCCTGGTCGATCATTTCCGGAGAGATGAGCGGCTCGTCACCCTGCACATTTACGATGATATCCGTATCAAGGCCGCCTGCCACCTCGGCCAAACGGTCGGTTCCCGTTTCATGGCTGGTGGAGGTCATGACCGCCTCGCCGCCGATCAGGTTTATTGCCTCGGCGATGCGCGTATCGTCGGTTGCCACAATAACCCGTGAAACCAGGGACGCCTTGCATGCCCGTTCATAGACATGCTGGATCATCGGTTTGCCCCCGATGTCGGCCAGGGCCTTCCCCGGAAAGCGGGTGGATGCGTAGCGGGCTGGGATAATTGCTGTGATTTTCATACCGGCATGACCTTGTAAGGAAATTCAGGCATGTCCAATGGCAGGACACGATAGGCTACCGCAAAAGACGAGGGGTGTCAAGGCTGGAAAGGGGCGGGATGTCACCGGGTCAGGATGCCGGAGCGCCAGTTGAACGCCTCCAGTTGCGCCGTCAGCAATTCGGCGAGAGTTATGCCGCACCGGTCGAGCAGCGGCGCGGCAGCATCGAAATCGGCCAATTCCAGTTTCTCGGCAAGGGAGAGCAGTTCCCCCAGCCGTCCGGACCGGTTGAGCAGGGCGGCGCATATTTCCTCGTTAAGATTGAGGTGAGGGATGATTTCGTCCATGGGGGTCTCGAAAAGCGTGTCCAACAGTGACAGAATGCCGGTCATGAACGCTTCATCCGAATGTTCTGAGGAAGCGGACCGGGACTGTTTCCTGAGGGCCAGCGTTTCCATCAGGCGGCCCCGCACCGCCGCCAGTTCCAATAGAGGATTGTCGATGCCCCGCTCATCGTTGCCTGAGAACAGGGACAGTTGGATCCAGCGCCGCAAGTGGTTGGTTCCCAGCATGAGGATGGCATGCCTGAGGGTCTTGATCTTTTCGCGCGTGCCGAGGGCGACCGAGTTTACCAGCCGCAGGAGGTTGAAGGAGAGACTCGGGTTTTCCTTGAAGGTTTGCTCGATTTCTTCGAGGGGGGCATCCATGGCAAGCTGCCGGAGCAACTCCAGCATAGCCCTGCTGGAAACATCGAGCCCTTTTTTATTGAGAACGACCGGGCGCGCGAAAAAATACCCCTGAAAATAGTCGAAGCCCAGACCGGCGCAGATTGCAAACTGCTCTGAGGTCTCGACCTTTTCGGCCAATAGTTTGACCGGCCATTGGCGCAATTCCCGGACAATCTCCGGAAGTTTTTCAACGCCGGTATCGAGGATATCGATCTTGACGTAATCGACGAAGGAGTAAAATTCGTGATAGTCGGGGTTGTACACATGGTCGTCCAGGGCCAGCTTGAAGCCCAGTTTTTTCAGCTCCCGGCACCGTTCGGCGACATGATCGTCCAGATGGATGGTTTCCAGCAGTTCCAGCACCGATTGGCCGATCGGAAGCAATTCGAGCAATTCGGAGAGGAACAGTCCGAGATATACGTTGATGAAACCGGATTTTCCTCCCAGAACCTCCTGAAAGCCGAAGGTCGACAGGGCATCGGTGATGACGCTGGTGCAGGCCTGGGAAGGGTCGTCGATTTCCGCGCGATTTACCGTGGTGGCGCGGAAGAGCAACTCGTAGCCGACAATCTCCTGCTTGCGGTTGAGGATCGGTTGCCGGCCAAGGAAGAAGTTTTCATTTTTATGACCCATGTCGTTACCGCCTCCGCCGGGCAACCGGAGGTTGTCTACGAAAAGCTCCGGTCTCCAGATTCACCGTCTGGGAGGTTGTTGAAAGACTCAGGTTGTTCAAAAATAGTCAGATCGTCGCACCCGCAGAAAGCCTCGCGGAGGCGTAGCAGCGCTACGCCGCACAAGGCGGCTTGCGAGGACGGCGGCGAGATGACTGTTTTTCAACAACCTGCATATTACTTCTTGAAATCGTTGATGGTGGAGATGACAAAATCCCTCTGGGCTGCGTCCTTCTGATGACAACCGAAGCAGGTGCCCGCAGGGTCGAGACCGCTCGGGACCCCGTCTGCGCCGTAACC
>Ga0187771_10000103_pt1 | contig 40633 bp, 38 predicted proteins | sample 0116_SJ02_MP15_1_FD_133139 | JGI IMG/M metagenome (GOLD analysis project Ga0187771, IMG submission 133139) | Tropical peat soil microbial communities from peatlands in Department of Meta, Colombia - 0116_SJ02_MP15_10_MG | ecosystem: Environmental > Terrestrial > Soil > Wetlands > Peat | place...
CAAGCGGATTTTTCCGCTCAACGGATGAGGAAGACGCGGATGTCGCAGACGTTCGTCCCGGTCGGGCCGGTCACGACGAGATTCCCGGTCTTATGAAAGACGGAATAGGAATCGTTGTCCTCGAGGAACTTCCGGGCGTCGAGGCCGAGGGTCCGGATCCTTTCGAGCGTCGCCGCGTCCGCCCAGGCCCCGGCGGCGTCGGTCGGACCGTCGATGCCGTCGGTCCCTATGCTCAGAGTGAGCCACTCGAGGGATCGGCGGTCGGCGGGGCGCGCCTCCCGCCAGCCCTCCCCGGGGAACGCGCAGGAACTGCAGAACAGCCGGTCGACGCCCTCCTCCTCCATTTCGACGAGAGAGGCCAGGACGAACTCCGTGTTCCGGCCGCCCCTCCCCTTGCCTTTCACCGTCACGGTCAGCTCGCCGCCCGCGAGAAGGCAGACGGGCCTGGGTGCGGCCTCGAGCGGGCAGGCCAGGCTCGCGACGAAGGCCAGATAGTCGCGGGCCGCCCGGCGCGCCTCCCCGCCGTCCTCCGATGTCAGGATGAACGTTTCGAACCCGAGGCGCTCGGCCTCCCGCCGCGCTCCGCAGAGCGCCGTCAGGTTATTGCCGAGGATGGCGTTGTGGACCTTCTCGAATATGGGATCGCTGCTCTTCAGCGTTTCCGCCGAGCCGTCCTGGATCCCCTTCGCGATAAGGTCCCGGACCGATCGCGGCCCCCGCTTCCAGAGTCCGTACTTCTCCAGGACCCTCCGGGCGTCTCCGAAGGTCGAAGAGTCCCAGTGCGTCGGCCCGGAGGCGATGTTCCCGAGGTCGTCGCCGGCGACGTCGGAGATGACGAGGTTGACGATCGTAGCCGGGTGCGCCGCTTTCGCCAGGCGACCGCCTTTGATGCCCGACAGGTGCTTGCGGACTGCGTTCATTTCACGGATGTCCGCGCCAGCCCGGAGGAGGTCCCGGGTCACCGACTTCTTTTCGTCGAGAGTGATGCCGCCGGCGGGAAGGCAGAGCAGGGCCGACCCGCCACCCGAGATGCAGACGAAGACGAGGTCCTTTTCCCCGGCCCCGGAGGCTAGGGCGAGGATCCGCTTCGCCGCGGCGACGCTGTCCTCGCCGGGAAGCGGATGGGAGGCCGGGAGGTACTCGAGACGGCCGCCCGGCTCGATCGGCGGCTCCGGCGAGACGACGAAACCCCGCGCGAGACGGCCGCCCAGGACTTTCGCCAGGGCCGAGGCCATCCCGGCCGAGGCCTTCCCGAAGGCGATCAGGTAGACGTTCTCGAAAGCGTCGAGGTTGAAGGTTTCCCCGGCCGCCCGGAGCAGGGCCCCGTCCCGGATGACGCCCGACGTGACGAGCCGCCCGGGCAGGACGGTGCCGATCGCCGCCTCGTAGATGGAACGGGCTTTGTCATAAAGGCTCACTTCTTCGTCCAATGGCGCCCCCCTCCATGATAATCCTTTTCTGCCTTCGCCGAAACCCCGCCGGTTTTCATCAACGCCCCCCGTTTATGCTATATATAGACCCATGAAGGACGCCCGGATCCCGACCGCCGCCCTGCTCGCCGTAGTCGGCCTCCTCTGGGCCCAGGCCCCGAAGTCCAAACACGACTTCGCGGACTTCGAACAACGACTGGTCCGGATCAACGGTCAGATCGCCGACATCAAAGCCCGGATCGCGGCCGAGGCGCACCAGGAATCGACGGTCCTTACGACGCTGGCCCGGATCAGCCTCAACAAGGACCTCATCGAGAGGGAACTGGCCGCCGAGAACGTCATGATGGAGAAAGCGCGGGCCGAGCTGGCCGGGATCCAGACCCGGATCGGAGAGCTCACGTCCCGGCTCGCGAAAGACAACGCCGCCGTCGGCCAGACGCTCGTGACGCTCTACAAGTTCGGCCGGCTGAATTTCTTACAGCTCCTGCTCCAGGCCCAGAACTTCGAGGCCTACGTCACGCAGAGCAAGCGCCTGTCGCTCCTCGCCCGGTATCAGGAGGACCAGATCTCGGCGTACTTGCGAGGCTTCGCCGAGCTCGGAGAGGCCGAAGGGCGCCTCGACGCGAAAAGGAAGGACATCACCGGCCTCCTCCAGGCGTCAAGTCTCAAGAAGCAGGATCTGGAGGCCGAGCAACAGAAGACCGCTGACCTCGTGAAGGGTATCCAGAGAGACCGGGCCGCCTCCGAGCAGCTCCTCCAGGAGCTCCGCGACCGGGCCGCCGAACTGCAGGTCATCATGCAGAAGATCGCCAGCCGGGAATGGACGCTCCCGTCGGCTTTCGTGCCGCTGGATGAGGAGAAGGGCCGGCTCCCCTGGCCCATCGAGGGCCGCGTCATCGCCTCTTTCGGCCTGCAGAAGCACCCCCGCTTCGACACATTCGTCATGAACAACGGCGTCGAGATCGCCCCCGGAAAGGACAGGTCCCTCATCCAGGCCGTCCACGCGGGGAAGATCGTTTACGCAGACTATTTCCAGGGATACGGAAACCTCCTCATCATGGATCACGGGATGACCTACTACACCCTCTACGGTCACTGCTCCGAGTTCCTGGTGAACGTCGGGGACATGGTCGCGGCGGAACAGCCCATCGCCCTCGTCGGCGACTCCGGGTCGCTCGACGGAGAGTGCCTGTACTTCGAGATCCGCTACAAGACCAAGGCCCTCGATCCCTTGCAATGGCTGAAAAGAAGGTGATAAAATGGGTGACCGTCCCAAGATGAGAATTCCGAAATACCGCGTCGTCCTGCTGACGGTCCTCGCAGCCGCCTTCCTATTATTCGCGACCCAGATGGGGCTCCTGCCGTGGAAGGCCTCGCAGTCGTCGCCCAGAACCGGCTTCCGCCTCCTCGACGAACTCTTCGAGCTCATCCGCAACGACTACCTCGAAGAGCGGGACCCTGTCCAGACGGCCGAAGGGAGCTGCCGGGGGATGGTTAACGCCCTCGACCCGCTCTCGGCCTATCTCGGCAGGGATCTTAGCGCCAGGCCCCGGGCCCGAACCTACAAAGAAACGGAGCCCGGGCTGATCGTTTTCAAGAAGTACGGCATGTTCCCTCAGGTCGTCGGGGTCGTCGAGGATTCTCCCGCCGCGAAGAGCGGCGTCCTGCTCGGAGACCTGGTGTCCGCCATCGACCACCGGAACACCCTGAGCATGAGCATGACGGAGATCAATCTGCTCCTCGAGGGGACGGATGAGACGCCCGTCCTCCTCAAGGTCCTCAGGGGCAACGAAAGCGTCCAGCTGTCCGTGCCGCGCGCCCGGCTTTTCTCTCAGCCTTTCACATGGTCCCGGCCGCCGGGACGGCCGCCCGTGCTCGCGATCCACGATTTTCCGGCAGGACTCGTGGCCGATGTCGCGAAGGACGTCCTGCCGGCTATCAGGTCCCGAAAACGGCCGTTCGTCTTGGACCTTCGAAACTGCTTCGGAGGAGAGATCGAAGCCGCCCGGGAATTCGCGAACCTCTTCCTGAAGGCGGACGATGTCGGCTCGTTCGAGAAGAAGGGAGGAATCAGAGAGCCCGTCGCCTGCCCCGCTGCGGCGGAAGCGGGAGGGCCCCCCTTCGCGATTTGGGCCAACTCGGCGACGATGGGACCCGCGGAGCTCGTCGCGGGAATCCTCCAGGAAGTCGGCAAGGTCAAAATCATCGGCGTCCCGACCCCCGGCGTCGTCGGCCGGACGCAGCGTTTCATCCTGAAAGACGAGAGCTCGGTCCTGCTCACCTCGGCCGTTTTCTCCCTTCCTTCCGGCCGCTCTCTCTGGGGCCAGGGTCTTAAGCCCGACGTCGCCGTCCCAATCGACGGACAGAGCGAAAAGGCCTATCTCGCCAAGACGCTTCCCCTCCTCCCGAAGCTCTGAGGGATGATCAATAAGATTCCGCCGAAGAGGGGCCGGGAACCGTGGCCCCGATTCAACCTCGTCGCGGCCGTTCTCCTGGGATTGGCACTGGTTTCGGCCGTGACCCTCGACTATATCAACCGGGAAAGAGGAGATCCGTCGTACCTCTTCGCGCGGCGCGAGAAAAAGGCCGTCCCGGCTTCGAAGGTCCAGCCGCCTCCGGAAAGGGTCGTCAAGCCGGAAGGGGCCCCGGCCGAGGCCAAAGCCAAGCCCGAGACCAGGGCCGAGACGGGGCGCCCGTCAGCCCGAAAGGCCCCCCGGGGAGAAGTGGCCCTGATCATCGACGACATGGGCTACAGCCTCGAGGCGCTGGACGACATCATCAGGCTCGGAGAACCCATCACGATCTCGATCCTCCCCTACGGCCCGGAGACCCAGGAGACGGCCCGGCTGGCCCACGCGAACAACCTCGAGGTCCTCCTGCACCTGCCGCTCGAGTCCCTCAACGACCACGAAGCCGATGCCGACACGCCCGGGATGATCCTCTCCAACATGAGCCCCGAAGAAATCGCCCAGTCCTTCGAAGCCAGCCTGGCCCGAGTGCCGTTCGCCGCCGGCGTCAACAACCACATGGGATCCAAGTTCACGGCCGACGGCGCCCTGATGCGGACCCTCCTCGCTCCCGTAAAGGAAAAGGGGCTCTTCTTCGTCGACAGCCGGACATCGAGCCAGAGCGTCGCTTATGCGGAGGCGATCCGGATGGGCGTTCCGGCGGCCGAGCGCAACGTCTTCCTGGACGCCGACGCGGACAGGAGCCTCATCAGGAGCCGCCTCATCGAGCTCTTCAAGCTGGCTCAGAAGAAGGGCCGGGCCGTGGGGATCTGCCACCCCTTCCCCGAGACCCTCGCAATGCTGCAGGCCGATTTCCGCCTCTTCGAGAGCTACGGCCTCGAGGTTGTGCCCGTCTCGCGCCTCGTGCACCGCTGAGGCCTCCTACCCCGGCCGCCCTTCGGCGGATATTGAATAATCCGCGGCGCCGTTCTATGATGGGACATCGAGAATCGGTCCTCAAGGAGAGTCCCATGAAGAGCCGGCATACGGGCTTCCGGTGGTCTCTCGTCATCGTCGCCCTCGTCCTCCTCTCACCGCCGTCCTTCGGCCAGAGCGCGGCGGAGAAGCCGTTTCTGGGCTCATGGAAGGGCAACATCAGCATCATGAACCAGAACCTCGAGATCCGCCTTGTGTTCTCCCTGTACGAGGCGAAGACGCTCAAGGGCGCGTTCGATTCCATCACCCAGGGCGCGACCGGCCTCGGCCTCGGCGGAATCGTGATCAAGGGGCGGGACATCACTTTCAACATCGCGGACCTCGTGTCCCGGGGGAACCCGACGTTTACGGGGAAACTGGACGCGGCGGGAACGAAGATCACGGGGGAGTTCACACAGTCGGGCTTCACCGGGACCTTCTCCGTCGAGAAGGAAAAGCCCGCGAAGTGATTGCCCGGCGGCGGTGGCCCCCGGCCGGGGATGCGGGATTGCAGTCTTCTTCCGCCTCCGCTATAGTAACACCGGACGGAGAGGAGGAACGTCATGAAAGAAACAGCGGCTTTCGCCCTCATCCTGGGAGCCCTTTCTCTACTCTTCCAGCCGGCCTGCGAGCGCCTGACGCCCGAAGAGCTCAAGAATTCCATCCAGATCACAGACTTGGAAAGCAAGTGGGTCTCCAAGTTCTACCAGCCCTGGCCGCCCCGCCTGATCCTCGTCCCGGAAATATCCTTCCGCGTCAAGAACGTCGGCACCCAACCCCTGTCCTATGTCACCTTCAACGCCGTCTTCAACTTCAAAGGCGAGCGCGACAATTTCGGCGACTGCTTCCTGGCCCCCATCGGCGGCAAGGCCGTGCCGCCCGGCGAGCAGAGCCAGGTCATCACCATGAAGAGCAACTTCGGCGTGGACGGCAAGAACCTCGAAGGCATTCGTGACAACCCGGCCTGGAAGCAGGCCGAGGTCCGGCTCTTCGCGCAATCCAAGGGCACGCAGCCCGTCCTCCTGGGCGTTTACGACGTTTCCCGTTACATCGATTTTAAGGAGCCGGAAGCCCCCGATCTCAAGAAATCGGATGTCAAGAAGTAGGCCGGGAGCGCCGAGACCATGAGCGTCATCGTCCCGTCAAAAGTTTTCCTCACGCGGGGCCACGGCCAGCACAAGGAAAAGCTCGTGAGCTTCGAGAAGGCTCTCCGGATGGCCGCGATCGCTCCTTATAACCTGGTCCGGGTGTCGAGCATCTTCCCTCCGCACTGCCATCTGGTCTCCCGGGAGGAGGGATTGAAGTTCCTGAAGCCGGGCCAGATCCTGTTCGTCGTCCTGAGCGAGAACGCCACCGACGAGGCGCAGCGCCTGATCTCCGCCTCGATCGGGCTGGCCGTGCCGGACGACCCGGACCGCTACGGCTACCTAGCGGAGCACGAAGGCTTCGGCCAGTCCGAGAAGGAGTCGGGCCTCTACACCGAATATCTGGCCGCCGAGATGCTGGCCACCAAGATGGGCGGCCGGCTGAAGGAACCCGGCCGCAAGCAGCGGGCCTACCGGCTCTCCAACGGGATCTCGCTCAAGACGCGGAGCATCTCCCAGACGGCGACGGGCACGGCGGGCTTGTGGACGACGGCCCTGGCCGCGGCCGTCCTCATCTCCTGAGGCCCGGAACCGCAAACGTCGTCACCCCGGTTCAGATTCTTCTGCGGACGCCTGGCCCTGCATGTTTCTCCGTGGTCTTTCGGGCGGCCGTTGCGCCCGGCCGCGGCAAAGCCCGATCAGGGCGATCCGTCCCGCCTCGGGCCGAGGTCCGGCCCCCGGGATGCCGATGTTCAGAAGCCGAGGGGGTTCGGGTTCAGGACCTTGATGAAGCTCTGCGCCCGAAGGGAGGCGATGTACTCTTCGGACTTCTTTTGCCTCTTCTCTTCGAGGAGCTTGTTCTGGACGTCGGACCGGACAGCGTCGAAGGTCCGCAGGTAACTGTCCCTCTTCTCCTCGACTTTGAGAAGATACCAGCCGTTCTTGGTTTCCACCCAGGGGGAGATTTCCCCGGCCTTGGTCTTCTCGGCGGCCTGCACGAGGATCGGGTCGAGCTCCTGCTTCTTGAAGATGCCCAGTTCCCCCTTGGCTTCCTTCAGCGGCGAGTCCGACATCTGGGCGGCGACGTCCCCGAACGCGGCGCCGGACTTGAGCTTGCCGCTGATCTCGGCTTTGAGGGCCTCGACGTCCTCGGCCGTCCGGCCCGATGTCGCGAGGTAGATGGCGCCGAGCTTGAACTCGGCGGGGACCGTGAACTCCTGGGGGTGCTGCTTATAGTACTGGACGACTTCCGAATCATCCAGGACGATGGAGCGATAGACCTCCGAGATCATGAGGGCCCGCTTGAGGAGGGTATCCTCGAACTGCTTGAGCCACGTGTCATAGGGGATCCCCTGCTGTTCGACGGCCCGGCGGAGGTCCTCGTCCGAGGAGAAGTTGTTCTCCTTCTTGATGCCCGCGATGTTGTTCTTGAGCTCCTCGCTGACGTTGATGTTTTTTTCCCTGGCCTGCTGCAGCAACAGGACCTCGGTGATCATCGCGTTGAGGAGCTCGCTCTTCAGGAGCCTGTATTGCTTGTCGTACTGGTCCTGGGGGAGGTTGGCCGCCCTGAGCTGCTGCACCTGGAGGTCAAACTGCTGTTTGAACTCGGAGAGCGTGATGATGTCGTCATTGACGACCGCCACGATCTCCTCGATGACCTCCGGCGCCGCGGCGAAGAGCGTCATCCCCGCAAGTCCGGCCACGAGCAGGGCGATGGCGATTCTTTTCATTGGTCAGACCTCTGATAAGGGAAAAAGAGATTTTGGGGATAGGCCTTCCAGCTGAGGGTCTGCTTCAGATGCGCCAAGTGAGCCTCGAGGGTGTCCTTGATCTTCTGCGCCAGGACCTTGACGCGGACCTGCGGGGCGGCCTCCTCCAGCGGCTCGAGCTGGGGCGGGAACCTCTTGTCCAGCCGGAAGATGTGATAGCCGTAGGACGATTCGACGACCTGGCTGATCTTGCCCTCGTCCAGGGCGAAGATCACCTTTTCCATATCGCGGGGAAGCTCCCCCTGCTTGAAGATGCCCATCACCCCGCCCTTGAAGGCCTCCGGGCCCGAGGATTCCTCCCGGGCGATCTTCCGGAACTCTTCCTCCGGCGCGCCTGCCAGCCGCCTCAGGATCGAGACGGCCTTCTCCTCGGTCGGGACCAGGATCTGGCTCACCTGGACCCGCTCGGGCTGGAGGAAGTCCTTCTTGTGCTCCTCGTAGTAGGCCGCGATCTCCGCGTCGCCGCAGGGGATACCCCTGATCAGGCCAGAAACGTACTTCTCGACGAGGAGGCCGTCGAAGAGACGGTCCGACGCGAGGGACGCGGGATCGGTTGCGGGACGTTCCGAAAGCGATTCCCCGGCCCGCTTGGCCAAATAGTCCTTCTTTTCCTCCCAGGTCAGGGACAGATTCTGCCGGCGAGCCGCCTCGAGCATGATTTTTTCGTCCACGAACCCGTCGAACAGGCGGCTCATGGCCTCGGCCGAGAGGCTTCCGGCGTCGCCGCCCTCGATCATCTTGAAGTAGGCCTTCAGGTCCTCGTTGGTGAACGCGCCCGATTGCACTTGGAGGATGGGCTCGGGCTTGAGCTTCGCCTCGATGCTGTCGACGACGCGCGAAACGGGGTTCGATTTTTCACCCCGGCGACAGCCGGGAGCGAAAAGGCAGAGAACGGACAGGGCAGCCGCAGCCGCGAAACGGAACGTCCTTTCTGCGTCCATCTTTTTTAATATCAGTTTATTATATTATAAGCTGATAACTCCATCAAGATCAGAATGGTTTCCTCGAGGACGTCCCCTTCGCGGGCGCCCTGGACGGCGAGGGACATCACGCCTTCGGGGGTGAGCGACCCCGACCGCCTCTTGAGAAGGGCCGGGACCTTCGACCAGTCGACGGGCGTCCCCTCGGCGAACTTGAGCACGAGCCGGTTTTCCGCCCGGTCGATCGTCCGCACGGCAAGGCTCCGGGCCAGGCGTTTGATCGTCCCGTAGCGGAGGAGATTCTCGACTGTCTCAGGCACGGGCCCGAACCGGTCGACGATCTCCCGCCGGATCTTCTCGATCTCGCCCAGATCCTCCACGGAGGCCAGCCGCTTGTACAAGTTCAGCCTCAGATTGATCTGAGGGAGGTATTCCTCGGGGATGCGGAAGTCCACACGCAGATTCATTTCGGGGTTGGTGTCCTCGATCCGTTCGCCCTTGATCTCGCGGACCGCCTGGTCCAGGAGCTGCATGTAATAATCGAACCCGACGGCTTCCATGGAGCCGTGCTGCAAGTGGCCGAGGAGGTTCCCGGCGCCGCGGATCTCCAGGTCCTTGGCGGCCAGGCGGAACCCCGAGCCCAGCTCGCTGAACTCCTTGAGGGCCTTGAGCCGCTCCTTGGCCAGGGGCGTCAGTTCCATGTACGGCGGGACGAGGAAATAGGCAAACGCCTGGCGCGAGGACCGTCCGACACGGCCACGCAGCTGGTAGAGCTGGGCCAGGCCGTACAGGTCCGCCCGGTCCACGATCAGCGTGTTGACGAGCGGGATGTCGATGCCGTTTTCGACGATCGTCGTCGAGACCAGGACGTCGGCGCCGTGCTCGACGAACTCCAGCATGCGCTTTTCGAGGACGGCGCCCCGCATCTGGCCGTGGACCGTGACAACCCGGGCCTGGGGCACGAGCTTGACGACGAGCTCGGCGACCTTGTCGATGTCCTCGATCCGGTTGTGGATGTAATAGGCCTGACCGCCGCGGCTGAGCTCGTGCCGGACGGACGAGGCGATGAGTCTCGCGTTGAAGGGGGTGACGACCGTGTGGACGGCCAGCCGGTCCCGGGGAGGCGTCTCGATCAGGCTGATGTCCCGGAGGCCGGAGAGGGACATGTTCAGCGTCCGCGGGATCGGCGTGGCCGTGAGGGTCAGGACGTCGATCGTGGACTTGAGCTGCTTGATCTTTTCCTTGTGGGCGACGCCGAACCTTTGTTCCTCGTCGACGACGAGCAACCCCAGGTCCCTGAAGGCGACGTCTTTGGAGAGAAGACGGTGCGTGCCGATGACGATGTCCACGTATCCTCTGCGGAGGTCCTCGACGACGGCTTTCTGCTCCTTGGGCGGCTGGAGCCGCGTCAGACTCTCAACCCGGACCGGGAAGAGCACCATCCGCTCCCGGAACGTCTTGAGGTGCTGGTCGGCCAGGACCGTCGTCGGGCAGAGGACGGCGACCTGCTTGCCGTCCATGACGGCCTTGAAGGCGGCCCGCATGGCCACCTCGGTCTTCCCGTAGCCGACGTCGCCGCAGAGCAGGCGGTCCATCGGCGACTCCGATTCCATGTCGCGGAGGATCTCCCGGATCGACCGGAGCTGGTCTTCGGTTTCCTCGTACTCGAAGATCTTTTCGAACTCGTCCTCCCATTCGCCGCCGGCGGAGAAGGCGTGGCCCTTGAGGGCCCGACGGCGGGCATAGAGCTCGACGAGCTCCTTGGCGACGGCCTCGACCGCCCTGCGGGCCCGCGCGCTCGTCTTCTCCCAGGTCGTCGTCCCCAGCTTGTCGAGCGGCGGCAGGTCGGAGCCGACCTTCGAGAATTTCTGGACGAGGTTCAGGTCCTCGACGGGAACGAGGAGCTTGTCGCCGTCCCGGTAGCGGATCTCGATGAACTCCCGGCCCCGGCCTTCGACCTCCACCCGCTCGAGGCCGCCGAACACGCCGATCCCGTAATCGGCATGAACGACGTAGTCGCCCGCCTTGAGGTCCTGGAACTGGGAGAAAAAGACCTTGCGCGAGGCCCGCGCGACGATGACCTTCTCCTCCGTGAAAATGTCCCTCTCGGCGAAGAAATGGACCTTCTCCTTCGGATAGCTGAACCCCCTCTCAAGGCCGCCGAGGAGGAGGACGATCTCGAAACGCGGCGGGACGGTCGTAGCCGACTCGGTTTCAAGGACCAAGATGTCCTCCTCGCGAAGCAGGGCCGCCAGCCGGTGCCGCGTGCCCGGATTCGAAAGATAGATGGAGCAGATGTCGCTGTCCGTCTGGAGCTTCTTCAAGTATTGGAGAAAGAAGGGGATCTTGTTGTCGAACCGGGGCACGGACTGGAAGGGGAAAGACCAGGTATTTTTCGCGGCCGGAGGGCCAAACTCCTCGAAGCGGACCGCCTCCTTCCGGACGGCATCCCGGAGGCGGGGCGGGAAGATCTCGTCGGGGGGAAGGGCGAAGGATCCGTTGGCCGCGAGGTCGGCGTAGTGTTCATGGAGCTCCTTCAGGCTTCCTTCCCAATCCTGGTCCACTTCCTCCGGGCGGTCCAGGACCAGCACGGCGCCGCCGAGATAGTCCGAGAAGGGGACGAAACGGTCCTTCTCGAGCAGGGCCTGGAACGCGAAGCTGGGGTCGAACTCGTTCTGCTCCAAGCCTGCGACGATGCGCTCCAGGTCCCGCCGGGCCCCCTTGGCGCGCTTCCAGGCCGCCTCCTTCCAGCCGTTCAGGAAATCCGGGGCCGCAGTGAACTCCCGGAGCGAGGGAACGGTCAGCCGCTCGAGCTTCTTCAGAGACCTCTGGGTCGAGATGTCGAATTCGCGCAGCGATACGACGTCGGCGCCGCTGAACTCGATGCGGAAGGGATTGGCCTCCCAGGGCGAAAAGACGTCGACAACGCCTCCCCGCCAGGCGTACTCGCCGGGCGAAGCGATGAGGTCCTCCTTGGCGTATCCGTAACGGGAGAGCGTTTCGAGAAGTCCGTCGCGGTCGACGGCCGCCCCGATCTCCAGTTCGAGGAACATCTTCTCGAGGTCGCCGCGGCACGGAAAGGGCTTCAGCAGGCCGGGGAAGCTGGTGAAGACGAGCGCGGGAGGCGAATGGAGCAGCTCGTGGAAAAACCGCATCCGCGAGGAGACCGCGTCCAGGGCGGGAGGGACCTCGAAGTAGGGATTGTCCGAGAGCGCCGGCAGGGATGCCAAGCGGAGGGGGGACGACAGGCGCGAGAGAAAAAACCGGCATTCTTTTTCGAGCGCCGCCAGGGATGCCGAGGAAGACCGGATGAAGACGATCGGCCGGCCGGCCTTCGCGGCGAGGCAGGAGAGGAGGTAGGGGCGTGCTGGGTCTGCGACGTCGGTAACGGAAAGCGGCCGGTCGCCGCGACCGACGGCCTGGACGAGCCCGTTGAACTCGTCGGTCCGGAAGAGAAAATCGAGACTCACCCGCTTATTATACGGCGGCCGCGATCCCCCCGTCCACGAAAGGCGGGACGGATAGCCGGGCCGGAGCGCCGGGAAAAATCAAGCGGAGGGGGCGGGGATGCGCCTTCTAAGCGAAAAGGTCCGCGGGGCCGCGGGCGCGCCAGGAACCGTCGGCCGACCGTTCGAGCGAGATGCGCCGGCCGTCTGGAAGCCGGCAACGGAAGATCTCGAGCTCCCGCCCCGCAGACTTTTCGCGGAGGCGTTTCCGGAGGACGACCTCGGAGATCTCGAAGCGCTTTCCGCCGATGCAGACGGACCGGGGCGTCTCGTCCGCCCGGTATCCCGAATAGCACTCGACCTTGGCCGGCGCCCAGGCGGAGAGTCTCTCGTCGGCCGGACGCTCTTCCGGTCTCCGGTCGGCCGGCACGCGGCTCGAGATCTTCATGAACCGGCTCCTCTCTTTTCATTATATATTATCGCGGCCGGGGAGACTCCGAATCCCGGCCCGTTTTCCGGTCTCAGTTTCCCCCGGCGCTCCAAAGGCGCCGGCGGAAACCGCCGTGTTGCGCCCCGCCGGGCGTGCCTATATAATGCGGACGTAAATACTTCCGCGGCCGGGAGGACATCATGAACAGACGCTGCGCCTTTACAATCGCCGTGGCTATCCTTTGTTTGGTCACGGGCCTCGGGCTCTGGGCCCAGGAGAGGGCCCTCAACCGGATGTCCCCAGGCGGCGCGGACGTTGTCCTGGCCGTCTTCGATCCCGAGGTCTTCAACATCAAGGCCTTGGCCGCCCTCAGGACGAACGGCATCCTCGACGTTCCTGGCCTGACGGTCGTCGGTATCTATCACGTCAAGCAAACGGGGAATTTCGAGGAAGCCCGAAAATATGTCGCCGACAACCATCTCGACTGGTTCACGTTCCACGCCGTCAGCGCCGAGATCAGCGAATCGGACGTCTTCAGGAAGAACGCCTGTACGCCGGAATTCGAGGCTATCGTCGCGAAGGCGGACGGCGTCATCTTCTTCGGCGGGCCGGACATCCCTCCGGCGGTCTATCACCGGAAGACGAGCCTCATGACATCGATCGAGGATCCCTGCCGCCACTATCTCGAAGCCTCGGCCGTCTTCCATTTCCTGGGCGGCTCGCAGGACGAAAACTTCCGGCCCCTCCTGGACGCGCGGCCCGGCTTTCCGATTCTCGGCATCTGCTTGGGCCTTCAGACGCTGAACGTGGGGACCGGGGGGACGCTCATCCAGGACATCTGGACAGATGTCTACGGCAGTCCCACCGTCGAAGAGGCGATCACCCTGGGCCCCGAACAGTGGCACAACAACCCCTACCGGAAGCTCTTCCCGCTGCCGACCATCTCGAGCTACAACTTTCACAGCCTCCGGCTCTTGCCCGAGAGCCTGTTCTGCACGTCCATGGGCTTCAAGGAGACCGACCATCCCCGGATCCTGAGCTCCCACCACCAGGCGGTCAATGTCCTGGGCAAAGGCCTCTACGCCGTGGCCACGTCGCGCGACGGGAAGATCGTCGAAGCCGTCCAGCACAGGAAGTACCCCAACGTCCTCGGGCTCCAATTCCACCCTGAGCACCCGATGCTCTGGGACACCCAGCCCCGCTACCGGATAAAGCCCGCCGATCTCCTGACGAGCTACAACGCCATCCTGGCCGGCGCGCCGCCGAGCCTCGCCTTCAACAAGGCGATTTGGGCCTGGCTTGCCGGCCGGCTCGAGCAGAGCCACGGCCGGCAGAAGGCACCGGCGCCCGCGGCCGAGGCGCGGAGGCCGTGACACGCGGGCATCGTCCCAGCCCTGATGCATCCCCGTTATTCGAAGAACATGGAGCCGATCGACGGAAAGGAGGCGGGCAGGAAGCGCTACACGGTCCCGCGCATCTCGCTCTGCAAGTCGGGATGCTCGCGGACCTCCTGAGCACGAGGCGAAGCTGGTCGCCTTTCAAGCAGGTCCATGGCTTCCCCGGAGCGGAGGCACTCCGCGGCGGCCTTGAGTCCGGCCTTTTTTTGATGAATAATAGGGGCCAAGGGTTTTCCCTTTGAAGGAGACCGCCCATGAAATACGGCGTCGGCCTGGCATTCCTGATCGTCGCCCTCGCGGCGGCCTGCGGCAAGCCGGTCAAGGCTCCCGGCGGCGTCCTGTTCAAGGACGACCTCGCCTTCCTCGAATCCCACACGCAGCCGGTCGTCCTCGTCGCCGAGAACGGCCGGGCCCGGGTGGCCCTCAGCCCCGACCTCCAGGGCCGGGTGATGACGAGCACGGCGGACGGGCCGGACGGGCTGAGCTTCGGCTGGATCAACCGGCCGTTTATTGCCTCGGGCGAGAACAATCTCCACATGAACACGTTCGGCGGCGAAGACCGTTTCTGGCTCGGCCCGGAGGGCGGCCAGTTCTCCATCTTCTTCAAGGCAAGCGATCCCTTCGACCTCGACCACTGGTTCACGCCGCCCCCAATCAACCAGGGCGCCTATGATGTCGTTTCCCGGACGACGGACCACGTCCTCTTCAAAAAGTCCGTCCATATCGTAAACTACTCGGAGGCGGAATTCGACCTCGACGTCAGTCGCGATGTGCGCCTCCTTCGGCCCGAGGAGATCAAGGCCCTCGGCGTCCCGGTGCTTCCGGGAGTCCGGATGGTTGCCTTCGCCTCCGACAACGCGATCACGAACACCGGCGCCAGGGCCTGGACCAAGCAGACGGGCTTGCTGTCGATCTGGATCCTGGGCATGTTCAACCCCTCCCCGGAGACGACCATCGTCGTCCCGTTCAAGAAAGGGCCCGAGGCCGAGCTCGGTCCCATCGTCCATGGCGCCTATTTCGGCAAGGTCCCGGCGGACCGGCTGGTCATCAAGGAGGACGAGGGCGTGCTGTTTTTCAGCGGCGACGGACACTACAGGAGCAAGATCGGCATTCCGCCCGCGCGGGTCATGCCCTTCGCCGGCAGCTACGACGCCGCCCACAAGGTCCTGACGGTCATCCAGGCCACAATTCCGCCGGGGGCCACGGACTACGTCAATTCCATGTGGCAGATCCAGGAGAACCCCTTCTCAGGCGACGTCATCAACAGCTATAACGACGGGCCGGCCTCTCCCGGAGCGAAGCCTCTCGGCCCCTTCTACGAACTCGAGTCGTCCTCGCCGGCCGCGCCGCTCGCGCCGGGGGCGACGATGACCCACTCCCACACGACCATGCACTTCCAGGGCGGAGACAGGGCTCTCGACAAAATCGCCCGCGCGGTGTTCGGCGTGGGAATCGACGAAATCAGGGCCGCCCTGAAAAGGCGATAAGGGGCGGATCTCCCGTCGCCCGCATCATGGGCCCGGGAGTCCATCCGGCGGCGGATCCGCAAGGCGCGAAATTCGGAAATGAGTATTGTGTCCCCAAACTAGGGACGGCCGGCGAAAATCGCTTCAGCCTCCTCGGTATACCCCCCCGCGGGCTCAAAGAGCACGAGCGGCGGCATGATCTCCGGCTCTCCCCCCCCGAGCCCGAGCTCGACCAGGAAGAGGTTGGGGGGCTCCGCCGCGCGCGCGGCGACGTGCCGGAAGCGCCGGATCCTGAAGCCGAAGGGAACTGCCGCCCGGGCGAAATCCGCACGCCTTTTCTCGGGAAAGACATAGCAGGCCCGGCCGCCGTGCTTGAGCCACTGCGCCGTCTGGCGCAGGACGTCGTCCAGGGTGCAGAGGACCTCGTGCCGGGCCACCGATCTTTCGGCCAGACGACTCAGGAACCCGCCGGTCCGACGGACGTAGGGCGGGTTGCAGATGACGAGGTCGAAAGCCCTCCCGGGATCCCAGTCCCTAAGGTCGTGCCGGACGACCTCGATCCTGGCCTCGAGCCCGTTGAGGAGAACGTTCCGCCGGGCCAGGTTCGCCAGGTCCTCCTGGACCTCGAGGGCGGTGATATGCCGGAACGGCTTGAGGCTCAGGAGGAGGGAGACGACGCCGTTGCCCGCGCCGAGGTCCAGGATCTCGTCGTCCTCCCGGGTCCGGACAAAATCCGCGAGCAGCGGCGCGTCGACGGAGAACCGGTATCCCTTCTTTTTCTGCAGGAGGCGGATCCGGCCGCGGAAGAACGCGTCGAGCGTCTCGCCTTCACGCCGGAGCGTTTCCGACGCCTTCATCGTCTTCGTCCACGTCCGTCATGACCAGGACTTTCTCGGGCTGGATATGGGCGTAGCCGCCGCGCACGGCGAACGATCCCTCCTCGCTCCCGTTACGGAAGCTGACCCGGCCCTTCCCTATCGCCACGAAGAGAGGCCGGTGGCCGGGCCAGACGCCGATCTCGCCCTCGAGGGTCGGCAGGGCGATCGACTCCGCATCGGCCTCCGCGAGCAGATGACGGGGGGTAATGATCCTCAGATGGATGGTGGCCCGGTCCGAAGCGCTCATTCCGCCCGAAGCTCCTCGGTCCTCTGGACGACGTCGTCGATCGTGCCCATCATATAGAAGGCCTGTTCCGGCTTGTCGTCGTGGAGCCCCTCGGCGATCTCCCGGAACCCGCGGACGGTCTCTTCGACCGTCACATATTTCCCCGGCCGGCCCGTGAACTCCTCGGCGACGTGGAACGGCTGCGACATGAACCTCTGGATCTTCCGCGCCCTGGCCACGATGACCTTGTCTTCGTCCGAGAGCTCCTCAATCCCCAGAATGGCGATGATGTCCTGGAGGTCCTTGTAGCGCTGGAGGATCTCCTTGACCCTCCGGGCCACGCGGTAGTGGTCGTCCCCGACCACCCGCGGGTCCAGGATCCTCGAGAAGGAGGACAGCGGGTCGACGGCCGGGTAGATGCCCATGTCGGTCAGGGCCCGGGAAAGATTCGTCGTTGCGTCCAAGTGGGAAAACGTCGTGGCCGGCGCGGGGTCGGTGAAATCGTCGGCCGGAACGTAGACCGCCTGGACCGAGGTGATCGAGCCCTTCTTCGTCGAGGTGATGCGCTCCTCGAGCTCCCCGAGCTCCGTGGCCAAGTTCGGTTGGTAGCCGACGGCCGAGGGCATCCGGCCGAGCAGCGCCGAGACCTCGGAGCCGGCCTGGACGAAACGGAAGATGTTGTCGATGAACAGGAGGATGTCCTGGCCGAGCTCGTCGCGGAAGTACTCGGCGACCGAAAGCGCCGCCAGCCCGACCCGGAGCCTCGCCCCCGGCGGTTCGGTCATCTGTCCGTAGATCAGAGAGGCCTTGGCGATGACGCCCGAGCTCTTCATCTCCAGCCAGAGGTCGTTGCCTTCCCTCGTCCGCTCGCCGACGCCCGCGAAGACCGAATAGCCGCCGTGCTTCATGGCGACGTTGTGGATGAGCTCCTGGATGATGACGGTCTTGCCGACCCCGGCGCCCCCGAAGAGCCCGATCTTGCCGCCCTTGAGGAAAGGCTGGACGAGGTCGATGACCTTGATGCCTGTCTCGAACATCTCGAGCCGGGTGCTCTGGTCTTCGAGGGGCGGCGGTTCCCTGTGGATCGGGTACCTCTTTTCGGCCGCGATCGGCCCCAGGTGGTCCACCGGCTCGCCGATGACGTTCATGACCCGGCCCAGGGTCGCCTCGCCGACGGGAACCTCGATGGGGCCCCCGAGATTTATGGCCTTCATCCCCCGGGCCAGCCCGTCGGTCGGGTGCATGGAGACGCAACGGACGCGGTCCTCGCCGATGTGCTGCTCGACCTCGACCGTGATGTCGATGGGCGTCCGGACCTCGAAGCCCTCGCTCGTCACCCGGATAGCTGTATAGATCTCGGGGAGCTCGCCTCCTCGGAACTTCACGTCCACAACGGGCCCGATGACCTGGACGACGGTCCCGATTTTGGCTTCTTTCTTGTCCATCGTCTCTCTCCCTAGGCGCTCTCCCGGAGGGCCTCGACGGCGGTCATGATCTCCAGCAGCTCCTTGGTGATCCCCGCTTGACGGATCTTGTTGAGCACGAGGACCAGGTCTTCGAGGAGGTCCTCGGCGTTCTTCGTGGCGTTGTCCATGGCCATCATCCGGGCGGCCTGCTCGGCGGCCTGCGACTCGTGAAGGGCGTGGTGGACCTGGCTCTCCACGTAGAGGGGAAGGACGGATTGGAGCAACACGGCCTCGTCCGGGTCCCAGTCCGGCCGCCAGACCGCCGACGCCTCGGCCCCGGGCGCCGGCTCCACGGGCAGAAGCTGGACGGTCGTGATCCTCGGAGCCACGATCGACCGGAACTCGTTGTAGACGATGTAGACGGCGTCGATCTTCTGGAACACGTACTGCCGCATCAGGAATTCCGCCACCTCGCGGATCTCGTCCCGCGTCAATTTGTCGGTCCGATCCGGGATGGACCGCTCCACCGGCCAGGCGTGCTTCTTAAAGAAGCCCACCGCCTTTTTGCCGATGAGGACGAGACGGACGTCCGCCGTCCTCTCCTTCTCCGCGATGAAGGCCAGGGCCCGCGAGAGAAGGTTGGAGTTGAAGGTCCCGGCCAGGCCCTTGTCCGAGGTGATGACCATGATTTCGGCCTTCTTCTCGGTCCGCTGGGCCAGCAGGGGGTGCGCGGCGGGCCGCGCCCAGTAGACCGCGCGGCCCATGAGCTCCGGAAACACGTGCCAGAAGGGGCGCGATTCCTGGACGGTCCGCTGGGCCTTGCGGAACTTGGCCGTCGAGACGGTCTTCATCGCCTGCGTGATCTTCTGGCTGTTCTCGACGCTGCGGATCCGGCGGCGCAAGTCGATCAGGATCGACATCTCAGTCCGCGCCCCCCTTGAACTTGAGGTTGAATGCCGCTAGGGCGGCGTTGACCGCCGTCTCCAGGGCCGGGTCGATCTGCTTTTTCTCCCGGATCTTCGCCAGGATGTCCGGACGGCTCTTCTCAAACTCCTCGTAGAGCTTCTTTTCGTATTCGCGGACCCGGGAGGTAGGGAATTCGTCCAGGAAGCCGCGGTTCCCGGCGAAGATGATGAGGACCTGCTTCTCGACAGGGAGCGGCGAGTACTGCCCTTGTTTGAGGGCCTCGGTTAGCCGGTCGCCGCGGTCGAGCTGGGCCTGGCTCGTTTTGTCCAATTCCGTCCCGAACTGGGCGAAGGTCACGAGATTGCGGTACTGCGCCAGGTCCAGCCGGAGCTTCCCGGCGACCTGCTTCATGGCCTTGATTTGGGCATTGCCGCCGACGCGCGAGACCGAGATCCCGATGTTGATGGCCGGCCGGACGCCGGCGTTGAAGAGCTCCGGCTGGAGGTAGATCTGGCCGTCGGTGATCGAAATGACGTTCGTCGGGATGTATCCGGACACGTCGCCCGCCTGCGTCTCGATGATCGGCAGCGCGGTGAGGGACCCGCCGCCCAGATCGTCCTTGAGCTTGGCCGCCCGTTCGAGCAGGCGGGAATGGAGGTAGAAAACGTCTCCCGGGTAGGCTTCCCGCCCCGGCGGACGGCGCAGAAGGAGGGAGATCTCGCGGTAGGCCGCGGCGTGCTTGGAGAGGTCGTCGTAGATCACCAGGGAGTGCCGGCCGTTGTCCCGGAAGTGCTCGCCCATCGCGCACCCGGTATACGGCGCCAGGTACTGCAGGGGGGACGGGTCGCTAGCCGAGGAGGCGACGACGATCGAATAGTCCATGGCTCCGGAGTCCTCGAGCGTCTTGACGATCTGGGCGATAGTCGAGTTCTTCTGGCCGATGGCCACGTAAATGCAGATGACGTCGGAGGCCTTCTGGTTGAGGATGGTGTCCAGGACGATGGCCGTCTTGCCCGTCTGGCGATCGCCGATGATCAGTTCGCGCTGTCCCCGGCCTATGGGCACGATGGCGTCGATAGCCTTGATGCCCGTCTGGAGAGGCTCCCGGACGGGCAGGCGCTCGACGACCCCGGGCGCGAGCCGCTCGATGAACATGTAGATGTCGGTCCTGACCGGCCCTTTTCCGTCGATCGGCTGTCCGAGGGGATTGACGACGCGGCCGACGAGAGCCGGCCCCGCGGGGACTTGCATGATCCGCCGCGTCCTCTTTACCTGGTCGCCCTCCCGGACGAGATGGCTTTCGCCGAGGAGGACGACCCCCACGCTCTCCTCCTCCAGGTTCAGGGCCAGGCCGAAGACGCCGCGCGGGAACTCCAGCAGCTCGTTGTACATGACGCGGTCGAGGCCGTAGACGCGGGCGATCCCGTCGCCGACGGACGTGACGGTCCCAACTTCCCGGATGTCCACGCCTGCTTCGTAGCCTTCGATCTGCTGTTGGATGATCTTCGTGATCTCATCGGCTTTAATGCTCATGACGACCTCTCGCCCTGTTCGATATGTTCTCTCATCCGGTCGAGGCTTCCCCGGATGGACACGTCGTAGACGATGTTTCCCTTCTTCAGGGCCAGCCCGCCGACGAGCCCCGGATCGATTCTGAAGCTGAGGGCCACCGGCCCCTTTTCCTCAGCTTCGAGCGTCTCCCGAAGCCGCCGCTCCTGCGCGGCCGTCAGGGGCACGACGCTCGCGACCTCGAAGCTCACGATGCCGTGCTCCTCGTGCCACGCCACCGGCAGGATGTCGACGATGTCCGGGACAAGGTCAAGCCGCTTGTTTTCGAGGAGCAGGGACAGGAACCGGACCATCTTTTCGCCCGCCCGGCTCCCGGCGAGGACGCCCTTCAGGATGCGGGCCCGGCTCCCGGCGTTCAGGAATGGGCTCGCGAGCGCCGTCCGGAGGTCCGGCCGGCCGGAATAGAGGTCGAGGAAGCCGCGGAGCTCGGCCAGCACGGAAGAGAATTCGCGCTCCTCCGGGACGGCTTGGACCAGGCCCTGGGCGTATTTTTTAACAAGCGCCAGATTTTTCATGAAACGCGGAAAGCCTTTCGATGGACTTGTCGATGAGGGCCGTCTGGTCGGCCGGCGTCAGCTTCCTCCGAATCCTCTCCAGGGCCGCGGCCGTCGCCTTCTCCGCCGTGTACGCCTTGAGGTCCTGGAGGCCGGTCTTCGTCAGACGGTCGATCTCCTCCTGTGTGAACCGTTTGATCCGCTGGACCTCCTCGGCAGCGAGCCCCGCGATCCGTTCCTTTTCACGCTCGGCCACAGCGTCGGCGGTGTCCATCATCCGCCGGATCTCCTCCTCCAGCCCCGACATCTTGGCGTCGGCCTCCCGGAGCTTTTCGCCGGCCTCGGCTTTCCCCTCTTCGGCCAGACGAATGGCCTCCCGGACGTCGAGGGCCCTTTTGTCGAACATGGCGAGGAGGGGCTTGCGGAGGAGGAAGGCCAGGCCGCCGAAGAGGACCAGAAAGTTGACGGTTTTCCCCAGGAAGTCCACGGCCGCCGACCCGTGGGCGGGCTCCCCGGAACTCAGGAAGAGGAACAGGGGCAAGACGAGCAGAACGGCGGCGGCGCGCGCGCGGGTCGTCATCAGTTCAGGATTCTCCGCTCGATGTCCGTGGCGATCTCGTCGGTCCGGCCGTCGATCTCCTTCTTGAGCTCTTCGACGTGCCGCTCGAGCTCCCGCCGGGCGTTCTCGACCTGGGCCCGGCATTCCGCCTGAATGTCCTGGACCAAACGGCTTCTCTCCTTGAGGGCCTCGAGTTCCGCCTGGTCCCAGATCTCCGCCGAGGCGGTCCGAGCCTTTTTCAGCTCCTCTTCGACCTTGCGGAGGTCCTCATTGTAAGCCTCGAGGGTTGCCTCGGTCTCAGCCTTCGCCGTCTCGATCCGCTTCGAGCGCTCTCCGAGGATGCGGGCCACGGGCTTAAAGAACACTCTCGTCAGGACAAGGGCGAGTATCCAGAGAAGGGCGAAAGTGACGAGGACGAGCGCATCAACATGTATGAGCATCTCGCGTCTGTCCCGGGCGGCAAAGGGAAGAAGACTTTAACATCATCCGGGCCAAAAATCAACTCCGCCCCGGCAGGGAGCGGATTCGGAGGAGCGGCCGCACCCCCGCTGTATCAGCCTTTGAAGAGGCGCAGCCGCTTGACCTCGCCGACGAGGAAGAGGGAGCCGGCGATGACGACCGGGATGCGGCCGCGGGACTCGGCGAGGGCGAGCCGGACAGCCTTCCGGACGTCCGGCTCCGTCCGGATCACGGGCTCGAACTCGCGGGCCGCCGCCAGGATCTGGGACGGGCTCGCGGACCGCTCGTATGGGACGCGTGTCAGGATCACGGTCCGGGCCGCGGGAAAGAGGCGTCGGGCCATGGCCCGGATGTCCTTGTCCTTCATGACCGCGAAGACGAGGATGACGGGCCCGCGGAAGACGTCCTTGATGTGGGCGGCCAGGGAACCGGCCCCCTCCTCGTTGTGGGCCCCGTCCAGGATCACGAGCGGGGAACGGGAGACCGTTTCCAAGCGCCCCGGCCAGCGGGCCTCATTGATGCCGCGGACCACTTTCGACCGGGCGAGGGGACGCCACGTCCGGGAAAGGACCTCGGCCGTGACGGCGGTGACGGCCGCGTTCTCCCCCTGGTACCGGCCGGCGAGGGCCGGCCTGAAAACAAAAGCGCTGCCGCCGCCCGCATAACGGAACCGGTAGGCTCGGCCGTGGCGCTCGGCCTCGAAGTACGTCCCGGGCCCAAACACCCTGATCAGCGACGACCCTTGCCGCCGGGCCAGGCGACGGATCTCCCCGAAGGCCGCTCCCCCGCGGACCCCGCAGACGACCGGGACCCCCGGCTTGATGACGCCGGCCTTCTCGAAGGCGATCTCCCGGAGGGTCGTCCCCAGGTACTGCTCATGGTCCTTTGAGATCGTCGTGATCACGGAAACGAGCGGCCGGACAACGTTCGTCGCGTCGAACCTCCCGCCCATGCCCACCTCAAGGACGGCGACGTCCACCTTCCTCTCCCCGAAGTCGAGGAACGCCAGGGCGGTCAGGACCTCGAAGAACGTGGGGTACGAGGCCAGGCGCCCGGACGCGAGCAGCCGTTCGGAGACCTCCTTGACGCGCCCGAGGAGCCCGCGGAAACGCTGCGGCGAAATGGCCCGTCCGCCGACCCGGATCCGCTCCTCGACCGCCACCAGGTGGGGGGACGTATAGAGCCCCGCGCGGAGCCCGTGGGCGCGGAGGACGCCGTCCAGCATGGCCGAAACCGACCCCTTGCCGTTGGTGCCGGCCACGTGAATGGAGGGAAAGGCCCGGTGGGGATCGCCGAGGGCCTCGAGGAGGGTAACGATATTCTCCAGCCCGAGCTTGATGCCGAATTGTTCCAGGCGGCCGAGATAGTCCCGGCATTCGGCGGGGTTCATTGAGGCCTGTTGAGGAACAGACGCAGGGCCTTGATCAGGTAAGCCTTGAGATTCTTTCGCTCGACGACGTCGTCGAGCATGCCGTGGCTGAGCAGGAACTCCGCCCGCTGGAATCCCTTGGGCAGCTTTTCCTTGATCGTCTGCTCGATGACGCGCGGCCCGGCGAAGCCGATGAGGGCCTGCGGCTCGGCGATATTGATGTCCCCGAGCATGGCGAAGCTGGCCGTCGTTCCGCCCGTCGTCGGGTCGGCTAAGACCGATATGAACGGGAGCTGGGCCTCGCCGAGACGGGCGATGGCCGCGCTCGTTTTGATCATCTGCATCAGCGAGAGCATCCCTTCCTGCATCCGCATGCCGCCCGAGCAGGAAACGGTGATGACCGGCCGCCGCTCTTCGACGGCCCGCTCGCAGGCCCGGGCGACCTTCTCGCCCACGACCGAGGCGACGCTCCCGCCCAGGAAGGAGAATTCCATGACCAGGAGGTAGACGGGGATGCCGCCGATGGCTCCCCGGGCCGTGATGATAGCCTCCGAAAGCCCGGTCCTCTGCTCGTTCTCGGCCAGACGGTCGGCGTAGCTCTTGGAGTCGACAAAATGCAGTGCGTCCACTGAATGGATCCCGGCGTCCATCACCTCATACGTCCCGCCGTCGAAGAGCATCGCCAGCCGCTCCCCGGCGGAGATCCGGAAGTGGAAATTGCACGATGGGCAAACCGCGAGGTTGTCCAGGATGTCCTGCTTATAGAGGATGCGCTGGCAGCTGTTGCAGCGGGTCCAAAGGCTCGTCATTCGGCTCTGCCCTTCCCCTCCCCGGGCGGGCCCGGCCTCCCGTCGGCTTTTTCCCGCAGCCGCTGGGACAGGGACTCTACGATCCTGTTCGAATCCGGGAGGCTTTCGTCGATGTCTTCGTCTTCTTGCATCAGCGTCCGGATCGTTTCGACAAAGCGCTCGGGGTCCACGGGTTTCTCGAAGTAGTCCGAGGCACCGAACGTGGAAACGGCCTCGTGCCGGTAGTGGGGGCCCTTGTAAAGGCCGGTCACGATCACGACGGGGACCTGGCCGCCGGATTCCTGGCTGATCTTCTTCGTCAAATCGAAGCCGTGGATTTTGGGCAGGATGGCCTCCAAGATGACCAGGTCGGGCTTCTCGGACCGGAACTTCTCGTACCCCATCTGGCCGTCGGAGGCGGTGATGACCTGGACTTTCTGCGACCTGACCAGCCGGCTCAGAGCATCCACGCTCTGCATGTCGTAATCGACGATCAGGACTTTTTTTTCAGCCATAAGCGCCCACTTAATTTATTGAAAACCCGGGGCCTTGTCAAACGCCAGCCCGGGCCCCAGGGGCGAAAGGAAAACTTTTCTCGGGGCGCGCGTCCGCAACCCCCTCCCCTTCCCGAATTATAGGCCCGCGAGTGTCCGGCGTCAACGGAGCCGCGACGCGGCGCCGGGTCGGTTGGTTCCGATCCCGAAAAGCGATATGATAGGCCGGGATGGCGGACCGCCCGCAAGACCATGAAAAAATCGCGCCGGCACGCCCTCGGGCAGCACTTCCTCGCGAACCGGGCCGTCCTCCTCAGGATCGTCGCCGCCATAGCCCCCCGCCGGGAGGACGTCATCCTGGAGATCGGGGCCGGGAAAGGCGTCCTGACGGCCCTCCTCGCGGAGACGGCCGGGAAGGTCATCGCGGTCGAGAAAGACGGACGGCTCATGCCGGGGCTGCGGGAAGCGATGCCGGCCAACGTCGATGTCGTCCACGGCGACGCCCTGACCATCGACATCGGCGCGCTCGTCCTCGCGGCCGGCGTGCCGGCGCTCAGGATCGCGGGGAACATCCCCTACTCGATCTCCACGCCGCTCCTCTTCCGCGTCCTCGAGGAACGGGACCATCTCTCCGACGCTGCGTTCCTCGTGCAGAAGGAGGTGGCCGGCCGCGTCATGGCCGGGCCCGGCTCGAAGGCCTACGCCCCGCTCGGGATCCTCATCCGGAACGAGTTCGAAGCGAAGATCGCCTTCACCGTCGCCCCGGGCGCCTTCTCGCCTCCGCCCGAAGTAAAATCCGCCCTGCTCATCCTGCGGCGGCGTCCGAAGCCCGTCCTCCCGGGCGCGGCGGACGAGGCCTTCCGCACGTTCCTCCGGGAGGCGTTCGCCGGACGGCGCAAGACCCTCTGGAATAACCTCGCCCGGGACGTGGGCCCCGAGCGGCTCGCCGGAGTTTACGAGGCGCTCGGGCTGGCCAGGAACGCGCGCGCCGAGCAACTCCTGGCGGAAACCCTCTTCGCCCTCTTCCGGGCCCTTAATTCCAGACAGCAAGCCGCTATGATATAATTCCGGCCAATGAAACGGGCAAGAAAAGGCGCGGCGAACGGCAGGTCCCCGGCCGCGAAACAGGGCCGGGCCGCCGAAATCACCGGCCTCGTGCTCATCTTTTTCGCCCTTTTCGCCCTGATCAGCCTCGTCAGCTACAACTCCCTGGACCCCTCGTTCGCAAACGCGCCGCCCCCCGGCTACCACGTCCACAACTACGCGGGCCACGTCGGCGCCTATGTCGCCGAAGCCCTGCTCTGGCTCCTGGGCTTTGTCGTCTTTCTCCTGCCCTTCGCGCTCGGCTACGTGGCCGCGAAGGCTGTCGTCCGCGGCCGGGCCGGGAGCCTCGTCCGGCGCCTGGGCGCCGTCCTCCTTCTCTTCCTGATCCTCGCCCCTTTCTCCCAGCTCCTCCTCGCCAATATCCCCTGGAGGGGAACCGTCATTCAGGCGGGGGGAATCATCGGCAGCCTCCTTCTCGCGGTTCTCCAGAGGTACCTGAGTTCCGCGGGTTCGTTCGTCTTCCTCCTGGCGGCTTTCGGACTCTTCCTGCTCTTTTCCACGCGCTGGTCCCTCGCGAAGACCCTCCGGTTCTTCAAAGGCACCCTGGACAGCACCTTCCATGAAGTCCGGATCCGCGTCACCCGCTACCGGAAAAACAAGGAGCGGGACAAGATGAGGGAGAAGGTCCAGAAGAAATACGCCGTGCCGGCCGAGCCGGAGGCGGCCGGGGCGCCACAGGAAAAGCCCGACCGCCGGGCGGAAAAGAAGGCCGAGAAGGAGCGAAGAAAAAAGGACAAGGAGGCTCGGAAGGCCCTCGAGCCGCCCCCTACCTTCAAGCCCGTGGCCCCGCCCCCGCCGCAAAAGCTCCTCTTCCCCGACCTGGGCAAAAAAGGCGAATACCAATTCCCCGCGTTCAGCCTTCTCGACCCCGGGAAGCCGGCGGAGAAGATCGACAAGGACGAGCTTTTCGACAAGAAACAGCGGATCGAGCAGAAGCTCAGGGAGTTCGGCATCGAGGGCGAGGTCCGCGAATACCACCCGGGCCCGGTGATCACGACCTACGAGTTCTACCCGGCTCCGGGCATCAAGGTCAGCCAGGTGGCCAACCTCACCGAGGATCTCTCTCTCGCCCTGGAAGCGGAGTCCGTCCGCATCCAGCGGATCCCGGGCAAGTCCTCGCTCGGCGTCGAGATCCCCAACAACAAGCGGGAGATCATCAAGCTCCGTGACATCATCGAGTCCGAGAAGTTCCTCAACTCCCCGTCCAAGCTCACCTTCGCCCTGGGCAAGGACGTCCACGGAGGCGTTTACATCACCGACCTCGCAGTCATGCCCCATCTCCTCATCGCCGGGTCGACGGGGACAGGGAAGAGCGTCGCCCTCAATTCCCTCATCGCCAGCATCCTCTACAAGGCCACGCCCGAGGAGGTGAAGATCGTCCTCATCGACCCGAAGCGCCTCGAGTTCTCGCTCTACGAGGACATCCCGCATCTCCTCTGCCCCGTCATCAACGATCCCAAGAAGGCCCACGTCGCGCTCATGGACATCGTGCGCAAGATGGAGGAGCGCTACAGGAAGCTTCAGAGCATCAAGGTCCGGAACATCGACCAGTACAACCAGCAGATGCGGCAGATCCTCGCGGAGAAGAAGGGCAAGCTCACCGACGAGGAGCGGGAGGCCTTCCAGCCCCTTCCCTACTTCGTCATCATCATCGACGAGCTGGCCGAGCTGATGATGGTCGGGGCCCAGGAGGTTGAGTTCTTCATCGGCCGGCTGGCCCAGCTGGCCCGGGCCGTCGGCATCCACCTCGTCATGGCCACGCAGCGCCCATCGATCGACGTCATCACCGGGACCATCAAGAACAACTTCTCCTGCCGCATCGCCTTCCGAGTCCCCTCCAAGGTCGACTCCCGGATCATCATCGACACGGTCGGCGCGGACAAGCTCCTGGGCATGGGGGACATGCTCTTCTTGCCGCCGAATTTCCCCCGGCTCATCCGCCTCCACTGCGCCTACATCTCCATTCCGGAGGTCCGCCGGCTGGTCAAGTTCGTGAAGAGCCAGGGGACGCCGACCTTCGACGAACGCATCGTCCAGGCCGTCCGAGGGGACGCCGAGCAGCTCTGGGACGAGTCGGGCGAAAAGGACGAGCGCTACGGCGAGGCCGTCCAGCTCGTGATGACGACGGGCCAGGCCTCCGCGTCCTACCTCCAGAGGCGGCTCAAGCTCGGCTACGCCCGCGCGGCGCGGATCATCGACCAGATGCACGCCGAAGGCCTCATCGGCGAGCCGGACGGCAGCAAGCCGCGCGAGATCCTCGTCGACCGCAAGGCCTACCTCAAGGGCATGATGAAGGACAAGGCCGACAAGGACGAGTTCTGAACGAGCGGCGGCCCGCCCCCGCCCCGCGCCCTGCGGATCACCCCGAAAGGCATCCGGCTAGCCGTTGGGGGGGAGAGAAGATTGACTCCCAGAGAGGTTGTGGAGTCCGCCGGGCGCTTTCTATAATGAAAGGGCCGTGGCGATCGAAAAAAAGGGGCTGCCGCTCGAAGAGGCCATCCTCCAGTACCGGTCCGTCATCTCCTTCCGCGTCCGCAAGGCCCTCGGGAGCTCCACGCCGGACTGGGAGGACGTCGTCGACGAGATCCTCACGCAGGCCATCGAGAAGGTCAAGACCGGCGCCTTCCGCGGCGACAGCTCGGTCGGGACGTTCCTCTATACGATCACGAGCCGGCGGATCATCGACCACATCCGCCAGAAGACCAAGGTCCTGCGCCACGCCCCGGAGCCCGCGCCCTTCCCCGACCCCCATGATGAAACCGAGGGACGGGAGCGGTCCCGCCAGATCTCGGCCCTCGTCCAGGGGCTCAAACCGAAGTTCCGCGATGTCCTGTATCTCTATTATTATAAAGAGCTTCCTCGTGATGAGGTGGCCCGCGAGCTGGGTATCTCGCCCCGCCGGGTCAGCGAGCGCGTGAACTACGCCGTCAAGCTTATCCGCAAGAGCCTGCGGGCCTGAAATTTTCCATTTTCCCATCCGCCGAGTCGACTAAAATGGTGAAATCCAGGCAGGTGTCGGACATGCGCAAATGCCGTTATGAAGACCTCATCGACAGCTACCTCCTGGACAAGATGGCCGCCGAGGAGCAGACAGATTTCGAGGAGCATTATTTTATCTGCCGGTCCTGCTTCGAAAAGATGAGCGAGCGCGACGAGATCATCCAGATCCTCAAGAAAGAGGGCGTCTTCGGAGCCGAGGAGGAGGCGGAGGGGCGCGGCGTTCCACGGAAAGCGGGGGGCCGGAAACGGTCGTCCTTCCTCACCCCCCCGCGGCTGGCTGTCGTGGCCGTTTCTGCGGCCGCGGTCCTCTTCGCCCTTTGGTTCCTCCTCCCCCGGCGGGCGGCCCTGTCCCCCGAGTTCCTCCTCTCGGGGGACGAAACCGTCCGGGGCGCCTCTGTGACGCCTGTCACTCCCCAGGGCGGCATGGTCGAAGCCCCGGCCTTCATCGAATGGAAAAGTGCCGGGCCGGGCATGCAGTACCGGCTCAGCCTCTCTTCCGGGAACACGGTCCTCTGGGACGCGACGACGACGGAAACGCGGGCCGCTCTGCCCGAAAACGTCAGGGCCGGGCTCAGGGCGGGCCGGACCTATGCCTGGCAGGTCAGGGCGTTCAAGCCCGACGGCACCCTGGCCGCCATGTCGGCGCGCGTCAAGTTCAAGGTTCTCTCCAAGTCCTGAAGCAGGCGGCGCGGCCGGGCGGTCAATCCTCGTTCTGGCGGTCGTCGGTCTCCGTGTACATCCGGCCCCGCGTCTGCTCCTCGAAACCCAGGCAACACATCAGCCGGCCGCAGAGGCCTGAGATCTTCGTCGGGTTGATCACGATCTGCTGCTTGCGAGCCTTCTGGATCGTCACCGGCTCGAAGGTCTTCATGAAACTGAAGCAGCAGAGGCAGCGGCCGCAGACGCCGAGGCCACCGATCATCTTGGCCTCGTCGCGGACCCCGACCTGGCGCATCTCGATCCTCATCCGGAGTTCCTTGGCCAGGTCCTTGACGAGCTGACGGAAGTCGATGCGGCCGTCGGCCGTGTAATAGAAGATCCCCTTCTTCTCGCTGAAGAAATAGCGGACCGAGACGAGCTTCATCGGCAGGTTCCGGGCTTTGATGCGCTCCAAGCAGAAGCCGAAGGCGCGCCGCTCCTTCTCGCGGAGCCACTCGAATTTCCGAAGATCCTCGTCGGTGGCCTTACGGATGACCTGCACGGCGGTCCGGGCCGCCTTCGGGTTCCGGCAGAGCAGGCTCGCGTCGTCGACGACGACGACCAGATCCCCGCCGAGCTCGGACTCGACGATGCACCGGTCGCCTTTCTGAAGGGGCTCCTCGCCGGTCCTGGCGCGGAGGAGCCGCCGCGTTGTCTCGCTTTGAACGCAGATGATCTCAGACATGGCTGATTTCTCCAAAGCTGGAAAGAAAGGCCGAAGCCAGGAGGTTCCGGTTCAGGCTCCTCGGGAGCAGAGAGAGGACGGAGTCCATCTCGGCGAGGAGTTCCAGGGAACGGTCGACGGACAGGGCGGCCGCGGCCGTGCGGAGATCGCCTTCGAAGTCCGGGTTGAGGAGGAAGCGGGCATCCCCGCCGAGCTGGAGGAGGAGCATGTCCCGGGCGAACGAAGAGAAGATTTGGAGCGTCTCCTCGAACTCGCCCTCCGATGACTTCGACAGGGACCCGAACCGGTCCAGAAAGAGAGACGGCCGGCTCCCGGCGAGCATCGCCTCAAAGATCTTCCAGGCTTCGTCCTTCAGGGCCTGGACCTCATCCCAGTCAAGCTCCAGGGCCCGCTCGAGGTTCCCGTCCACAAGGAGCGACAGGATCCTGGCCTGGTCCGGCGGGTAGTCCCGTTCGACAAGGATCTTCTCAATCTCCTCATTGCGGACGGCAGAAAACGCGAGCGTCTGGCAGCGCGAAACGATCGTCGGGAGTAGGAGGTACGGACGGTCGGTCAGGAGGATGAAGTGAGAGAAGGACGGCGGCTCCTCGAGGACTTTCAGAAGCGAATTGGCCGCGTCCGCGTTCATGCTGTCCGCCCGATTCAGGATGAAGACCCTTTTGCGGCCGGCCATCGGCTTCAGGAAAGCCACCTGCTTCAGGAAGCGGATCTCGTCGATCAGGATGTCCCGGTCCGCGTCCGGGATCGTCATGACGTCGGGAAAACGGCCCGCCTCGATCGCCCGGCACGACGGGCACGAGTCGCAGGAATCCGCCGCGGCCTCCCGGCAGTTCAGGGCCTTGGCCAGGGCCAGAGCCATCTGCCTCTTGCCGATGCCCTCCGGCCCCGTGAAGAGAAGGGAATTAGGGATGCGATCCCGTTCGAGGGCCATCTTCAGGATTTTTTTGACCCGGATGTTTCCGGCGATATTTTTGAACGCCATGGTCCTCAGCCGTCCTCCCGGTCCGACCGGCCGTCCCCGAGGGCCTTCTTCAGGTACTGTCCGGTGTACGAGCGGACAGCCGCGGCGACCTTTTCCGGCGGCCCCTGGGCGACGATGCGGCCCCCCTCATCTCCTCCCTCCGGCCCCAGGTCAATAATATAGTCGCAATATTTGATGACTTCAAGGTTGTGTTCGATGATGATAACCGTGTTTCCGAGGCTCACGAGCTCCGACAACACCTCCAAAAGCCGGCGCACGTCGTCGAAATGGAGGCCGGTCGTCGGTTCGTCCAGAAGGTAAAGCGTCCGGCCCGTGGCGCGCCGGCCGAGTTCCTTGGTCAGCTTGATGCGTTGGGCTTCCCCCCCGGAGAGGGTCGGCGCCGGCTGGCCCAGGCGGATGTAGCCGAGACCCACCCTCTTCAGGGTCGCCAGCTTCCGCTTGAGCTGCGGATGGGCCTTGAGAAGCTCGTAGGCATCATCGACCGCCATGGCCAGGAAATCGGCGATCGTCCGGCCCTTGTAGGCGACGGCGAGGGTCTCCTTGTTGTACCGCCTCCCGCCGCAACGGTCGCAGGTCACGAAGACGTCGGGCAGGAAGTGCATCTCGATCTTTTTGACGCCCGCGCCCTCGCACTCCTCGCACCGGCCGCCCGAGACGTTGAAGCTGAAACGGCTGGCGGAATAGCCCCGCATGCGCGCCTCGGGGGTCCGGGAGAACAGCTCGCGCAGCGCGGTGAAGAGGCCCGTGTATGTCGCGGGGTTCGAGCGCGGCGTCCGACCGATCGGCTTCTGGTCCACGGCGACGACCTTGTCGATGGCCTCGACGCCATCCATGCCGTCATGGAGGCCCACCCGATAGCGGGCGTTGTGGATCCTGTTGGTCAAGCCTTTGTACAGGATGTCGTAAATGAGCGTGCTCTTGCCCGATCCCGAAACTCCGGTCACCGCCGTCATGACCGAGAGCGGCACCCCGACGTTGATAGCCTTCAGGTTGTGCTCGCGCGCCCCGCGGATCGTCAGCCAGCCCGAGGGCCGGCGGCGCACGGCCGGGACGGGCACCTTCCGCTCCTTTCGGAGGTACTGTGCGGTCAGGGAATCGGGAGACCCGAGGATCGAGGCCAGGGGGCCCTCGGCGACCTTGAAGCCGCCCGCCTCGCCCGCGCCCGGGCCGAGGTCGAGAATGTAGTCGGCGGCCCGGATGGTCTGCTCGTCGTGCTCGACGACGATGATGGAGTTCCCCTCGTCGCGCAGGTCCCGCAGAAGGGCGATCAGGCGGCCGTTATCGCGTTGGTGGAGGCCTATCGTGGGCTCGTCAAGGACGTAGAGGACGCCCCGCAGGCGGGCTCCGACCTGGGCCGCGAGCCGGACCCGCTGGGCCTCGCCACCGGAGAGAGAGGCGGCCGTCCGGTTGAGCTGGAGGTACGACATCCCCAGGCTCTCCATGATGCGCAGCCGGTCCCCGATCTCCTTCAGGATCTTCGAGGCGACGAGCTGCTCGGCGGCCGAAAACTCGAAGCGGACAAGCTCTCCGAGCAGGGCGTCGGCCGGAAGCTCGCCGATCTCATGGATGTTCCTGTCGCCGATCTTGATGGAGAGGCTCTCCGCCTTGAGACGGGCGCCGCCGCATTCGGGGCAGACCTCGTCGGTGAGCTCGAGCTCGCCCCACTCGTCGAGCCGAGTCTCGTAGCCAAGGCCGTGGCACTTTGGGCAGGCGCCGTAGGGGCTGTTGAAGGAAAAATTCCGGGGTTCGAGCTCGGGCAGGCTGATCTCGCAATAAGGACAGAGGAGGCTGAGCGAGAAGAACCGCTCGCGGCCGGAGTCATCGACGGCGAGGGCCTCTCCTTCCGAGACCTCGAGGGCCTTGCCCACGGCCTCCCGGAGCCGCCTTTCCGAATCGGGCCCAACCCGAATAGTGTCGATGAGGACCTCGATCGTGTGCTTCCGGTTCTTTTCGAGCGGGATCTCGTCTTCGAGCTCGCGCAGGCCGCCGTTGACGCGCACCCTGAGAAAGCCCTTCTTCCGCAGGCGTTCGAAAAGGCGCTGGTATTCGCCCTTCCGCCCCTTGACAAGCGGCGCCAGGATCCTCAGTTTCTCTCCCCCGAACGCCTCGGAGATCCTTCTCTGGATCTCTTCCGGCGTCTGAGAGGTGACGGCCCGGCCGCACTTCGGGCAGTGGGGCGTTCCGACCCTGGCGTAGAGGAGCCGGAACAGGTCGTAGACCTCTGTGATCGTGCCGACCGTCGAACGAGGGTTGCCGGAGATCGTCTTTTGATCTATGGAGATCGCCGGCGAAATGCCCTCGACGGATTCCACTTCGGGCTTCTCCATCTGGTCGATGAACTGGCGCGCGTAGGCCGAGAGGCATTCAATGTAACGGCGCTGGCCCTCGGCGAAGATCGTATCGAAGGCTAGGGACGATTTGCCGGAGCCGGACGGGCCAGTGACCACGATGAGCCGGTTTCGGGGCAGGGCGACGTCGATGTGCTTAAGATTGTGCTGCGCCGCCTTCTTGATGCGGATTTCGTCGAGCATAATCAATATATTTTAGCACGTTTCCGCACGAATTGGGGACCCGAATTTGGGGACACCGAATTTGGGGACGCAATACTCATTTCCGAATTTCTCAGGATAACCCGTTGAAATAATCTCCTTATTATGGCCATCCAGGGCATGGGTGAAATTCGGAAATGAGTACTGTGTCCCCTATTTAGCAGTGTCCCCGTTTTGTTCGGGGGCGGCCGCATTGACCGGCGCCCGCGATTTAGCTAGGATGAGGATGGTTCCATGCCCAGCGACGACAGGATCCTCAGCTCGATCGAGCTCCTCAAGGAGATCGGCTACCGGACCGATTCAATCTGCGCCATGAAGCACCTTCCGGCCCAGGAAGGGAAGTACCGCGACTACCCTGACGGGGTCCACCCCGCTCTCCTCGAGGCTCTCGGCCAGAAGGGTTTCCACCGCCTCTATTCCCACCAGCGCTCGTCCTGGGACGCGCTCCAAGAGCGGAAAAACGTCGTCGTCGTGACACCGACGGCCTCGGGCAAGACCCTCTGTTACAACCTCCCGGTGCTCGACGCCATCCTCAAAGAGCCCTCGAGCCGGGCTCTCTATCTCTTCCCGACCAAGGCCCTCTCCCAAGACCAGCAGGCTGAGCTCGACGACATCAACCGCCGCCTGCCAGAGGAGATCCGCGTCTTCACCTACGACGGCGACACCCCCCAGGACGCCCGCAAGGCCATCCGGGCCCGCGGCCACATCGTCCTCACCAACCCCGACATGCTCCACGCCGGCATCCTCCCCCATCACACGAAGTGGATCAAGCTCTTCGAGAACCTCAAGTACGTCGTCATCGACGAGCTCCACAGTTACCGCGGCATCTTCGGCAGCCACCTGGCCAACGTTTTGCGCCGCCTGCGGCGGATCGCCCGTTTTTACGGCTCCGACCCGCAGTTCATCCTCTCCACGGCCACGATCGCCAACCCGGCCGAGATGGCCGAGAAGATGATCGAGGCCCCGGTCGTCCTCGTCGACGACAACGGCGCCCCCCGCGGCGAGAAATATTTCATCTTCTACACCCCGCCCGTCGTCAACGCCGCCCTCGGAATCCGCCGGTCCTACGTCAACGAGTCACGGCGCGTCGCTTCGATCTTCCTCAAGAACGGCCTCCAGACGATCGTCTTCGCCCAGAGCCGCCTGATCACGGAGGTCCTCCTGACCTACCTCAAGCAGGACATCGAAACGAGCCTCCAGAAGGAGGGCCTCGTCCGCGGCTACAGGGGCGGCTATCTGCCCCTGGCCCGCCGCGAGATCGAAAAGGGCATCCGGAGCGGCGAGATCCGGGGCGTCGTCTCGACCAACGCCCTCGAGCTCGGCATCGACATCGGGACGCTGGACGTGGCCGTCCTGGCGGGCTACCCGGGGACGATCGCCAGCATGTGGCAGAGGGCCGGCCGCGCGGGGCGGAAGACCGGGATGTCGGCCGCGGTCCTCGTCGCCACGAGCTCACCCCTCGACCAGTTTATCGTCCACAACCCCGACTACTTCTTCGGCAAGTCGCCCGAGATGGCCCTCATCAATGCGGACAACCTCTCGATCCTCGTCAGCCACGTCGAATGCGCCGCCTTCGAGCTGCCCTTCGAGGACGGTGAGAGGTTCGGCCGCGCCGACGTCTCGACCATCCTGAACTTCCTCGAGGAGGACAAGCTTCTCCACCACTCGCAGGACAAGTGGTTCTACACCTCCGACGCCTACCCCGCCGACTCTGTGAGCCTAAGGAGCATCAGTTCGGACAACTTCGTCGTCGTTGACCAGACGGGCCCGGCCAGAGCCATCGCCGAGGTCGATTTCACCTCGGCGCTGACGGCGCTCCATGAGAAGGCCATCTACCTCTGCGAGGGCGAGCAGTATTTCGTCGAGAAGCTGGATTTCCAGGAGCGGAAGGCCTACGTCAAGAAGACCGACGTCGACTACTACACGGACGCCATAGACTACACGAAGATCAAAGTCCTCGACGTCTTCGGCAGGAAGGCCCTCCCCGCGTGCCGGGTCTCCCACGGCGAGGTCCACGTCACGACGCAGGTCGTCGGCTTCAAGAAGATCAAGTTCCACACGATGGAGAACGTCGGCGCCGGCGACCTCAGCCTGCCCGAGAACGAGATGCACACCGCGGCCTGGTGGCTGACCGTCCCCGCGACGCTCCTCCAGTCGATCCCCTACCCGTCAGAGCAGCGCCTCAACGGGCTTTTCGGCCTGGCCTATCTCCTGCATCACGTCTCGCCGCTTTTCATGATGTGTGACCTCCACGACGTCGGCGTCTCGATCGGCGACAACTCCACGGGCGAGTCCCTGCCGCCCCATAATATGCCTGTCCGCACGCAGGGGCAGGAGGAGATGCCGCCCATTGCGCAGGCGGACTTCGAGCCCAATATCTTCATCTACGACAATTTCCCGGGCGGCATCGGGCTCAGCCCCTCGCTCTTCTCCCTCGAAACCGAGCTCCTCGACCACGCCCTCCGGACGCTCGATGCCTGCCCCTGCCGCGACGGCTGCCCCTCCTGCGTGGGCGCGACCAACGAGAGCGGACGGGACGCGAAGAAAGTCGCCCGCCAGATCCTTCATCGCCTCCTCGGCGTCGTTCCCGAGCGCGTCCATTAAGCCGCGGCGCTAGGATCCTGCCTTTATGACGCGGATCGGCAGGATGATGCTGGGGATGCCCCTGAACTGCAGGATCCGCTGGATGCTGAAGGCCGTCTGGTTGTGGAGGAAGCGGGTGAAGACGTTCTCCTCCTCGAAGACATGCTTCCCGACGAAGAACACGGCCCGGCGGTATCTCTTCTGGATCCCCTCGGCGTAAAAGCCAAAATTCTCGGCCGGCCGGACGTCCTCCCCCTTGCCCTAAACGGTTCTCTTGAACGTATCCAGCGTCTTCATGGAACCGGACAGGAGGCGGATCGCCGCTTCATCATGCAGAAGGCATGACTATAACGCGAAACGTCCTCCCCATCAACCTCCGCCCGAAAAAAGCGCTCGTCCTTCCTCGGGAGAGCAGAGACCGAAGCCGGCCCGGAGGGACGGAGGCCTCGGGGTCTGCCGCGGTTTATTGACAGGAAACGACCCGTATGCTACTTTTGGGAACGGATTGTTATGAATATCAATATCTTCAAAATCATCGACGACGCCGACATCATCGTCAAGCTGATCCTGCTTATGCTCCTCTTTTTCTCCGTCTTCTCCTGGGCCATCATCATCTTCAAACGCCGCACCCTTCGCTCGGCCTTCCGGCAGTCGGAAAAGTTCCTGGACGCGTTCCGGAAGAGCAAGAGCCTGACCGACGTCAACGATGCATCACGGAAGTACAAGGCGAGCCCGCTCGCGACGATTTTTCAGGCCGGCTACAAGGAACTGGCCTATCAGAGCAAGTCCTCGGCGGGGAACGGCTGGAGCGGAGAAAAGGCCGACAGCCTCAACCGGGCTCTCCTCAAGGCGTCCAACATCGAGGTGTCCCGGCTCGAACGGATGATGTTTTTCCTGGCCACGACCGGAAGCGTCTCCCCGTTCATCGGACTGTTCGGCACCGTCTGGGGGATCATGATTTCCTTCGAGCGCATCGGCGCCATGCGCTCGGCCAGCCTCCAGGTCGTCGCGCCGGGGATCGCCGAAGCGCTCATCGCCACGGCCGTGGGCCTCTTCGCCGCCGTTCCGGCCGTCATCGCCTACAATTACTTCCTCGGCCGCATCAAGGACGTCATCTCGGACATGGAGGACTTCTCTCTCGAATTTATGAGCATCGCCGAGAGGCTCCATGGCTCTTAGCACCCAGTCCGTGCCGTCGTCTCCGCGAGGCCGGAGGCAACTCGGCACGTCGCTCTCCGAGATCAATATCACGCCTTTCGTCGACGTCATGCTCGTCCTCCTCGTCATCTTCATGGTCACGGCGCCCATGATGCAGTCCGGGATCGCCATCAACCTGCCCCGGGCGGAAACGGATACCAAGCCGGCCGAGGAGGGACTGACCCTGACCGTGACCAAGGACCAGTACATCCACATCGGCGAGAACATCTACAACATCAACCTGCTCCAGCGGCGGCTCGAGGAATACTTCCTCAACAAGCCGAAGAAGGTCGTCTACCTCCAGGCCGACGAGAGCCTGCCTTACGGCTTCATCGTGCGCATCATGGACATCACGAAGAAAGCCGGCGTCGAGGTCGTCGGGATCATCACCGAGCCGATCGACATCAAAGATAAGACCAAATGACCGCGGCCAACCCGGGAATTCCCATCGCCTTCAAGAGGGCACTCGTCTTCTCCGCCTGCCTTCACGCGGCGCTGCTCATTGTCATCGCCGCCTCGCCCTCGTTTTCGAGAACCGCGCCCAAAGGGCTTGTCCAGTATGTGAATTTCATCGGCTCCCCCGGATCCGGGGGGCCCGGCGGCGGAGGCGGAGGGGCCGCTTCGGTTGCCGCCAAGCCGCAGCCACCCCCCCCCGCCAAGAAGCCCGAATCGCTGCGCGACCTGACCGTCGCCCAGAAGGTCGCGCCGCCGGATAAGGGTGGGATGCGCTACCCCGTCGAAAAGCCCAAGACGACGAAAAAGGCGCCCGAAAAGAAGACCGTCATCAGCAAGCCCCAGCCCAAGGCTGCGGCGGAAGCCGCCGCCGAAGCCCCGCCGGCGGCCTCAGGCCAGGGGCAGGGCCAGGAGGGGGGCCAGGGCACGGGTTACGGGCTGCGCTTCGGCATCGGCTCGGGTGCCGGGACGGGCGGCGCCGGCGGCGGGTCGGGGTCCGGAGAGTCCTTCGGCGTCTCGGGCTTTCCGTACACGTATTATCTGCAGTTCCTCTCGGAGAAGATCTCCTCGAGCTGGTTCACCTCGCTCGTCGACCCGGGGATCAGCGGCCAGTTCCAGACCCAGGTTTACTTCAAGATCTACAGGAACGGTCAGATTGCGGACCTCAAAGTCGAGACATCGAGCGGCATCCCGTCGTTTGATCTCTCGGCTCTGAGGGCCATCCAGAGCGCCGCGCCGTTCCCGCCGCTGCCGAGCGACTACGACGGACAGTACCTCGGCATCCATCTCATCTTCGAGCATTCGCGATGATCACCAAGAAAATATCGGTCGGATTCCTCGTCCTCATCCTCGCCGTCGCGGGCCGCCTGCCGGCTCAGCAGGAGATCCTTCTCAAGATTACCGAGGGCATGCCCATGGTTTCCGTGGCCCTCCCCGCCTTCATCGTCCGCGTCCCCTCGGCCCCGGCCCGGGCCGCGGCCCAGGAGATCTACCAGGTGCTGAGCGACGACATCAAATACAGCCGGATCTTCCAGCTCCTGCCGAAGAGCTATTACGACTACATCGCCCGCCTGACCGACACGGACAAGATCAACTTCAAGGACTGGGACTCGATCCAGGCCAAGCTCCTGCTCACCGGGGAGATCTGGGACGACAGCGCGGGCCGGACGATCTTCGAAGGCAAGCTCTTCGACGTCAAGAGCGCGCGCTTCATCGTCGGCAAGCGCTACCAGGCCGACAAGGACGCCTGGCGGCTCATCGCCCACAGGATGGCCGACGAGCTCATGAAGCTCTACGGCGAGAAGCCCGTCTTCTCGACGAAGATCACGTTCGTTTCCAACCGGGACGGCAACGACGAGATCTACATCATGGACTACGACGGCGCCAACCAGACGCGTATCACCTACAACAGGATCAGGGACTACATGCCGGCCTGGTCTCCGGACCAGCGCTCCATCGCCTTCAGCTCCTACCGCGGCACGGACCTCCGTCTGTATATCCGCAACATCTACGAGGGCCGGGAAACCCTCGTCGCGGCCAAAGGGATGAACTACGCCCCCGCCTTCTCTCCCGACGGAAAGGAGCTGGCCTTCTGTTCAATAACGAGCGAGGACGCAAACGCTGAGATCTACGTCTATGACCTCGAAACGAAAAGGACCAAGCGCCTGACTTACAACAGCGCCATCAACACGGCGCCGTCCTGGTCGCCGACGGGCCGCGAGATCGCCTTCACCAGCGACCGCCTTGGCCCCGGCGCCCCCCAGATATTCATCATGGACGCCGAGGGCTCGAACGTCCGGCGGGTGAGCTTCGGCAGCAGCTATTGCGATGCCCCGGCCTGGTCCCCGACCGGCGACCGGATCGCCTACGTCTCGCGTGTCGACAACCTCTTCGACATCTATGTCCTGAACCTTCGCACCAACGAGATCAGCAAGCTGACGGAAACCAACGCCCGCAACGAATCGCCGAGCTGGTCGCCCGACGGCCGCCACCTCATCATCACCTCCAACATGTCGGGCTCCCTCCAGGTCTACACGATCGACTACGACGGGGCCAACCTCAGGCGCCTCACGGACCGGGGAGAGAACAAGCTTCCCAATTGGACCAACTGACCCCGCGGCGCCACCGCGCATATTGACAGCCCTCCCCCTGCGTTGTATAAAATATAAAGCAGTTTTTAGGTTACTGTGGCTGCGTGCCGTGAATTCGCCGAAAGGAGGTGTTATGAAAAAATCCTTAGTTTTGTCCCTCGCCATTCTCCTCGTTCTCTCGTTTTCCATATCCTGCAAAAAGAAACCCCAGGAAGTTCCCCCTCCGACGCCCCAGGCCCAGGAACAGCCCAAGGCCGAAAAGGTCGAACAGCCCCCCGTCGTGAAACAGCCGGTGCTTTCCGAAGAGGAGATTTTCGCCGAGAAGTCGCTCGAGGAGATCAACAAAGAAAAGCCGCTGGCCAACATCTATTTCGACTTCGACAAATTCTTCATCCGCGACGACGCCAAGCCGATCCTCGAGGCCAACGCCGCCTGGCTGAACAAGTACAAGACGGTCAAGATCCTCATCGGCGGCAATTGCGACGAGCGCGGGACGGAGGAATACAACCTCGCCCTGGGCGAGAAGCGCGCCAAGAGCGCCATGGATTACCTCGTCACGCTGGGGATCCCCGCCGACCGGATGAAGATCATTTCCTACGGCAAGAGCCAGCCGACCGACCCGGGCCATGACGAAGCGGCCTGGGCGAAGAACCGGAACGACCAGTTTACACTCATCGAAAAATAGGCCGTGTTGCGCAGGGTTCTCGGGGTCATTCTCATTGTCGGCTTGGCGGCCGGCACAGCCGGGCAGGACAAGAGCAAGAAGGCCTACGAGCTG
>Ga0187771_10000105_pt1 | contig 40416 bp, 40 predicted proteins | sample 0116_SJ02_MP15_1_FD_133139 | JGI IMG/M metagenome (GOLD analysis project Ga0187771, IMG submission 133139) | Tropical peat soil microbial communities from peatlands in Department of Meta, Colombia - 0116_SJ02_MP15_10_MG | ecosystem: Environmental > Terrestrial > Soil > Wetlands > Peat | place...
ACCCCGTGAGAAGGGAGCTCCAAGTCGGGGAACCGGAGGAGTAATTGACGGTCAGGAGCATTGTGAACCCGAAACCAGTGGCGTAGGAGACGGATTGCGGGAAGGTGCCGGAGGGCGGGTTGACGTACGGGGGAATGAAGATGGCTGCGAATATGGTTATGACGATGGCGGCGAGGACAAGCACCATGTTCCTTACGCTCTTCTTGTACGCGACTTCGTTGGAGTCCATATTGGTCGGGACGAAGAGTCGTCCTCTTAATTCTAGTTCCCGGAACTGAGGAGGCGCTTTCGAAGGCTCGCGTTTATGTGAAGCATCTCCAAGATACGGGTAACACTCGAGCCCCCATCCTTGAGCCTCCTCCCGGAGAGGAAGCGCCGTGCATCCGATTCGTATTCGACGGCACAGAGGGGGATCACCCGTTCCATGTCGATGTAGAACTGCTGTGCTCCGCCGTACAACTTGCTTATCGCATCATAGTTCTTTTTCAACCATTGCCAAAGAATCTCCTTCGCCTGGGGGTTGAGTGCAGCGCCGAGCACGCAATAGTGCAGATCAGACCTGCTCACACGCCCGGTGAGGCCGAGATCAAGGGAGTCCAGAATCAGATTCGGATCCCTGACTGCGCTGAGGCCTCTGTAGAGCAGGTCCCTCTCCACCTCGCTCTGGGTGGCAACCACCATGTCCCGCAGTGTCATCACCGCGGGCGCCCCGTTCGCGACCGCGAAACCAATCGCGGCCGCGGCCTTGAGGCTTGGGTCAAGATCGGTGTAGTGGTCGAAAAGCCTGGCCATCTTTTCGGCGTAGGAGTTGTTCGCTAGCGCGAACAGGGAAGTAAGATATTCTCTGGTTACGCCGACGACAGGAGGCTCCCCCCGGATCGGTGCTTCCCCGAAGTGCCTCAGTAGAGGAGGATAGAAGCTGCGGACCATCTTTCGCACAGTGGCAGAGTCAGGAGCTACCGCATTTACTACCATGAGTTGTTCCGCAACAATCTGGGTCGCGACAGAATCAGGGCTGGAGGCGCAGAGGGAAACAAACCGGGCGTAAAGATCTGGCTTTACCATGTCCCCCTGCAGCAGGAGATAGATGTCGTTCATTACACCCGCCTTGTCATAGGAAGAGAGCCCAGGGAAGTTCGACGCTAGGAGATCGTAGGAGGCAGCGTCGTACATTGTCACGTAGAAGCCCGTCCGTCCTACGTTGAGAAGAAGCTCAGTCGTGGCAGGGACACTGAGCCGGGCCGACTCCCGCCTCAGGATGAACGATGTCTGCTTGCCGTTGGCCCGCATCTTGATGGGAATTGGCCATACCCCCCTGGCTCTGCCTCCACCGAGGCGGAAGGGACGCTGGGTCAGCTCAAGCTTCCCCCCGATAACTCGGGCCTTGACCAAGGGGTAACCAGGACGCGTGAGCCATGCCCTTGCCATGCTCGCAACCGGAAGACCCGACCTTCTGCCGAGAGCTTCCCAGAGGTCCTTACCAGTGGCGTTTGAGAAGCTGAACTTCTTCAGGTAGTCGGACACCCCCTTCCTGAACGCCTCCTCCCCAACGTAGCCTTCCAACATGCGCAGCACGCAGGCACCCTTGCCGTAACTTATCGAGTCGAAGGTGTGCGTAGCTTGGGCGACATCCTTGATATGAGCCTGGACCGGGTGCGTCGTCGAGAGGGCATCAAGGACCATCGCGCCATCCTCCCGGTAGACTTCGTCCCTCAGGAAGACACCCCACATCTCCCAGTCGGGGCGGAGCTTCTGGGTCAACTTGTACGACATCAGAGTCGCGAAGCTTTCGTTGAGCCACAGGTCGTCCCACCACTTCATGGTGACGAGGTCTCCGAACCACTGGTGCGCGACCTCGTGAACCATAGACATGGCACCCCTGTTCTTCAGACGGAAGTTGGTATCTTCCCTGATCAGAGCGTAGCTTTCTCGAGACGCTATGGCTCCCCAGTTCTCCATTGCCCCCGTGTGGTACTCGGGGAGCGCGACTATGTGCAGCTTCCTCAGCGGGTAGGGGACACCGTAGTATTTCTGATACTCGAGGAGGGCCTCTGAAGATATCTCGAGTGCGACATGGGAGTTCTCGGCCTGGCCAGGACGGGTTGCCGTTATCACATCAATCCCACCGGCGGTGAGCTTCGTCTCTTCGAAACGCCCTATGGCGATGAAGAAAAGGTAAGTGGACATCCTCGGGGTTTCCTGGAAGGTGTATGTCGTCCTTCCTGCTCCTGCGCTCTCCTTGCGAACTATGGGCGTGTTCGCTATTACCCCTAGCCCGTCCTCGGTTGTAACCTGCAACCGGAATACGGCCTTGTGTGCGGGCTCGTCGACACAGGGAAAGACGGTCCTTGCTTCTGCGGGCTCCAAGTCGGTCGCGAGGAAATAGTCGCTGCCATACTTCGACTTGTAGAGGCCGAAGATTACATCGTCCGACACCTCCTTGGAGTAGGTTATCTCCACGATTGATTGCCTTGCAGGAATCCCGGGGATCTTCAGCTTCGCGCGCTTTTTGTCGAAGACGAACCGGGAGGGGGTCCCGTTTAGGGACACGGATGTCACCGAAAGCTGAGAGGCGTCAAGGGCGACGGTCTTGTTCGCCCCTTTGAGAGCGATGGCCATCGTCCCGTCCAAGTGAGCCTTCGCGAAATCAACGTTCAGTCGGAGGTCGTAGGATAGTATCTCCAGAGGGGGTTCGCCTGCTTAGGGGGCTAGAAAGGGGAATTAAAGGCTGGGGGGTTTCGCACCGGCGTGCCTGCGATGGATGAAGAGGGAGACTGCGACCACTGCTACCAAGAGGATCGATGCGATAACGAGTAAAGGCAACGGGTTGAGTTTGAAATCGGCTGTAACAGTCTCTGGGGAGCCCAAGGTCAGCGAAAGAGAGGCGCCACCGATGGAGGGGTTCCAGCTCGAGAATGTGTAGAAGATGGAAGACACAACTGCGTGCAATGTGACGGTCGACCCTTGGGGCGTATAGATGGTCGTGTTTCCTCCAGGGGGGACTGTTCCGTTCGCATTCGCGGCCGAATAGACGACCTCGCCATTGAGACCTGATATTATTTCAATCCCGGGGTAGAAGGTAGCGTTCTCCGAGACTGGCCCGGAAATGACGACCGAGGCAGTTGCGACGGGACCCGAGTAGGACCCGCTCCCGGACCCAGTCCACCCCTCGAACTTCCACCCCACTCCCGGCCGCTCGTTCAGTTGGACCGCGGAACCTGCTGCTGCCCAGGAAGAGTTCGGAGACACAAATCCACCAGCGCTTGGGTTGGCTCCGACTGCCAGGGTATACTGGTGAACATAGACGACAGTTACCGACTCAGGCAGGGCGACGCTTCCTGTCGTCCCCTCGGGTGCAAACCATCGTTCTTGAGTCCCGCTCCCAGGCAGGAGTGTGGACAGAGACCAGCTTGTTGCTACGTCGAGGAAGCTGGCGCTCGAATTCGAGGCGAGCTCTGAAAACTGGCTCCCAAAGCGGGTTGCGTTGAGCGTTGGACGAGCGTTCGTGCCTCCCCCTTCAACGTCGTAGGTGACGTTCAAAGTGACCTGGCGGTAGTACACGGCATGCACGCTCAGTGTCCCTGTCATGGTCAGATTCGATTCCTGCGTCGCCCATCTTTCAGAACCTGTGGAGCCCGTCAAGACCTGAGTATAGTTGAGTGAGAATCCGGCGTCCCCCCAGGCAGATCCGTTCCCGCTCATTGACAATGGCGAGCCGAATGAAACTAGGCTCCAATGAGGGGAGGAGGGGGCGGACCCGCCCCCGGACAGGGTGTAAGCGAATGTGCAGAGATACTGGTGAAAATAGAATATGCTCTCGTTGACAGGAGTGGTCAGGGTTCCGTTCGTGGATTGAGGCGTTTCCCACCTTTCGGTGGCGGTGCTACCTGGAAGGCTCGCGGAGACTTGCCAAAGGCTCCCACTGTCTGCGAGATAGGTAGTAGGCGTACCAGTGAGCGAAACGGTCTGCAACGTCCCGTTCTCGACGTAGCTCAGTAGCGGAGCGCCGAACCCCGCCCCTCCGCCAGGTACGGAATAGCTGAGTGTTATCTGCGTCCTGCCAAGAGAACCGGTGATGAAGGTGTATGCGTCCGCATATTCTGTGGCGCCTTCGAGGAAGAACGCCTTGAGCTGGTCTGGGGTGGAGAAGGTGTAGGTCCTCGATGAGCCGAAGAGCGACGCAGAACTGTTAGCGTTGAACTCGTCCACCCAGAGCGTTGCAGATCTGAGCCTCGCGGTTGAGTTGGAATAGGTCACCTCCGCCTCCGACCCATAGTATGGATTGCCGTGATACCATTCCGTCATCAGCCCCGTGAAGAAACCGTGCGCCCCAGATGGGAAACTCAGGCCGACGAACCCTGACCCAGAAGCGGGGAAGGACTGGTTTGCTTGGGCCCCCGTGCTCCAGTCATGAGCCAGGAAATTGACCTGCCCGTTCGAAAATGATAGTTGGAGGAGGACCAGGTCCCCGTTATTGACTGCTCCCGAGAAGGGGGCAAGCCCCCCGCCCCCGCTGGAAGGATAGATGCTAGACCCTGAGTTGTTGAACGCCTCGTAAAGAAAGCTGAAACCTGCATTGTAGCCCCCTCCCTGATATGGCCAATCGAAGGCCACCCCCACCTGGTACCAATAGCCAGCGCTTGTCAAGCCGTTGAGGAGGTACCCGGGGCCAAATCCTTGTGCATCTGACTGGGCAACCGCCGTTACGTTGTAGGAGAGTTTGGAGAAACCCTGAATGAAGGTCATCCCCAGTTGTTCGTCGTATTTCGCCTGAAGGGAGGAGGATTGGCCTCCGAGTCCCGCGGCGGGCTGGGCTCCGGCCGGATGAGCGGGGCTGCTTCCTACTGACGGGGGGACTGCGCGGGCTTGGGCAGAGACGAGCAGGATGCTGGCAGAGAGGATGAAGAGTAAGAGTAGCTCCTTCCTCAAGTCGAACACGGAAGACCTCAACGGACTCTTAGGTGTTGTGAACTCCCGACCTGGGAGCGGGCACACGGCGGCTTACTCTTTGTCGATGAAGTCTTCGGCCTTCGGGGGCTCGGGCGGCAGGCCCTTCCTTTTTCTAATCTCGGTGACGAGCCCCCAGAGCATGTTCTGTGGAACGGCCTGCCACGTCTTGAAGTGAGTGTTCCAGACCGCCTTCCCGGCGGTCGCTCCCCTCATCTTCTCGCTTAGGTCGAATGTCTCGGAAGCAGGTATCTCCCCCTCGACCACCGTCATCACTTCTTTCTGGTCGATTTTGACAAGCTTGCCGCGTTTCGCGCTTATCACGCCGGTCACGGCACCGATGAGCTCAGAAGGCCCCTTGACTTCTATTCCGAGGATAGGCTCCAGAAGGGTGGGGTTCGCCGAAAGCATCGCACCAAGGAGCGCCCTGCGGGAGGCGGGCATGAGCTGGGCGTAGGTCCTGTGGGCAGGATCCTCGTGGGGGACGAAGTTGGTAAGGGCTACCTTGACACCCCTTGTGAACTCGTAAGCCAGAGGACCGTTCTTCATGATGTCGTCGAAGCCGGCTCGGATGGAGTCCATCGACTCCTGAAGGAACTGAACCCCCTTGGTGACCTCAGTGAGTATGTCCCCCTTCTCGTCGATGGCCTGGAAGTTCCTAGCCTGGTCGGGATCCCATCCATGGTCGCGGAGCGTCTTGATGACCGCCTTCTTCTCGACGTTCTCCCCTATGGTGCCATTGCGGATGAGCTCTACCACATCCGGCTCGAGCGGTTCTACCTCCATGAAGATCTTGTTGTGCCTGTTGGGGGACCGGGCCATTATCGGACCTGCCCTTGAGCGGATGGTCTCCCTGTAGTTGATGATCGGCGGGGATGTAATGATCTCAAGTCCTGCCTGCTGTATCTGAGTGGTGGCTATCTCGAGGTGGAGGACCCCCATGCCTGACATCAACGTTTCCCCCGACTCCTGGTTGATAGTGACGACAAGGTTTGGATCTTCGATGTTCAGCCTCCTCATCACCTCGACGAGCTTCGGGAGGTCCCTCGGGTGCTTCGCCTCCACCGCTACGGTGACGACGGGCTCGCTGACATAGTGGATCGACTCGAAGGTCGCCACGTCCTTCCTGCTCGATATGGTCTCCCCCGACCTGATGTCAAGGCCGAGCAGTGCGGGGATGTTGCCGGCCGGAAGAGAGTCGACTATCTCTCTCTGGAATCCCATGAAGAGCTGGACCGACTGGATTTTCCCCTCGCGCTTCGAGTTGAGTAAGTACACCGAATCGCCGTTCGTGACACTCCCTGAGAAGAGCCTGCCTGTCGCTACAAGCCCGGCGGCTGGGTCCACTACGACGTTGGTCACCATCATGACCATGGGACCATTCTCGTCACAGGCAAGAAGAGACTTACCGACTTCGCTGTTCAGGTCCCCCTGGGGCCAGATCTTCGGGATGCGGTACGCCTGAGCCACGTGGGGGGGAGGGTGGTGCCTCACAACCATGCCGAGCAACGCTTCGTGCAGCGGGAGTTTCTTCCCCAGCTCCTCCGGGGTCGAGGCGTTGTAGGCATTGATGATGTCCTTGAAGGACATCCCCGCTGCCTTCGCCATGTCGAAGTTGAAGCCCCATTTGTCCTTCGAGGAGCCGAAGGCGACCTGGGCGTCCTGAATCGATACCTTCCATTTCTGCTTGTACTCGGGCTCGGCGTAGGTGTCGACTAGCCCGTTGAAGTCCTTGACTATGTTGAAGAGCCATTCCTGCATCTTCTCCGGAGTGAGGCGGAGCTCTTTGATCAGCCGGTCGATCTTGTTGATGTATACGACCGGGCGCACCCTCTCCTCGAGGGCCTGCCTGGTGACGGTCTCCGTCTGGGTCATGATACCCTCGACTGCGTCTACCACGACGATGGCACCGTCTACTGCCCTCAGGGACCTCGTGACCTTGCCCGTGAAGTCGATGTGCCCCGGAGTATCGATGAGATTGATTACGTACGGCTTCCCGACCTCCTCGTAATATAGCGTCACGTTCGCGGCCTTGATCGTCATCTGCCGCTGCTGCTCGAGCTCCATGTAGTCCAGAGCCAATGCCTGACCCGCAACGGAAGGAGATAGCATACCGCAGGCAGCCAAGAGGCTATCTGAAGTAGTGGTCTTCCCGTGGTCGACGTGCGCGATGATCCCTAGGTTTCGTATCTGATCCTTGTTGTGGACTATCTTCAGAGCCTCGGCGGTTGTCTTAAATCTCGGCATGTCTCCCTGGCTGCTGAAGGCACCCCTCGATTATTGGTTAAGAACGTTTCTTCTGAAAAGGGAGGGGATGGGAGGCCTTCGGCCGTTACAGAGAGCCAACCAGGCAGGCAATTTGGCCTATAGCCCCTAGTTGATGGTCCAAACCCTGTCTTAGTAGAATGGGATGACGCCTAGGCGTATGCCTCTTCGCCGTGCTGGCTCACGTCCAGGCCTGTCTCCTCCTCTTGGGCGGTGACCCTGAGCGGCGTGATGAAGTTGATTATCTTCAGGATGAACCAAGTCCCAAAGAACGAGAAGCCTGCCACCACACATATCGCGAAGACCTCGATTGCGAGGAATGTTGGGTTGCCCGAGAGGGCTCCGTTGACCCCGCTGACGGCAGCGGTGGCAAAGATCCCTGTCGCCACCACTCCCCACATGCTCCCGGCGCCATGGCAGGCAAACACGTCGAGGGAGTCGTCGAATATGTTGCGGCTCGCTCTCCAGTTGGAAACGAAGTTCGAAACGATGCCCGCCCCGAGGCCGATGATCATGGATGAGCTCGCAGTAACGTAACCCGCCGCGGGGGTGATGGCCACCAGCCCTGCTACCGCACCGATGGATATGCCAACGGCCGATGGCTTCCCCTTTCTTGACCAATCCACAAGCATCCAAGTGACCGCGGCAGCGGCTGCCGCAAGGTTCGTGTTTACGAGGGCCTGGACCGCAATCCCATCGGCCGCGAGCGCCGACCCGCCGTTGAATCCGAACCAGCCGAACCAGAGCATGGCGGCACCGAGAATCACGAATGGGACGTTGTTCGGTCTGACCTCCTCGGACTTGCTGATCCCGACCCTCTTGCCCAAGACGATGGCCGCAGCGAGCGCAGATACGCCAGCAGAGATGTGGACGACGAGGCCCCCAGCAAAATCTTCCACCCCCAGACTCTGGAGCCAGCCGCCCCCCCAGACCCAGTGGGCGATGGGCGCATAGATGAAAGTGGCCCAAGCCACGGTGAATAGCAGGAGGGCTTTGAATCGGATTCTCTCTGCGAACGCGCCTATGATCAATGCCGGGGTAATGGCAGCGAACTTCAGCTGGAAAGCGAAATATTCAAGCTCGGGGATGACCTGATTCCCCAGCGGTGTGATTCCGACGCCATTTAGCCCAACTTTTGACAGATTTCCGACTATGCCATTGATTGAAGGGGCGAATGCTTCGCTGTACCCCCAAAGTGCCCAGACGAGGCTGACCACGGCGAAGATGGTGAGAGTCTGGACTATGGTCGAAATTAGGTTCTTCCTCCGGACAAGACCTCCGTAGAAGAAGCCGACGGCTGGGGTCATCAGCATGACAAGTGCCGTGGCGGCCAAAACCCAGGCTACGGCGCCAGGATCACACGTCGGGCACCCAGGAATCACTTTTCGCTCGCTATAGCCACGCGGGCTTTAGTTTCGGATATTTAGCCGAATAGGTCAATTCTCGATTTTGGAATCATAGGGATTTGCGCCTCCTGGGCTAACGGGCCTTCGCCGGCTTGACGTGCGCCCCTAGGCCCTGCCCGTCTTTTCTGCGATGAGCCTCATGGTCCCCGGGTGGAGCTCTTCCTTGATGATTGCGTACCCGTACCCCTCGATAATCGCCTTCAGGAACTCGGCGGAGCACTGGGTTGTCTCCACCGCCTTCCCCGCTCCCACAACGTCAACCTGGACCAAGCCTGGCTTGGGCGCCGTGAGGGCGAAGTGCTTGATTGGAATAATGAAACCAAAGTCCTTGGCCAGGGGCGCAAGGTCTTCTATGGTCTCGGCTGCCATCCTGAGTAATCCTACGAGTGACGCCCCCAGCTCCCTGAATCTGGCCTTGGTGCCTGCACTGTCCACCTTGTAAAGCCGCTCGATTAGGTCATCGACGAAGTCGCTAGGAAGTGTTATGACGTCCACCTGCCTCAATATCGATAGGACCCTCCAGATCTTGTAGAACTCGTCCGGGTCCCCACCCTCCCTCGATATCTTGGTGATTGCCGAGAGAGACTCATTCGCAAACGCGAACAGTGTCATCTTCCGTCTGTCCGCCTCGGCAGCGAATTCTTCGAAGACCGCCTTGTCTATTGAGAGGTTGGTGCGGACCATGGTCCCCTTGCCAGATGACGAGATTTAATCATTGATACATACAGGTTAGGCACTAGCGAAAGGAGGTTCCCCTACGCTGTCTTCGTGAGCAGGCGGATTTCCTTGCAACAGTCCCTGACGCTCTGCTCCCCCACTCCGGCCGCCTCCGCCACCTCGGCCTGGGTGACGATTTCACCGAGATTGCAGCAAGCGATGTAAAGAGCCGACGCTGCAAGGGTCATTGGGTTCCTCCCTCCGAGGCCTTTGGAGTTGATGCCATTGATGATCTCCTGTGACTGTTTCAGCGCCTGCTCCGAGACCGGCCTCTTCAGGGTGAGGTGGTAGACATACCCATTTTCGTTCAGCTCGGGGCGCGAGATCTGCATTCGCTCTATGAGCTTCACGTAGCACCTGCCGACAGCCCTGGGGTCAGAGTGGCTGGCGTAGGCGAGGTCCTTCAAGGTCACTGGCTTCTGCGCTTCTCTGCATCCCACGTACACTGCGGCAGCGGATAGGATCTGGGGCGGCACGTCCTGGCCAAGATGCATCGAATAGGCCTCGCCGCAAATCACGCAGGCTCGCCGGGAGACCTTTTGGCTTAGGCGCAAATCCGTTGCCAGCTTTCTTACGCCGCTCATGGCCTCCCTCAAGTCCTCTTTGACGCGAGCTCCCAGGTTCCCTTGATGGAAGCTCGCAACCTGTTTCATTCGAATGACTGACCAAAGGCGTGAGGCGGTCTGTGCCATTAAGGCAATCCGAACAACTGCACGCATTTGCTCATACTGCGCAGAGCGAGCGATAGAAAATCCTGGGGGTTGGGAATCGCGAATCTGAACCCCCCCCTATGCGGTCTGCCCCCGTCAGGAGCATATCCGATCTAGGCGTCCCCAAAGAAACCTAACCTGTATGGGTGCTACCAAAAAAGCGAGGACTGCAGCAGGCAATCCATCCAACTGGTGAATACACATGGCTGTGCCACGGATAGACCCGGATAGGCCGCTCTGGTACAGGAGGTACCGGGGGGCGGCGTACCTCAGTACTCTTGCGGCTCTGGTCTGGACCGTGGTAGTGGTCCTGCCATTCGTTCCTTTCTCCTACCTGCCACCCATAATCGTTGGCGGTGGTCCGGGAATCTGGCTCATCCTGGGGTACGTGTTGTTCCTCGTAGTTGGCATCGGGGGGTTCGGCTGCCTCTCCGCCTTCCTCACGACCGTCGAGCTCGCTGAAAATCGCAAAATCAGTCCTCATACCATGTGGCCAGCGCTGATCCTACTTTCGGTCGGCGTGGTCGGGAGCTGCCTGCTACTGGCCGTAGCTGGGGCGGTTGGAGGATATGCTTCTACGTACGGTACCTCGTCTGCCCAGTCCATTCACGACATGCTAACGCCTTATGTCGACCCCATCATCACACTTACGCTGATCGCTGTCGCAGGTGCCGCCCTAGCGGTCCTCTCGATGGTTCGCGCTAGGTGGCCCGCCCCTTGACGGGCTCGCTGAACACCGGACTCGCACTGTTGATATCGGTCTTTCTCTTGTTCCCAGGATTCGTCCCCCCTTTCTCCGTCGGGCAGACACAGTCGCAGCCGGTCTCCCCATATCCGAATTCATCATGGGCCATTGGAGTCGTCGTGCCCGAGGGTGCTCAGCTGGCTGGAGGGGGGAATGTACAGTGGGAGGCCATTACGAACGTCACTGCTTCCCTTGTCCTCCCAAACATCGAGTCCCCCGACGGGATCGTCTACGTGGTTCTGTCTGTGATGACGAGCGACGGGAGCGTCCTTCAGGCTGCAGAAGGAGCCCTGCCGAATAGATCCGGATGGCTCGCCTTCGCGTGGTCTGTCCAGGGAGCCGATTCCAGTACGCTGTCGTATCAGTGGGTGCTCAATGCTAGCACACCAGAAATGAGCCCCCTGTCGAACATCTCGATTTCGATCTTCCGCACGCCCGAGCTGTGGGAGCTCAAGGTCACCAATGTCGGGACGGGGTCTTCAGTGGAGAAGTCGTTCCCCCCCGGGCCTGCCTCTGCGCTCAAGGCAGGGGACCAGGAGGTGTTCGCTCTCGAGTCGTACTCTAGAACCTTGGCCACCTTTCAAAGCATGGGAAACCTGACGCTGAATTCCATTTTGCTTGACGGAAAGAAGGTCACAACCGGTTGCTACCTTTACGGAGGTTGGGACATGATTCACAACCCGCTCTTCGTCGTGGGGAGCTCGGGCTCAAGCCCTCCCTCCTTCATTCAAGCCGGGGAGGGGTCCCCGGGTTCTTTCTTCTGGGACTACATGGGGGTCTGGGGAGTGCAAGAGAGTCCCTTAGGTGGTTTTGCCGAGATTCTGATTGCGGCTTCAGTGGCAGGATCTCTCACTCTGGGAGGAGTAGGCGTCTGGCTCGCAAGGAAGAAACCTGGCTTGTAGCCGCTCCCTAAGCCGGGGCCCGCTTCTTGAAGACGTAGTTCTTGCCAGCGAGCGCCAATACGACCACCGCCACCATGCACGCTATTGCAAGGTAGAAGATGTAGTCGAAGGCTGTGGGAGTTGGGAAGGACATTGAAAGCGGCCCTGCAGGCGTTGAAATTATCCTGGTTACGGCGTAAGTGCTCATCAGAGTCGTCGCTATCACCGGACCGATGGCTCCTCCCATGTTTCTCAGCATCGTGTTCAACCCCAGACCCGTGGCCACTGTCTCGTCGGGGAGTGAAACACTGATCATGTTCACGATGGGGATTATGATTCCAACCGCCCCAATCATCGAAATGGCGGTGTCCACTACGACGTCGCTGGTCGTGGCGCGGTTGAGGACGAACAGGGTGAAGCCGGCTATCGCTATCAATCCTCCAAGAACCATCGCTGGTTTCGGACCTCTCACCTGAACGAGACGTCCAAGGCCAGGGCCTCCGACAAGCATGAGCACCGTTGCCGGGGCGAGGCTGAGGCCAGCGGAAATGACGTCGAGCCCGAGACCCGTGGGGGCGGGAGGCGATGGGAGTTCGGCGTAGTAGATCACCGCAAAGAAGAGCATGAACATGCCCATGCCGGAGAGGATTCCTGTCAGGTTCGCTACCAGGACGTTCCTGATCCTTAGCAGGTGGAGGGGGATAAGGGGGTTCGTTTTCCTACTTTCTGCGACGAAGAACCCAGTCGTCAGACCGATTCCCGCGACAAGCGCCAGGACGTTGAATGCCGAGGTCCACCCTTCATATGGCCCCTCTGTCAGGTAGAGCAGGACGAGCGTCACGCCCGCCATCAGAAGGAGGACAGACTCGTAGTCGACCTTCATCTTGGTTCCGGGAGTACCCGTGGGGAGGAACATGGTTATCACGACGAACAGCACCGCGCTCAGTATGAAGGCAGAGTGGAAGGCCCACGGCCAACCGAGATCCTGGACCACGTAGGAACCGATGATCAGTCCCAGGGCGGCCCCTATGGCAAACGTGGCACTGACGACTCCCTGGGCAGTAGCAATTCTCTCTTTGGGGAAAGTTTCAGCAATGATGGCCAGAGCCAGAGGTACGATGGCGAAACCTATCCCCTGAATCGCTCTAGCTGCGATCAAGAAGTAGATTGAGTTCGAAAAACCTGCGATGCCAACCCCGGCCATGTAGAATGCAAGGGCGGTGAGAAACATGCGCTTCTTGCCATAGCTGTCGCCGAGCTTCCCGAAGAGTGGGGAAACCGCGCTTCCAACTATTAGGAACGCTGACGTAATCCAAGACATCGTGCTCGACGATACCGGGTTTGCGGGAGTGGAGAAGTCAGACTGGATGGCGGGTATCCCCGGGATTACCATCGTCTCCACGTAGTTCAGGAGGAGAGCAACCCCTACCATGGCTAGCAGCGCCCTCAGTTGGTGGTTTGTTGTCTTTGGCGGGGCGGCCATCGACACAGAAGCGGCTGTAGTGGGTTGCAACTTTCGCCGAGCCAGCTGGTGCGCTGTTATAAATTGCGCTGGCGAGGAAATCAGGGAATGACTCGGTTGTTGACCCTGAATTTGGGGCGCCGCCGTAGGTGGAAGGTTCAGAGTCTTCCTTTCAAGGTGTCGGCCAGGAGCTCAATCATTCCAGTGTTCTGAGGTACAAGAGTCTGGAAGTATACCCGTTTGAACCCCGAGTCTGCCATCGACCGTAGTTGGTCGACGAATTCCTGCGCCGTTCCGCAGGGCGCACCTCTCGTCTTCAACCCTGCGATGATGTCTTTGGGGGAGATCCTCTGGCCGAGAGTGGATGCCTGGAGTGCAGCGTATTCCTCAAGCTTCGATTCGCTCTCGGCGAGCAGGTATGGGCCCATTTCAGTGACGTCAACCGCACGCCCTGCGGAGCTTTCGGCGAGTACCGTCTTCAATCCCGCAAGGTCGCTGCTCGAACTCCTGAAGGTGTTCCACTCGTCGGCGAATCTGGCGGCCAGCCTCACGACTGGCTTGGTCCGCCCCCCGATTATCATGTGCATGTGCCCCTCGGGCCTCGGCAAACAGTCCGTGTGAGCGGAGAAGTAGGTTCCCTCGTAGTCGACGGCACCCATGTTTACCATGGCGGAGATTATCTCGAGCGCCTCTGCGAACTGGGCGACACGGGTTCGGAAGTCGGGGAAAAGGTAGCCGTGTGCCTTGTACTCCGCTTCATACCAGCCTGCCCCCACACCAAGCTGGAGCCTGCCGTGAGAGGCCGAGTGGATAGCGCAAGCCATCTTGGCGAGCAGCGCGGGGTTCCGAAAGCCGATGGGGGAAACCAGTGGCCCAAGCTTGATTCTGCTGGTCGATGCAGCTAGGAGTCCGAGGCTGGTCCAGCATTCGGGAGAGTCAATTCCCCGCCTTTCGTCGGTGGGGAGGATATGATCCGATCGGAAGAAATATCCGAATCCAAGCTCCTCTGCCGTCTTTGCAATATCCACCAGCTCTTTCATGCTCATCCCGAGCTGGGGTTCGACCATTATCCCCGATTCGTTAATTGTGAAAGTCACCTGACTACCCGGGAAGGGGCCAGGTCTGGGGCGCTTAATAGCCATCGGGGACTCGGGTCCGTTCCCAACCCACACAACGGCTGTTGGGCTAAGTTCCTTTCCAACATAAATAACGCGTCGAGTCGGAGCATACTGTGCACAGGTCGGCGATCATCGGAGCCTTGATGATAGTATTGGGAGCAATTATCTTGATTCTCTTCGCCGGATTCATTTTGGGCGTAATCATCACACTCCTGGAAGTTCTGGCAGTAGTGATAGGGATTGTTCTAGTCATCGGAGGAATTGCCGTGATGCTGTTCGGGGGACGATGGTGGAGGCGCGGGCCTTGGCGTTGGGCGCCCCCGCCGTCGAACACCTAACGCTCGTTAGGAGAATTATCTAAATACGGAAGAGGGATTGCCTTTTCTTGTTGCCTGCCATCGCAGTAGATGGGCTGCTGAAGAACTACGGGCAACTTCGAGCGGTCGACGGAGTCTCTTTCAACGTCGAGAAGGGGGAAGTGTTCTCGCTCCTCGGGCCGAACGGGGCGGGGAAGACGACCACAATTGAAATCCTGGAAGGGCTGAGGCAACAGGACGGCGGCACGGCAAAGGTCCTCGACTTCGATCCCTGGACAAAGGGGTACGACCTACACAAGAGGATAGGTGTGATACCGCAGGGATTCAAGTTCCTGGACTACCCGACGCCAAGGGAGGCCATAGCCTACTATGGCGCTCTCTTCGGGACGAAGGTCGACCCCGACGAGTTGCTGAAGAGGGTCATACTCGAGGACGCTGCGAATATTTGGTTCCAGAACCTCTCGGGAGGACAGAAGCAGAAGCTTGGCATGGCCTTGTCTCTGGTAAACAATCCTGAGCTGATCTTCCTCGACGAGCCGACAACCGGGCTTGACCCCCAGGCGAGGAGGGCGGTTTGGGAGGTGATCCGGAAGCTGAAGTACGAAGGAAGGACAGTCATGCTTACGACTCACTATCTGGAGGAGGCGGAAGAGCTCGCAGACAAAGTGGCAATTATGAACCATGGCAAGATCGTGGCCATGGGGACCACGGAGCAGATCGAATCGAGGTACGGCTCTGGACAGAAGATGATCGTGAAGGCGAGCGAAGACCTTCTGAACTATCTGAAGGAAAACACGAGGTTGCAGGTGAGCGGGGACGGAGGGTTTGTGACCATCCTGCTTAGGGACAAGGACGACGCCCTGGTTGCACTGGGCGCCATCGAAGAGTCTGGCACGAACTGGGGGGATCTCACGGTTCGGCGCGACACCCTCGAAGACGTCTTCCTAAGGCTAGTAGGGCCCGAAGGACAGCCAGAAAAAGAGGGAGAGTAGATGGCTTTCAGCCCGAGGAGGATGGCGGCGGAACTCAGGGTCTATGCACGGAGCAATATCAGGAGCAGGGAGGGATTCTTCTTCACGCTGGTATTCCCTATAATCCTCATTCTTCTCTTCGGGGCGATTTTCGCGGGAGGAGGAGTGAGCCAGGCTACGGTCTACGTCCAGAATCACGACAGCGGGGCGCAGCTTCCCACCGGAACTTCGGTCAATATTGGTAACCAACTAATAGCCACATTGAACGCCACGTCCAACGACTGCAGCCCCAACGCCTCGAGCGGGCTCTGTCTGAGACCAGTTCCAACCAGCCAGAACTTCTCCAGCTACCTCTCCTCACAATCAGCTTCTGATGGGATAGTGATTCCATCAGGGTTCTCATCAGCGTACCTGTCGAGTCAGAAGATCAACGTGACCCTCTTCCGCAACCCTTCGTCGACGACGAGCGCGGTGGTCTACGGAGTCGTCAACCAGGTCGTGAATGGTTTCAATGTGTATGGAGCTTCTGGGGTGCGTAGCGTTGGAATTTCGCCACGAACGGCCGTGTCATCTTCATACAAGTACATCGACTTCCTGATACCGGGGCTAGTGGGGTTCTCGGCGCTCACTAGTCCCATGTTCGCCCTCGTGAACATCAGCTCCACGTACAGGAGGGACAAGGTGTTCAAGCTGCTCTCGCTTACGCCCCTGACCAAGACAGAGTGGCTTCTCTCCAAGATAATCTGGTACGTTGGGACGACCATAATCTCGTTCATCCTCATGTCCGTGGTTGGCGTGTACGTTTTCGGAGCGCATATCGTACTTAACTGGGGAATCGGCATGTTCTTGGTGATTGGTCCGTTCTTCTTCGTCTCACTGGGAATGCTTGTAGGGACAATTTCGAACACCCCAGAGTCCGCGGCGGTCGTAGGGAACCTGGTCACCTTCCCGATGATGTTCCTGTCTGGGACCTTCTTCCCGGTGTCGTCGATGCCCATGTACCTTCAGGGTGTCGCCCACGTGCTCCCGCTCTACTACATGATCGATGGTCTCAACAACGTCATGATCTACGGGAACTACGGGCCCGCTCTTTTTGACGCTGGGCTTCTGGTGGTGCTTTCAGTTGTAGTGTTCGCGCTGGCGGTCAGGTTCTTCCGCTGGCGCGAAGACTGAGCTGCTACCTTCCATAGTCGTTCTGGACCGGAGGCGACTCCGTTGGCATTACATCGAAGATGCCTCTCCGCCCCATCCTGCTTACGTCAAGCTTGATGCTTCCGCCGGCCCCCACCTTCGAGATGGCGAGGAGTAGGTCCTTGGTGTGATTGATTGGGCCCCCATCTGCGCCTACGACTACGTCCCCGTTGCGGAGACCCGCGAAGTCGGCGGGGCTTCTGGGCACCACTTCCGCCACAAGGAAGCCAGACTCGGTCTGCAGGCCGTATCTTCTGGCGAGCTGGGGGGTGACGTCAACACCTGAGATGCCTATCCACCTCCTCGTCACTTTCCCGTTCGCGAGAATCTCCTGGGCAATCTTCTTTACCGTATTGATGGGAATGGCGAACCCCATTCCCTGGGCATACGGGATCATCAGGGTGGTTATGCCTATGATTCGGCCATCGAGATCGGCGAGTGGTCCACCGCTGTTCCCTGGGTTCACGGCCGCATCAGTCTGGAGCAGCCCCTCGAAGATGAAGTCCGTCCCTGGCAGTGGCCTCCCCTTCGCGCTCAGCACCCCCATGGACACTGTGGGACCGCCAGGTAGAGCAAGGGCGTTGCCTATGGCAAGGACGAATTGACCGACCCTGAGCACTTCCGAGTCTCCCAATTCTGCTACCGGGAGGTCGGTTGCATTCACCCTGATCACGGCGACGTCTGTGGCCTCGTCCGCCCCGACGACCTCCCCTGTGAAGGTTCTCCCATCCTTGAGGCTGACGTGGACCTGATTAGCGCTGTCAATTACGTGATTGTTGGTGACTATCAGTCCGTTCCGATCGAGGATGAAGCCAGAGCCCTGACCTTCGCTCGGGATAATGCCGAAGAAGCGTCGTTCAAGACGCATGCTGCTGACGCTCACTATGCTCTCGCTCAACTTTTCCACGGCCTGGGTCACCTGGTTCTCGAATCCTGATAGTGCCATACTCAGACCTCCAGACCCCAGCTCCTAATATTGAGCGGGATTATCCTAATCATACTCACGCCATCTTTCGACGACGCAATCTCCGCCCTTCCCCTAATCTCGACGCCCCTGACCTTCCATGGCTTCGTGGAGACGATATCGTCCACAACGAAAGCGACCTTCTCGTTTGACATCAGGTTCCTGAACTTCAGGCTCTTCGCCAGGTTCCACCCTCCGAACGTGATGCCGGTCCCATCGAACCTGTATCCGACTGGCACGACGTGAGGCTGCCCGGAAGGCGAACTGGTGGCGACTCTTCCGATGAAGTTCTCGGCGAGATACTCAGCCTCGGCCTCATTGAAGCGAGGGATTTGCTTGTCGATGCGCCCTTTTTCGAACAATTCCGGAATCCCTTTGCGGGGCAGGTTTTTAATACCAGTAGTAGTTGCTGACTAACTAGGTATGAGCAACCTCACCAAATCCGAGCAGCTTGACCAGAAGACACTTGATTCATGCGCGGTCGTGCACCAGACCTGGAATCAAATCACTCGGACCTGGACCCTCCCAACAATACACATGCTGGGGCAGATGGAGCCGGCGAGGTTCAACCAGTTGAAGAACCACATAAAGGGCATAAGCGCGACGTCGCTCGCAGAAAGACTATCGCAGCTAGAGAAGTTCGGCGTGGTGCAGAGAAAAGTGTATGCGGAGGAGAAGCCGAGGATCGAATACTCTCTGACTGTGAAGGGGCATGAGGTATACAAAATCCTTTGCGACCTCGCTGGCTGGTCAAAGCGGTGGGAAGGCAAGGAACCGAACAGCAGAGAATTCCTGGTCTCGAAGTAGGTATTCTGGCCGTCCCTAGACTAGTCTCCGCTCGTCCGATCTCTTTCCTTAACGACAACCCTGTAGAGGAATGCGCCAAGGAGGAAGGCGACGAGGATCGGGGCAAGGATCTCCGCATTGGAAACGAAAGGCTGCTGAGCAATACTGGCGAGTCTGGTTGGCTTGTTTGTTCCAGAGGGACCTAGAGCGTAATATGGCGTCCCGTTGTTGGCGCTTAACCCAGCAGTCTGGCTTCCGGGGGTCGAGCTGCTGGTGGTGCTGGAAACCGTGCTGGCTGTGCTGGTCATGGTAGTGCTCGAGGAGGTGACGGTGTTGGACGGATAGGTCACATTCGAGACGAGGGACTGTACTGAACCGCCACTCGTAGTGGTAGCAATCGACACGGTGGAGGTGGTCGAGATGGTGGAAGTGGCAGTGAAGGTCTGGGGAATGGTAGACGTTGACATGGTGAGTGTGGCACTAACCACCGTGGTGGTAGTAGTAGATGTAGCAACTTCGGCAGGGCCGAAAGTCCCGGTGAGGGAAGCCGAACCCAGGCCCCCTGAGATCGCCACCAGGGCCAGGGCTAGGAGGACGCCCGCTGCCAGCCCAATCCCGAAGCGCTTACCTTCCATCATAGTACGTCCCCCCCGGGTAGGTAGATAGTTCTAGTTCTCAGAACGGTTTGCGCCTCCATACACGCCATGCCTCGTACCAGAAAACCGCCCCCCCACCCACTGTGCCGATGAGAGCGTACAGGTCAAGGGATCCCCTGTTGACCGACACATAGGCGGCTGCAATGGTCGTGAAGAACGCCGCATAGAAACCCAGTCGGGGAAGGGTCAGGCCCCCTATGCTTACAAACGAATGGAGGATCCCGGTATCGACCTTCTTCGCCAGGACGTACCTTTCGTACTGATCCTTCTCCACAACACCCAGCTCCACGAGCTTGTCGAGGTGATGAAACGCGACAGACGGGCTTGAGAACCCCAGCGCCTTCTGGATCTCCCGCACACCAATAGCCTTTCCATGTCTCAAGAGGTAGAGATAGACAGTGAGGGTCTTACCGCGGAGCGCGTACTCGACCTGCTCTCTGGTGGCCTCCGACATCAGCCGACGCTGGCCACCCTCACGGAGATAAGTGTGTGTTCGCGTCCCAAGAACAGGGCGTTCTTCGCGCTGGGACTAACTCAGCCGTCGAGAGACCTCTTGCCGTGAACCGGCTCGGAGGCATAACAAAACGGAGGGTGATATACGGGCTCATCGCCCTCATAGTCATCGGTGGCTTCGGGCTGGCTCTGCTTTCCAACTTAGGGGTCTACGGGACCTTTTCGTCAGCAAACGCCAACCTACAGAACCTGGCTTCCCAGAACGCGGCCAACGCACTAGGCGGGGCCACCTACGTCGCGGCAGGCGTCCAGGGAAACAATTACGGAGAACAGGGGACGAGTCAGGTGCTAGGGATTCTGGCGTCGACTACTACCTCGACTTACACCATGAGCACAACCTCGATGGCCACTACCACTTCCCTTACTCCCTCGGGAGCGCCCGCACAAGGACAGTACTCCAATGTGACCCAGGGCTCCCCTGGCAGCAATGGTGGCATGATTGAGTTCTCCACAGACCTTGCCATCACGGCCCCTGAACCGAACAGGACGGCCTCCGCAGTCTCCGCTCTCGCATATTCCGTCGGTGGGTATGTGGCATATCAGTCGACATACAGCACATCAGCTTACGTGGTGATCAGGGTACCGGCATCCGACTATCAGAACATCCTGAACCAGGTCATGAAGCTCGGTGCCTTCGTCAGCGAGACATCCAACTCTAACGACGTATCGGTCCAGTATACGGACATGAACGCGACCCTTGCATCCCTCCGGACCGAGCAGACGGCGCTCCTGAAGCTCCTCAATCAGACAGCCTCCATCAATTCGACCCTAGCGGTCGAGTCCCAGCTGCAGCAGGTGGACTCACAGATCAACTCAGTTGAGAGCGAGTTGCTTCAGACAAAAACACTCGTCGACTACTCTACCATTGACGTCACCATAACTCAGACTGCCCAGAAGATACCACTCGCCATGACGCTCAGCGCCATCCCCGCAAACGGGACCGCCCCATTCAGCGTGACCTTCAACGCGATTGTGAAAGGAGGGGCACAACCCTACGTGGTCAATTACAACTTCGGGGACGGAACTGCCACCCAGGGACAGATAGTAATCCACACCTACTACCAGGCCGGCGACTATAAGGTCGTGGTCAGCGCGACCGACCAGAACGGAACAGTGGTCCAGCAGACCACCACCGTCAATGTGGTCGCAGCCCCTGCCCCGTCTGGAATCAGCGGGTTCTTCGGCTACGTTAGCGGCTTGTTCCTCAACGTGATCGAGGGCATCGTGGAAGTGGCTGTAGTCGTGCTCCCCCTCGCGGCAGTCGGACTCGCAATAGTGATTCCGATTCAGAAGCGTGAAAGGTCCCAGAAAAACATCAAGCAGAGCCAGTAGGCGAAACCGCCTTCATCCTTTTGTTTTTCCGCCAATAGTAGTAGGTAATGGAGGGTCCCGAGATCAGGAAGAGTGCCACCAATACCAGGATAAGGTCTGCAAGGGCGTTGGCCGTGCCTAGGGACACGTTCGAAAGTTGAGAACTGAACATCAGAAGTGGGTCCGGCGCGGGAGCATTTAGGTTTTAGAAGCTCAGGAATTGGCCATTCTGGCGATACTCACTCGGTACGTACCGTGGAACGGTTAATGAGAAGTGGGCACCTGAGACTGCCATGGACGAGGGACTGCGGGCCGTGGACGCCTCATCCAAGCAGCTGGAGAAAGTGCCGGGAAAAAGCTGCAAGAGGTCCGAAGCGCGATCAGAGAGGTCGCCCCCGAAGCTCGGGAGCTCATCTCCTACGGTATCCCTGCTTTGACTGCAGAGGCCGGTTGGCCTGGTTCGGCCTATTCACGAACCACATCGGGCTCTACGTCAGACCACCGGTAATCCAGGAGCACAAAAAGGAGTTCGAAGGTTACGTGACCAAAGTCATCAGTCCACCTTCCGCTGGACAGAAAGATTCCCGTTGAACTGGTAAAGAAGCTGGTTAAGGCAAGGCTGGATAAGAATGAAGCAGAGACGATACCCCGGCGCCGATGAGGTGGAGAACTGATATTAGGCGGACACCGCAGTGCGGACCCATGCCGAAGTTCACCGTCAGCCCCACCGAAGTCATGCGAAAGTACAAAGTGATCGCCGTGGTCGGGGCTTCGAAAAACCCCGAGAAGGAGGCTTTTACCGTGCCCTCCTACCTTCGGCAGCATGGGTACACTATCATCCCAGTGAACCCGACGACAGACATGGTTGACGGGCTAAAGTCGTATCCTTCGCTTGCGGACATCCCTGTGGAGCTGGCAAAGAAGGTGGACATGGTCGAAGTCTTCAGGCCGTCGGAAGAGCTTCCAGACATCGCCCGTCAGACCGTGAAAATGAAGGAGAAGACAGGCAGACCCTTCGTCTTCTGGGGGCAGCTGGGGCTTGAAAACGAAGACGCGAAGAAAATACTCGCAGACGCGAGAATCGACTATGTGATGGACAAGTGTATGCGCGTCGAGCATCGGATGATGGGGGTGAGTACCCTTTGAACAAGGAATGGCACGCCGCCCACGTGATGCCCTCGAATCCGACGAGAGATCAGAAGATCTCTTGGCACGCCGAGCATGCTGTCGCGTGTGGCTGCAGGCCGGTCCCCGCCGACCTCCAAGCCGACGTCGAAGCTTGGGGCAGGAACAAATCCAGACGGTCTAATTAGCCTCCTGGGACTGGGCACGCCACTTGGCGAATCCGGCGTACGCCCTCGGCGCCGCGCTCATATGGGCCATTACTTCGATATACTACAGGGGCTTCCTATAGTCCACCGCAGGAGTAGCGCTCACAGTCATACTCACCAGCCTCTCGCCATTAATCACACAGGTAATGGCAAAGGCCCTCGGGAAGGAGCCTCCCTCGCCGAAGGATTTCGCCAGAGGCGCGTTGATTGTAGCTGTGTTAGTGCTTGCCGTCGCTGCATGAAACGTGGAGTGTCCTAGGGGTCGAGGCGAACAAACCTTAACATTAGTCCAGGCAGCGCCAAACAATCGGAAGTAGAATGGACAGGACGGACATCTCCCTTTGCTTGTTCCTGATGACCAATTCAAGATCCCCCTATCACGAATTGGCGGCTAGGCTCGGGCTCTCCATCAATGCCGTCCACAAGAGAATAGCGGCCATGACGAAGTTGGGCATTATCAGGACCTTCACAGCCCACCCTAGCTTGGCATCCCTAGGAGCAATAACGGTATGGGTCTACGGGAGGTCCGATGCGTTGCATCCCGGGGACCTTCACCTGCGCCTCAGGACTGACAACAGAACGTACTGGGTCGCGCATTCCGGGGGAGGCTTTGTCTACGTGGGAGGGTACCTCCGCGACATCTCGGAACTGGACGAGTACGTAGGATTCGTGAAGGGAGAAGGGGAAATAGGCAATCCTACTGTAGGAATCGTTCCTTCGCCGGGGAGACGTTCCCAGAAGGAGTTCCTCAGACCCCTGGACTATCAGATACTCGCCTCGATGAGAAAGGACTCGCGGAAGCCTGCGACAGAAATCGCGACGGAGGTCAACGCGTCCGCAAAGACTGTCCACCGCCGACTTGAGTGGATGCAGGAGAAGGGACTTGTTGATTTCACCATCGACTGGTATCCCGACGCCTCGAATGACATCGTCTCAGTGTGCCACGTCGAGGCCGCTAAAGGTGCTGATCGCATGAAAATGCTAGAGAATCTTAGGAGGGGGTTTTCGCAGAACATACTGGTAGAGATGCTGTTCAGCAACCTCCCAAACCAGATCGCGTTGTTTGTGTGGACAAACTCTATGAAACAAATGGACGACCTAAGGGAGAGCGTCAGTGAAACGGAGGGAGTAGGCTCGGTGTTGCTGAACGTCCTTCAGATCGGGTACATGTTCGACACCTGGAGAGACGGAGTTATGCTGGAAAGGACCAGTCCATCAGTGTCGGAAGCCCGGAAGCTGTCCAAAACGTGAACCAAGGATGCGAAAAACTGCCCATCTTCAGGGTGCAAGAGGTTCGGCCTTTCGCCCCGGGCGTTGACGTGAACCTAACAACGCCAGCATCCTGGCTGGTGTCATGCAACGGGAAGTAGGCCAAGGCGTCACCGCAGTATCAATCGATGGCCTGACGAAGGAATACGGTACCCTCCGAGCCGTAGACGGACTCACTCTGTCCATTCCCTCTGCAGAGGTCTTCGGACTGCTTGGGCCGAACGGCTCTGGCAAGACGACCACCATCAACTGTCTGACTGGTCTTCTGAGGCCAACCAAGGGAACAGTCAGGGTTCTAGGAATCGACGCGCAGTCAGAGGGGATAGAAGCTAGGAAGATCATGGGTGTTTCCCCTCAAGAGACCGCTGTTTTTCCTTACTTGACAGCGGAGGAGAATGTTACGCTCTTCGGGGAGCTTTACTCCGTGCCGAAGAAATCACTCCGTGCAAGAGTCGACTATGTGCTTGAGAAGGTGGGTCTTCTCGATGAAGCAAAGCACAGGGTGAGCAAGTACAGTGGAGGGATGAAAAGGAGAGTGAGCATCGCTATGGCCCTCGTCACTGACCCGAAGGTCATCCTGCTAGACGAGCCCACTGTCGGTATGGATCCCCAGGCACGGAGGGCCGTCTGGGACTTCATTGTGGAATTGAGAGATGAGGGGAAGACCATCATGCTCACCACCCACTACATGGAGGAAGCGGAGGAGCTGTGCGACGAGGTTGGAATTTTAGATCATGGCAGATTGATTGAGCTCGGATCCCCGGACGGCCTCAAAACCAAGTATCAGGCGAGGGACATGGAGGAGGTGTTCATCCGGCTTACAGGCAGGCGGATAAGGGAAGGCGAGTAGGAATGAAGTTTGCCCACGCCATTGCACTTGCCAAGAAGGACTGGAGGAGGATACTCAGGGAACCGGCGTTCCTTTTTCTCCTTGTTCTCTTCCCGGTCATGCTGACAATCGCCTTCGGTACCTCGTTCGGTGCGATGGGGGGGTCCCAGATCACGCAGTTCAAGATAGGAGTTGTAATGGTGTGCGGTAATTCCTCCGCCTCCAATCAATTCTCTCATGATCTGAGCGAGTCCGGAGCTTTCACGGTGAGCTACTACGCCAACAACAGCACTGCCCAGTCCGCGCTGAGCCAGGGCCAGCTCCAGGCTTTGGTCATCCTGCCTGGCGGCCTGGACCAGAGCGTGCAATCATACAGGGCACATCCGAACGACCCGGGAGAATGGACGAACTCCACCATCTCCATCTATCTCGACAAGGGTTCGGAGCTTACAGCCCAGGTAATCCCCACTATGGTCGTGAAAGTCCTCGACCAGGGGGTTCTTGGAGTCAATTCGGCGCCTCAGTCGACCCCACTCTCACTCACAGTCCCCTCAGAGGTGGAGGTTCAGGGGGCATCGGTGTTCCAGTCCTTCGCTCCTGGCCTGTTCGCATTCGCCTCGATATACATGATCATGATCGTGGCCCAGTCCTACACCACCGACAGGGAAACAGGGGTGCTCGGCCGAATTCTGGTTGCCCCCACGACGAGCGCCGACATTGTAATGGGGTCGGTGGTGTCATACCTAGTCATAGCGCTTCTCCAAGCACTCTTGGTATTCGCCTGCGTCTATGCGCTGGGATATCACCCTGCGGCAGGGACCGAGGGGTTGGCGGCTGGCTTCCTCATAATCACCGTCTTCGCACTTTGCAACATTGGCTTCGGCCTCATAACAGCGGCAATTTCCAAATCCGCCGGGGCCGCCACAGGAATCTCTTTCGTCTTCCTGATGCCCCAGCTCTTCCTAGGTACATTCGTGGGCTCGGCGCTTTCCCCCACAGCACAGGTGGCAGGGAGATTCGTGCCTGCATACTATGTCACTGATGCCCTAACTTCTCTCTGGACGAGGGGAGCCGCAGTGACCAGCCCTGCAGTCTTGACCGATCTGGCGGCAGTCGTTGTGAGCAGTGTCGCCGTCCTGACGGTGGGCGTCCTGATATTCAGGAGAATGGCGACACGACTTGGCTGAAGGCTACGAACCGATGCACCTCTAGCATGCAGGAGAGGTCGGAGGAAGGCTCAATTCAATTTCAGGCTCTGGACGACGAAGCTCTCATTATTCTCGGTCTTTAGGAAGACGGGGACATTTCGTTGTTTGGCAGCCTTGAATGAGACGAAGAGCCACTCTCCCGTCCCCAAGTCCGCAGTCCTCTCGAGGACCTCGTAGGGGAGAGCAAACGCGTCGGCGATAACCATCCTGTCGTACATCCTCGGGAGGGTACTCACAAAATAGCTGTGGAGCTGCTGCAGGGCGTTTACGTTCAGGCGGGCTACCCTTTGAGTGGCCATCCAACAATGAAGCCGATATTTTCTCCCCTGCCTCAATAACTGCTCGACAGCGCGGTTCGACTGTGTCGTGAAATCCTTTGGCGTGTGTTCGTCCGGCATGTACTCTTGTGCTTCGTCGAGGATAATGAGGACCCTCGCCTTGTTCCCGAACTTCTTTTTCAGGAAGAGCAGTCTGCTAATCAGTCTTTGGACTGCCTGTCTTGCATCCACCGGCTCCGGCGCGTAGATTACGTTCAACCTCGGCGCGGTCCCCTTTGCAAGTTGCTCGGCTAGCTTCTCGGGGCTCAGCTTGGATGTCCCGGTCACCCCGAAGTCCCCCGTTTCGAGCTGCCTTACTATTAGATCGATGTCCTTGACGAGGGCCGACATCTGGTGAACGTTCGTGTGCACATCGGTCAAGAGCGACGACAGCTCGGTGGCTGCTGACTGATCAAGATCACTCAGACGAGTACTGGGCTTTAGTCGCCTTTTCTCATAGAACTCACTGGTCAGAGTGCCTAAAGCCATCTTTGCAGCCGTTCCTCCGGGTTTTCCGCTTTCGACGGCGTTCTCCAACAGCTGCTGAATCCAGCCGAGATCGAGGCCACCTCCTTCCTGGAGGGACAACCTTTCTACTCCTTTGGCATACAGCTTAGAAAGAGCTCCTTCGATTGACTTTCTTCCCACCGCTTCTTCCACGCTTTCGGGAACGGCCTGGGAGGTCGAGAACTCTTCTTCGCTATCAAACCACTCCGTGCTTATCATCCTGGCGTCTTCCTTTAGCAAGTCGAGCAGGTTCACGCCGTACTCGCCTGCTATGTCGAGCACTACGACGGTCAGGCCAGGGTCATGGGTCATTGCTTGACGTATAAGTGAACTGGCAAGGTTAGACTTGCCTGAGCCTGTGAACCCAAAGAAGGCACATGGGAAACGGATGAGGCTTTCCATGTCCACAGTAAACGGCAGGTCGAAGCCAGCCATCTTCCCTATCTTCACCCCGCCCATTACGCAGAGGAATTGCTCAACGGCCTCCTTCGATAGAAGGAAGACTTGGGCTCCCGGCAGCGGGGAAAACAGAGTTCGAGAGAAGACGAGGCTACCCGATTCTGCGTCGGCCATGTAGTTTGTCGGGATGGCGGCCAGGTCTATCCAAGTCTCCTGCGACTTGCCCCAGCTCTCCTTGATCGTGTCCAGGTATTCCTTCCTGAGAAGGGTGGGCATTGAGGAGTCTATCCCTGAAAGTTGATAGTGGGTGGGGCTCACCCCTACCACTTCGAACACTACGTACCTGTTCTTGCCATCGACCTTTCTCTCTATGGCGACGAAACTAGGGAAATAGAGCCTATCCAACACCTTGTAGCTGAACTTGGCCTCAATAATCGCAAGAGGGTTAGAGACTGTCAGCTCCCTCCCCTCGCTCTTCGACGTTCGAGTGGTGATGGTGTTACGCTTGAGGCGGGCGTCGAACTCCCCGCCCATGGTGTCGAAGAATGGCCGCTCCTGGTCTGCGAACATGTTACCGCCTCATCCTGGCGTGCTCCGCCTCCGCCCGCTGCTGTCTGTAAGGGGTGACGAGTCCGAAAATCTTCCGCCTGCTTGCCGCCCCGCCCACTCGCAGGTCTGCCACCCCCCGGAGCGAGCTTCTGAGCATTCTGACCTCGGCCTTCACAGCTTTGTCGGCCAGAAAGAGGAGCTGATTATGCCCGAACGCCTCAAAGACTTCTGGGTTGTCGCTCATCGAGAGGATATGAAGGGCAAGGTTCGAGAGCTGGCTCACGTCGCTCCCCTCGAAGTATCCGTCGATGCGGGTGGGGCCGGATTGCTCTTTGACGTTGAACCTCCTCACTGCCGCGGCGTCCCACTTCGGGTCGAAGACCCTGTCAAAGAGGAAAACCTGCGAACGAACCGACTTGTCGCTCCTGAGGGTTCTGAGCTGGAAATAGGAGCGGACAAAGAGCTGCTCCCGGGAGACGATCTTTCTCGCGCTTCGGAGCTCATGGTTAAGCTCGACAATGGTGGAGAAGGCGCCGTCGTAGCCCATTGTCCTCCATGGTGTCGGGATGTCCGGATTCTCAGCGCTCAGGATTGCAAGGAAAGCCCTGTCGTTCTTGAGCATCGGCGCCGGGGAACCCAGCCTGACGAAGCCTTCGGCGGATGCGAAGGGGAGCACTGAGCGGGCGACGTCTGTCGCCGTGGTGTCCTTCGCAATGCCAATCAGAAGGCACCCGCGCTCCCTAGCCTTCTGGAGGACGCCCTCCAAGAGGAAGAAGGCGACGGAGTTCACGTCTAGGATGGTAAGATACTCCTCCCCCTTCAAGGAGAGGGGATGGCGCACCCGGGAGAAGACATCCTTCGCGTATTGCAGGGAAAGCGAGATTACGCGATCCCAGTAGCCTGATACGTCGTCGCGAATCTGTATATGCGTTTCGGATGAATCGGCTAGTATCGCGCCATCGCGCTGCCTGTCCAGCTTAACCAGGCGGGTATACGCACGGCGAGTCTCGGATTCAGTTGCACCCAAACGGGCGGAGAGTTCGGCAGTGCTTCCGGGCGAATCCATCAGAGATCTCAGGAGCGCGAAAGGTAGGAAGCGCGGTCGCGTGGGGAGAGCCATCGAAGGCGAGCCCAGATTGACCGCCAGGTAGGCATCAAGGGAAGAAAGGGGATGGTCTCCCGACCACTTCCCAAGCCTGTTGTCCCCCCGCTTGAGCATCAGTCTTGCGTCCCGCGCCAGAGTGGAGTAGGTCCCTGACATCGGACGGTCAAGGAATACAAGCTTCGCCTTTTCGCACGAAATGTAGGCGAGGTAGAGTTCCCCCAGGGTCATGAAAGTGTTCGGAATACGTTCCATTGAGTGTTCGAGGTCAATGTCCATCTCAGGTTCGCTGCTTATGACGCTTGACAGGTCCTCTGCCCAAAGAGGGACGGCCGCCGAGGCGCCCAGCCTAGAGTCGTGGCGTGCTGAAGCCAGATCGAACCGCACGTGCTCGCTGACGGTGAAGGGGCAGCTATAGGCGGTCGCGTTTGCGTAAAAGAGAATCATCTGCAGCCTTTCGTCGTAGTCCATCGAACCATCGATTCCCGTGGCAACGTGCTCTCCGGGCCCGAAGATCTCCAACGCTGACTGCTCCGCTGCCCTCGGGTCGGCCGGAACAGTCAACGCCACGAGGTCCCTCCTTCTGGAAAATGAGCTGGCTCGGCCTTCAAACCTGGAGATCAGGTCTTGGGTCTGCCTCGAAAGATCCTCGGCTATTTCGGAGGACATGGCTTCGCCTGACATAGAGGACAACTGGCATTGCACCCCTTCCTCAACGGCTTAAAGAATAGAGCCGCACTCACGACTAACGGGGACAGGCGTCTGCGAAAGTGATGAAGCTCCTCCTCGGGCACAAGCTCCCGACTACGACGGGCTACGAGCCTAGCTCTTCTCCCTGATTGACCTAAGGACGCTGATCGCCTCTTCGACGTGCTTGGTCGCGTTGAACTGCGAATTGAAGATGTGCCGCACCACGCCCTGGGTGTCTATTACGTAGGTCACGCGCCCGGGCAACAAGCCAAGGGTCGATGGGACGCCGTAGAGCTTCCGCACCTTTCCCCCCGGATCGCTGAGCAGGGTGAAAGGCACGTCACACCGGGATGCGAAACCAATGTGCGAGTCTACCGAATCGGAGCTCACGCCGACCACCTCGGCCCCCATTTCCTTGAAAACGCTGTAGCTGTCCCGGAAGGCTTTGGCCTCCGCGGTGCACCCGGGCGTGTTGTCCTTTGGGTAGAAGTAGAGGACCACCTCACTAGCACACAGAAGGTCCCGAAGGTTCACCACGCTCCCCTTCTGCGAGAAGAGCGAGAAGTCGGGGGCCTTGTCCCCCACGCTCAGTTGATTCTTCATGCCTGAGTGAAGAAAGAGCACACCTTCATTAGGATTGTTCCAGATTCGGTAAGGTTCCTCGATTAGAGCTGGGACTTGCGAATCCGAACGATGGCGCCACCTTCCTTGCCGACCTCGTAATACAACTTCGAGTTGGAGATGCGGAGCGTCTTGCCAACTCCCGCTACCGTCGCGTCCGCCACTAGGTTGCGTTCGTTTTCCATTATGAGGGACACACTAGAGCCCTTTCTCACGTGCAGTCTTGCTGCCATTTCGGGCGATAGGAATATTCCAGCATCCTTATCGTCGAACTCAAGCTCGACCGCCTTCCCCTCATACTTCGTCGACCCGATGAACCCGTTTTTTGTAAGGGATGAAACGTCCACCACGAACACCAGTTCGGCCTGAAGGGCCGAAGCCACACTACGCTAGCTCCTCTTCTGGGCCCTCGTCTTCGGGCATCTCAATCGGGATCTCCTCTTCTACTATCTTTTCGCCGTGCTCGCCTGCGAGATCGTCGATGGGGTACCAGTGGTTGTGGCCATCCAGCTTATGCATCTCGACTTCGCAGAAACCTATCAGCGTTCGCCCCGTCATCACTCCGCTGTTTGCGCCGTTGTTGATCGTGACTTTCTGGACGGAGACTGACTCATCGCCGAATATGGCCTCGCGGTGCGCATTCACCAGGACCTTGAGTCCCTTCGATGGCTTGAGTTCCATCGAGTGCGACGCACGGCTCGCTCGGATAATTAAAGGCTGAGTCTCTCGATGTCGCGCAGAATTTTCCTTGTCTCGACCCCAAGGTCGTCCAGCTTGGCTGGCTCATTGCGTTTTGCAGCGTAGGAAGCAACGATGAGGGCGACCCCTGGAACAGCTGTGACAGGGTCAGGAGTGGCGACAATCAAAGCGACGCCTGCCTTCTTGAGCGTAGAGCTAGGAGAGTTGGGCTTGGAGACCTTACCCAGCTGACGTGCCGTATGCTTGGTGTCAACGCTGGAGGCAACATTGCTCTTCGCTTCCTGCAGCCTCGTGAGAGAGTCGGCGACGGAACGGGCGATTCTCTTAGCTTCCATCGAACAATCATGTCTACCCGACGCATAGGTTAATGCCTACAGTCAAAGTGAGTTGCCGGTTCGGTAAATTAATTACAGAGGCTGTATCATCAACGTCCGTGCCCAAGCTCCTGACGGACACCGAAATCAAATCACGGCTGAGGGAGCTGGATGGGTGGAAGCGCGAGGGGAAGTTCATCACAAAGACGTACGAATTCGACCATTTCATGGACGCCATAGCATTCGTGAACGAGGTGGCTGAAGCTGCAGAGAGAGAGGAGCATCACCCTGACATTAACATCAGATACACCACGGTCAAGCTCTCAATACAGACCCATTCCGAGGGCGGAGTGACGGTGTGGGACATGGACTTGGCCAAGGCAATCGACGTTGTAGAGAAAGCTGTGAGAAGAGATTCATCCGCGTAACTGGGCATTGGGGTCAAGTTCGAGCGCTGAAGTGCCTTCTCGGCGTCACTGCCTTACTTGTTCCCCTTATTTCGAGGGGACTCTTTCCTTGATCCTCCGTTCCCATTCGCTGCGCTTCAGGACGCCTTTCTCCTCCAAGACGTCCACGAGAGAAGAGAGCATGAGACTGCTCATCTCTGCGTCCGTCCGGAGATCGTCTATCTCCCTGTCGAACCTCCTTACACCTTTGCTCCTCATTTCTCATCCCCCCGTGGGTGGCCATCCTCACTTAGATACGTTATCACGTCGTCCATGTCGCGTAATACTCATATACCCCATTTGGTTGTATACCACCAAGTGAAGTAATGTGTCTGCAACCGCTATTCCAGCAATGACGTCGTCCGGACAGCCCGTCCTGATTCTTAAGGAAGGGTCGAGCCAGAGCAGGGGCAGGGAAGCCCAAAGGAACAACATAGCCGCCGCGAAACTGATCTCCGAAATCGTAAAGAGCTCCATCGGCCCGCGGGGCATGGACAAGATGCTCGTCGACTCCCTTGGTGACGTTACAATTACGAACGACGGCGCGACGATGCTGAAGGAGATAGACGTCCAGCACCCAGCCGCAAAGATGCTTGTTGAGGTGTCGAAGACCACCGACAACGAAGTGGGAGACGGCACAACGTCCGCTGTAGTCCTTGCAGGCGCGCTCCTGGAAAAGGCAGAGGAATTGCTCGACAAGGACGTGCACCCGACCGTCATCGTCGACGGTTATTCGAAGGCAGCAAGGAAGGCGATGGAGACCCTCGAGGACATCGCGGAGAAGGTAAGCCCGGAGAACAAGGAATGGCTGGTCAAGGTGGCCAGGACGAGCATGCAGACCAAGCTAGTCTTCAAGGAGGCGGAGCCGCTGGCGGAGATGGTGGTCGATGCGACCCTGGCGGTCGCAGAGAAGGTCGACAGGGGGTACAGGGTCGACATTGACAACGTGAAGGTCGAGAAGAAGCCTGGAGGTTCCCTGAAGGACACCAAACTGATACAGGGGATTGTCCTAGACAAGGAGGTCGTGCACTCGGGCATGCCAAAGGTGGTTGAGAAGGCCAAAATCGCCCTTCTCAGCGCTCCCTTCGAAATCGAGAAGACGGAGTTCGACGCCAAGCTCAACATCAACGACCCATCCATGATGAAGAAGTTCCTGGATGAGGAGACAAAGATGCTGAAGGGGATGGTCGACAAGGTCGTCGAAGTGGGCGCAACGGTTGTAGTCTGCCAGAAGGGGATAGACGACATAGCTCAGCACTACCTCGCAAAGGATGGAATCCTCGCGGTTAGGAGAGCCAAGGAGTCCGACATGACCAAGCTCGCCAAGGCCACGGGCGCGAGAGTGGTGAACAACTTCGAAGACCTGTCCCCGTCCGACTTGGGATATGCGGCCCACGTCGAGGAGAGGAAGGTCGAGGAGGATAAGTGGGTGTTCGTAGAGGGGTGCAAGAACCCGAAGGCTGTCACCATCCTCATCAGGGGAGGGACCCAGCGCATAGTCGACGAAGGCGAGAGGTCCCTGCACGACGCCCTGATGGTGACCAAGGACGTCATCGAGAAGCCCGCAGTGGTTGCAGGGGGAGGGGCGCCCGAAGCGGAGGCAGCATCCCAGGTCCTGAAGTGGGCGGACAAACTCTCGGGAAGGGAGCAGCTGGCGGCCCAGAAGTTCGCAGAAGCGCTCGAGTCGATACCAATCGCCCTGGCGCTGAATGCGGGCATGGACCCGATCGACGCCCAAGTGGAGTTCAGGGCCAAACACGCCACTGAGAACGGGAAGTGGTTTGGCATCGAAGCCTCTGACGGCAAGGTGAAGGACATGTATCAGCGCCAGGTGTTCGAGCCTCTGGCAGTGAAGGTCCAGATCATTAGGTCCGCGACGGAGGCTGCCTCGATGATACTGAGAATCGACGACGTCATCGCCGCCGGGAAGACGAAGGCGCCCGCGGGTCCGCCTGGAGGCGGCGCGGGTGGGATGGGCGGCGAGGGCGGCGGAGAGTTCGACTAATCAGAGAACCAATCAGCACGCCTGACCAAGGCTTATTAGCCGAAGGCGGCCCATAGCGGAAAATCCGTTCAGTGATTCCGGGCAACTGGAGGGCGAGCGGCGGCTCGCCGCCATCATGTTCACCGACATGGTCGGCTTCACATCTCTGGCCCAGGAGAGCGAGGAGATGGCCATGAGACTCCTGGACGAGCAGAGGAAGATGGTCCGCCCCATCGTAGTCGAGCACGGCGGGAGGGAGGTGAAGACCATAGGAGACGCCTTTCTGGTTGAATTCGCCAGCTCGCTCGAAGCCGTTAACTGCGCAGGAGAGATTCAGGCTGCTCTGAAGGAAGAGACGCCTGGCAATTCGCGGACGAAAATAGCCCTTAGGATTGGAATTCACCTGGGGGATGTCATACACGTGGCAGGCGACGTAGCCGGAGATGCCGTTAACGTGGCGTCGCGCATAGAGCCACTGGCCCCCCAGGTGGGATATGTGTGAGCGCACAGGTAAGGGACAGCGTTCTCAGCAACGGAAGCCATTTCTGAGCTGGAAACGGCGGTCAAACTGTCTGGAGAAGGGACTCTGGCGCTGGCGATGCTCGGACATGGGCTAGCTTCAGCGGGGAAGAAGGAGGACGCGCCGAAGATACTCGACCAGCTCGTTGAGCGTTCGAAGACACGGTACGTCCCCTCCTACTGGGTGGCAGTGGTCTACAACGGGTTCAAGGAGAGGGATCAGGTCCTGAAGTGGCTCTATAGGGCTCACGAAGAGAGGTCCAGCTGGCTAGTCTGGTGCATCGTCGAGCCGAGGTTCGACTGGCTGAGAAGCGACCCCGAGTTTTCATCCCTGATGAGTGCGATGAAGTTCCCGTAAGGGCTTCAACCGTTATATACGCACTGGAAGCATTTCTTTTCTGATGCAGACCGCGGAGACCCACGCAACTGCGAATAGGATACTCCAAGTATCATCGAGGATGTTCGCCGAAAAGGGGTTTGCAAACGTCTCCGTGAGAGACATCTGTAGGGAGACTGGGACCACCCCTCCCGTAATCTACTACTATTTCGGGAGCAAGAAGGGGCTCTTCGAAGCAGTAGCACGGAAACAAATTTCCATGGGGGACTTCATCAAGAGGCTTTCCAGAGCGGTCGAGTCAAAGGACCCTCGAAAGGGGCTCGAGTCGTTCGTTTCGACGTACCTAACCTCGTTTCCTGAACACACTTTCAACGTCGGGCTCTACATGCGAGACTCCGCTACGCTCGACAAGCACAGCGCCCAGATGGTGTCGGAAGACCTGGAGAGGATAAGGGCAATCGCAGTCGGTCTTGTCGAGAGGTCGACTGAACTGGGACTCTTCCGCAAGACGGACTCCAGCCTTGCCACAGACTGTCTTCTGGGGATGCTGAACAGGGTGATCTTCCAGCACATACACTTCGCCAAGATCTCGGACAGGGAAGCCTACGGGCGATTCGTGACGGACTTCTTCATGCGCGCTATGAAGTGACGGTCTAGAGCTGATAGACAACTCGGCGCGGGATAATCTCGACGGTTGCTCTGTCCTGCTTCCAGTAGCGTTCGCGAGCCGCTTTTCTTCCAGCAGTCGCCCCGGTGTACCTTATTGCGAGTGTTTCGATGTCCTTTTTGCCCTCCCTCTCTGTCGCCACCCGCGCTTTTCCGAATATGATGACGTAAGAGTAGCCATTGTCCACTAGGAAGCACACCCTGTTGTCCCGCTTGATGTTGAAGTACTTCACTCTGTCCGTCGTGGTGTTAACCAGGACTTTCCCGCCTTCGAGCATGTACCACATGGGGGTCACGTGAGGGGATCCGTCCTTCATCGTGGTGGCCAGCTTGCCGAAGTGTTTGCCTCCGAGGAATCGCTCGACTTTGAGGTCCAATTTGGCCATTTGGATTACTGACGCACCTGGTCTACTCCAACTTCGCGGCGTAATTTCTCAGCATCTTGCCATACAGGCTCCTCGGAGGAAACCCGATGCTGCAGAGATAGGTAGAAAACCTCACTCTCTTCTTAGGATCCTTTATTCTCCTCTCGATTTCTCTGATCTCCTGACCGACGACCGCATAGCTCGTGGCGTATCCCGGAAACATACCTTCGTGAGCGGGGAAGAGCTGGAAGTAGACGCTGCTCCTTGGCACCCCCGTGCGTTGGTGCCCCCAGTCGACGAACTCGAGAAGCGTCTTCTTGCCCGTGTTTATCCAGACGTCTCCAACGACTCTGAGGAATCTGACGATTCTCCATCGCCGCGTCATGAACTCCAGTTCCAAGTTGATCTGCTTGAGACCGCCGTACCTCTCCATGAGCTTGACGTAGGCCTTCTCTGTCGGCGTCAGCCTCTTCTTCGTCTCTAGCCCCTTTGAGACGTCTAAGAACTCCAGCTCCCGATTGAAGGAGAGTCCTTCCGTAATCGGGCCGTTGGTGAGGGGGGCCGGCATAACTTGGAGGATGGGAAGCTCTTCAACGAACTCCAAGGAGCTGTTGGAGTGATGGACGCAGTGGCCGTACTCTTCGTGGACGAGCAGGTTAATGAGAGCAGCGACCGACCTGTCGGGATCTCTTTTGGGGTCGGTGGTCTGGAAGAATACCTGGAACGGCTTCTTCGTGTACGTGTCGAAGAACTGTGCTGCTCCTGTCGGCATCGTTCCTGTCAGGTAGGAGGGCGTTTCGATTACGCGTGTGTCGTACTTCGGGTTTATCCTGGTGACGTCCTCGTTCACAAGTTTCTGGATGACCTTCCTTATCCCGATGGTGAGAGCGACCAGCTTCTTGGGATTGAGGGCATTCCTTTCGATAATCTTCGCCTCGACCTCTTCCGGGGTCGGTTTGCAATTAAACTGGCTCGCTAGTGCCTGGGTGACCCTCCTGAACTTCGGCATTTCTTCATCAATCCACCCGATTGCCTTCACCTCTAGTTCCTCAGGCGTCTCGCCATAATCGAACGCGCTCTTGAGGGCGCGCTGATAGAACTTCTTCCTGCCCAGGTCGAAACCGTGCTCCTTGAAAATGCGCTCGACGTTAGGGAACTCGCCTTTCCCCCAGCCTCTGAGCTCAAAGAGTTTGACGTAATTGGAGACCTTCCCCTTCAGGGCGTCGCATGCCTCTTTCACCTGCTGGCTCTTGGTTTCACCCCTTACCGTTTCCAAGATGTCCAGAACACCGTCGAGCCTGTAGAGTGTTAATGCCTTGACAGCGACAGGGATCTCCTTTCCTGAGTACCTTGCCTTGCAGGCGTCTACGTCTTTCATGGCGCAAGTCAAGAGCGAGAGCATGTGAGCATCGTTGATTCCCTCCTTCGCCAGATGGGCGAACATTGTTGACACGATGTCGTCCAAAACTGGCTGGGGCTCGTCGAACATGACGAAGGTCTCTATAGAATCGAGGATTTTCCTCTGGAGGTCCGTCTTCGCCTTCGTCCTTAGGGCACGAACCTTCCTGAGCGCGTCTCTGATGTTCGATTCAGACGCAATGAAGAGCTTGCCGGCATAGTCGTTGAACCCCATAAGGTACGCCATGGACGGCATCACCTCCTTTACGAGGTCCATGATCTCATTGTCGAAAGAATCAGAAATCACGCTTACCAGGGCCTGGAGCGGGCTATTTCAGGTTCGCGGAGGCAGCATCTGCGAACAACAACCCTTAGGTAAATGTGGCGTCGAGCTTCAACGGTTGCCGTCCAGGGTTTCCTCATTTGAGACCCGCGAGCTTTCCAAGAAGACGTGGGGAGACTTCGAGAGGCTCTTCGGGAAACCGGGGGAATGGGGAGCTTGCTGGTGCGCATACTACCAGAGACCTGGTCCACTGCCCAAGACGGAAACGGCCGGTCTGACTATCGAGCAGAAGGCCGTCAGAAACAGAAGGGACAAGAAAGCCCTCGTCGAGAAAGGGTGCGCCCACGGCATCTTGGTATATTCGAAAAAGGAACCAGTGGGATGGTGCCAGTATGGTCTGAGGGACGAGCTGCCCCGAATCGATGCGGGGAGGAAGTATCGCGCCCTCCGCCTCGGGAACGAGGCGAGGCTGTGGAGGATAACATGCTTCTGCGTGGACAAGAAGTACCGAAAGATGAAGGTTGCCGGCGTCGGGCTGTCCGCCGCGCTGGAGTCGATACGGAAGAAAGGAGGTGGGACAATCGAAGCATTCCCCGTCACCCGAAAAGGCGCGCTTGCAGCATGGTTCGGGACAGTATCCATGTTCAGGGAACAGGGATTCGAGGTGGTCGCCCCCTTCGGCAAGAGCAATGTCCTGATGCGGCGAAAACTGTGAGCTCTAGCTGAAACTAGGCCGCCGCAGCTACGTCAAGGGGCTTGAACCTCTCGACCGTCTCGGCGAGCTCCTTCCCAAGGCGCTTCTGCCACTCTGCGAACCCCTTTGGCGATTCGGGGTAGGAGAGGTTGATTTCCACCAAAGCCGCGCTCTTGGAGACAGTGTACCTCAGCCCCCTTGCTAGCGACAGCTGGCCGAGCACCCTGAACCACATGGCGGGGTTCATGAACCGTGCCTGGTTGAACTCCGGGTGCTTCCTCTCGGTTATGGCGGTTACGTCCTCCTCGGAAAGGAAGTGTTTCATCCCATAGTTGATTTGGTCGTTAGTCACGGTCTGCAGATAGCGACGTAAGACCTCGAAGCTAGCCATGGGGTAACCGTGGGTGTTCATGTACTCCACATTGTACTTCCAGAGGCCGGCTTCGCTGGTGTCCCCCGCTTCGAGAGCTTGGCAAACCACTTTCCCGAGGATTGTCCCACCGTAGATTGACGGGCTGATTCCCCCTGCGTCTATGGGCCTTGGCATCCAGGCGGAGTCCCCAACCACTGCGAACCCATTGGCGACCATGCAATCATTGTGACGTCTGACCGGGACCTGCCAGTTCCCCTTGGTGTTTCCTGAATCTGCATCATCCGCCGGCTGTGAGTAGTTCTTGATGACGGGGTTGTCAGCGAGGTATTTGTCGATGAGGCTCTGCAAATTGTCGGTCAACCCGAACCTCCTGTTCCTCCTCGCGAGGCCAGAGTGGGACACACCCAGCCCGATGTTGACCTTCTTTTTCCCCTTCGGAAATACCCAGCAATTATGAACGTTGAATAGAGGAGAGAAGTCTCCTGCCGAGTTCAAATCGTAGACGGGCCCTGAGTATGCCTCTCTTTCGAGCTTCCTGATGTCTAGGTAAACCCGTTCATCTCCCAGTACGAAGCCGCGGTATTGCTCTCTTGCCGCCTTGACCAAGTTCTCTCCCAGAAACACAGCTTGATGTCCCCATATTCCTGCGCTCCATGCATTCTTTTTCCTGTTCTTCTTGATACTCGCAATTACTCCTATCCCGGCAAGTAGCATCCACACGTCGACAAGTAGTGTGCGGGATGTGGTGGTAAAGGTGCGACCGTCGGAATGTTGTTTGTTGTGCTCGACGGCTCCGTCACCACGGTAGTGCCCACACAGAAATGCAATCTTCGACGACCTGCTAGTTTCGTGAATCCAAGCGGGGAGCTTCTTGTTCCTAGCCCCCCTCCCAAAGAGTTCTCCGAATAGTCTGGCCAAAAGCGGGTTTCCGAATTCCACGTTTATGGTCGGCTTGGTCCGATCCTTCCTGAGCCCTGTCCAATGATAGCAGTTGTATTCTAGAGACCTTGCGAGCTCGTGAATCCTCTTCGCGACACTCTTATCCGTGTTGGAGATTACTACGTGTTCCTTCTTGATGTAACCTTCGGAGACGTAGAATCCGCATAGCTCCATGAACTCCTCTGATAACATGACTTTCAGAGGTAAGCGGGCGAGTTTGGGATGTTTTGCAATGGTTACCTTCCTTTGGTAGGACCCGTCGTGAGCCCGGCCATTGAAGAAAGACCGCCTTATCGCTACGTAGACGTAATCTTTCTCAACTATTCCCTTGACGTAGTCGAGGGCGTCTATGGTCTCCAAAGGCTTGGAGGGCTGATGGGGCAAGGTGACAACGAGGTAGTCTCCCTTTACGTGTTTCCCCCGCGTGTTGCGGACAAGTTCATCGGCGCGCTTCCAGACTTCCCCTGTCTTGGGATTCCACACTCTCACCAAGTGTTCGGGTGTCAGTTTGACCTGCTGATTCAGCATTGCAGGTGTGATAACAACTAGCTCTCCCGTGTAATCCCGTACGCTTGTTGCTGACACAGGCATCCATCCAACGGAAGTCAATATTTCATCGCCCACCTTTACGTCCTGGACCGCCCTGAGACTGTTCCGCGAAACTATGGGCGTATCGGGAGCAACGCAGTATCCAGCCGGCGCCATGAATTGATCCAGGTGGATTATGCAATAGTCGGGGTCGAAAAACACCTTGTTTTCCGCCGCCGGCTCGAAGTCGAGTATGTATCTGCCAGTGCCAACAACATCGTCCGGATCAATCTCTTTCTCGATCATCGAGGGAATGGGCATGAACCTCCTCAGGGTGGAGGAGGAGCCGGTGGCGTCAATCGTGACCTTGGCGGTGTAGCTGAAGCTCGAACCGTCAGACATCCTTCCTGTGACCCCAGCTATCCTCCCGTCTTCTGAGAGTAGTCTCTCTGCGGTCGCGCCGAAGATGAGCTCTGTCCCGTACTTCTTCGCGTCGTTGACTTGCCTCCTCGGGGCGAGCTTCCTGTTGAAGAGGTATCCCTCCCCTTCGAAGAGCACCTTCGTCTTCCTATCGGGGGAGTAGACGTAGACCCCGCTGACCGGGTGCTCAAGCTCGGGGGATCCGTACCTGATGCCTATGTGGTCTGCGAGGTAGTCCAGGGACCTCTTGCTGGTAGCGTCCCCGCATGTCCAGCCGTTGTTCGTCTTCTTCCCCGGTTCGCTCTCCTTGTTCCTGTCGACGATGATAACGCGAGCGTTCCCCTTTGAATGGTAGCCGATGGAGGCGGCGGTGATGAGACCCGCCATCCCTCCGCCCGCTATGATCACGTCGTAGTCGGGCCGGGCAGTACTGGGCAAACTCTTGGGCGGTCTGGATTATCCATGTATAACCCTTCGGTCATGGGACATGCTGTTCTCTCACATTTCGAAAACAGAAAGAAAGGCCGCCCGGCTGAGGCCGAGCTGCCTGGTGTTGCCTATTCGCTTGTGAAGACGGATTGGCCCGTGTTGTTCGGCACTTCCGGGAGGGATTCCGCCATGCGCTTCTCGGCTATGGCCGAAGCCTCCGCCAGGATCTTGTTGGCCTCT